>WNFL01290771.1_pt1 | contig 15175 bp, 10 predicted proteins | sample 5400361 | NCBI WGS metagenome assembly WNFL01 (sample SAMN13153351, study PRJNA577476) | soil metagenome | isolation source: 40 cm soil on Douglas fir-dominated hillslope | place: USA:California | collected 2013-09-17
TCTTCTTAGTAGTGTCGCTTTGTCTGCCTGTGGAGAGGGTTTCAGTTTTTCTTTTTCAATCCGATCAAGAATGAATCTGTCGATATCATTTTTGGGCCAGTCTTTTTTTGAGGATCCAAAAAATGAAAGGAGTTTTCCTTTGCCGGGAACTTCTATTGGCTTGGGCGATTGGTAAGCCCAATGCTCGCCCCACTGTGCACCCTGCTCAATCCATTTGGTAAGAATTTTTATTTCCGAATTAGACAGAGGTTCTTCTTTGTATGGCATTCGATCTTCAGGATCGCTTGAATTAATTCTGCGAATTACTTCACTCAATTCTGGGTGGCCTGGAACAATTGAAGGCTTTCCGGATTCTGTAGTGTCGATAGCTTCTTCACGGAAAAGGACGCTGAAGCCACTGTTCTTTTTAACTCCGCCATGGCATGTGATGCAGCGCTTGTTAAGGATGGGTTTTACCTGAGAACTGAAGTCAATCTTATCCTGAGAGCAACTGGTGATCAGGACTACTAAAGAAAAAATAAGAATATTTAATTTAACCATTACCCACCCGTATTTGACTTCACTCCCTGATATAAAATGGTTGCTAAATAAGTAAGTGTAAATTTATCACTTACTAATGCAAAAGTTAAAGGTCGACCTCATTTTTTTAAAATTACATTTCATTCTTTACTAGTCTTTTTAGGTTGATGCATCATTAAATTTTCAATGATTTTCGCCACTTCTGCGGGCGCCATTTTCTCTCTAAGGTATTCAAATTTTTCACCGGGAATTAGCGTATTTGTTCCATCGTCTTTGATTTCAAAATTTACTTTGACAGAATTAAAATAGGGCTGAATTCCGCGCACAGCAACGAGCACTGCTGTTTGATCCCAACTGTTTCTTCCCTCTAAATTATTGTCTTTACTAAGTGCGATCTGATACGCATCTTTCACAGGGCTGTTTTTTATTGATTCGTTGGAAATCAACGGAATACCTGTCAGGATTTTTTTTCCAATCTCAAATCCGCTTAACAACACGGGCTTAGGCCATTCGCTGAATACTTTTTTCGCTGCAGGTGCATCGATAAGTACATTGTATTCGCGAAAGCTTTTTCCGTCTTCACCGATGCCGGCAGCCATGGAAACCAACTGCTTCACTTTTTGCTCGACCAGTTGCTTTCCGTTAAGCTTTGAAAATTTGTCTGGCTTTGAATCCAGCAGCTTAGCCATATTGGTAAAAAAACCTGTGGTGATAATGATGACGCTTTTGTCCGTTTCAGAAGCCAGCAGCTTTCGGTAAAGCTTTACGGCATCCCAGGCCTCCTCGTTTTTCTTGAGTGCATGCGGGTATTTTTCAATAATAGCCTCCGCCCATTTTTGCCCGCACGCCATGTTGGGTTTTTCGGCTCTACTAACTCCGATAGGAATTTCAGCGCGATTGAAATAGGTGTTAAGCACACTTAACGTAGGACCCGTGGTCTGAAATGAATTACAGGAAAAGGTGCCTAATATCTTTACTTCACCGGCATCTGCGAATGAGTGCAGCAAGGCCATTGCGCCAACATCATCAAAATCAGGTGCAATGTCGGTATCGAGAATGACGGGCATGGGTTTCGGACTGCAGCCAAGTAAAAGAGTGAGCCAACTTACTATAAGAAGGTAATGACAAGTGGTGCATACGGTTGCAGCAAGCTTGAATTGTCGTGATCTGAATGTACTCATGTATAGGTTGATTTCCTTCAAATGCTTTTTTTATAGAATTATAAATGTTAATATTACACTTATTATTTAATAATATACATTGGCAGCAAGTTTTTAGAATTCGTTAATTGCAAACAAAGTATATCATGGCATCGGATGCTTATGTAGTTGGAATTGATTATGGCACGGACTCCGTGCGCACTGTTGTTGTGAATGCGCTCAATGGTCAGGAGATTTCCTCTTCTGTTTTTCATTATCCCCGATGGCGTGATGGCCTTTACTGCAACCCACAAGCTAATCAGTTTCGTCAACACCCGCTTGACCTTTTGGAAGGGCTCGAATTCACCGTTAAAGATAGCCTTCAGAAAGCAGGATCAGCTGTAAAGGACTTAGTTGTTGCGATCTCAGTTGACACCACCGGCTCGTCACCAATGCCAGTTGATAAGACAGGCAAACCGCTCGCGCTTTTGCCGGAATTCCAGGATAATCACAACGCCATGGTGGTGGTGTGGAAAGATCACACCTCTATTAAAGAAGCAGCAGAGATAAATTCTCATGCATCAAATTACCCGGTCAACTATCTCAAGTTTGTTGGGGGCATCTATTCTTCCGAGTGGTTTTGGGCAAAACTTCTTCACGTATTAAGAGTCGATGAAAAAGTTCGGAAGGCTTGCTATTCATGGGTGGAGCATTGCGATTGGATACCATTCGTGTTGACCGGGGGAAGTAACGTTCATGACATGAAACGTGGTGTCTGTTCTGCCGGACATAAGGCGCTATGGGCGGAAGAATTTGGAGGCATTCCACCGGATGATTTTTTTTCGTCACTTGATCCACTGCTAAAAGGTTTTACACAACGTCTCTTTAAAGAAACATATACCTCTGATAAACCTGCCGGAACATTAAGTAAAGAATGGGCAGCACGTCTCGGACTTCCTACGAAAGTTATAGTTGGGGTGGGGGCGTTTGATGCACACATGGGTGCTGTAGGTGGACAGATCGTACCTTATCATTTGAGTAAAGTTATGGGAACATCTACCTGCGACATGCTTGTGGTTCCCAAAGAAGAAATTCGTGATACGTTAGTGCACGGAATATGCGGTCAGGTTGATGGATCTATTATCCCCGGAATGATCGGTCTTGAGGCAGGGCAATCCGCCTTTGGCGACACATTCGCCTGGTTCAAGAATGTAGTATCATGGCCTCTTCAATCTATTCTGGAGAAATCGCAGCTAATAGATCGTCAGCTTATAGAAAAACTTAAAGGAGAAATTACTGATGCAATCATTCCCGAGCTTTCCAAAAAAGCTTCGGCTCTGCCAATGAGTGAAGACAGCGAATTGGGAATCGACTGGCTGAATGGACGGAGAACTCCTGATGCAAATCAAAATTTAAAAGGAGCGCTATTGGGTCTTGATGTAGGCAGCACAGCTCCACATATTTTCAAAGCATTGGTAGAAGCAACTTGCTTCGGTGCCAAAGCAATTGTTGATCGGTTTAATGAAGAAGGAGTTGAAGTGAGAGGACTTATTGGCTTAGGAGGTGTTGCAAGAAAATCTCCTTACATCATGCAAGTGATGGCCGATGTAATGAATATGCCGATACGAATTCATCGGTCAGAGCAAACATGCGCTATTGGCGCTTCCATGTTCGCAGCTACTGCAGGTGGAGTATACCGTAAGGTGGAAGACGCGATGAATAGTATGGGGCAAGGATTTGATGTTGAATATTACCCGAATAAGATCAACGTTCCGCTTTATGTAAAGCGTTACCAGAACTATTTACGAAACGGATCTTTTCTTGAAAATCAAAGCGAAGCGATGTCGGTTAAAGAGTACCAAAGTCAGCATGAATAAGTACGAAGAGATAAAGCATTCAGCCTATCGGGCCAACATGGAATTGCCCGCACTAGGGCTTGTGGTTTTTACTTTCGGTAACGTGAGCGCAGCCGACAGAAATCAAGGAGTGTTTGCCATTAAACCCAGTGGAGTTCCTTATGCCGAGCTCTCTCCGGAAAAAATGGTTGTAGTAGACTTTGATGGAGTTACCGTAGAAGGAAAATGGAGACCTTCTTCAGACACTAAGACTCATGCGGTCTTGTATAAGCATTGGAATAAAATTGGTGGAATTGTTCATACCCATTCTACTTATGCAACTGCATGGTCTCAGGCGCAGCGCGACATTCCCATCTTTGGTACTACACATGCTGATCACAATACAGTTGATATCCCCTGCGCACCACCTATGAGCGATGAGATGATACATGGGGACTATGAATATCAAACTGGCTTTCAGATTATGAACTGTTTAAAAGAACGCAACCTCAGCTATGAAGAAGTGGAGATGATACTGGTTGGAAATCACGCGCCATTCACGTGGGCAAAAACTCCAGCGAAAGCAGTTTATAATAGCGCAGTGTTAGAATCAATAGCTAAAATGGCATTCCTCACAGAGAGAATAAATCCTGATGCTCCTCGCCTGAAAGATTCATTGATTAAAAAACATTTTGAACGCAAGCATGGTCCTGATTCTTACTATGGCCAGAGCGATGAGAAATAATTTTGAAATTCGAAAAGAAATAAAATGATCAACCTTAAAAACTTTGAAGTCTGGTTCGTAACGGGGAGCCAACATTTATACGGAGAGGAAACGCTGAATCAAGTAGCTATACATTCTCAACAAATTGCTAAGGAACTTGATGAATCTTCTGACATTCCTGTTAAGGTTGTTTTTAAGCCCGTGTTGAAAACTCCTGAAGAAATTTATAAACTCCTTCAGGAAGTGAATGTGACAGAAAACTGCGTTGGCGTTATTGCGTGGATGCACACCTTTTCCCCTGCTAAAATGTGGATTGGTGGACTGAAGATTCTTAATAAACCTTTATTGCATCTGCACACCCAATTCAATCGTGATATTCCATGGAAAGATATCGATATGGATTTCATGAATCTGAATCAGAGCGCTCATGGTGATCGTGAATTTGGTTTCATCATGTCTCGTATGCGGCTGAATCGTAAAGTAGTGGTAGGTCACTGGAAAGACACGCAAGTTCACGCCCGATTAAATTCATGGATGCGCGCGGCATGCGGATGGCACGACTGGCAGAACGCAAAATTCTGTCGCTTCGGAGATAACATGCGCCAGGTGGCAGTTACAGAAGGCGATAAAGTTGAAGCTGAAATAAAATTTGGTTACGCAGTAAATGGATTTGGAGTAGGGGACTTGACTAAAACCATCAATGATGTTAGTGACTCTGAGGTTGCTCAACTCGTTTCCGAATATGAAGAAAAATATACCGTAACAAAATCGCTGCGCAAAGGAGGCGAACGCCATACTTCTTTGCACGAGTCTGCAAAAATTGAAACCGGTCTTCGCACTTTCCTTAAAGTCGGAAATTTTAAAGGGTTCACCGATACATTTGAAGATCTCCATGGCCTTCTTCAATTGCCTGGCATTGCAGTGCAGCGGTTGATGGGTGAAGGCTATGGATTCGGAGCAGAAGGCGATTGGAAAACGGCAGCGCTTGTTCGCGCCATGAAAGTAATGGGCAGTGGTATGAAGGGAGGCAATTCTTTTATGGAAGATTATACTTACCATTTTGAGCCGAACAATCAGATGGTCTTGGGTGCACACATGCTTGAAATATGTGAGTCAATTGCTGACGGCAAACCTTCTTGTGAAATACATCCTTTGGCAATAGGAGGGAAGTCAGATCCTGTTCGCCTGGTTTTTGGAAGTGCTTCCGGCCCGGCACTAAATGCATCGATGGTTGATATGGGAAATCGTTTTCGTTTACTCGTAAATGAAGTTGAAGCAATCAAACCAACAGAGGATCTTCCTAAACTTCCTGTAGCAAGGGTGCTGTGGAAACCATATCCCGACATGGTAACCGGATGCTCCGCATGGATTCTTGCCGGAGGCGCTCATCACACGTGCTACAGTCAGAATTTAACTTCAGAGCACATGGAAGATTTTGCCGAGATGGCAGGCATCGAATATATACTCATTGGCAAAAACACCAATCTGCATCAACTTAAAAACGAGTTGAGATGGAATGAAGCGTGCTACAAATAATTTCAAATGCCTTTAAATTTAAACTTTAATACAACCTTGATTCTTCTATGACACTACAAACTTTAGACTGGATAGTGATCGCTATATATTTTGGCATCTTAGGAATTGTTGTGTGGCGGGTGGTGAAGAATCAAAAAGATGAAGCTGCCGATTATTTTCTTGCCGGTCGAAATTTAAGTTGGTGGATCATAGGCGCATCCATATTTGCATCTAACATTGGCTCTGAACACATTGTTGGTCTGGCAGGATCAGGAGCGAAAGATGGTGTGGCATTGGCGCATTACGAATTTCATGCGTGGTGTCTTCTTGTGCTCGCGTGGGTCTTCGTTCCTTTTTATGCACGGTCCCTTGTATTTACGATGCCTGAATTTCTTGAGAAACGTTTCTCAACAGCTTCGCGCTATGTCTTATCCATTGTTTCACTGGTCACATTTATAGTTTCTAAAATCGCAGTTGGCATTTTTGCTGGTGGGGTTGTATTCAGCACGCTTCTACCTGAACTTCAATTGACCATTGGTGGAGTATTGATCGACAGTTTTTGGATCGGATCAGTTCTTGTCATCTTACTTACCGGATTGTACACCGCTCTTGGTGGTATGCGAGCAGTGGCATACAATGATGCCGTGCAAGTAACAATCCTGATTGTAGGTTCAGGCATGCTCACATTTTACGGATTGTCGACCTTAGGCGGATGGAGTGAATTGAAAGCACTCTGCGGCTCAAAGATGTTTGATCTATGGAAGCCTTTAACACCCGATGGAGTGCAGAGTACATGGGCCCCGGTTATTGAGCGCGCTGCCGATGGGCAACTTGTAAAACAAGCCTGGTATTTCAATGGAGATTTTCCCTGGCTCGGAATGGCGATCTGTGCTCCTGTTATAGGTTTGTGGTACTGGTGTACTGATCAATACATTGTTCAGCGAGCACTTGGAGCACCCAACGAGCAAGTTGCGCGCAGAGGAAGTGTGTTTGCTGCGGTGCTAAAATTATTTCCGGTTTACCTTTTTATTATTCCTGGTTTGATATGTTTTGCTTTGGCAAAGAGTGGAAAAGTTCCGGGACTTGAAGTTGTTTATGATGCTACAACCGGAAAAGCAACAAGTCATGCTCAGGCTGCATTCCCGTTATTGGTTCAATATCTTTTGCCGACAGGATTGCGTGGAATCGTTGTGGCTGGATTGCTCTCTGCACTCATGGGTTCACTTGCAGGAGTATTCAATGCATGTTCAACTTTATTTACAGTTGATATCTATGAGAAACTTCGTCCCAAGGCGAGTCAGTCAGAGATTGTACGCATGGGGCGAATCGCAACAATGGTGATGGTTGTAATCGCCATGGCCTGGATACCTGTTGTAAAAGGAGCCACAGGACTTTACAATTATTTGCAGGCGATACAAGGTTATCTTGCTCCACCAATTTTTGTAGTATTCTTCTTTGGCGTATTCTGGAAACGACTCAATGCGAAAGGTTGTCTATGGGCAATGATCATAGGGTTTGCATTGGGCTTGTTCCGCATGCTGGTAGATACTCCGATTACACTCGGAGCAACAAGTGGATATGCAGAGGGCTCATTTCTTTGGATCGTGAACAACATCAACTTTCAGTATTTCAGTATTCTAATTACAATCGTCTCGGCTATCGTCATGATTGTAGTGAGTTATATGACCAAGGCACCTGACTATGAGTTGATCAAAAATCTAACTTTCAGCACTACATCGGATGAAGAACGAAAAGAATCAAGAAAAAGCTGGGACTGGAAAGATGTGACGGCTTCTATTTTTGTTTTGATCGTAATCATTACGGGTTATCTGTATTTTACCGGATAATGATTTAAATTTTGCAACACACACAACAAACCAATGAATAATCTAGTCAGCGTAAAGAATCGAGTTCCTTTAGTTTCATCGAAAGTGATGAACAAAGAGCAATACGGAAAATCGGAAAGGCTTTTAGTAGCTGCCGATTGTATCATTTTTGGATTTGATGGCAAGGAACTTAAAGCGCTTCTCATCAAGAGAGACTTCAATCCTGAAAAAGGAAAGTGGTCGTTGATGGGTGGATTTGTAAACAAAGATGAAAGTGTTGAAGTGGCGGCTGCCCGAATTTTGAAAAAACTGACCGGGTTGACCGACATCTACATGGAGCAATTGTATTGCTTCGGTGATATAAAGCGCGATACTGCAGGAAGAGTGATTTCAATTGCCTATTTCGCGTTGATCAATATTGCCGATTACAGTAACCAACTTCAAAGCGATCATGAGGCACATTGGTTTCCATTGAATAAGATTCCTTCACTGATTTTCGATCATCAGGAAATGGTGCAGAAAGCAAAGGAACGTCTTCAACAGAAAGTAGCCAATCATCCGATCGGCTTCGAACTACTGCCTAAGAAATTTACGCTGCCGCAGTTGCAAAATCTCTACGAAGCCATCTACGAAACTTCACTCGACAAGAGAAATTTCACGCGTAAAATGCTTGATCTCGGAATTCTGAAGAAACTGAATCAGAAGGAGAAAGAATCATCCCGAAAAGGGGCCTTTTATTATGTTTTTGATCAGTCTAAATATAAAAAGCTAGCGCATGAAGGCGTCAAGTTTATTTGAGAACTATTTGCGATAACAAATAATTTCTTCGACAATGAATTTTTAAAAGACAAATCCTGCCGGTTGATGGGAAAGAGACTCTGTACTCGATATTCTTGGCTTCACAATTAAAGCTAATCCTCTATGATCAAAAGAATATGTTTTACTTTGATACTTTCACTCGCTACCGTTTTTGGTTTTTCTCAAACTGATCTTTTTGATTTCGGCTGGCGCTTTTACAGGGGTGGAGCACAAAGTGCTGAAACTCCCTCATTCGATGACACTTCGTGGAGAACAGTTGACCTTCCACATGATTGGAGCGTTGAAGACTTGCCAGGCACCTCTTCACCTTTCGACCCCGATGCGATTGGACAGGTGAGCACTGGATTTGCTGTAGGCGGAACAGGATGGTACAGAAAACATTTTTTATTAAGCGCTGATCAAAAAGCTAAACGTGTTTATCTTCAGTTCGATGGCGTTTACATGAATGCCGATGTGTGGTTAAATGGAAATCATTTGGGAAATCATCCGTACGGATACACAAGTTTTTGGTTTGACATCACCGATCATTTGAAATCAGGTGAAGAAAATGTTCTAGCGGTACAAGTAAAAAATGAAGGACAAAACAGCCGATGGTATTCGGGTTCTGGAATTTACCGGCACGTGTGGCTTACGACTGTCAATCCGGTTCATGTCGCTCAGTGGGGAGTCGGAATTACGACTTCAGAAATAACAACTTCATCTGCAAAAGTTAGTGTTAAGACGAAAATCAGAAACACGAGTGGTCAGCTGAAATCAATTGAACTTGTGACGCGCATAATGAATCCTGCCGGCAATGAAATTACTATCGTGCGGTCCAAGCAAGATATTCAACCACAAACCGATGTTGAAGTTGATCACGTGGCAGATGTAAAGACACCACTCTTATGGTCAAACGAGAATCCTTTGTTGTATGCTGCAGTCTCTGAAGTACTGGTTGGCAATCAGGTTGTAGATAAAACCAAAACTCAATTCGGCATTCGCACGATTTCTTTCGATGTCACCAATGGCTTTCAACTCAATGGAAAATCGATGGAGCTAAAAGGCGGATGTGTTCATCACGACAACGGGCCGCTTGGCGCACGTGCTTATGACCGCGCTGAAGAAAGAAGAGTAGAATTGCTTAAAGCAAGCGGCTTCAACGCGATACGCTGTGCGCATAATCCTCCTTCGCCTGCCTTCCTCGAAGCCTGTGATCGCCTCGGAATGTTGGTTATTGATGAGGCTTTCGATATGTGGATCAATCCAAACAATCCGCATGATTATCATTTGTATTTCGACAAGTGGTGGCAGCGTGATGTAGAGAGCATGATCTTCCGCGATCGAAATCATCCAAGCATCATCCTATGGAGCATCGGAAATGAAATTCGCCATAAAACAGATCCGAGACGTCCGGTAACTGCCGCAGTGAATTCATTGAATCCAAAGAAAGATACATACTTCTCAGCGCTTGATATAGCCGGCTATAACTATGCGAGAGATCAATATGTTAATGACCATCAGCGAAAGCCCAATCGAGTCATGTTTTGCACAGAATCTTTTCCGTACGAAGCGTATGACTATTGGAAAGGAGTTACCGACAATAGTTGGGTTATTGGCGATTTTGTGTGGACTGCATTCGACTACATTGGCGAATCAAGCATTGGTTGGAGAGGATACCTGCAGGAGAAAAATTTCTATCCATGGACGCTAGCTTATTGTGGCGATATAGATATCTGCGGATGGAAGCGACCTCAATCATACTATCGCGATGTGCTCTGGAAAAAAGACAATAGCATTTCCATTTTTGTAAAACCACCACAGCCTTCATTTCCTGAAAACCCTAAAAGAGAAGGCTGGAGTTTGTGGCACTGGTATGATGTTGTTTCGGATTGGAATTGGCATGGAAATGAAAACAAGCCACTAGAAGTGAATGTTTATTCAAGCGCAGAGATTGTAGAACTTTTTATCAACGGAAAATCGCTTGGAAAAAAGGCGAGCAATCACTCCAACAAATTTGTTACCATTTGGAATGTTCCTTATCAGCCGGGAGCCTTGCAGGCTGTTGGTTATGTAGGAAAGAAGAAAGTATCCACAACTGAATTACGTACTGCTGCACAGCCAACGAAAATAAAATTGAATGCCGATAAAATTACACTAGCACCTGATGGACAAGGTTTAAGTTATGTTACCGTTGAGTTGCTTGACGAAAATGGAAATCGAAATCCGAAAGCAAACAGCCTGGTGAAATTTGAAATCTCAGGCCCCGGAAAAATAATTTCTGCTGCAAATTCCAATCCGATGAGCGCTGAAAGCTTCCAGCAAATGCAACGGAGTGCCTGGCAGGGGAGATGCCTTGTTATTGTGAAGTCAGAACAAAAATCAGGTGCGATTAAGCTGAAGGTAGTATCCGATGGAATCCAATCTTCCGAAATTGAAATAACCGTAAAGTGAAATTGATTAATCGGGCGTTGAAAAAAATAATGGATGTGAGATTAAATAAAAACTGATTGTTGTGGCTTTAATCGACCTCAAGACGTATATCGTCAAACGAGTAAAAGAAACTCCTGATTTAAAGGAGGCGAAAGTGAATGCTTCTTTCTTTGACGGAGCGGATGAGCTTTCGGATTTTTCTTATCCATGGGAAAAGGATGTAAATGCTCCACCATTAAATTTCAAGGCAGTGCATGATAATCAATGGCTGCATTTTCTATTCTGTGTTAAAGATTCTAATATAAAAGTCCATGTCGATAAAAATGAAAAGGAAGAAGTAGTTTATGGCGATCGTGTGGAAATCTTTTTTAGTAAGGATGAGGAGCTGTCATCTTATTATTGTCTGGAAATAGATCCGCTGGGACTAGTCTTTGATTATCACGCTTCCCATTATCGAAAATTTGACAGCCGGTGGCATTGGCCGAAAGGTCACCTGAGTGTGAGCGCTGAATACTATGAAACTGGATATAATGTTAGCGGCATGATCAGCATTCATTCGCTTGAAGACTATGGGCTTTTAAAAAATAAAAACCTCCATTGCGGATTGTACCGGGGAAAATGTTTGGAAGTAAATCTGAAGAATGAAAAAATGAAATGGATAAGTTGGGTAAGTCCAGATTCGATTACTCCTGACTTTCACATTCCATCTTCCTTCGGTGTTTTTCGATTTGAGTGATCAGCATTTAGTATAAATTTAGTACCTCAATACTATTCAAATCGTGAAAGAAGCAAGCAGAACTAAATGGCCGATAGTCGTTTTAAAGAATCTCATTTTCTGTTGGAGCGCAGCATGTTCTCCGGCATTTGCTGCAGGCGACAGCGTAGCCGTACGATTCTATCATGATTTTGTACTGACACATCTATTAGTTCCTGCCGGCCCAATACCAACCGTTCTCGATCCGAATGGTGTCTATCCTTATGTAAGTTATGCCGAGACTTCAAACCGGCCTGTCTTGAAAGAGTATCAATTTGTTGTTTTGGAAAACAAGCTCATCAGAGTTACCATTTGCCCCGATCTTGGCGGTAAAGTGACTTCCCTGATTCATAAGCCTTCGGGAACGGAAACCTTATACGTTCCGGAGGTTGTTCGACCAGTACGGATTTTACCTCGTTTCTATTTTGTTGCAGGTGGAATCGAAATCAGTTTTCCAATTTCTCATTCTCCTTCGCAAAATGAAAAAGTGAAGTATCGAATTGAAAAGACAAAAGACCGCACGTATGTCACTTGTGGAGAACGCGAACTTCGTTTTGGCATGCAATGGTCAGTAGAGTATTCCCTGGGGCCAAACGACAATTACTTAACACAACGTGTCATTTTTCATAATCCCGGAACAATATCTTATCCGTGGATGTCGTGGTCGAATGCAGCCTTGCCTTCTGCGCCTGATACAGAATATCATTTTCCGAAGGGCAAAGTTCTTTCACACTCCTCAAGAATAGATACGATCGATTGGGAAAAGCAAGGGCCGCAAACGGAGTCAAGCATTCGCGAAATGACAGGCTATTTCTGGAAGACGAGTGATGTAAATGCATTTGGTGCTTTTACACCTTCACTTAAATCCGGATTGTATCACATCGCTGATAAAAACATTTCGCCCGGAATGAAATTGTGGAGCTACGGAGTAGGAGAGGATCAAGCCTGGGCTACGCTAAGCACTGCTACAAAAAAACCTTATATGGAAATACAAGGTGGACCTATTGGTGATCAATCCATCAAGTTAGAATTGAAACAAAGTGAGACCCGATGGCATACGGAGTACTGGATACCCACTAACGTGCCTTTAAATATCTACACTTTAAATACACCTAAGGACAAATTGCGTGGCATCAATGAAATTCCTCTCTTCGATTGGGCAAGAGAGAAGGAAGTTACCCCGTGGTTTGAATTGGCAAAAGCATTTGATAAAAAAAATAAAATTCCGACTCCACCTGCCATATACGAAAATCGTTGGGCTCCCTCCGGAATGGAAAAGCTGCAGGGCGCTTTTGAGTGGACGATTAATGGAAGTGCTGGTGAAAGAAAATCATTATGGAAATTTTACTATGGCACCTGGCTAGCAGGGAGAGGAGATTTAGATAATGCGCTGAAGCAACTCTCTGAATGTTCCTTAGGTACGGCAAAGGTTTTGTGCGCTCGTTTATTAAAAGCAAAAGACGATGTAGCAGGTGCTGCAACAGCTCTCCGAAGTATCCACGAGCCTTGGATACAACTCCATCCTCAGGTTGTTGTGGAGCGCGATAAAGTTCTTCGCAGTTTAGGCAAACAAACTATTGACGAACGTGAAATGTGGTTATCAAAGGTAGATGCCCTGCAAGATGAATGGATACTTGAAAGACGGGTTCAGTTATTAATCGATAAAAATAAGTTCGATGAAGCAAAGAAATTGTTGTTGTCCATATCCTTTCAGAAAGTTCATCAAACATACACTCGTACTAACTTGTGGAATCAGCTATGTCAAAAATTGGGTGAACCTTGTTTACCAATACCACTATCACTGGGAGAGGATCGATTGGCGACATTTGGTGCCTACAGAGAATTCGAAAAGTGATGTAGGAAGAGGTCAAGTCCCGGGCTATTGCATTAATTGCCGCAGTGGAAAAATCTAAATAAAAATCAAAATTGGCTTTAACGACAATAAAAAGTCTACTGACGACTAACAACGTCTTCACCCCTTAAACGTATTTACTTAACAAAAATGAAACTAATTCATTATTTTCACGTTTGTTAAGTAAATCAAAATAAATGGCACTGCAAACGCTCGGTGAATTTGAGGAACTGGTGTTACTCATGGTAGCAGCCCTCCATGATGAAGCATACGGTGTCTCTATACTTGCAAACCTGGAAGAAGAACTGGGGAAGAGCTTAAACATCAGTGCAGTTCACGTAGCGCTTAAGCGCATGGAAGACAAGGGTTTTGTGAAATCCAGGTTCGGTGGAATTACCGAAGATCGTGGTGGCAGGCGCAAGAAGTATTATATCGTCACGGCTTTAGGTAAAAGAATGCTGGATGAGCAGCACGAACTAAGGAACAGCATTTATAAGCGCATTCCTAAAATCTCGTTCGGCTAATGACTCCGCCCAAAAAAGCAATCGCCTTCCTTCGCTGGTTTTGCCGCGAAGATTATATCGAGGAGATCGAAGGAGATTTGACAGAGATTTTTGAAAAGGAACAGGCACGTGCTCCGCGCAAAGCGAAGTGGAAGTTTGTGTGGAGGGTGATCAACTATTTCAGGCCACAGTTTTTGAAGCCGTTACGAAAATATTATCAAACTACTTCTTTCAGTATGTTCAAGAACTATTTTACTATGGGATGGAGAAGCCTTCGAAAGAACAAAGGTTATTCTTACATCAACGTAATCGGGCTGACGGTGGGCATGGCGGTCACAGCGCTCATCGGCTTGTGGATAGCTGACGAAATCTCATACGATACATATCACAAAAACTATGATCGAATAGCTGAAATCTATGAGCATAAGATTGTCAATAACGGAATAGCCACGGTATTTTCCGTGCCTATGCCATTGCCTGCCGTGCTGAAAAATTCCTATAGGGAAGATTTCAAACACGTAGTAAGAATGTGGTTTGAAAGTAATCACACGCTTTCAATCGGTGAAAAGAAAATTTCAAGGAACGGCACGTTCATGGATAAAGAAGGACTTGAAATGCTTTCGTATGAAATGGAGAGAGGTTCATGGAATAGTTTGAATGATCAATCCTCAATTGTTCTTTCGGAATCAACGGCTGTGGCACTTTTTGGCGACCTTGATCCGATCAATCAAATAATGCGGATAGACAATTTGCTGGATGTAAAGGTTACAGGTGTATTTAAAGAGCTGCCCTTCAATTCGCGATTCCGTTCGCTGGCATTTATTTCCAGTTGGGATTTATGGGTATCGTCTAACGCATGGATGAGAGCAGATGAAAATAATTGGGACAGCGATATACACACCTTTGTCGAAATTCAGCCCAGCACCACGTTTGATCTTCTGACGAAGAAAATAAGAAACATAAAATTTAATAATCTGCCGAAAGAGCAGGCAGCAAACGAAAAACCGCAACTCTTTTTGCATCCCATGAGCCGGTGGCATTTGTACTCCGAATGGAAAAACGGAAAAGAGGAGGGAGGACGCATTCAGTTTGTCTGGCTCTTTGCCGTAATCGGTGTCTTTGTACTGTTGCTCGCGTGCATCAATTTTATGAATTTAAGCACCGCACAATCTGAAACGCGCGCCAGGGAAGTAGGTATTCGCAAGTCGATTGGCTCAACACGCTCGCAATTGATCTGGCAGTTTTTTACGGAGACTTTTTTAATCGTAGCAGTCGCATTT
>WNFL01180334.1_pt2 | contig 15170 bp, 9 predicted proteins | sample 5400361 | NCBI WGS metagenome assembly WNFL01 (sample SAMN13153351, study PRJNA577476) | soil metagenome | isolation source: 40 cm soil on Douglas fir-dominated hillslope | place: USA:California | collected 2013-09-17
TCTTTTCTGGCTGGGGCACCAACGACACGCACGCTACCGCCAGCAATTTGCGATACGGATTTGACGGCTGGATTTGGGGCGTCGTGGGTTATTCCGGATTCCAGGGAACGGTCGGCGGCAAACAGATTCGTTTCGGCCAGGGGATTTATCGGTTTAAAGCCGACGGTTCGGCATTGGAATTTGTTCGGTCGAGCAACAACAACACCTGGGGCCTTGGCATTACCGAAGACAACTTGATCTTCGGATCGACGGCCAACGGCAATGCCAGCATGTACATGCCCATCCCCAATCGCTATTACGAAGCGGTGAATGGCTGGTCGGCTGCGCGGCTTGAATCAATTGCCGACAGCCAGCGCTTTTATCCGATTACCGGCAAAGTGCGGCAGGTCGATTATCACGGGCGCTATACGGCTGGGGCTGGCAGTGCCATTTACACCGCGCGCAATTTTCCTCGTGAGTATTGGAACCGGGCGCAGTTTGTCGCTGAGCCGACCGGGCATCTTCTCGGCAGATTTTTTCTCGAACCGCGCGGCGCGGATTTTGTCGCTCACAATGCGCGAAACTTCGCCGCCAGCGATGATGAATGGATCGGTCCAATTTGCGCTGAGGTCGGTCCGGACGGGGCTTTGTGGGTCATCGATTGGTACAATTACATAATTCAGCATAATCCCACGCCTCAGGGTTTTCGCACGGGGATGGGCGCCGCTTACGAAACGAGCTTGCGCGATAAAACACATGGCAGGATTTACCGAATCGCCTATAAGGAATCCCGGTCGGAACCAGTCTTAAACCTCGATCAAGCCACGTCACAACATCTCGTCTCGGCGCTGAAGAACGACAATATGCTTTGGCGAATGCGTGCGCAGCGATTGCTCGTCGAACGGCACGATTTGGCAGTCGTGCCGGGCTTGTGTGAGCTGGTCAAGGATCAATCGGTCGATGGGGCTGGCTTGAATCCGCCGGCAATTCACGCGCTCTGGACGCTTTCCGATCTCGGTGTTTTGGACGGCTCGAATGCCGCCGCAACCGAAGCAGTCATGTCGGCACTGCGCCATCCCTCGGCTGGAGTGCGGCGCGCCGCAGTGAATGTGCTCCCCCGGAACGCCACCGGCCTCGGGTCTCTGTTAAACGGTCATCTGCTCACCGACCGGGACGCGCAGGTTCGTCTGGCGACGCTGCTGGCATTATCAGAAATGCCGGCAGAGAGCGGAGCGGCGCCAGCGATTCTGGCAATGCTCGAGCAACCGGCAAATGCCACCGACCGCTGGATAGCTGACGCGGCAGTCTGTGCGGCGGCCCGCAACGACGAAGCGTTTATTCGCCTATTGGTGACTACCGCAAAACCTTCCACCAACGCGTCCGGCACGGGCGGGAATGCGCTGCCGAACTCTTCATTCGAGGAGCAAACCAATTCGGCGCCCCGCGAATGGCGGACGGTGACTTACAGCGGAAAAGGTGAGTTCTCGCTTGCCGACGTGGCTCGCACGGGCAGACATAGTGTTCGCATCTCGTCGCAACAAGGCGGCGATTTAAGCTGGTCCGCCCGGGCGCTGGTTCAGCCGCGCACAGATTATCAACTCACCGGTTGGATTAAGACTGAGAACGTCAAAAAACTCGGCGGCTCGCACGGCGCGATGTTCAACGTTCATGAGCTGCAGGATGCGGTGCGCGGGGCAACACCGGCCTTGCTGGGTAATAATGATTGGACGCAGGTACGCCTCGAATTCAATTCCGGCGACCTGGCCGAAGTCACGATCAATTGTCTGCTGGGCGGCTGGGGGTTGGCATCCGGAACAGCCTGGTACGATGATGTCGAACTGACTCCGGCCCCAGCGCCCGATTTGCCCGGCGAACTTGGCCGTGTTGCCCGACTGGTCACGCGCCACTACGCTGAGCGCGGACCGGTGGACAGCATTGTATCGGTGGTAAGCGCGCTTAAAGGCGCTTCACCAGCGTTAACTGCAACCATATTGGATGGTTTAACCGCCGGTTGGCCTCGCGAGAAATCTCTCAGTTTGAATGCCGATCAAAAAGAAGCCCTTGCCAATCTGATGGCCGCGTTACCCGAGTCTGCCCGAGATCGATTGCTCGCGTTAGCGCAGCGCTGGGGCCAACCGGAAATATTTGCCGGAAACATCGGACCGATCCTTGCCTCGTTAAAACAGAAAGTGCGCGATACGTCTGTTACAGACAGTGAACGGGTTGCGGCAGCCACACGCCTAATCAACCTCGATGATAACCGCGAGGACGCAGAACTCCTGCTCAGCCAGGTGACACTGCTGACGCCGTCCGACCTGGCCTCCGGCTTCATTAACGCCATTGGAGGCAGCCGCAATCCGCAGACGGGCCGCGCGATGATCGAGCATTGGTCCGGATTTACTCCGTCGAATCGGCGTGCCGTTATCGCCCTGCTGCTTCGACGAACCGAATGGATTACAACCTTGCTCGATGCCGTCGAGAAGGGAGCGATCAACCGCACCGATCTCGCGACTGAGTATTGGTCACAACTCAAACAAAACACGAATCCAATAATCGCGCGGCGGGCAGGCGAACTGGCTGGTGCGAAGGCAGGCATCTCCGCTGATCGCGAAGAAATTGTGAAAAAATTGCTGCCGCTGGCGAAGGAGAAAGGCGACCCCGCTCGTGGCAAGGAAGTATTCACCGCCACTTGCGCCGTATGCCACACCTTCAATGGCCAGGGCGGGAAAGTGGGGCCTGACCTGAGCGGCGTTGGCGCCCGCGATCGAGGCGAAATCCTCGTGGATATTCTGGATCCGAATCGCTCCGTAGAAGCTAATTATCGCATGTGGTCGGTAACCACCAAAGACGACGAAAGCTTTTCCGGGCGAATGGAGACTGAGACCCAGACTACCGTCGAGATTCTCGACACGACCGGCCAGAAACACGTCATTCAGCGCAAGGATATTGCCTCGTTGACCGGGTCCCCACTTTCCATCATGCCAGTAGGATTTGAATCATTGCCACCAACCGACCTGACGTCGTTGCTGGATTATCTGACTCAGACACGGTGAGCGACGAACATAAATCTTAATCATAATCTTAATCCTACTCTTAATCTCCTCCCGTTTATATCAAGCACGATGGAAACACGGAAAATAGGCGCAGTTGCCATCCCGACCTCCTTTTTTTAGACTACACACGATGATCCCGTTAAGCCGGCCCGAATAAACTTATGAAAGCAGTTATCATCGCAATACTCGCGGCTCTTGCAGGCACGTTCGTGGCCAACGCTGAAAATTGGGCACAATGGCGCGGCCCGGCTTTTAACGGGTCAAGTGCCGAAAGCAATCTTCCCGATGATTTTTCCCCAACGAAAAATGTGAAGTGGACTGTCCCGCTGCCGGGGGAATCAGCGGCCACGCCGATAATTTGGGGCGATCGCGTTTTCATCAGTTCGAGCCAGGAAAAAGACAAAACTCTCCGCGCAATCTGTATCGACAAAAAAACCGGGAAAGTCCTCTGGGACCAGGAAGTCGCCATCGGATTCAGCCAGGATGATAAAAGCAACTTCGCCTCCCCCTCGCCCGCCACTGACGGGAGCCTGGTAGTCTTTCTTTACGGGAATGGGAACCTTGCGGCTTTCGATTTCGAGGGCAAAAAACTCTGGGCGCGCCAATTGGAAAAGGATTACGGCCAATTCGCGTATCAATGGACCTATGGCGCCAGTCCGCTTTTGTTCGACGGCAAATTGTTCATCCAGGTATTGCAGCGCGATGAACCGGTGCACGGGCGTGGTAAAGGTTCTGGTATCGAATCCTATTTGCTCGCTCTGGAACCCAGGACCGGCAAAGAACTCTGGCGGCATGTTCGCCCTTCGGACGCCCGGATGGAATCGCACGAAGCCTATAGCACGCCCACACCATTTGAGTACCAGGGCCGGACGGAATTAATCGTCGTTGGCGGAGATTGCATCACTGGACACAGCCCGAAAGATGGCGCCGAACTCTGGCGTTGGGGCACATGGAATCCGACCAAAATTACACACTGGCGCTTGGTCCCCTCATCCGTAACCGGCGGCGGGGTAGTGCTCGCCTGCGCGCCCAAAGGCTCGCCGATTTACGCGCTCAAAGCCGGCCTAAAAGGAACTCAGGACGACAGCGCGATTGCCTGGAAAAGTTCCGACCGGGAAGTCTCGAGCGATGTCGGCACACCACTCTTCTACAAAGGCCGTTTTTACATCTTGAATGGCGACCGCAAGACTATCTCACGCGTCGAGCCCGCAACCGGCAAAGTGGATTGGACCGGTGACCTCGAGAGCCGCATCAAGATCGAATCTTCCCCGACCGGAGGTGATGATAAGATTTATTTCCAAAATTTCCGCGGCGAAGTATTCATCGTTGCCGCCGCCGATAAATTTCAGCTCATTCGCAAAATCACCATGGGCGACGAGAGCGATGCCGACCTGCGATCGTCCATTTCCATTTCGGACGGCGATCTCTTCATCCGCACCGGCCACAAATTATTCTGTGTCGGAAAGTGAGGGTGAGGGCAAGCCGGGCTTGCGCGGCCATACAGAACAGATTCTATTGCGACATGGCGTTGCCGTACCAAATTGCGACTTTGCTTTATTGTTTCAACGAGCAGGATGACGTGCTGCTGCTCGAACGCGTGAAGGAACCTAATCTCGGCATGTGGAGTCCTTGCGGCGGGAAACTGCACACTACGGAAGGCGAATCGCCCTACCAATGCGCCTGTCGCGAAGCGGAAGAAGAACTGGGGATGGCAATCTCGATGACCGATTTGCACCTGGTGGGAATGATTAGCGAACGCGGCTACGAGGGCGCGTCGCATTGGCTCCTGTTTTTATTTGAAGTGAAAACCCTTCTAAAAGAGACGCCCCCGCCGCATCGCGAAGGTCGATTCGAATTTTTCCCCCGGCAGGCGCTGGCCGGGCTGAACCTGCCGCAGACGGATCGGGAAAAGATTTGGCCGTGGTTTTGGGAACATCGGGGCGGCTTTTTCGCGGCGCGTTGTGACTGTAGCACGGGCGCTAATCAATGGACCCTCGAGCAAACCATTAAACACTGATGTCAGACCAGCCAATCATCGATCTCGAGAGCGATCACTATTTCATGGGCGAGGCATTGCGCCAGGCGGCCAAGGCCTACGAGGCTGAGGAAGTGCCGGTCGGCGCGGTTGTAGTTCGTGCCGGGCGGATCATAGGTCGGGCCTTCAATCAGGTGGAATTACTCAAAGACGCCACGGCACACGCCGAAATGCTGGCGGTTACGCAGGCCGAGGAGGCCGTCGGCGATTGGCGATTGACCGATTGCACGCTATACGTCACCAAGGAACCCTGCCCGATGTGCGCCGGCGCAATCGTTCACGTGCGATTGACACGAGTGGTATTTGGCGCCGCCGATCCTAAAGCCGGCGCGGCGGGCAGCGCGCTCAATCTGCTGCAATTTCCCGGCCTGAACCACCGCTGCGAAATCACCGCCGGCGTCCGCGAGCAGGAATGCCGGACTTTACTGCAAAGTTTTTTTGCCGAACAACGCCTCAAGCAAAGCCTGGAAAAGGACCAGCAAAACCCTATGAATAGTTAGCAGTGCTAAGAAACGAGCCTCTGGGTCCCAAACTCCACCTGCGTAAGAACCGAGTCCCCTCGGTCCCTAAACAAACTCCGTCCTTGCCTTTTCGTTCGCTACCGGACCGTCTGGCCGAGAATCTTTCCGCGAACGAATTGAATCTCCGTGCCTTCGTCCGAGCTGATGAAATTCAATTGAACCGACGTGCCTCGCGCCTCATTGATCCCCGTCATGCGGATATTCGCCACTGCACTGCGCGACGAATATGTGCCCAGGAGCGTGGTCGGCAGCGAACGGCCACTCGAGAGCACAATCGACCCGGTGCCAGCCAGACGCTGCAGCGCCAGAATTTTCATATTCGCGGTCCAGGACCCGTCCATCGATGCTGGAAGCTGGACCGTCACGTCCGATTTGATCCGGGCCGAAGACAAGTTGTTAAAGCTGGCGGTCCCGCGGGCCGTGCCCGTGAGTGTTTGTGATCCTGGATCTCCGACAAGGTTGTAATGGACCGTTATGGTGAATCGCGTCAAGACCCCCGCCACGAAATCCTCACCCGTAAGCTTCACCGTGATTGAAAACCGATTGGCTCTCGTCCCCCCGCCGCTCGCCGTGCCGCGAATCACGTAATTTGCAAAAACCCCGTCGTTGCCAACGTTGACGAAGGTGATACCCGTACCGCTTAAACGCCCCCTGGCATCATGAACCACATTCACACCGAACGAAAGCGGCGTAGTCTGGTCCCCGGCCCCGATGATTTCCTGTTCCAAACTGAGGGAACCGTTCAAATCAAACACTGGCGCAGTGTCTCCGCCGAAGCTGAAGCTGACATCACCGGACGGTGCCTGGGCGCGACAGAGTTGAAAGCACAACAGCAAGAAAGCGATGAACCAAAATCGGTTCCTGTTACAAATCGTCATAAAAAGGTTAATCAGGATGCGTGATTGCCCAAAAAGGATGCGGGGCGGGGCGATTTTCGTCAAGCAATTCAATCAGTTTTCAGGCCAGGCGTGGCCGGAATCGCGTTGCCAATTCCAATCCTTCTTCTTAGGCTGGATATATCGGCGTGAATACCATTGAATCCAAATATGTGGAGAAAAAGGGCTATCTCTCGCGCTATACACACGAACGAGCCGTCACCTTGCGCGAGGTCGAAGGCCTGCAATGGATGCGCGGCTATGAAAGCGAGGAACACTGGCTCCGCTGCGTGCTAAAGGAATTTCCGCTCTTCATTCCTTTTCTCGAACAAAAACGAGGTGTCGTGTTTCGCGGCCGCATTTTGGAAATCGGCGCGGGTGGCGCATGGTTGAGCGCGGAATTATCCAAATTGCCCCGGGTCGTCGAAGTCATCGCCACCGATTTCTCCCCGAAAATGTTGAAGGAGGAGGCGCCCCGAATCTTCAAATTGCTCAAGGCCAACGGCGCAAAAATCACGCGCATGCCGGGCGACTTCCATCAGCTTGATTTCCCGGAGCGACACTTTGACTTCGTCGTATCTTCCGCGGTGTTGTTTCACGCGACGAACATGGTGCAGGTGTTGCGGGAAGTGAAACGGGTGTTAAAACGCGGTGGACAACTCGTGTCGATACGCGAGCCAGTCTGGCCGCGCGTAAAACTCAAATCACAAAGCAGGAAGAACAGCCGTTCGATTGGAGCGAGCGGACGTTATACGCTGGACGACTATAAGGAAGTTTTCCGTCAGGCCGGTTTTCCAATGGAGGTAAAACGGGTGAACCTGTCGAGCGGCCTCAAGTATTTATTCAATGAGATGGTCAATGGCCTGACCCACGCCCGATACGCCTTCGTCGCTACGCGCAAAGCGTAAACGGCTAAGACACTCTGTGATTTAACCGCCGCGCTACCGTCGAAATAGCATGGCAAAAATGTTCTTTAATTTTCGACTTGGATAACGCGCCGTAAATCGTTTCAGCAAAAAGGGCGACCCGGTTCCGTTGTTGATTCCCGCATCGGTTGTGCATGCGCTCTTATATCCGGCATTCATCACCAGCTCCCGCACAGCTTCATTCCAATCTCCGTAGGGGTAACAAAAGTGCTCGATGGCAATTGTAAATTTATCTTCCAACGCCTTTTTGCTCGCCGCGATTTCCTCTTTGGCGTCGGACGGCGAAATCTGCGTGAGGCGCGGATGCGAAATCGTGTGCGATCCGATGCGGTGTCCCTCAGCCAGCCAATCACGCACTTGCGCCTCATCCATCAGCGGCTCGACGACATCACCCTGGCGCTGTTGCCATTCATTGCTTTTGCCGATCAGCCCCGATACGAGAAATTGAATGCCGGTGAATTGATGCTCGCGCATGATGGGCGCGGCGTGCTTCCAAACGTCGACGAAACCATCGTCGAATGTGAGGTAAATGGCTCTTCCCGGGTCCGTGCCGGACGCCGTTACCGAACCGTACTCTGGCGTCGAAAACCCCGCCCGCCGCAATTCGGTCATTTGTTTCTGGAACAAGCGCTCGCCTACGTACAAGCCTTTCAACCGCACCCCGCGTGGGCGTGGCCCGACATGGTGATAGGTCAATACCGGGCGGCCCGTCAGAAATATCTCCTCAAACGGTCCAAGCGCGGTGTAATAATCCGGCAAAGGCATCGAGGCCATCGTCACAAAATCGGCGACAAAAACCAGCCCGGAATCAATAAGGCGTCAGCCGGTAAAACCGGCCTGAGCTAGTGGACGGCAGCAGCCGGCCGTTTTGACCGGAATCGAGGATGGAAAGAATGCCGCCCACTTCATTCGTTAACACATCGACCAATCGCCAGTCTGGCGGCGATAATTTGTCCGAAGATTCCAATCGCCACATTGTCTTCGCCGGAGTGTTCACAGATACTCGCATGAGGCCGGTGATGTCGCGCGCCACACTGATGCTCGGCCGACTGGATTGGAAGAACACAGCCTTAAGGTCAATATCAAATGCGACGTCATCCCAGCTTGACCAGTAGTTGCTCACCTGAACCGCAACGGTGTTCGTGCCGCCATGAATTAATTGGGCATAAGGCGTCAGATCGAAATAGCGAATTTCGTTTCCCTGGCTCGTAACCGTCTCAATGCGCGAGTTGACTTCGGTTCCGTTAATGAAGACTCGAATCGGATAAAGCGCGGTGCCGGAATCATCGGTACAGGTCGCCGAGAGCAGCAATTCTTCAATGTTCGTCGAAGCTGCAACAAACGTTTTACGGAAATAGTACGCCGGTCGCTGTTGCGGCAAACGAGTGGCGACGTTGGTCGGGCCGCTGCCTGCGCCAAACTTCGCCAGCGCGAGCGGCCAGGCCGCATCCGAAAAACCAACCGCCGGCCAATTCGTCGCCGGGGGATTCGTATAATATCGCCAGACCGAGCCGAAAGGCACCAACGCCGTCCAGTTCGTCGCTTTGGGCGAAGGAATCTGCCGGAAGAAAACATTGTCGATGTACACCGATCCGCTGCCCGCCGAGTTCATCGAGAAATTATGGCCCAGCTCAATATTCGGGAAACCGGCAGGAAGTTGGAAAGTCCGATTCACATAAGTCCAATCAGTCGGCCCGGTTCCGGCGACAAAATGCGGCGTAAAGTAATTCGGCCACGGCAACGTCGGCCGATTATTGGTATCGTAGCCGGTCTTGGTCGAACCCCATGTAAACCAGTGTTCGGAAGGTTGGGAAATGCCGCCGCTCTTGAAATAACCGCCGAAGCTGTAGTAAGCACCGGGCGTGACGTAGAGCGTCGAATCCGGAATCCCATACTGATCGAATTGGGCGATCGACCCGCCGCTCACCTGGTTGTCCAGAATGATCCGCATCGATTTTTTCCCCTGCCACGCTTCGTTCGTGCTGGCGGTCATATTCGTCATTCCCACGGTGCCGGTAAACCATTTGTCCCAATGGCTATTGTCGTTCTCCTCGAAACCCGCGTTTGCCACCAGATTGCTGTTGAACATCGAGAGAATCGCGAAAGGAGCGGACGCGACGGTGTTCGAGCCATACGCCGCGCGCACTTCGTAAAAATATTGCCAGCCCGGGTTCAGGCCTTCATCGACAAAGGCATTGGCGGCTGGAGTCGCGGTGGCGATTTGCACGAATGGCCCATTCGCTTGATCGGCCCGGTAAATCCGGTAGCAATCAGCAGGCACCGAGTTGCTCCACGTGAAACTTGCGCGCCGAAATCCCGACTCCTTTTTCGTCACCAACGGCGTCCCGACTGGATACAATGAAATCCCGCGGTTCCCATCGCGGCGCATATTGCCGTGATGTCCGGCCCACGAAACGCGGTTGGTTGAAGTCGCTCCGAAATTCTGAACGTATACCGTTCCTGAGATCGAACGATAGATCACATCCAGGTGGCCGTTACCTTCGACATCGGCTAAAACCGGGATCTGTTTAATCCCGCCGGGAACCGGAATCGATGCCTTCAATGTCCCATCCAATGCATAAATAAGCAGGTTGCCGGTCGATGGATTGGCTGCGGGATTGTATGTGCCAATGACGATTTCTTCCAGGCCGTCGCCATCCACATCGCCGACAACCGGTGGCGTTGGCAGAAATGGATAAAAGCTTTTGGGCCAGCCGGAATGGTCCACCAATTCAATTCCGTTCCAATAGCGATAAGTGATTTCCCAGGAATGATTGAACCCGAGCACATCGACATGATTGTCGTGATCTGGATTAACCGGAATCAGGCAGGAGCTGTTGAGCCAGCCATTATTGTTGGTGAAGGTAACCTGCGGCAGCCAGCGCCGCCAAAGCACTGCCCCATCATCGTCCAGTATGGTCTCGTTCGGTTGCCAAAGCGGACTCAATTGTGTGCCGGCAACCAGCAGTTCATCGAGGCCGTCCCCGTCGATGTCAGCCGCGTAAAGATCGATTGGCACCTGATACGATCCACTCATCAGGCGCTGCGCTTTGCCAAATTGTTTGTGCAGCATTCCCTTTCCCCAAAGGCCGAACGGTTTGGTTTTGTCGAAAGCAGCCACACTGTCGCTATCGTTCAAGGCATATACGTCCAGTGGCCTCCCTGGATTCGCCTGCCCGACAGCAAGCCCAGCTTCGAGCAGTTGGTGAATATGATAAACGAAAGTTCGCTTGCCAGTTTTCGCATCGAACGTGACGACACCGCCTGACCACGTTTCGCCCACTGTTCCCCAATCAGCAAAGCCGTAAATGTCTTTGATAAACGGGTTGTAGTCCTGAGCGCTGCCGGTTGGATCCGGGTCGATCTTCCAGGCGGTTACGATCTCGTTCGTTCCGGTCCCGACAAGATCGGCAACGATCGGCGACGAAACCTGCGAAGAAAAAACCGCATTCGCCGGCAAACGGCTGCGAAACGCGCCAGTCGCGGACCAATAAAAGCCATTCGTGATCGTTTGATAACCTCCCGTTGGCACATATGTGGCCGATTCGACCGTATTCGACCACATCACGGAACCATCCCCACGCAACACGATGAGGTGATTTCCGCGTGTGAAAATAATTTCGTCGCGGCCGTCGTGATCAAGATCGCAAATTGTCGGCGAGACGTTCATTTCCTCGCCCCCCGAGGCATACGGAAAACCGGGCAGCCGTTGGCCAGTATATTTGAATGCGTCGAGAAACCACGAGCCGGTGGAATCGCGATACGGCACGATGATTTCCAAATCCGGGGAGCCATCGAGTTGCCCCACCGCCATGCTGCCCAGATGCCAGCCGCTGTCACCGGCTTGAAAAGTGGAAACCAAACCACATGAGGCGTTGAGAGTTGAAAGCAGCCAGACGCAACCGAGGGTTGCTAATCCCGTGCCGTTTTTGCTGGGCGCAATTTTAGAGTTGGCCATTCAAGTTCGCGTTCTGAGCCGCGAACCGGAAAAAGCTTCATTCCGCATTTTTCCTCGCGGACCGCCGCCGTGTCGGGTCTGCGACCTCAGCACGACAGGCCGCGCCTTCTCATGAACCCCACTTAGCCAGAACGCTTTTCACTTCCGCCGTTCCTGCCGGTTTCGCCGGAGCTTTTGCACCAGCCTTGAGCAACGCCTCGACCGTCGCAGCGTAATCGCCACTTTCGCGATTCCAGCCGTTTTCAGAACCGTGAATCGCCCAGCCTAGCGGCGGCGCCTGGTTATCCACGTCCAAAATATCCAACGGCGCTTTGTGAGCGAGAAGCGCTTTCACCATCTCCGCATTGCCATGCCATGCGGCCCAATGCAGCGGCGTGCCTCCAAGTTGCCCGCGGCAATCAACCGGCAAACCGGCTCGCAACATCGCACTCACCGCTGGCAAATCGTTATTTCTCGCTGCATGCGCCAATTGCACTGATTCACCCTGAGAAAGCGACTCTGCGATCGTGGGATTTTCCGACAGGAGCGCATCTACTTGTTGTGCATCACCCAGCCAACACGCATTTACGAGCTTCACTTCCGGCGGACTTTGTTCCATCAGCCATCGAAGGAGATTATCGTGCCCGAACTTTCGGGCAACCTGATGAGGTGAAACATACCAGCCCAGCGTCCAATTATAAATCGTTCCCCCGGCCCGCGGGTTCGCCATCGGAAAATTTTCAGCATCGACGCGCCCGCGAATGCACTCCGGATCAAGGCGCAAATGCTCCTTCGCCAGCTCGAGCTCGCCCAGCGCGGCGGCGATAAAAATATCCGTCTCGGCCCCTTGTGAAACCAGGAAACGAACCACATTTGGCCTCTCTTCAATCAAATGTTGAGCCGGTGTGGATTCATGATCGATGTCGCGCGCGTTAATATCAGCGCCGTGGTCGATTAGAAATTTCGCCACCTCGATGCTTCGGGCAAAATGCAGAGGTGTTTTCCCGTCGCCGCCGCGCGCATGAACCACGTCTGGATTTTTAGTAACCAATTCGCGAAGCCGATCCATCAAACCAAGACGAGCCGCAGCATGAATACCGACAACCGCGCCGCGCTGAATTGCATACTCAGCCAGATCGTCAGCCGCACAATCCAACAGGCAAAATCCACCCGCCCACCAGCGGCTCTTCGCATTAATATCTGCGCCGGCCTCAAGCATCGCATCCAGCATTTGGCGGCTCCGAGCTGAATTAATCAACGGCGAATCGAATGGCCCGAGTGGATCATTAATCCGCTGCTTTATCTCCGGATAGCGCGCCAATGCCTCCCGCAGCAACGTGGAATTATCCTCGTGAAACGCACGCTTCAAAATCGACTCAACTTCGTTCATTCGCCAGCGTTGGCTCAGCTCTTAAAAATCAGGCACGCGTTTCCGAAGGCATGCGCGTCATACTTACATGCGCGATCCGGTAGCAAAGCGCAAACAAAACAAACACCGCCAGGAGAACAAGTATGCGCGTTGATTTCGAAGCGACGGTTGCCGCGGTGGCCCGCACATTGATCCGCAAGTCCGCCCATTTATCGACGACGACCGATCGCTGGAAAGTCAGCACGCGGCCTTGTTCAGGCACATTCGCGCGCAAGGCGGCTGGCGTGCTCGTCGCAGCATCCTGTTGCTGAATTAACCGCTCAGCCACCCGCATGAAAGCCGTATTTTCATCGGCGGTATTGCGATCGATCAGGTCTTTTGCGTCCTGCTGCGAATAAGACACTTCGCGATTGCCGCGCATGTCCCGCAATTTCGCGCCGAGTTCTCCCCGATCGCCGGCGGCAGCGGATTGGCGGGCGTTCAAGCCCATGAGCGCTTCCTGCAATTTGATGTTGTGCAATTGCACCCGCGCATCTTCGTTGAACGCCGCATCGTGGCCAGAAAGCCCGTATGCAGCGCTAAACGCGCGGCGCGCCTGTTGCGGATCGGCCTGTTCCAGCGCCGAGTTCCCCGCCGCAAGCAGGTTCTCGGCTGTCCTGGTGCGTTCCTGCTGACGGCTGGTTTCTTCACGCAAATAGGTTTGCAAGTCGAGCGCGCCGGCCGTGCCGGCCACTTGCTCGCTCTGTAATTGCAGCGCGCCGGCCCAATGGCGCAGCTTCCATTTTTCGCTCAATGCCACACGCCAGGTGAGATTCTCGAGCGGCAAATCGAATTGCGGCGCGACCAATTGCAAATCGAGTTCTTTCGGGCCGCCTGGCCCTACACGCGAGCTATAATAGATTTCCACCGGTATCGCCTTCCCGCGCCATGGCTGGTCGAGCGGAATCAAAATCTTGTCACCCTGCCTCCACGGCCAGACGCCGTTTTGATTGACGAAGGCGAACCAAAACTTCGAGTTGACCGGCAATGTTAAATGCAGCAAGCGTTTATCTTCCGGAAACATTTCCAGGCTTACATGAGTGAGCATCACGCCGTCATCCGAGATCACCGAATCAAAATCGATCTTGTTCACCCGCGCGGGAAGCAACTGAGCGGCCTCGTGGCGCTGCAATGGGAGCGTCAGGGCGAATGCTGGTTCTACCAAGCGATAAGCGGCGTTCGCGGCTGACGGTTGCCGATCCTGCAAGAGCGTTCGCGGTATGCTTTGCCATTCGGTCGATTGCAACGCTTCCGGCAACGTAGTGACATTTACTTGCAGCCGGCCAACCGATTGGACCGTTACAAAACCACGCTGAAGATTGACTCCGCCTGCCAACACCCCTCGCAGGACCGTTTCCTTGACGCCTTCAGGAATTGGCGTTTGCCACGAAGCCTGCAACAGATAATTACCGATAATACGCCGATGCAGCTTGATGTCCCACGCCTGCAAGCCATTCGTCAGCGTGTCTGATACTTTGATGAAATCCGCAAGTTGGTCTCCCTGGAATCGGACGCCTTCAGCATTGGTCGGGATGAAAACGCGGAATGTCTTCAATCCGGTATTCTCGATTTGGTATTGGAGCGAAGCCGAAACCTTCACTTGTCCATCGTTCACCGCCGCCTGTTGCAAACTGGTGACCTGGATCCACGGCTCGACCTGCTCGATGTCCAACGCCAGCGACCACGGCGTTTGCAGGACACGAAAAGCCAGCACGCCTTTCTGGCGAATGCCGGATTTCTGCGGGTCCAACGGCGTGACGCCCTCGCGAGTCGCCACTTGCAAGCGCATTCCCTGTTCGGGCACTACCAGCATCGTGCCGCGTTGTTTGCTGGCTTCGCGCAGCAATAATTGCGGCGCATTCCAAGCCTTCGCCGATTTCAAGCCGGGTCCAGTCAAACTGATGGCGAATTGCTTCTGTCCTTCAGTCTTACCGGCAAGATGCAATGTAATAATCCGCGCGCCGTCCGAACGTGCTTCCGTCCAATGGCTCATCGCCTCGCCGCTGATCGATTCGACATCAAAATCAGTTGGCAGCTTAAAACTCAGCCGGAAAATTCCCGCTCGGGTGATGTCCACCGTCGGAAAGTGTGTCCTGCGTCTCGACCCGCACATCCGGTTCCACGGCCGATGCTTTGACCGTCGCCACCGCCGTCGGATCGGAATATCGAAAGGCGCGGCGAACCGTCAGGCCGGGGAATTGCGCCTGCACCGTCGGCACGATTATCTGCGGGAAATCCTCGAGATTGATTGGCGAAGCGCCCTCCGCAGTCACTGTATCAAGCTGCACATCGTTTCCCGTGGCAAAACCCACCAAGCCAATCTGGCCGGCTGCATTTTCGACGCGAATCAGGCCGACTGAATGATCGACCGGCAGTGGACCGGTCGCGATTTGGGAGCGCACCAGCAACGCAAACGGTCGCGATTGCGCCGGATTG
>WNFL01071445.1_pt2 | contig 15168 bp, 14 predicted proteins | sample 5400361 | NCBI WGS metagenome assembly WNFL01 (sample SAMN13153351, study PRJNA577476) | soil metagenome | isolation source: 40 cm soil on Douglas fir-dominated hillslope | place: USA:California | collected 2013-09-17
AGACCTCCGATCTGCTGGCCGTCTTTCAAGCCCATGTTCTTCCAGGTCTTGCCTGCATCTGTAGATTTATAAATGCCATCGCCAACCGAAAGATCAGGTCGCTGCACACCTTCGCCACTGCCTACATAAATCACATTTGGATTGGAGGGAGCAACCGCGATGTCGCCTATTGAACCGGTAGGTTGATCATCGAAGATGGGTTCCCATGTTCTGCCGTAATCGGTGGTCTTCCAAACGCCACCGTTATTGGCGGCCATGTAGAAGACGTTAGGTTGTTGTGGTACGCCTACAGCACCGATGGTTCTACCGGCACGATGCGGGCCGATCATACGCCACTTCATGTCGGAGAAGTAAGCTGGGTCAACTTGACTGAAGGTAGTGAAGGTGATGAGGGATAGACAAACTAGGAATAGTTTTTTCATAGCACAGGTAAGATGGTTAGGTAAGATAGAAAATAAAATCCTTGACGACTTGAGGAATTTGATGAGCGTCATTGTATTCCTCTGCGGTTCTCTGCGTCCTTTGCGGTTTAATGCATTTTACCGCAAAGTTCGCAAAGGAATACACGCAGAGGTGCGCAGAGAGATTGAATCAAAGGAGAATCTTATTATCTTAGCACCCCTAAATTTTCTATTCATGAAAACCGTAAACGACATCAACTTCAAAGGCAAACGCGCCCTCATCCGTGTAGACTTTAATGTACCCCTCGACAAAAGTTTTAACGTAACCGATGACAACCGGATCAGGGCTACCATCCCAACATTAAAGAAGATCTTAGCCGATGGAGGAAGTTTGATACTGATGTCGCACCTGGGAAGACCCAAAGAAGGCCCGGAAGGAAAATATTCATTGAAGCATACGATCAAAACTACAGAGCAACTTTTGGGTGTACCCGTAAAGTTCGCCAGCGACTGTATTGGTGAAGAAGCATTTGAGCTTTCTGCTGCTCTCAAACCCGGTGAAGTGTTGTTGCTTGAAAACTTGCGGTTCTATAACCAAGAGGAAAAGGGAGATTTAGCTTTCGCGGAAAAACTTTCGAAGCACGGAGACATTTATGTAAATGATGCTTTCGGTACAGCTCACCGTGCACACGCCAGTACGACTATCGTTGCTCAATTCTTTAAAGAGAAATGTGCAGGCTATGTGATGGCTGCCGAGCTTGACAATGCGAAGAAGGTAATTGAAAAAGCAGCGAAGCCCTTCACTGCCATCATGGGTGGAGCGAAAATCTCTGACAAGATATTGATCATCGAAAAGCTACTCGACAAAGTAGATCACCTAATTATTGGTGGTGGTATGTCGTATACTTTCTTCAAAGCATTGGGTGGACAGATTGGTAAATCGTTAGTGGAAGAAGATAAGCTCGGCCTTGCTAAAGAACTGATTCAGAAAGCAAAGAGCAAGGGAGTTGAACTTCATTTGCCAATGGATTCCATCATCGCAGATGCTTTTGATGCCAACGCGAACACGGATATTTCCTTGAACAACGGTATCAAAGCAGACTGGATGGGCCTCGACATCGGACCTCAAGCGCGCGAGGTCTTCGCGAAAGTAATCGAAGATTCAAAAACCATTTTATGGAATGGCCCCATGGGCGTTTTTGAAATGGAAAAGTTTGAGAAAGGTACCAAGGCGGTTGCTGAAGCAGTTGTTCGTGCTACTGGTAAAGGTGCATTCTCTTTGATAGGTGGTGGTGATTCTGCCGCAGCTGTTGCTAAGTTTGGTTTCGAAGAGAAGGTGAGTTATGTATCTACAGGTGGAGGTGCGCTGCTGGAATATTTCGAAGGCAAGGTATTGCCAGGGGTGAAAGCGCTGGAGTAAACTTTTTGTGTTTCGTGAGGACACGAAACACGGTACCAGCCGCAAAATTTTAGTGCTGCTTTCTTATGCTCGAAGATTTAGCTTCACCTGTATCTTTTCGTTTAAATAACCTGGTATAAAATTTTCATCCATAAAAATTGATGTTATGAGACTTTACAGCTTACCCGCGATCCTTCTCTGCTTAGGTTGTGCTTTTAATCTATCGGCTCAAAAAACTGTTACGCCTGACTTGTCAAAAATAACCAACACCAAAATGTGGAGCACCATCAACAGGGCTTCTAGCTTTAAGGATGGGTTGTTTTTGGGTGTAGGAGGTAGAGAGGGGTTAGCTCGCTTCAACGAACTGGTCTTTGAAAACGGGAAAATAGAGCTTGATATCAAAGGAAAAGATGAGCAGGGAAAAAGTTTCGTTGGTGTCGCTTTTCATGGATTGAATGACAGCACCTACGATGCCGTGTATTTCAGACCCTTCAATTTCAAGAATCCTGAGCGCAGCAATCATTCCGTGCAATACATATCGCATCCGGTCTTTACGTGGTTTAAATTAAGAAACGAACATCCCGAGCAGTATGAAAAAACGGTAGCTCCTGTGCCATCGCCCAACGATTGGTTTCATGCAACAATCATCATTGAATTCCCTGTTGTAAAAGTTTACGTCAATAATTCTACTGAACCTTCACTTACTGTCAATCAACTAAGTTCAAGGAAAAAGGGTTGGATAGCGCTTTGGGTTGGAGATGGATCAGACGGAAATTTTAAAAATCTGAAGGTGACTTCAAAGTGAGGATTCCTACAAAGGTATTTGTTGCGGTTTAGTTCGAGAGCGATTGGAGTTGCTTCCTGTATTCCGAAGGGCTGACTCCCTTATGTTTCTTAAATGCTCTGTTCAAATGACTTTCATCTGTAAAATTAAGCTCATCTGCGATTTCGTTAATCCGCATATCGGTGCTCGATAATCTGATCTCGATCAATCGTATTTTGTATTTGGCAATGTATTCCTGCAACGTCTCCCCTGTTTGTTTTTTGAAATAACGTCCGAGATAGCTTAGCGAAATACTATGTCTCTTGCTGATCTCTTTTGCCTTTAGCCATTTAGGCTCATGAATGTGTTGTTGGATATAATGAAGAATGTCGAGTACGGCTTCTCCCGTGTTTTCTTTTATGCTCTTAGGCAACTTCAGGGCGATGTTCCTGGCAATGATCACAATAATTGTATTCACAAGCTGCTGAACAATTTTATGATGATACAATTGCTGGTTGGATTGCTCACGAATAATATTTTCAATCAGCGATGCGATCAAAGGCTTGTCCGCCGGGTTTTTTAAAATACATCCGGGCCGGTGACTTGCATTGCTCAAAATAAATTCGATACGTTCAGTCCAGTCGCGGTCCTTGACAAATTGGATATACATTTCGCTGAAGCGGAGAAAAAAGAACCGGGTTGTGGTTCCCACTTCGAAAGAGTTAGTATCCTGAGGTGTTATTAAGAAGAGGTTGCCTTTGCGATAATTGAACTTATTGCCATTGGTGTACTGGGTACCGGTTCCATCTACAATATAGATCAGTTCAAAAAAATTATTCTGCCCTATGGCCTTTGGAAATCGCTCGATCGTAACATATTCAATCTCAAAAGGCTGATATAGATTTTTCTTTGTCATGCTTCGAAAATACAGAATTAGTGAAAAAGTGTACAGGAAACCATTTTGTGCTTCTAATCAATTTTACATCATTAAATTATTCGTCACCCAAACAACTTAAAAAATGAAAAATACATTTGTATTACTTCTTGCACTTGGAATTTCTTCGTTGGCAATCTCCAAAAAAAGAGATGCACAGCAGCAATTGATTGGAACATGGACGTTGGTTTCCGTTGACAACATCTACCCCGATGGGAGCCGCGTTCATCCCTATGGCGAAAACCCGCAGGGCCTATTGATGTTCGACAATCATGGAAACTACGCGATCCAAATCCTGAAAGCTTTACGTCCTAAGGTAGCCTCTGGCGATAAGAACAAATGCACGCCTGAAGAAAATGCAGCTTTAGTTCAGGGTAGTAATTCACATTTCGGCAAGTTCTCAGTTGAGGAATCAAATCACACGATCATCTTTAACATCGAGCATGCTTCATTTCCGAACTGGGAGGGCACAGAACAAAAGCGGGCTTATACTTATACAGGCGATTATATAAAGTATGTGGTAACTCACACTACTCAAGGCGGCCAATCGGTTGTGGCTGAGGTAGCTTGGAAGAGGATGCTATAGAAATTTGAAGAATGTTTTATTTCACCGCGAAGACGTTAAGGCGCATTCTTAGCGTCTCCGCGCCTTTGCGGTTAAAATCCAATATCTCATTATCTTCAAGCCCGCAATCCTTTCAGTGAAAGAAACCATTTCCAAACAACGCATCAAGTCCATTACCGGTGGCGCCATCGGCAATCTGGTAGAGTGGTACGACTGGTACACGTACTCGGCCTTCGCTATTTATTTTTCTGCTTCCTTTTTTCCTGATGGTGATCAGACTGCTCAGCTCCTTCAGACGGCAGGGATCTTTGCCTTAGGTTTTATTATGAGGCCCATCGGAGGCTGGCTCTTCGGTTCGCTCAGCGATCGGCATGGAAGAAAATATGCGATGACTATTTCGGTAGTGTTGATGTCGTTCGGTTCTTTGTTGATTGCCATCACTCCTGTTTACGCCACGATCGGAGTATTCGCCCCTATCCTACTGTTGGTTGCCCGATTGCTGCAAGGCTTGAGTGTTGGTGGAGAATATGGCGTTTCGGCCACCTATCTCAGTGAAGTGGCTACGCCAGAGCATCGTGGTTTTTATTCCAGCTTTCAATACGTGACTTTGGTGGGAGGTCAGATCGCTGCACTGGGCATCCAACTGATTTTGCAATTTGTGACTCTCACCGATCATCAGCTGCATACCTGGGGTTGGCGGATTCCTTTTGCAATCGGAGCGGTGCTGGCAGTCGTTGCATTTTATATCCGCAGCAGTCTTCATGAGTCGAAAGCATTTCTTGAAGTAAAAGAAAAGCAATCTGTTTCAAGAAACATTTTCGCTGACTTACTCAAACACCCCAAAGCAGTGCTGACAGTGATCGGCCTAACCCTGGGAGGCACGCTGGCATTTTATACGTACACCACGTACATGCAGAAGTTCCTGGTGAATTCGGTGGGTATATCCAAGCAAGAGGCAACACTGCTTTCGTTTGTATCGCTGATCATCTTTGCTGCACTTCAACCTTTGTTTGGTGGTTGGTCTGACAAAATTGGACGCAAGCCGTTGCTGATCGCGTTTGGCATCTCGGGCACTTTGCTTACGGTACCTATCCTGACAGTGATGACACGCTTAACAGAAACTTGGGAAATATTTCCATTGATGCTACTCGCATTAGTGATTGTGAGCGGATACACAAGTATCAACGCGGTGGTGAAAGCTGAATTATTTCCTGCCAGTATCAGGACGCTCGGTGTAGGTTTGCCTTATGCAGTTACCGTAGCTGTCTTCGGTGGTTCGGCAGAAGCGATTGCCTTGTGGTTTAAGAAGATCGGAAGCGAATCTTATTTTTTTTACTACATCTCGGGATGTATTTTTATTTCACTGATCGTCTATCTTTTCATGGACGACACAAAAGACAAGAATGAAATGCAGGGAGAGAAGGATGGGTGACACTACTTATTTTTTTTACACTCCTCGATTGTTTTCTTCTGTTGCTCTATTAGGGAATTCAATTTCTCAACGTTCTCCTGACAAGCCTTAGATTGCATAGCTGCTTGTCTGGCATTTTCTTCTGCAAGTTTCATTTGTTTCCATGCTTCTAACGCAGCAAAGTTTGCGCGCGCCTGAGCCGAACGAGCCTCCCTTTTCCAATATTCAATTTTAGTTGTGTCTTGTTCTAAAGCATCGACTCGAAATGTTTTAGACTTGGAGCTAAACCCTAAAACAATAAGAATGATGATTGGTATTAATTTCATAGCGCTATTGTTTAAAAACAATTAGTTAAATATCTCCTAACTGCGGCCTGATAATAACTTCCTCCACGACACTTCTTTCAGAAATAGAATAAGCATTGAAAATTACTTCCGCTACGTCCTCCACTTTCATAAACCGCGATTCTGGTAAGTCAACGCCATCCCAGCTTGCCGTTTTGGTGGCACCGGGCATCACAGCCGTCACTCGAATATTGAATGGCTTCATTTCTTCTCTCAATACTTTCGTGAAGCCCAGCAACGCAAATTTTGAGATCGCATACGAGCCCCCATTGGGATAAGCTTTGATACTAGCGATAGAACACATATTAAAAATATGTCCCGAATTATTCTGCTTCATGTTAGTAATCAGCCCGCGAGTAGTATGATAAGCGCTGTACACATTCGACTTAATCATGCTTTCAAGTGCGCCTTCTTCTTCCTCCATTGTTTCGCCCGGAATAAAGTGGCCTGCATTGTTTACCAATACGTTTACAGGGCGAGCGAGCATCAAAACAAATTGCACAAAGTCAGCTACTTGCTTTTTATCAGATGCATCGGCTGACTTGACAAACACTTTCACTTTGAATTTCTTTTCAACCTCCTCCTTCATTTGCAGAAGGTCTTTAGAATTACGGGCACAGGCTGCAATGTCAAAGCCCGCCTGCGCAAACCTTTCGGCCACCGCCCTGCCGATTCCTTTTGTCGCACCTGTTATAACAGCCAATTGGTTCATGCAAAATTATTTTATCTTTGAAGCAATATAACACATCTGTTTATCGCATGAAATTACTCTGGTCGCTTCTCTGCTCAAAAACCGTTTTCGCATGAGTGGATTTGGCCGTTACATTATGTTTATTGGTTCGTTGTTCGTGCGCAGAGAGACTTTCGGCACGTATTATAAATTAGTAATGGAAGAATGTGTTCAAATTGGGGTGAACTCCGCTTTTCTTTTCATTTTAGTTTCTTCCTTTATTGGAGCAGTGACCACTGTCCAGACAGCATTCAATATGGTGAGCCCCTTGATTCCGCGCTTTGTGATTTCACAAGTAGTGCGCGAGATGACGGTGCTAGAACTCGCCCCTACGGTGATGGCGCTCATTTATGCCGGTAAGATCGGGTCAAGTATGGCGGGCGGAATAGGCACCATGCGTATCACCGAACAAATTGACGCGCTCGAAGTAATGGGTATTAATTCGTCTTCGTATTTGGTTCTTCCAAAAATCATCGCCTCGATGATGATGTACCCAATGTTAGTGATCATCTCAGGAGTTTGTTCACTGATAGGTGGCTACCTAATAGGTCAATTGATTCACATAATAACTCCTGCAGAATATGTTGCAGGTCTTCGCTTTGCTTTTAACCAACAAGAAATTTTTGTAGCCATTGTGAAGGCGCTTGTTTTTGCATTCATTATTTCGTCCGTATCTTCTTTCAAAGGATATTATACCAAAGGAGGTGCGCTTGAAGTTGGTATCGCCACCACCGAAGCAGTTACCACCAGTGTAATTGCTATTCTCATCGCAGATTACTTCATCGTTGACCTGATTTTGTAATGATCAAGATAAAAGATATCTCAAAAAGGTTTGGTGATAAAATCGTGCTCGATGGCATTGATGCCGAATTTGAGCAGGGGAAAACTAATTTGATCATCGGCTCCAGCGGCACTGGCAAAAGTGTTTTGCTGAAATGCATTGTCGGTCTGATTCAGCCGGATGAAGGTTTTGTGTTTTACGATCTTCGGAACTTTACGGAAGCCGACAAAGAAATGAAGTCTGAAATCCGTAGGGAGATAGGAATGCTTTTCCAAGGCGGAGCGCTCTTCGATTCAAAGAATGTGGAACAGAACGTGATGTTCCCGTTAGACGTGCTCACTAATATGCCCTTGAGTGAAAAACAAGATCGTGCAAATGACTGTCTGAAACGTGTGGGGCTTGAAAATTCAAACAAGAAAGCAGTATCAGAAATCAGCGGTGGCATGAAAAAACGTGTGGGCATCGCCCGTGCCATCGTCAACAACCCAAATTATTTGTTCTGCGATGAACCTAACTCAGGTCTCGACCCGCAAACCTCTATCCTCATTGACGAGCTCATTCACGAAATCACCCACGAACTGAACATCACTACCATCGTGGTAACGCATGACATGAATTCAGTGATGGGCATCGGTGAGAACATCATCTTTCTTTACCAGGGCCACAAACTTTGGGAAGGCAACCATGCCGACATCACTAATTCCGGCATAGGCGAACTGGATGATTTTGTCTTCGCAAATAAGGTGATGAGTAAGATGCGCAATCAGTGATTGAAAATGCTTCAGATAAATGACTGCCTCCATTTATTGGCTCCAGCGATACCAAAAGAAATAAGTTTAATCAATCCAAAATGGGGGTTTGACATTAGTGGCATTTGGAAAAAGCTCGAGGCAACTAAAACATCCAATACATTTATCTGTATACGGACGACCATAGGCATCTGGAATCGTGATTAATGCCGGCACATCAAACCTCGTGATGTATGTCGATTTATTGCTAATACCCGTTGCATAAAACAGTCCTTGAACGGGGGATTCTTCTCCACTTAATTGGACAAAGTTTAGGGGTATTTTACCGCTCACCGGTTGAAAAAGATTACCAATCGCATGGCGTTGATCTCTGATTGCTTTCCAAAAAAGAAATGAGTGCCGCGTTAAACTAAGCTGGCTCACCTCTACATGAATTTTGTACATAAAGATCCAGCCTGTCAACGGAACGTTATAGACCTTCAACTTATCATAGTGATCGGATGACGAAAAGTATTCATCATTTAGAATAACATCGGTATTAAAAATTTTATACCAGCAAGTACAACATTCGCATGGCTTCACTCTGATAAAAGCTGGAGCAGATGTCGAACCTACATTTAGAAGCCCACTGCAGATCGGTAAGAAATTGCATTTGCCACCGGGCAAGGGATTACATTCTGTTTTGGTGGGGTCTCCGAGTTCTGGACGTGTGTCCGCACGAAATGTGCCTGCGGTATTCCACATGAAGTAATTACTTTTGCTACTACCCTTGGAGGAGTTAGCAAAAGCATTAAAGCCATAGATGGACGTGCCATTTGCGTCTTTCACTTCTGAAAACGAAAAATAAACAGAATCCATTTTTCCAGGCTGCTGTAGCGTGTCCGGTACAGACTCGTAAATTCTTTCATCATACAATTCAATTCGTAATTTGTAAGCCCTGCCCACCAGACCTTGCATACCCTTATCACTGGTTTCATAAACACCCTCGTTGATCTCTGCCAGCTCTTCACTTGTTCCTTGATCGTCAGAAAGAATTACATACTTAGCAGAAACGGGAATTTTAGTTGACTCTTTCGATTCAATGTCGAAAGTGCGATTGATATTAACTCGATATGGCCCTGGCTGGTTGGATATAAATCCATCTACTGAAATGCCGAACTCTGTCGGTTTCTTTATTGAGTAATTCAACCTGTCCACGCACGCAGAAGTAAGCAATATTAAAAAGACAGAAAGAAAGGATGTAGCTCTCATGTTAGTCTTTCCAAAAAGCAGGTTTGATATTTGTCGAATTCGCGAATAGCAACCTGCAATCATCTGTGAAAATTGGCTCATCAAACGAAATTGCAGAACCAAGATTGGGGGGAAGCTGAAAGCGGTCAATATACTTTACCTTCCTGCTAATGCCTGCAGCAAAGAAAAGACCTTCAATAGGAATTGAGCGGCCGCTGACCTGAACAAAATTACTAGGAACTTTCCCTGAAACAGGTTGGAACAAATTCCCAATAGCTTTTTCCTGATCGCGTATGGCCTTCCAAAACTTAAAAGTACTGCGCGTCAAACTCTTTTGACTCACGTCCAAACGGATCTTATGCTCGAGCGTCCATTGATTGAGCGGAATGGTCTGAGCCTTCACTTTGGACACGCGGCCACCTGTTGCAAGATCATCGCTGAGAATTGGAGATGGGTTGAACAAATTGTACCAGCATGTACAACAGGTGCAATCATATTTCTTTACAAAAACAGGTTCTTTGATGAATCTACCTACATTTCTGTATCCGCTGCAAGGAGGCAAAAAATTACATTTTGTAGGAATTGTGAGTTCATCTAACCAAAAACATCCGCCACCAGTGTACCATTCGGGATGAGTTTCTGACTGAAAGGTACCCTGAAAACTCCAAAGAAAATGGTTGTTTATACGCTCGTCATATGACGCATCGAAAAGAAGATCAAAATAATACTGCTTTACCCCTAGCCCGTCATACCCTTCTTTGAAAACTAAGTATAAACTATCTAAAGATCCAGAAGCCAGGATCGTGTCAGGAAGCGATTCGTAGATTCTCCCATCAAAGAGTTCAACTCTCATTTTATAAACGCCTCCTGCTTCTCCTTTAATTCCAGAAGGGTTGGTTTGATATATTCCTGCATCAATTTCCTTTAACGCCTCTGAATTACCTTTGTCATCGGAGATGGTTAAGTTCCTGACCGAAACAGGAGTTTTTCTTGATTCTTTTGACTCGATATCAAAAATACTGTTGATCCTGATTTCATAAGGACCGGGTTGATCAGAAATAAACCCATCGATGGAGACGCCCAAACTAATTTCCTTATTAATTGCCAGCGAAAGTGTGTCTACACAGGCAGAGGTGAGTAATATTAAAAGCACCGAAATAAAAAATGTAACTCTCATAAAGCACTTAGTCTTTCCAAAAAGCAGGCTTGTGATTTGTTGAACCCGGAAAAAGCAGTCTGCAATCATCAGCGAAAATTGGCTCATCAAGTGAAACTGCATAAACAAGATTCAGTGGAAGGTGAAAACGCTCAACAAACTTCACTTTCTCGTTAATGGAAGTAGCAAAGAAAAGGCCTTCGATAGGGAATTGAATTGCCGCTGACTTGAATGAAGTTGCTGGGGATTTTCCCCGAAACAGGCTGGAACAAATTTCCCGTAGCTTTTTGCTGATCACGTATGGCCTTCCAAAATAGAAAAGTTCTTCCCGTCAAGCTCATTTGACTTACGTCTAAACGGATCTTATGCTCGAGCGTCCACTGATTGAGTGGAACGGTTTGTGCCTTCACATCGATTACGCGGCCAGCGTTGGCCCAATGATCGTCACTAAGAATTGGAGATAGATTAAACAAACTATACCAACAGGTGCAACAAGTGCAATCATAAACTTTTACAAACCAGGGATCCCGATTTGTTCCCTTATTTCTATATCCGCTGCAGGGCGGTGACAAATTACACCGTTGAATTTCATCCAGCCAAAAGCAGGCGCCTCCATGATACAATTCAGGATGAGTCTCGGCCTGAAATGTTCCCTGAAATCTCCATAGAAAATGATTGTTTACTTTTTCATCATAAGAGGCATCGAAAAAAAGATCAAAACTATGCTCCGTCTGCCCCACTACGCTATATGTTTCATTGAACGTAAGGTGTAAACTATCTACAGATCCGGCACTCACCAAAATCGTATCAGGAAGTGATTCATAAATTCTTCCGTCAAAGAGCTCAACTCTCATTTTATAAACGCCTCCTGGCACACCTTTGATTCCTGATGAGTTGGTTTGATATATTCCCGGGTCAATCTCTTTTAATGTTTCAGAATTGCCTTGGTCATCAGAAATGATCAAGCTCCTGGCCGAAACAGGCGTTTTCATGGATTCTTTTGACTCGATATCAAAAATGCTGTTGATTCTGATCTCGTATGGGCCAGGTCGATCAGATATAAATCCATCAATGGAGATGCCGAAATTCACTTCTTTAGTAATTTCAAACGATAGTCTGTCTATGCAAGCGGTCATCAACATAACCATCAAATAGGAATATAGCCTTGCTGTTTTCATCAGAATTTGATGCTAACTGAAAGTGAGGGAAGGGCAGTTCCGATAATTGCCAACCGATAAGGCCGCAAGATTCCAGGCCGTGCTTCTTCAAAAAAAACTGAGTAGGGATTTTTTCTACCATATACATTGTACACTGAGAGAACCCATGTTGCTTCAAATCTTTTCTTACGCCTGTGATTTCCCTCCATTCCAATGGCTAAATCCAACCGATGATAATCGGGTACTCTAAATTGATTCCGATCAGAAAATGCAGAGACCGTGAAGTTACTAACGTTAAATGCTGACTGCGGCAAGGTTACGGGTCTGCCGGTGTGATAGGTAAAGGCACCTGTAAAGAAATATCTTCTTGATATATTATACTTCCATTGCGTAGTCATTACATTAGGTTGGTCAAAATTGGATTTGTATTCGTGACCATTGTTGACTGACTCTTCAGGAAAAGCGCTTCGTATGGTACGAAACGACCGTGCATAAGCGTAACTCACCGAACCCGTCAAGCGCCCCGTATTTTTAACAATTTGCGTTTCTATCCCATAAGCACGAGCCTCTCCCTGCAATAAATCTGTTTCTAAATGCGGATTTAGAAGTAAAACTGCACCGTCTTTGAAATCAAGAACGCTGTACATTTTTTTGTAGTAGACCTCTACCCCCCAATCGTACGTTCTTGATTTAAAAGAGCGGTTGTATCCAACAGAAATTTGGTCTGCCAGCTGCGGCTTGAAATAATAATTGCTTGGTTGCCATATATCCACGGGGGTTACTGCTGTAGTGTTCGTAATTAAATGTAGATATTGATACATTCGGTTGTAGCCAAGCTTTACACTGGAGACCGGTGAAAGAGTGTAACGAAAACTTATGCGCGGCTCCAAGTTGGAATAGGTTCTAATGTTCTCACCTTTTTTAAATCGAAGAGTATCAACAACGCTTAGTGTTTCTTTGGGCTTTCCCCCCTGGTAAGTGAAAACATTTCCCGGACCCAATGCTTGAAAGAGAGAGAGACGAAGTCCAGCATCAACATGGAGCCGTTTCGTAAGGTCAAATTGATCAGATGCATAAAATCCACTCTCCAGTGATTGTTGTTTATCCATTTGAATAAACTTCTTATCCGACTGCGGAGAGGAAGGATTTAAAGTTCCCGGACTAAAGTCGTAGTAAATGCTTTGAGCACCCAGAGCGATTTCGTGTTTTTCTTTCTGAATGTAAAAATCCATCTTGGCTGTAGGGTAGCGGAGTGTGTAAGAAAGGTCAAAACCACTAAGTGGGTCCTTATCAAAAACATTGTAACTATATCTTCCATAACCAATCATCAGGGATGCATTGACAGCATGGGTAAACGAGTGATCCAGCTTAAGAGAATTTAATTGCGTATCCCACCCAAAAGTAGTGTCGCCTCTCAAGCGAAACTGATCATGACTCACATAACTGGAAAAAGTAAGTTTAGCTTTTTTGCTGAATAAATGCGTTAGTCTGGCAGTGCCATCGTAGAAGGAAACTTTACTTTTATCAAGATTAATATAATTGCTGCGTACGGTATTGATCAACCAATCTGAATAAGTAGTGCGTATTGAAGCAAAGACGGAGGTTTTGTCTTTGATGATAGGGCCATGAATTTGGAAGTTGCTGGCCACAATGCCGATGCCTGCACTTCCATGCCATTTTTCGTAACTACCTTCTTTTGAGTGTATATCCAGCACAGAAGAAGTTCGTCCACCAAATTCGGCAGGAATACCACCTTTGTAAAAGGCAGCATCCCGAATTGCTTCCGCGTTAAAAGAGGAAAAAAAACCAAAAACATGTGAACTATTGAATACCGGGAGTCCATCATACAAAATGAGATTTTGATCAACGCTCCCACCTCGCACATTGAACCCTGAAGCGGCTTCCCCTACCGTAGTTACACCAGGTATCGTCTGAATTTGTTTAATGAGATCAGCTTCACCAAGCATGGATGGTGCTTTTTTGATGGCGACAATGTTAAGTTGGGTAAGACCTAGATTGGAAGTCAAAGCACGGTTGGCACTTCCTCCAAGGTGACATCCAACTTTCCGTCCTCATAAATTTCCAGATCGTTTACTCTTTCATCAAAATTCACATGCGAAAAAGTAACAACATGCGGGCCTGCGGGAAGACGAAGCTCATAAAGGCCATCAGCATTTGTAATTGTGCCGATTTGCAAATCAGCGGCAAATACACTTACCCCAGCCATAACTGCGTTTATCTTAGACTCCACCACTTTCCCAGCCAGGGTTACCTGAGCTCCAGCGTTTTTTCCGTCATCCTTTCCGATAATTAAACGGTCAATTTTCTTTTGTTCTCGCTGCGCCAGACTTACAATTCTGTTTCGTTGAAGTGCTTGGGTTGGATCCTTTATGATCACCACCGTGTGAGGATTAATCTCCGTCCAGGTGAGATCGGTGCCGGCAAAAAGTTCGTCCAATCCTACCCGCAATGGTTTATTCTCAAAACTTTCGGTAAAAAATATTTTATCAACCCAATTTTCAACGAAATAAAACCGGACAGGAGTTTTCTGCTCTAGTTCGATAAAATACTGGGTAAGGCTTTTTCCCTTCTCTGCCCCGCTCATAGTCATGTCGAGAGGGGATTGAGAGAAACTGAAATTAGAAAAGAATAAAAATAACGCTAGGAAAATAATATTTAAAGGGCGAGGATCAATATCATGATATAATAGACTCATTCGGTCCGTGTCTGCATGTACCCTATGCATAAATATGCATCGGTTAAATTGAGTGTGATAAGCTTTTACAGCAGTAAAATTAGAAGGTGTTGAAAATAATTCATCGCTTAACAGAGGGGTTGGATTCAGCATATTACACCAGGAAAACTTATGAACTAAGTTAGTTTAAAATCGGGTTCGCTGTATTGATACATTCAAATGAATTCTGCCTTAATGGATGAAGACTACATTTGTAGCCCTTCTATTTTTATTAACTTTACAGAGGTACTAAGGACTTTTTTGTGAGAGTAACAAGACAAATATCTTTCGTTTCAATCCTTATACTTTCTTCCTGTGTTGATCGCATCTCTTATCCGGTTACTTTACCACAAAACCTACCTGTTGCTGTTTATGGTAACATTTCAAATCAGCCAGGACCATACCAGGTAAATATTAATACTAGTTTCGATACCGAGTCATCGACATCTTTTCGCACTCCCGTTTCTGCAAGGCATGTGAATCTTACTGATGAATTAGGCAACAATGAAGAGCTGCAGGAAGTAATTATTGGGGTGTATCAAACTAGCCCAACTGGTATGCAAGGAAGAATTGGAGGAGTTTATAAATTAAGAATTGAATTATTGAACGGCAATATTTTTGAGTCTATTCCAGATACCCTCCTGTCACCTGGAGCCATTGATACATTATACACGGAATTTAATTCTAAGCAAGGTTCTTCAGGGCAGACCCTGTACGGATTTGACTTGACTGTTAACTCCCATGCAAATGAACAACACGGATCGCGCTACATGTGGAACTTCACTGGAACTTTCAAGGCAATTACTCATCCAGA
>WNFL01298505.1_pt2 | contig 15168 bp, 20 predicted proteins | sample 5400361 | NCBI WGS metagenome assembly WNFL01 (sample SAMN13153351, study PRJNA577476) | soil metagenome | isolation source: 40 cm soil on Douglas fir-dominated hillslope | place: USA:California | collected 2013-09-17
CAAATGAATACCGGCCCACCTTTACTGATCCTTTATGCATCGGATGGAGGTACAGCTGAGAAGTATGCGAAGCGCCTTGGGAACAGGTGTCAGCTCAGGGGAGTAGTTGCGAGGGTCCAGACCATGGACTCGATGCCGATTCATGAGCTACAGAAAGAGGAGTATGTTGTGTTCATCACTTCGACTGCTGGTCAGGGCGAGTTCCCACAAAACGGGAGGGATACTTTCAAGGCACTGAATGTTGCTGCTACACGGTCTGAGAAGCTCTTTGAGACGCTTAAGTACACCGTGTTTGGACTCGGCGATAGCCACTACTGGCCAAGACCGGAGGACGCCCATTACTACAACAAGCCCTCGAAGGACTTGGATGCGCGATTGGAGCGACTTGGGGGAGAACGTGTTGCAGATCTGGGACTTGGTGACGACCAGGACGCCGACGGACCATTGACCGGATACACAACCTGGGAACCTCTGTTGTGGAAGGCTCTGGGCGTCGAAGGCGTTGAAGTGCAAGAGGCAGAGCCTGAGCCAGTCACCAACGAGCATATCAAAATTGCATCCAACTTCCTCCGCGGAACGATTGCTGAAGGCCTCGCCGACCTCTCAACGGGGAACCTCGCAGCAACGGATATCCAGCTTACCAAGTTCCACGGTATTTACGAACAGGATGATCGCGATATTCGAGATGAGCGCAAGGAACAGGGTTTGGAACCTGCTTTTTCCTTCATGATTCGCGTACGAATGCCAGGGGGTGTTTGCCGCCCGGAACAGTGGTTGGCTATGGATCAAATTTCTGATGAGCACGGAAACGGGACGTTCAAGCTTACGACTAGGCAAACGTTCCAGTTTCATGGTGTTATAAAGAGACATTTGAAGCCGACGATTCAAGCCATTAATCGTGCACTATTGGACACGATAGCGGCTTGCGGCGACGTGAATAGGTACGAGTTGTGCCCTCCGCCCTTGACCAGATCTAACGGAATAGTTACTCAGGAACGTGCTCGTTTCCTCGTTACCCTCGCTCTCCCACTTGCACGAAGAGACATACCATTTTGCGAAGAAGTTGAGCGAGAAGCTTCTACCGAAGACCACTGCCTACCATGAGATCTGGTTGGACAAGAAGATGGTTGCTGGTGATGCGGTCAAGGACATTGAGCCGATGTATGGACCGTATTATTTACCAAGAAAGGTCATTGAAAACAGCAACACATGTTGATACCACTGACTTGGATCCCACAGTTCAAAATCGCAGTCGCAATTCCTCCGAACAACGACGTCGATTTATACGCGAATGATCTCGGCTTCATAGCAATCTCGGACGAACACGGCCGACTGATAGGCTTCAATGTCACAGCCGGTGGAGGAATGGGTGTCACCCACGGGAGCAAGAAAACATATCCACGTGCGGCAGACGTCCTCGGCTTTTGTACAGTTGAGCAGGCGTATATTGCGGCAGAGAAGGTCCTGCTTACTCAAAGGGACAACGGGAATCGAGTGGAGTAAGCATTGTAGCTATTCCTGACACATACGAGCTTACATTTGGTTCACCCAGCCGCAAGAACGCTCGGCTCAAGTACACTATCGACCGCATGGGATTGGACACATTCAAATCTGAGGTAGAGACTCGTCAAGGTTTCGCTTTCCAACCTGCTCGCCCGTTCAATTTCACCAGCAACATCGACGAATTTGGCTGGGTGAAGGACCGCCAAGGCAAGAACCACTTCACTTGCTTTATCGAGAACGGAAGAGTGCAGGATGAGCCTGGGAAGGACTTCAAGACTGGACTTCGCGAGATCGCGAAAATTCACAAAGGCCGATTCAGGCTGACGGCGAACCAGCACCTCATCATCTCTGAGATTCCTGATGCAGAAATACCAAAGATCAAAGTGCTTTTGAAAAAATATAGGTTGGACAACTTTCAGTTCTCAGGCCTGCGGCTCTCAAGTTCCGCATGTGTTGCGTTCCCCACTTGTGGGTTGGCGATGGCAGAATCGGAGAGAGTAAGGTGCCCCACCTTGATATCAGAAACTCGCAGCTCACCTTATCATAATAGTACCTTCCTATTCTCATCGATAAGGTTGAAAAAATCTGCGAGGAAAACGGCCTGAGGAACGATTCCATTGTCATGCGCATGACTGGCTGCCCGAACGGGTGTGCACGGCCGTACCTTGCAGGTGAGTTGGGAAAGCGTCGTTCATGAGCATACAGCTCACTTCGTTGCAGAGGTGGCATTTGTCGGAAAAGCCATTGGATCGTATGTCATGTTACTAGGTGGTGGCTACTACGGCCAACGACTTAACAAGGTCTATCGAGGTGTGTTCCCCCCTTGCGCCTTCTTTGCTGCGGCTGAGAATTTCGTAGAAAATGTCAATGAGAGCCAGATTCTTGCCATCCTACGGCCCATGATCAAACGTTATGCTCTGGAAAGGCTACCTGGAGAGCGCTTTGGAGACTTTACGATCCGTGCTGGATATATTTCCGCCGTCAAAAGCGGAAAAGAGTGGTATGATGGAATGGGCGGAGAAGGAAAATACGCGGAATCATTGCTATAGCCAGTTGCTCGTGTATTTTCTAATAATGGATTGTGATACTCAAGGTCTACCCGCCTGTTGAGGGAGTGCGATGGCAGATCGATTCCGCAAGGAGCGCCACCCAGTACCTAGTAATGCTCTTTACAGAAAATCGAGTACTCTACATGCGAAGTATCCAAGAAGGAGAGCACACGCCCTGGTTCACTACAGTATATTGTAACAGCGAGCCATGAATCACTAGGGATGACTCCAGCCGCGCCGTTAGTCGGAGAGGTAACAATACGGCCACCGCGAGCTTTAGCGGCAACCCGGAGCAGGATGAGTTGTCCCTTCACTTCAATATTGACAGCAATTGCATCGCAGCTTAAGAAATCCGGGAAGACGGTCCGTTTCTGCAAGTCCTTGAGCAATCGAAACCACTGTGTATGCGTGTCGCAATACTCACAGGAGCCATAGGTAACAAAGGGTGGTCAAACGACCCTACGACTCTGGGCTCTGGGTCAGCAGTGAAAGGACGCGTCGGTGAATGTAGTTAGTATATAATAAATGATATTTATAATAATGCATTTTCCATATAATAATGATGGAAAATGGCAGACAGCAGGACGGCCGTTGGGTTTGAAAAGCCGCGTCGGCGAACAACGTTAATATTATATAAATGGTACAGAACGATAAGCGCCGCCTGAAAGACTACTGGCGTGTTTGCCAATATCCCATAGGTGGGTCGTGGCAAGTCGTGACGCACAGCAGTCTCAGAGAACTAGTTAAACATGCTCGTCCCGTGATTAACCGGCAAACGATGACGCCATATTTTAGGAAAATCCGTCATGCCGTCATGCCGTGACACTTAAAGTGTCATTGGACAACCTGCCTACCCACTAAAACCCCCCTAAGACGCCATTGTGCTTCTTACTTTCCTTCCAATTCAAGGATACGATGGCCGCGATTGTGAACGCTGTACGAGAAGAAGTGACCGTCACTAGTCGAGCATCAGCGGGAGGCGCCGCCTCAAATTCCACTCTCAGCTCTTCGGCTACCTTGGCGGCACGAGTAGGGACTGAAGAGGCGTTCGCTAGTACCAGTAAGTATATATGGTATCGCACCATAACGAAACGGATGGTTCATTGACTTGTTTGGTGTCGGCCGCAGAAACGACGATCATACAGACCAAAAGCGGCTCTGCAGCAAGAACAATTGCCGAGGCTATCGGCTCCGAATCTGTTTCGCGGCAGTTGTTGTCCAATTCTGTGCAGCAAGGTGCAGAGGATGCGCTGTTGGACCGAGTGGAAGAGGCAATGAAAGATCTATAGCGCGCAGGGGCGAACACTCGGGCAGGATTTATGTACGATCTCACTCTTCATCCTTCCCAGAGACTAGTCTAACAAATCATCGTCGAAAATAGCGGTATACGGGCGGTTCTCGTCGACTTTGATGTATCCTCGATACATCCCGTTACTGTTTAATGCAAAGGTCGCTGTAGCATGGTCAGGACGATCAGAGTTGCAGCTAAAAGCACTCACGAGTCCCCTTCTCATCGAGTGCGATAATCCCGCCCACTGCACCATCTTTTTTCAAATCTTCTACAACATTCTTCGCGGCATCAGTCACCGATTCCCCGAGAAGCTTCATCCTGGCACACAAGGTTGTTGCTGTTGACCGCCTTATAAAGCCCTGGGGTCCACTTAGTCAAGGATGGGAGGCGAGTGGGAGTACGAACATCACCATCTCCAGTCCCACTGACGCCCATACCTCTATGTTGCACTTTTTGCTTCATCCTAAAGAATCGGCGCACCGCGCCCTTGAAGCCTTTTTGAGGAACCGTCCATTCCTCTGCCCAGAACCCGGAGCCCATAGACGGTGTATCTCCAATACGCCCAACAAGCTTGTTTGTCTTCCCTCCGGTACTCGTCACAGCGGCTATGCATCCATCTATGTCGAGCGCGACGGCACCCACGGTCCCTTGAGGCAGCAAATCGAGGTTGACAGATATTTCGCCATAATGACTGCGTGCGGCTAGTATTGCGAGCCCTGTGGGGGAGTATACGTCTTCCGGAGGAAGTCCTAGCCCCCGCCGGTGCTCTCTCCACCGGCTTTCTGTCCAAAAGTAGGAGGGATCGACGAGTGCAGTCTCCATTCCCCTATCTTTAAGACGACCGTTAAGGTCACTTTCTGCATATGCACCGCTGAGAAATGCGTGGGGTGCAAGATCGGGCGAAAGATAAAGAGCACGGGCCAACTTCGATGGGTTCCGAGTCCGCGTGAGGAGGGCCAATGAGAGGCCTCTCCTTGACGTAGGAATAGCTGCATGCGTTGCAGGTGGTTTGCTCAACATCATAGAAGCCTCGAGTTCAATCTATACGAAAGGCAATATCATCAGAATGTGTCCTTCGCCAGGGAGAAAAAGGAAATACGTACCATCCCAGCTACGTTGAACACCGCACCTTTCGCGCAATTGAAAAGCGGACAGTCCTCCATCCAACTGATGGCCGCGACGGCGGCATCCATGGCATTGCCTCCAGCTTGCAAGACCGCATTTCCCGCAAACAGGGCTTGCCTTAGAGCATTCTTATATAGTTCGCGTTGTTCCGGGGTCGCTCTAAGTCCTACATTGTGAATAAGTGAAAACACGCCTCAGTGATCTCACTCGCCGCTCTTTAGCAAATGTGCCTGCTCCTCCGTGGATCACTAGGACAGGGCACGGAGAAGACTTTTGGCGAGGGTGTTTTGGCAAAAGGGCCAATAACTCTGACATGGTCGGAAGCAAAAAGCACGGACCAACTTTTGCCCCGAACTGTTCCGACCGCATTTTCCCGTCCCGCTACGGCAAGTAAAGTCGCCAAATAAACATATGATATGTACTTTTTGTCTATAAATAAAAAACATGAGCCAGAACTATGACAGAGTATGTGCTGGCTGCTGTGGGGGACAGGCCAAAAGTCAGTTGTACACGCCAACGAAATGGGGGGGCTTCGGGGGGTTAGAAAAGATCTTCAAGATATACGCAAATATTAAAATAAGTTCTTGGGTATTTTTATTCCGCACCCGGCAAGTCATGATGACGCTATTATCAAGATGCACGATCTTCGCCCTGGATCTACTCTCTACCTTTGAATCATCATTTGAGAGTCTTAGATTTAACCTTAAGCATGTTACAGGAGACTACAGGTACGGGGAATGCAAAATTGCCTTACAGTCAATATGCTCATAATACAAACGGTCGGTCAACGCCCAAAACCTATGCATCATCAGGATTATGCATTATGAGGGCTGCAACTGTATTGAAATGAATTGGTCAGCAAAACTCCCTCAACACCTGAAGCTATGCATTATGTGGGATTATGCATTATGAGATTTGCATTATGAGCATTATGAGCATATTCTTTCCGTTTGCCCCCAAACTGGGTGCTTAAGTACATATAGTGCATACCTTACTACTTATAGAAGCAATTGTGTATGGTTTACTTGTGGTTGAGCGTGAAAGTACAAGGTAAAAAGTAATCATAATTTCCACATGAGGGCATAACATCGATAGAAGGTAGAATTGACATAACGGCTGTTCAAGCATTTGCATTTGCTGCATTGTCTTCCTCGTCAATGGAGAACAGACGACAAACGTGCCTGCCGATAGCCGGAACGACCAGGGGAATACCGGTCTTGCTCTCAAGATCCTTCACGCGAGACACGATGATGAGCTTCGCTCGCTCGATCTCAGACTTGCTCGCCCATGCCGCAGATCGCGAAACCTTTGGGGTCGAATACTTGTTCATCCAGACCTGCCGTTCGGCTGCCTCAAGAGACAAAAACCACATCAGTTCCAACTGTTCTACCGCTTTCCTGTACGTGCTGGACTGAGGCTGGGTGGCACCTAGGACGTAAACTTTCTCCTCTTGATTCTTGATCTGCCCAGGGAGAACACGGATGGGTGATTGCTTGGAAGCGCCAGATGACTGGTGGCGTCCCTGAGTGAATAATCTACGCGTCTGTCCGGCAGGAGGGTTGGGTTGAATGGAAAGCGAGACTCGTTCTACCAGAGGTTCAAGCTGGGCATCGGGAGGTAACGCAGAGTCGGAGTGACGAGCTATTTCCACCCTCCTATCTACTATCCTCTTCTCCTTTACGTACTCCTGAGCAAGCACGCTGGCGAAAGACCCTTCGTGCTTTGCACCAAATGCCCTGATTTGCCTGGTCAAGATCTCCCCTGCCTGCTTCCCAAGTGTCAGTGAGCTCCAACCAGGGAGTGACCGGATGAGGTTATTGCTGTTCGCCTGGACCCAAGCCCTCTTCTCCTTGGTAGAGAGTTGACGGAACTTGAAGCCCTCGATGTTGGCAATGGCAAGAAGGTGGTTGATAGAGCCTCGTCCAAATTTTTCGATTGCGAAATTTTCTTTCGGGAAGAGTCTGTGGAAGGCTCGCATAGATCTCTCTACCTTATTCGTGACGCCTCCTGTGACGGCGGACGAGAGAGGTGGAAGAGTCGACTTAAATACCATACCAGCGGCCGCTTGATTCAAGGCTTGAGCATGGGCTAAACATAGTTGTATACGCGCACATTTCTCAGCCTGTGGTGCTGCAAGTGACAATATGGATCAGCAGGTGTGGCAAATAAACATTGAGTGACGTCCACTCTGAACACCACATACTAATTTCCTCATTGAGACTCATCACGTGGGATCGCCGTTGGTGGACCGGGTTAGGGGTGGAAAGAGTGTGAGGCAAGAGATGAAAAGACTCGCGGTTACAGGAGCCCCTTAAATAGGGCGACAGATGGCCAATCATTGTGGCCAAAACCAAACGAATTCAATTGCGAGACCAGACTGAACCAGACTGACGGACAGCCGTATGGAATCATGTGATCAAGCAAACAAGGTGACGAACACCTTCGCTCTGTATTCAACTTTTATGCCCCAAATACGACGCCGCGCTTGGAAAGTTCCTCAACTCTGGCAAGCGAACCGCGGTACATGTCCTGTATTAAATCGAAAATTCAACCAATGTGCAGTAGTGAAACTGGTAATGTTAATTGTGATATCCTCAATTGGGTGGAACACCTGATGGGTCCGGAATCGTGCTTCCCCGCTCATGCATCAGGGCGGCACTCCAGGATTTAGCCTCAGTGTTTCGAATATTCGGAATGCTAGATTCGAAGAACGATTGCAAGTCGTGACTGGGTAAGTTGTGGCGAGTCTCGTATTCTCGTGCTGCGGGTTGCTGAGAATACATTGCAACTCCAATCACAGGAGCCCTTGTACCCACCTTGCAGCGCCATCTCAAATCTGTCTAAATCTGCGTACCGTGTCAGGGAGCATTACCCGTGAAACGATCCTACCGACCTTTGACGAAACGAGCCTCTCGTGTCGATTGTTCCTCATATTCCTGTACATGGGAACGTAAACCGGCATGGGTATAGCTAGTGGAATATACAAACCATCCATAGGCCAAGTATGCGCTGCGCAGCGGGTGATTCATGGAGCATCTCAGTCACGAAATTCCTCATAGCATCCTGGTATTTGTGCATCAGTATACTGATGCATACTCACGGCTAAAGGAGAACCTCCTCGAGTCGCCGTTTATCGGCTTTTGTGAACCCTTCGTCTGGGGTGATATCGCCGACCTGGGCTTCCGCCAGGTCATGAACCACCGCGAGCGTGACACACCCACAAGGTTGTGAGTGTTATTGTCAGAAATATGCAATGGGCGCTCACTTGGAAATGTCAAGTGATTCGTCCGATGAGCAGAGTGCCAACATCGCCATTCGGTACATGTGGTCACTGATACTACATGGGGTATAGTTGAGGACCCATGCGCTTCTCGCCTAATAGGCACGTGCCTCTCCGGATCGGGGATCTGTGGAGAAGAGTTGAGATAATCTAGCGATTGAAAAGAAGTCACCTGACGTTGTGATTTACCCATCCCGTTCTCTTTTGGGTCTACATCGGGTTCTAGGTGACTCGCCCAATGTGCAATAGGCCATGACGGACCTTGAGTCGCTCTAAAATATGGAAGAATGCGAGTTGGTCCGCACGGGTGTCACCGATGGAGGTATACAAAGGCGGAAATGACCGTCGCGGGTGGTTGCTCGAATCTCCGTTTTGCATAAGAGCGGAGGAAAGGGCCAAGTTACCAACGTTGGTTCCCGCTCACTCTCCTACCTGGCTCTTGTTCCACGTCCTCAATATCTCCATCGCTATGACTTCTTTCACTGACCGACCCATCAAGAAGCTTGTCCTATTCGACGTTGATGGGACCCTCACACCGGCCAGACAGGTGCGTTCTTTTTTCTCGACTAGGGGTCGTCAAAGCGCGTCTGACGTGGCCTTAGGAAGTCTCCAAAGAAATGCTCGATCTCTTGAAAGAGCTCAGGAAGAAAGTCGTCGTTGGATTTGTGGGAGGTTCCGACCTCACGAAGATATCTGAGCAACTTGCCCCCGATGGTAAACCGGGTGCGTGTCCTAGCACGCACAGTGAGAACACTGGACGTCTATACCACATAGTCCCTATTTGGTATACGTACTGACTCCGTTCTCTTCCTCTGAACGCGTCTCTCAGTGGTCCACAAGTTTGACTACGCCTTCGCCGAGAATGGTTTGACGGCGTACAAACTGGGCCAGGAACTCCCCTCTCAGTCGTTCATAAAGTGGCTCGGTGAAGACAAGTACAAGCCCCTGGTGAACTTCATTCTGCGCTACATCGCCGATCTTGATATCCCAATCAAGCGGTCAGTACGATCATTGTGCGGTTTATCCTCTGAAATATCTTATAGGGGTACGTTTGTCGAGTTCCGAAATGGGATGATCAACGTCAGTCCCATAGGGCGCAACGCCTCGTAGGTCCACTTCCGATTCTACGCTGTGTCTCTTCCGTTGAAGGTGTAACCCACTCCCAGTTTGCAAGAGCGCGATGAATTCGAGCTGTACGACAAAGTGAGTTCCAATTTGCTTCTCTCTGTTCACCGTCCTCATAGGCTTGAACAGGCCCACTGTCTCCGGGCTGCCTTCATCAAAGAACTCGAGAACAAGTTCGGTGATTACGGTTTGACTTTCTCGATTGGCGGTAAAATCTCTTTCGATATCTTCCCGAATGGCTGGGACAAGACCTATGCTCTCCGACATGTGGAGAATGAAGGATTCGAAGAGATTTACTTCTTCGGGGACAAGACATACAAGGTATAGTTTGCTACTTGGTTTGCGCTGGCCGGCTTCTGACTCAATGTGTACGTTTTAGGGAGGAAACGACTTCGAGATCTTCTCTGACCCACGCACGATTGGTTATAGCGTCGAGAATCCCAAACAAACTGCTGATAAACTTCGGCAGCTATTCGATTTATGACTCACCCTTGTTCAATCCGCCTTCACATATGTCCTTGTGAAATAAAATCCCTCACAGTTCTGGTATTGAGAGGACAGCTTAGCCATAGGTTATCTATTTACGGTTAGGTCGGTGTCACAGCTGCGCAAATATTTTAAATTTCCTCGATCCTTTCGTCCTCATCGTCTTCAGGAGGACAACTCGGCACCTACACCTCTTCCGTCTCCTGCGCCTCGTCTCTCTTCAACATGTTTACGAGCCGCTCGATATGGTCGATCACCTGATAATCCCATGCATCGGTCTCAGTCTACTGGGCATTACCCCGGTACCGAATCGAATGCGAACGACGCACCTCCTCTACCTCCTCTGTCTCATGCATCGTACGCACAACCTCATATACACCACTTCTACGTAACTTCTCTCGTCCCGCTCGGGTTGTGCAAAGCAATAGAAGTGTCTGGAGGTGGATGGAGCGGAGGGCGGGATCTCGCTCGCGGACCTTCGTTGAAGGGAGAAATTGGAGTTCGGGTAGTAGAAGATCGACATCCTATAACCACCGCCGATAGACGTTCGTTAGCGAGCAAACGGAGTAACGGAGCGGACCCACATCGAGCTCGTATTCCTCTGGTCCGGCAAGCGGGAGCAAGATCCGTGGGAGGACGTTCAATCCCAACGCTGCCTGATTTGAGTTTAGGACGGGGATGAGATCATCTTCGGAACCGAGCATTGCCGGGTGGCCTTCGACTATGAAGGCGCAGTTCCTTCACAGGCCCGTTAGTCCTGGAGTTTGGATCAATGAAGAGGTTGGATTGGCCTACTTTATCGTAGAAACGACACCACCCCGTCGTATGGTATCTGGATGCTCGGTGAATGGCAGTAAACTTGCGAGTGCGTATTCATATTTTGCCGAGTCAGAGGAACGAGCAGAGAAGGGCTGATGGGGGGAAAGGAAAAACCTCCGCCCTTCAGGTGTCTGTATACATTCTCTTCAGTGATAGAAGAGGGGTGCCCGATCGCAGACTGACAATACTGAGGTTTGCAAAGACGCTCCCAAGGAAGTGCAATTGTCCCTTCCGTTTGCTCCCTTCTGTGGTGGCAGTGGCAAAGGCATCCACAAGCAGCGGAAGAGCGGGAATTGACTTCGTTGAAGCAGAAGGATAAGGTGCAGGAGGTGGGGCAGTGACCGATCTCGACTGGGGCGTATAATACCCTCCCTTGTCATCCATAGGTGTGATCTCGACTTCTAGCTTGAGAAGCTCCACACAAGGCGTTGTGTGGGCAGTGATATTTGAAAGGATCATGCATGCTAGGTCACAGAGGACTGATTCTGGGTACTGGAGTGTGTAAATCATCCTGAATGATCGCAGTTAAAGGGGCTGACCAAGATGTATGCGACCAGAAAGGCCAAGAAACGTGCTTCGGAGAGCGGGCGGGCAAGAATCGACGAGTCGGACAGGTTTACTAAGGATTTAAAGGCATCATGTGCAGTAACCTGGCTGAAATAATCAGATTTGGAGTCAGTGAAAAGCGCACAGGGACACACTGGATGATCGCGGCAGAGAAGTTTAAGGTCGCGAATAACCTCGTTTTCAGAAGGACCTATCCCAGCGAGGAAGAGAGACCGATGCTGTGATCCAAATGGGGTATGGCCGACCAAATGGTTCAGCGCGATTCTGCGTGCTTCAGGGTTCCGATCGTGGAGGAACTGTAGGAGCTGGAAGGTGCGTGGGTCGCACCTGATTACTAGTTCCTGTACAGAAAGTATTTCTTACTTCTTTCAGTTGGTCTTCCATTGCTGCCGTTGCTGCCGTTGCTGCCATTGTCAGGTGGTCAGGCGTGGAGGAACAAAGCACACAGCTTGGACCTCGTTCTGTCGACAGAAACGGCCATGACGGAGGCTCGAATTCCAATAACACACAGTGCGATGCTGGAGAGCAGGAGGATAATCAATGAACATATAAACGACCCCCCATCCTTTATCGTTCTTCTCAACGAGCACGACTGGACAATCACCCCTGGTCGGGCACAAGTTGCTGCTTCAAAGTCGCTCAAGCATTTCAGCTACGCTGACCCTGCTGCTGTGGGGCTTATGTCTAGATAGCCAAAACTCCGACTGACTCGCAGATTTCAGTCCATTCTCACTGACATTGACCACCGTCGGATACCTGTGGATTTTATGGACCTGTTCACGAGATTGAAGATACCATACTACGAGGGTGAATATGCAATTAAGTTCATGCGTTCCAGTAGCTCAACACTCGCTGGTTTTAGGCTGTCTTATCGTCGAAGTGCGAGACCAACGCCCCAAGGGCCGCAATAACGAACCCCCATTACCAGAGAAGATCGTTCTCCGGCCGACTGCCGAATCTATTAATCACGATGTGAAAACGAATGCACGAGAAAATAGATGGGGGGATAAGGAGGCCCTGGAGTTGGAATCACGACTCTTAGTGCGTCCTTACTCTGCTCACACGAAATCTTGTCTTAATGGACTGTTAGCTCGCTACCAGCGCGCCACTTATCCTGGATCCAGACCCCAGTATTAATCGCATGGCAAATATCATTGCAAGGGCTGCCGCATCCCCAACGAAGGCGTCCCTCAAACGAAAGGTTTCTGAGGACTCCGAAGAGGAGCACGAGAATGCCAAACGGCAGAAAATTATGCAAGTCATGAAACCTGTCACGAAGATTCCGCAAACGTAGGGACTCAAATGCTCTTCCCCCTCTTTTTTCTGTCTAAATTCCTTATCTAGCTACGCCATTGCCAACTTAGTTGCTCGGCGAAAGGAAACAGAACAACAGAACAAGCAGCAGCAAAATCTTACCAATGCGGCCCCTTCTCAACCAGCAGGTACACATGCAGGCTCTACCCACCCTAGTGCGCCTTTTTACTTGGCCTCTCTGATAGGCACTCATGATTTTTCTCAGGAGCACAACCCCGTCCGGTACAAATACCACAGCCTCCAAACGGCGCTGCAAATAATGCTGCTTACCAGGCGGCAATGCGGCAGAAGGCGGCTCAGGCTGGCGGCGCACCAGGCGTTGCGGCTCAGGCAGCATTGAATGGCCAACCACTTGGCCAACGGCCTGCCCCACCCGCAGTAGTTCCTCCTAGCTTCGGTGCTATCAAGAACGCAATCGAAATGGGGCAATCCACAAAGGACTTTGCACTCAAACTTCCGCAAGCGCGAAAGCAGTCTCAAGGCGGCCACGGTACATCAGGCGCCCCTAGTCTTCCTATGGGTCAGCCCTCGACGACCGGACAACCAAACCACAATCCTGTTCCGCGTCCGTCTGCCACCCCAGTTTCTTCTCTCGGCCCACAGTCACGGCCCGTGGGTGTCCCTGCAATGCCATTGCAAAATGGCAACCAAGCCGCAGCCAACTCCGTTGCAAACTTTCATGGCCAGAATCCTCAGGCTCCACCAATGCAGCAGCTGCTCGCAAACCAGCAATTTGCTGCAATGCTAGCAGCACAAAATCCGGCTACTCCCATGATGGCCGTTGCGCGCCCCGCTTCAGCCGCGCAAAACCACCCACCCAGCGGGCAAATGCAACCACCCCAGACTGGCCGAGTACCACAACAAGTAGCACAGGCAGGACTTGTACAGCACCCGCAACACACGGCCAACCCACAGCGAGCCGCATACTTACATGGGCAACCCCAACAACCACACCAACCACCTGGCGGGGTACAACCAGCGCAACCAGCGCAACCTCACCAGGTTTCCCTCAACCCTTTCGTGGCACTTCCCGTGCCATACCGAAATCATTTACTTCAGCAGAAGAATCAATTTACCCTGCTCGGACCTACAGAGAAGCAGGCTTGGTTGGAAAAGTGGACCGAACCCCAACTCAGGAACCACCCTGATTGGCAATCAAAGTCTTTCGAGGAAAAAGCCAACGTGGCACTCAATATCAAGGCTAAACAAATGATCCAACGAATTGCACACGCACATAATATGGCGAGAATAGCCGGACAGGTTGGGATCGCGCAGGGACAGGGGATGATGGCAAATGGAATGATGGCGCGGATGCCGGGGGCGAATCCGATGGTGGGGATGGTTGGTATGCCTGGGACGGGTATGCCGGGTATGCCGGGTATGCCGGGTATGCCAGGTATGCCAGGTATGCCAGGTATGCCAGGTATGCCAGGTATGCCCGGAATGATGCAGAATATGGGTGGTATACCTCTCCAAAATGGTATGCCTGGACAACAGCCGCCACAGTGACCGACGTACTTGCTATTTGCCATTAATCAGATTTTCAGTGTGACTTTGCCTCTCGTCTGTATGCCTTTTTTTCTTGGGTGTTGTATTGCTCTTGCTGTATGTCGTCCGCGTTTTATCGAGTTTGCGTTCGAGGTGCACGATGTGAAGGACGACCTGGAAATAAACCAGGGTTGTTTACTCGATCTGGCCCGTTGATCGCATATTTGGGGTCGACTTGACTTCCAACTGCTTGCACCAAACACCAAAGTGTCACCGGTTCAACTTGGACAAACCACCAGACGAACCATATACTGTGCATACCACCGTACCCACCGTACCCACCGTAATCACCGCTGTTTGCCCGCAATATGAGCGCCGTTCCTCACACCCGCCGATGGGAACCTGTTGCGCCACGTCCAGAGCCGTCCAACCCCGGTGACGGTGACGGTGAGGTCGTCCTGCAGGATCCAGCTCATGTTCTACCGCCACCGCCGCCGTGCCACGGAGAGATGCCAGTCTTCTCCGTTCTCACCACCTTGTTTGAGGCCCTGGCGAACGAGCGCAAGCAAGACCGTCGTCGTGGAATGTTAGAGAGATGGTTTGCGGTCAGTATATCTCGAAAATCTCAACGATGAGGATGTGACATGTGCTTTGCCACTCTTCTCAGAACTGGCGTGTGAACTTCGGGAATGATTTTTATCCTATACTTCGGCTTTTGCTTCCCCAAGTATGCTTTCCTGATTCTCGACTATCCATGCGGTCTGACGTTTCGTCCATTGCTACAGAAGGATCGAGAGCGGTCAGTTTATTATTTGAAGGAGGCCACTATAGCAAAGGCGTTTATCGCGGTCATGGGTATCGACAAAACACCTGATGCAATTGCTCTATTACACTGGAAGAAACCCATGCCAGGCCAGGTATGCTCATTTGTCTTCACCTACAATCAACTGGCTAACAACGCAGAGGGGAACTGTTGGGGATTTCACAACGACACTATGGGAAGTCGTGGCAAAGAGATCGACCGTCATGGAAGGCACGCTCCGGATTGATCAACTAAATGAGTTGTTGGACGAGCTCTCGAGATCTGGATCAAAATTGTGAGCGCTATTATCACAAACAAG
>WNFL01017466.1_pt6 | contig 15167 bp, 13 predicted proteins | sample 5400361 | NCBI WGS metagenome assembly WNFL01 (sample SAMN13153351, study PRJNA577476) | soil metagenome | isolation source: 40 cm soil on Douglas fir-dominated hillslope | place: USA:California | collected 2013-09-17
TGTCCGGTGATCGTGAACACGTCCTTCAACGTGCGCGGCGAGCCGATCGTCTGCACCCCGGAAGACGCCTATCGCTGTTTCATGCGAACCGAAATGGACGCCCTGGTGCTCGAGTCGTTCATCCTGCACAAAGCCGATCAGGCGCCGGTTGCGGAATCGAGCGACTGGAAACACGAGTTCGTTCTCGATTGAGAGCGCGGCGCCCTGAAGGGGCCGCCCTACATTGATCAAATCAATTCTCATTACAGGCAGCGCCGGGCTCGTCGGCTCGGAGGCCGCCGTGCATTTTGCCGGCCGCGGCCACCGCATCGTCGGCATCGACAACGACCTGCGCCGTCAGTTCTTCGGCGACGCTGCGTCGACGGCCGGCAACCTCGCGAGGCTGCGGGAGCGGCTGGGATCGAACTACACGCACGTCGAGGCCGACGTCCGCGACTTCGAGGCGCTGGAGGATGTGTTCCGGACGCACGGCCCGGGACTGCGCGCCGTCATCCACACGGCGGCCCAGCCGTCGCATGACTGGGCGGCGGCTCAGCCGCACGTGGATTTCGCCGTCAACGCGACCGGGACACTCAACCTGCTCGAGCTCGCGCGCCGCCATTGTCCTGAAACGCCGTTCGTGTTCACGTCGACGAACAAGGTCTACGGCGACTCGCCGAATCAGCTGCCGCTTGTCGAGCAGGACACCCGCCTCGACCTGGCCGCGGCGCATCCGTTTTATCGCGGGATCGACGAGACGATGAGCGTCGACCGCAGCATGCACAGTCTGTTCGGCGTGTCGAAGACCGCGGCGGATTTGATGACGCAGGAATACGGCCGCTACTTCGGCATGCCGACGGTCTGCTTTCGTTGCGGCTGCATCACCGGCGAGCACCATGCCGGCGCCGAACAGCACGGCTTTCTGGCCTATCTGATGAAGTGCGCCGCAACCGGCCAGCCGTACACCGTGTACGGCTATGGCGGCAAACAGGTGCGCGACAACATCCACGGCGGAGATCTCGTCGCGATGTTCGACGCGTTCATCGAGTTGCCGCGCTGCGGCGAGGTGTACAACGCCGGCGGCGCACGGCCGAACAGCTGTTCGCTCGTCGAGGCGATCGAGCTGTGCCAGGCGATCACCGGAGCGCCGATGCGGATCGAGCGGTCAGATCGTGCGCGCGCCGGCGATCACAAGTGGTGGATCACCGACATCGGCCGGTTCCAGAGCCACTATCCGTCGTGGACGTCCCGCTGGCCGCTGGCCGACGTGCTGCGCGCGATGTTCTCCGAAAACCGCGCGCGGTGGCAGCGGGCGGCTGCCGGCTCCGGCGCGCCGACCCGGCAATGAAGCTGCTCATCACGGGCGTCTGTGGATTTGCCGGAAGCACGCTGGCGACGTCCTTTCTCGAGCGCCTCGAGGGCGTCGAGATCTGGGGCATCGACAGCCTTGTGAGAAAAGGCAGCGAGACGAACGTCGCGCCGCTGACATCGAAGGGCGTGCGGATCGTCCGCGGCGACGTGCGTGACCCCTCGTCGTTTGACGAAGTGCCGCGCGTCGACTGGGTGATCGACGCGGCCGCCAACCCGAGTGTTCTGGCGGGCGTCTCGGGGCCGTCAGGGCCGGCCGACATCGTGCACGAGCAGATCGCAGGCGCCATGAACGCGCTCGAGTTCTGCCGCCGGCACTCGGCGGGCCTCGTGTTTCTCAGCACGAGCCGCGTGTACTCCATTGCCGCCCTGTCTGCGTTGTCCCTTCGCGTGTGCGGCGATGCCTGTCAGCCCGTGGATGCGCGCGACGACGTGTCCGCCGCGGGCGTGACGGAGGCGTTTTCGACGGATGCGCCGCTGTCGATCTACGGCTCCGCGAAGCGCGTCGTGGAGCTTCTGGTGGCCGAGTACCGCGCGACGTTCGGCGTGCCGGCCTGGATTGATCGCTGCGGCGTCCTCGCGGGCGCAGGACAGTTCGGCTACGCGGAGCAGGGCATCTTCTCGTACTGGATTCACGCGTTCCGTCGACGCGACCCGCTTCGATACATCGGGTTCGGCGGCCACGGCCATCAGGTGCGCGACTGTCTGCATCCCCGCGATCTGGCGGCGCTGGTGCAGACGCAGATGGCCAGTCCGCCGGCGAGCGGCGATTCGATCGCCTTCAACGTCGGCGGCGGCCGCGAGAGCGCGACGTCGCTGCGCGGCCTGACGGCGTGGTGCGAAACCCGCTTCGGCCGCCACGCGATCGGCAGCGACGCCGCGGATCGGCCCTTCGACGTGCCGTGGCTGGTTCTCGACAGCGCGGCGGCGCGTCGGCGCTGGCACTGGGCGCCGGCGATGCCGGCTTCCGCAATCTTCGAAGAGATCGCCGTGCACGCGGAGCAGCATCCCTCATGGCTCGACTTGAGCCGGCCGTAATCGGCGATGAAGCAGACTGCCATCGTGGCCGCCCTGTTCGTGCTGGGCGTCGCCGTCAATCTGTACTTCGCCAGGACGGGATACATGCCGCTCGACCAGTCGATCGTGTTCGACGGAGCGTGGCGGCTGATGAACGGTCAGGTTCCATTCCGCGACTTCGCGGCACCGAATGCGTTGGTGCCGTCGCTGCTGCAGGTGCCGTTTTTCAAGGTGTGGGGCCCGACCTGGTTCGCGTATTGCCTGCATGCCTCAATCGTCAACGGGTTGTTCGCGATCGTGACGTATGCGGCGCTGCGGATGTGCGCCGCGACACGCGTGGAGGCCGTGCTCTTCGCCGCGCTTTCCACGTTCTACTTCTATCCCCCGAACGGCACGCCGTTCATGGATCAGCATGCCTTCTTCTTTTCGGTGCTGATGATGCTGGCGGCGATGGCCGGCACGGTCGCGACGACGCCCCGCCGCGAGTTCATCGCGTGGGCGCTCGTGCCGATGCTGTTCGCGCTTGCCTACCTGTCGAAGCAGGTGCCCACGGCGTTTGCCGCCGTCTGCGTCGCCGCCTGGATCGCATTTCATCCCGGCCGGATCCGGCGATGGGTGCCCGCGGTTGCCGCCGGCACGGTCTTCGTCGCAGCCGTGCTGTTGCTGCTGGGCTTCAGGAATGGCGTGGACTGGCGACAGGCCTTCACTTATCTCGTCGCGATGCCGCTCAGCGTCGGCGGCGAGCGGACGACCGGCGGCGGGGCCATCGCAAGCCTTCGGCTCATCGCCGGGACGCTGCGACGGTTGCCGGCGTGGCTGCACTGCTGGTCGATCGTGGCGCCACTTGCCGGGCTCCTCACGGTGCCATTCACGTATCGCCGCGACGATCGCGGGTGGACTCGTGCGTGGCTCTGCGGCAGCCTGCTGCTGATGACGGCCGCTTTCATTGCGTACACCGTCAATCAGATCGAAGATGGCGAGGCCGTCATGATGCTGCTCGTGGGCATCGGCACGGTCATCCTGCGCCGGGCCGCCATCGCGATCGCGCCGCACGCCTCGGCCGAGCGCCGTTTCGCGCTCGCCGTCACGGCCGTGATCTCCGTGCTCGCTGTGCGCGACACGCTGGTTTTCGCGCGCGATGTCGACGTCACGCGATCGGTGCTCGACTTTCATTTCAACCCGCGCGAAGCGGACGCGGCGGAGGGCCGCCTGCCGCCCGAATTCTCGTTTCTCCGGTGGAACGCCACTGACGGCTACACCGCGGACGACCTCGCGGGTGTTGCGCGCTTTCTGCGCGAGTCGACCGGCAACTTTCTGCTGATTGGCGACGCGACCGTGCTCAACGCGCTCGCGCGAAAGCCGTCGGTCAGTCCGGCACTCTGGCTGCATCCACGGCTGAGCGTGCCGGCTCCCGGAACAGCGGCCTTCCAGCGATTCGAGAACGACCTGATGTTTCGCGTCGACCGCTTCCGAGTCAAATATCTGGTACTCGAGGAGCCATGGACGTCGCGCGGGTTCAGCCTCGACAGTGTTCCCCGTTTGAAAGCCATCGCGGCGGCGCGTCGATGTGCCGAGCGCTATTTCGGCAGGCTGCACGTAATCGAGCTCTGTTCCTCATAGCGTGACCACTCCTTCCAGCGCGACCACCATGACGGCATCGCCCGTGGCGGCGCTCTCCGATCACGCCGAGCGCGTCGGCCCGAGGGCCTATTGGGAGCTGCTGCTGAACCTCACGAAGCGCGAGGTCAAGGGGCGGTACAGCCAGTCGCTCTTCGGTTTCGGCTGGGCGATCATCCAGCCGCTCGCGACGATGGCCGTGTTCACGTTTGTGTTTTCGCGGCTGGGCAATATCTCCGGCGACGGCGTGCCGTATCCGATCTTCGCGTTCGGCGGCCTCGTCCCGTGGTTCTTCTTCCTCAACAGCGTGAACTCCGGGACGATGAGCCTCATCACGTACCGGAACATCGTCACGAAGACGTACTTCCCGCGGGAAATCATTCCGTTCTCGCAGGTGTGTTCGCGGCTCATCGACTTCTTCGCGGCCGGCGCGATGTTCGTGGGGCTGATGGTCTATTACCACGTCGGTCTGACGCGGTGGGCCTGGATGGCGCCGGTGGCGTTCCTGCTGCTGGTGCTCTTTACGACAGGCGTCACGCTCATCACGTCGTCCGTCAATGTGTTCTATCGCGATGTCAGTCCCGTCGTGCAGATCGCGCTGCAGCTGTGGCTTTACGTGACGCCGGTCCCGTATCCGCTCAGCCGCATCAAGCCGCCGTGGCGTTTCTGGATCGAGCTGAATCCTCTGAGCGGCATCGTCGAATGTTTCCGATCATCTCTGGTGTACGGGCGCGAGCCCGACTGGCATGTGCTCGGTATCTCGGCGGCATTCACAGCCGTCGTGTTCATGCTATTTCGCCGATGTCATCTGAGCGAGTCGTGATCCGTCTCGACCGCGTGTCGAAGCGCTATCGCGCAGGACGATCGCGGACCGTCGTCGATCTGATCGCCTCGAAGCTCCGGCGCGGCGATCAGCATGTCTACAGCGCATCGCGTGGAAAAGTGGACGCCAACGTCTGGGCGATGAAGGACGTGAGCCTCGACGTGACGGAAGGCGCGGGTCTTGGCGTCATCGGCAGCAACGGCGCCGGCAAGACCACGTTGCTGAAGCTCGTCTCGCGCGTGACGTGGCCGTCGAGCGGCCGGGTGCAGGTGGCCGGCCGCGTCGTGTCGCTCATCGAGCTTGGCGCCGGCTTCCATCCTGAATTGACCGGCCGGGAAAACATCTACCTCGGCGGCGGACTGTTCGGCCTTCCGAGACGCGAGATCGACAGGCGATTCGACGAGATCGTCCAGTTCGCCGAAGTCGAGGCGCTGATCGATACGCCGATGAAGCGGTACTCGTCCGGTCTCTATGCCCGTCTTGGTTTCAGCGTCGCCATCTACAGCAACCCTGACATCGTGCTGGTGGACGAAGTGCTGGCCGTCGGCGATGCGGCGTTCAGGCGGCGCGCGCTCGAGAGCCTTCGCCGGCTCATCAGCGAAGGCAAGCCTCTGGATGGACGGCGGCAGCGTGCGCGCGTACGGACCGGCCGCGGAGATCGCCGAGCGGTACATGAGCGAGGTGAACCTTCGGGCGCTCGGCAACCAGCAGAATGCCCTGCAGAGCCATCGCGGCGGCACCGGCGAAATCCGCCTCACCCAGCTGGACATCATCGACGGCGGTACGGGGCGAACGACGGATCGAATCGTGGAAGGCGGCCCGCTCGTGGTCCGCGCTGCCTACGAAGCGGCGGCGCGCGTGCCGGCTCCGGTGTTTCAGATCGCGATTGTCGACGTCGACACGGGAATGATCGTCGCGAGCGCGTCCTCGTCCGCCGGCGACGTGCCAGCCATCGTGGACGGCCACGGCGTCGTCGACTGCGTGTTCGAGTCGGTCCCGCTCCGCCGGCGTCAGTTCGTCCTGCGCATGACAATCACCGACTCCCATCAACTGGTGTCGTACGACGTCGTCACGGCCGGCCCGAGATTCGCGGTCGTCGCGGCGCCGGCCGCGCGCGCCGGTGATGACGATGACGAGGATGGGTTGGTGGCGCTGCCGTATCGATTCGAGCATCGAATGACCTCGGTGGTGCGATGAAACAGAGGCCGGGGAGGGCTCGAGGGACGCCGGTCTCGGTGATGGTGTCGGTACCGCATGGCGCGAGCGCGGGCAACATGCTCCGTCACGGGCTGCTGCCGCGCCTGCTGGCCGCCGGCGACTCCGGCAGCGACGCTGCGGAAATCCGTGTCGTCATCGCGTCGCCGCTCACGCGCGACGCGGCGTTCGCCCGCGAGTTCGAGCACGAGCGTGTGGTCTTTGAAGACCTGCCCGCACACCAGCCGTCAGGACTCGAGGCGCGGCTTCAGTCGCTGATGCAGGCGGCCTACCTCGACTCGGGGATCACCGAGTCGGTCCGCATCAGGCGCGCAGAGGGGCGCGCGGCCGGCACCATCCGGTGGGTCTCGACAAAGGCCCGGCTGGCCCGGACGCTCGTGCGGTCGGTTGCACGTCCGGCGTCACGCTACGACCTGTCGGACAGTCTGGTGTCTCACCGGTCGGCGGAAGACCTGTTCGATCGCCACGAGCCGTCGCTTCTCGTTGTCTCGAGCCCGGGTCTGATCTTCAGTGAAGTTCCGCTGCTGCGCACGGCGCGGCGTCAACGCGTTCGTGCCATGGCGATCGACCCGAGCTGGGACAACTTCACGAACAAGCTGCTCCCGGTTCGGCGCACGGATCGCCTGCTGGTCTGGAACGAGCTGATGCGCGATCAGGCGATCGGCCTGCACGGCTATCGTCCCGAAGAGATTCGGGTCTGCGGCGCGCCGCAGTTCGACGCGTACTTCCAGCGTGGCGCCACGGCCACTCGGGAGGCCTTCTTCCGCCGCGTGGGCGCCGATCCTGCTCGCGCGCTGATCACGGTATCGACGACCCCGCGGTCGCTGTATGCGCATCACGATCATGTGGTGCGCAGGCTGTCGGATGCGATCGTTTCCGGCCGCATGGCAAAGCCGGCACAGGTGCTGGTTCGCCTCCATCCTCGAGACGATGAGGATGCCTATCGCACGGTACGTACGTGGCCGCATGTGATCGTCGAGAAGCCGTTTCGTCCGACGGTAAGAGTGGCCGATGGTCTCGCGGTCGACGTGATGCCCGAGCACCAGAGCCACCTCGCCGACACGATGCGGCACAGTGACGTCGCGGTGAACGTCGCATCGACGATTGCGATCGAAGCGTGCGTGTTCGATACGCCTGTCGTCAACGTCTCGTTCGACGGCGAGCAGCCGGTTGAGTACGTGAAGTCCGCGCGCCGCTACTACGCGTTCACGCACTACGTGAACATCACGCGCCATCACGCGGCCCGTGTCGCGGAAACGCCCGACGAGATGATCGACTGGATCAATCGGTATCTCGCCGATCCGTCGCTCGACGCCGAAGGCCGGCGGCGCGTCGTGCTCGAGCAGTGTCAGTTTCGGCGATCGTGTTGCGGAAGCCGTGCTCGACGAACTGCGCAACGTCCTCGGTTGGGAAGCCCCGTCCGTGCTGGAGCCGACCTCGCAGGCGGTGGGCGGATGAGGGTGACGTATTTGATGCGATGCCTCGCCATGATGCGCGGCGGCGGCGAAACTCAGCATCTCGCCTGGATTCGGGCGCTCGTCGGCATGGGCGTCGAGATCGACATCATCACGGGCCGGCCGCTTCTGCAGCGGGCGCTCTACACGGTTGACGACATTCCAACGACCGTGCTCCGGTCGCCCTACATGCGCGACCTCGTCTACAAAGTCCAGGGCAAGCGGATCGTCGGACGAGCGGGCGCCTGGGCGCTGCATGCCGACGAAGAGCTGTTCTGCCGCATGGCGTGGAACGTCATCGCGCAGCGCAAGGTCCGGCCGGATCTCGTTCTCTCGCATGCGGTCCATCAGGCGGCGCGGCTTCGGGAATTGGCGATTCCGGTCGCCATCTACCTGCCGGGACCTCCAAATCCGCGATACGTCGGCGATCTGCAGCTCGCCGACGGGCTCATCTCGGACGGCTGGGCCGCCAAGCACCTTCCCGAGATGATCGGCCGTCCGGTCGACGACGTGCTGAAGGGCGTGGATACCGTGGCGTTCACGCCGGATGGCCCCAACCACAGAGAGGCGCAGGGGCTCGCGAGCCGTCGTGTCGTGCTGTGCGTCACGCGCCTGGTGCCGATCAAGAACGTGCCTCTTCTCATCGACGCGTTTGCCGACGCGCATCGGACGCGGCCTGACACGACACTCGTGCTTCTTGGAGAAGGCCCGCAGGAGAGCGTGCTCCGCGCACGCGCCGGCGCGCTCGGTGTCGCCGGCGCCGTCCACTTCGCCGGGTACGCGCCTCAGGAAGATACGCCTGCGTGGTACCGGACGGCCGACGTCTTTGCCCTCGCGTCCGACTTCGACAACTCGCCATCGTCCCCGGAGCGAACGGGCTGCTTGTGCCGAAGGGATCGCGACCGGATTTTGCGACGGCGCTGGGACGATATCTGGATCACCCGGCCGACGCCCGCGCGACCGGCGAGAGAAACCGCGTGACCGCCGTCGAACGCTTCTCGTGGGCTGTCAGCTCGGCGCGCATGCTTGCGGTGTACGAACGCATTATCGGCGCCCGTCGCGTGCGGCGCGACGACCCGGTGGCGGCCACGGCATGAAAGTCGCTCTGCGAGACGACGACACCAGCTACTTCACGTCGCCGAAGCGGCTGCAGGCCGTCTATCGCGATGTCTGGACTCAGATTCCTGTTTGTCTCGCGACTGTTCCATTCACGGTGGGTTACCCGCGTCCGGGTATTCCGGAAGACCAGTGGAATTCAGCCGAGGCGTTCGCGCTCGAGCGGAATCCAGCGCTCGTCGGAGAGCTGCGGCGGCTGCTGGACGAAAGGCGCATCACGATCGCGCTGCACGGCTACACGCATCAGGACTACTCGGACGGCTACGAGTTCCAGGCGGCGCCGGATCCGGATCGACGTGTCGCGGAAGGCCGCGCCTATCTCGAGCGGCTGCTCGGCACGCGGATCGGCGTCTTCGTTCCCCCGCACAACGCCTTGTCGAAGCGCGGCCTCGCAGCCGTCAGCTCGGCGGGGCTGAACCTCCTGGGATCGTTTCTCTCGTTTCGTCCGTCGATGCGGCCATGGGAGCTCCGCACGCCGGTGAATTACTGGCGCGTCGCGAGGTTTCGCGCGGCAACCCGGTGTATCCGTTCGTGCTGCGATACCGCAAGCACGCCGAGTTCGCCTGCCACAGCCTCATTCCCGGGACGACGCTCGACGAGCTGGTCCGCGGGTTCGAGGAGGCGAGGGAAGTGGGCGGCGACTTCTGCCTGGCGACGCACTACTGGGAGATCGACGAGACGATGCACCGCACGCTCGCCGGCTTTCTCGATCACGCCGCCGGCGTGCCTGGCGTCCGGTTTGTGGCCGCCGACGAGCTGTTCGCATGACGTCCACGTCGAAGTGGGGTGCGCGTGCCGCCGAGTTGTACGACGGCTCGTACGCGGATCGCTATCGCGAGCACGACGATCGCATTCGCGGCGGCGAACTGGTCAACAGGTTCGGCGACTGGCTGCGCGCGGTGTGCGAGCGCTTCACGCCGCCCATTGACGCGCTCGACCTTGGATGCGGGACAGGCCGCTACTTCCACGCGCTTCGCGGGGTGAGCAGGCTGGTCGGCATCGACGTTTCCGCCCCGATGCTGGAGCGCGCGCGCACGCCGGTAGACGGCCGATCGGTTGCCGTCGGATCGATCCAGCTCGTCCAGGGAGACTTTCTGGAGCACGCCTTCGCGCCGGGCGAATTCGATCTCGTGTACTCGATCGGCGTGCTGGCCGAACACTCGCCGTTCGACGATGCCGTCGCCGGCTGCGTGCGCAGCTGGCTGAAGCCCGGCGGCCGGTTCGCGTTCACTGCGGTGCACCCGTTGTCGTTTTCCGTGCCGAAGACGGTCAAGCGCCGAATCGGCGCCGCGCTGCTGCCGATTGCAGGCGGCTGGCTGCGGCTGACGCTGCGTCGCCAGCTGATGCGCGATGGCCTCTACGCGGATGAAGAGCGGCTTCGCGACGTGCTCGGTCGATCCGGGTTCGTCGTCGAATCGCTGGAGCCGTACACATCTGATGTGCACCTGCACCTGCTGACCGTCGCGAGGCGCGCCGCATGACCGATTGGGGCCCGTTGTACCGCGGACGATCGGTGCTCATGGTCGGCGGGCTCGGATTTGTGGGAGTGAACCTGTCGCGCCGGCTCGCCGCCGCGGGCGCCCGGCTCACGATCACGACGCCACGCCGCGCCACCCACGAAGTCGCGGCCGCGGATCTCGAATCCGCGGGCGCGCGCATTCTCGAAGCGGACGTTCGAGATGCCGAACGCATGCGCAGGGCCGTCGCCGGCTGCGAGGTTGTCTTCAATCTGGCCGGCCGATCCGGCGCCGTGCGAAGTCTCGAGGATCCGTTCACGGATCTCGACGTGAACTGCAACGGCAGCCTGGTCCTGCTCGAAGCCATGCGTGCCGCGAGTCCGTCGGCGAAGCTGGTGTTCCCCGGATCGCGGCTCGAATACGGCCGCGTGGACTCACTGCCGGTGTCCGAGGATGCCCGCATGGTGCCGTTGTGCATGCACGCTGTGCACAAGCTGGCTGTCGAGCAGTATTTGACGATCTATCGGGAGTTGCACGGACTGCGCTCGACCGTCGTGCGCCTCACGAATCCGTACGGCGCGGGCCAGCCGGCCGGTCGCGTCGCCTACGGCATCGTCAACCGGATGGTCCAGCTTGCGCTCGAGGATCAGCCGCTGCAGGTCTACGGCGAAGGCACGCAGCTTCGCGACTATGTGTACATCGACGATGTGATCGAGGCGCTTGCCGGGATTGGCGCGAGCGCCGCAACAGACGGGCACGTGTACAACCTTGGCAGCGGAACCGGCACTTCGTTCGTCGACATGGCGCGGCTGGTCGTGGACCTTGTCGGCGGCGGCCGCGTGGTATTCGAACCGTGGCCGCAGCTGGCCGGGCAGATCGAGACGGGCGATTTCGTCGCGGACATCTCGCGGCTTGCGGCCGCTCTCGAGTGGCAGCCTTCCACCACGCTTGCCGACGGCCTGCGGCGGACGATCGAGAGTTATCGACGTGCCGAGCGCGAGGTACGTAGTGTCCGGCTTTAGCCGGACTCGGACAGGTCCGCCTGAAGGCGGACACTACATGTGACTCGTGTCCTCTATCTCAGTCACGCGTTCATGGTCGGCGGCGCCGAGGAAATGGTGCTCAACCTCGTGCGCCATCTGCCGCCGCAGTACGAGCCGATGGTGTGCGCGATTCACGAGCCGGGGCCGCTCGGCCGCGAGATCGCGGCCACGGGCGTGCCCTTCCGCACGCTTGGTCGCGTGCCCGGCTTTCGGGATCCGATGGCCGTCGTCGCGCTCTATCGATATCTTCGTGAGGTCCAACCCGACATCGTTCATACGTTCTTGCTCACCGCGAGTCTGTACGGACGCCTGGCGGCCATCGCGGCACGTGTGCCCATCGTCATCGGCACAGAGGTCAACGTCTACGCCGACAAGCAGTGGCATCATCGCGCGGCGGAGCGGCTGCTGATGGCGGGCACCAGTTGCGTGATCGCGTCGGCGGAGAGCGTCAAGGAGTTCTACGTCCACCAGGTCGGGGCCGATCCCGATCGCGTGGAGGTGATCTACAACGCCGTCGATTTCGCCTCGCTGGCAACCAGTGCGCCGCGGGCCGAATTGCGCGCGCGGCTGAAGCTGCCGGAGCAGGCGCTCGTGGCCGGCGTCATCGCGCGTCTCACGGACCAAAAAGGCCACGCGTATCTGCTCGAGGCTCTTGCGCGCGAGCCGGCGCTCGCGGACTTGAAGTTGCTGGTCATCGGCGACGGTCCGCTTCGCGCGGCCCTCGAACGGCAGGCCGCCGAACGTGGATTGTCCGGGCGGGTGTCGTTTCTCGGCAGCCGCCGGGATTTGGGCGACTTGCTCGCGGCGATGGACATCTTTGTACTGCCGTCCCTGTGGGAAGGCCTGCCGCTCTCGATGGTGCTGGCGATGGGCGCCGGCCTGCCGGTTGTGAGCACCAGCGTTGCTGGTATTCCCGAGGTTGTGCAGGACGGCAGGACCGGTCTGCTCGTGCCTCCTGGCGATTCGACGGCGTTGGCCGGTGCCCTCGCCCAACTGGTGCGATCGGCGGATCAGCGTCAACGCCTCGGCGCCGCCGCTCACGAATATGTGTTGCCGCGGTTTGGCGTCGACCGATACGTCGCGACCGTCGTTTCCGTGTACGACCGTCTGCTGGCAGGCGCGAGGCCCACGGCATGAAGCTCGGCATCGTCTACCACATGCCGTTCTGGAAGGCCGCGGACGGATCGCTCTGGGAAGGTGAGGGATCGTTCGCGCGCTACGTCGATTCGCTCGCGCCGTATTTCGACGAGGTCTCGCTGTGCGTGCCGGTTCGGCCGGCGCCGGCGCCCGAGGGCACGCGCGTCCGATCGGCGAATGTGCGGCTCATCGACTTTCCCTACTTCGACGGCCCTCGTCAGTTCTTCCCGCAGCTTGGCGCGGCGCGGCGAGCGCTGCGCGCCTGGATGTCCACAGTCGATGTGCTGAATTGCCGGGTGCCGACGCCGGCCGGATGGTTTGCGTTTCGCGCGGCGCGGCGCGCGGGCGTGCCGGTGTTTCTGCTCGTCGTCGGCGATCTGCGCGCGGTGGCGCCGACGCTCCCGTATCGCGGACTCAAGCGCATCCTGTTCGGGCTGTACACAGAATTCGAGGAGTGGGCGCTCGATCGCATGACGCGTCGCTCCATCACGTTCGCCAATGGCGCCGCGCTTGCGTTGAAGCACCGGCGCCCGGGGGTGGACGTCGTCGAGACGAAGACCAGCACGGTCAATGCCGACGACATCCAGGCGCGGCCAGACACGTGCCAACGCACGCCGGTTCGAGTTCTGACCGTCAGCCGCATCGATCCGAGAAAAGGCCTGCAGTGTTTGCCGGAAGCGATCTCCGTGCTTCGCGATGCCGGCCGCGACGTCGAGCTGCTCATCGTGGGCCCTGCCGTCGGCGCTCCCGGCGAAGCGGAGCGCGTGGCGATCGAGCGCTCGGCGCTGGCGCTTGGCGTCGGGAATCGCGTCCGCTGCGCCGGCGCGATTCCACTCGATCGGCTGATGCCGATGTACCGCGAACACGATCTGTTCGTGCTGCCGACGGGCCCGGGCGAAGGCATCCCCCGCGTGCTCCTCGAGGCGATGGCCGCCGGCCTGCCTGTCATCACGACGAGCGTCGCCGGCATCCCCAGCTTGATCACCCCGGAGCAGAACGGGTTGTTCCTCGACGTTCCGACCGGCGGTGCTGTTGCGGCGGCGGTAAATCGGCTGATTGCCGATGGCAGTGTGAGGCGGCGCCTGATTCAAGGCGGATACGAGACGGCGCGTGCGCACACGGTCGACGCGCAGGCCGCGGAAATGATGGCGATCGTCGCCAGGCGGCTGGGCATCGAGCTCCGGAGCAAGGCCACGGCCCCGGCAGCGTGATGGCTGAATGAGCTCGCGCCGAAGCGTCTGCTTCGTGCTGCCGTCATTGGCGGGCGGCGGCGCCGAGCGTGCCGCGGTGCACGTGCTGAATGCGCTCGACGCCGGCGTCTGGGATCGTTCGATGTACTTGTTCCGGCGTGAAGGACCGTACCTGGACGAGGTCGACAGCGGCATCCGCGTCGCGGCCGGCCATCGGACGTCGAGAACGGGCCGCATCCGCGATCTGTATCGGTTCATCCGCGCCGAGCGGCCCGACATCGTCATGGTGTTTCTGAGTTACTTCTCCGTGCTGGCCGCCGTGCGAGCCGCGTCGCGCAACGCGCGCGTTGTTTTCAATCAGCAGACGCCTGTGTCCGCCTTCCTGACCGACGCCGACTACAACTGGCGACGCCCGATCCGCCGCCGCCTGTTCACTGCCGTCGCGCGTCTGGCGTACGGGCGAGCCGACGCCGTCGTCGCGACTTCACGCGGTGTCGCGGACGATTTGGCCCAGGGGTTTGCCGTCGGCCGCGATCGGATCCATGTCGTGCACAATCCCGTCGATCTGAAACGGATCGAAACCGCCGTCCAGGAATCGATCGATTCGGCTCACGACGCCGTGTGGATGCACCCGGCCATCATCGCCGCGGGCCGGCTCGCCGACGCGAAGAACTACCCCCTGATGCTCGACGCGTTCGCCCTCGTCCGCGCGCAGATGCCGGCGCGTCTCTTCATCCTCGGCCGCGGCGAGCTCGAGCCCGGTCTTCGCGCGCGTGTCCACGCGCTCGGCCTGAACGACGATGTGGTGTTTTGCGGATTTCAGCGGAACCCCTGGAAATACATCGCGCGCGGTGACGTATTTCTTCTCACGTCGCATTACGAGGGCTTCGGCAACGTGCTCGTCGAGGCGATGGCGTGCCGCGTGCCAGTCGTCGCGACGGCGTCGCCGGGCACGAGGGAGATCGTGACCGCCGGGATCGACGGGGTGCTCGTCGAGCGCCACGAGTCTGACGCGGTGGCCGAAGCGCTCGTTGGGGTTCTTGGCGATTCCGCGGCGATGCGGCGCATGGGCGACGCGGCGCGGTGCAGCGCTGAACGGTTCGCCATGCCCACGGCCGCTGCCGCTTACGATCGTCTGTTTCAGGCGGTGCTGGCGTGAACGGAACGACTGTCGACAGGCTCGGCGCGGGTGGGCTGTCGCTCTCGACTGGAATGCCCGCGTGGTTGCTGAAGGCCGCCATCCTGACCGGCGTCGCTATCGGCGTCGCTTACGTGCTGTCGCCGCTGTTGGTCGTCGTCGCGCTTGCATTGATTCCCCTGTTCCGATGGACAGGCCGCGGTCTCGAGCCAGTGGAGCGTCGATGGGTGTACGCGGTGCTCGCTGCCGGCGTGTTGCTCCGCGTGATCGCCATCGGCGGGTTGATGGTCACGGCGAATCACGATGCCGGCACGTTCGCGAAGTTCTTCGGTGACGAGGAGTTCTACCAGCTTCGCGGTTTGCGCCTCTACAACATCCAGATGGGCATCCCTGTCTCGATGGAGTCGTTTCTGTACGCGTATGACAAGACGGGCGCCTCGAGTTACCAGACGCTGCTCGTGTTCATGCAGCTGCTCGTCGGTCCGGCGCCGTACGGCCTTCACCTGCTGAACAGCCTGCTGTTTCTGTTCGGCGTCGCGCTGCTCTACCGTGTCGTGCGCCGATCGTTTGGCCCGGTGGTCGCGGGCGCCGGCGGCGTCTTGTTGCTGTTCTT
>WNFL01133260.1_pt1 | contig 15167 bp, 15 predicted proteins | sample 5400361 | NCBI WGS metagenome assembly WNFL01 (sample SAMN13153351, study PRJNA577476) | soil metagenome | isolation source: 40 cm soil on Douglas fir-dominated hillslope | place: USA:California | collected 2013-09-17
CTAGATCTTCTCGCCGAGCTTGTTCCAGTCGTCCAGGAACTTCTTGAGGCCGATGTCGGTGAGCGGGTGCTTCATGAGCATCTCGAGCACGTTGAAGGGCATGGTGGCCACGTGGGCCCCCGCCTTGGCCGCGTCGATGACGTGGATCGGGTTGCGGATCGAGGCCGCCAGCACCTGGGTCTTGTAGCCGTAGTTCCGGTAGATCTCGCAGATGTCCCGGACCAGGTCCATGCCCACGTGGCCGATGTCGTCGAGGCGGCCCAGGAACGGGCTGATGTAGACCGCGCCCGCCTTGGCCGAAAGCAATGCCTGCGTGGCCGAGAAGCAGAGCGTCTGGTTGACGCGGATGCCCTCGCCGGTCAGGTACTTCACCGCCTTGAGCCCGTCCTTGGTGAGCGGGCACTTGACCACCACGTTGGGCGCCACCTGGACCAGCTCCTTGCCCTCCTTCACCATGCCGTCGAAGTCGGTGGCGACCACTTCCAGGCTCACGTCGCCCGGGACCACCCGGCAGATCTCCTCGACCAGCGGGCGGAACGGGCGCTTCTCCTTGGCGATCAGCGAGGGATTGGTGGTACAGCCGTCCACCAGGCCCATCGCCACGCCCTCCTTCAGCTCGGCCACGTTCGCGCTATCCAGAAAGATCTTCATGCAGTCCTCCCCGTCAGGCGCGCTCGACGCGGACCTTCGTCCCGGAGCGCACCGACTTGAACACGGTGGGATCACCCAGCACACGACCGAACACGTTGACCGCGCTCGCCGGCCGGATCTCGTCGCCCCGGCTGGACGGTGTCGGTCCGAAGAAGATGCAGAACGCGGAGCCCGGGGGCCAGTAGGCCAGATCGCCCAGATCCACCACCTCGCGGGGGTCTTCCGCCTTGGCCTTCACCGGGATGCTGAAGTAGATCTCGTCACCCCAGGTCTCGCCGGGGATGTCCAGCGGAAGCGCGTCCCACACCGCCGAGGCCGTCTTCGAGCCGTTCAGCGTCGCGTCGGCCGTGACGCGGCCCGCGGTGATCCGGATCGTTCGCTCTGCCATGGTTGGATTCGTCCGCCCGCTCCGAAGTGTAGCCCCGGGTCCCGGTCGGCGGCAAGGCGGAGGCCGCTCAGCCCTTGATGGCGGCCGCGACGATCGCCTTGGCCCATTCGGGCGTGCCGCTCAGGTCGCGCGGGCCGACGATCGCCCCCCGCCGGAGATGCAGCACCAGCCTCGGCTCGGGCGCCACGCCGGCGTGGGGATCGGCTGCCCGGCTGTTGTCGTAGACCCAAAGCTCGATCAGGCTCGGGAGCAGCCGGATCAGGTTGAGGCGGCTCGCGTCGTACCGTTCACGGATTCTCGGCTCGGGGATGTCGTGCCCCCCCTTCGCGACCCGGGCCCGCACGCGCGCGACGTGCAGCGCCGGGCTGGTCAGCCCGACATACCAGACGCGAACCTCGATGCCCTCCGCGGCGGCCCGCTCGAGCAGGCCCGTGATCGTGCGTCCGCCCAGGGTGGTCTCGAACGCGAAGTCGAGCCGCTCGGCGATCGCCCGCTCGAGCAGGCGCCGGCCCTCGTGCCAGGCCGCGCCGTTGGCCTGCGTCTGGCTGATACCGGTATTGGCGGCGAGGATGCGGCGCGCGGCCTCGTCCGGGTTGAAGTACTCGACCCGTCGCCGCCGGAGCATGGCCCCGGCGATGCTGCTCTTGCCGGCGCCGTTGGTCCCCGCGAGCACGTAGACGCGGGGCGCGCGCCCATCAGGCACGCCGGCGCGCGCCCTCCACCGCCGCCTGCCCGAGCTGCGTCGGCGTCGCCTCGAAGGCGGTCTTCATCCCGGCGCGGCTCTTCGGCGTCTGCATGCGGGCGAGCAGCCGGTCGAACTCGCGGCTGAGCGTGTCCAGCGCGGGCTCACGCGCGGCCATGAGCGCGGCGAACTCCTCCGCGGACACGAGCACCGCCTTGACCGCGTCGTGCTTGGTGATCACCACGACCCCGTCCGAGAGGGCCGTCTCGAGGACCCGTCCGAACTGGTTCTTCGCGTCGCTGGCCGAGAACGCCCGGGGCTCGACCTGCTCGCCCCGCCGGTTGCGAAAAGCGGGCACGCGCTCCCCCGCCGCCTCCCGGTGTGTCGCGCGCGGCTCCTCGACCTGCTTGAGACGGGCTCCCTTGCTGACCGCGGTCCGGCGTCTGGCCATGGGCTCCTCCCTCGTTATCGCCATTTTAGCCAAAATGGCCGAACTGGGCAATCCCTGGGGTCAGATGCCGAGCCGCCGGCGGTAGGCGGCCAGCCGCGACTCGAGCCCCGCGCGGTCGGGAACGCCGGCGACGCCCTCCGCCTCCACCGAGGCCGCCGCGCAGCACGCGGCGACCGCGGCGGCGTCCCAGGCGTTGCCGTCCCGGTTGTAGGCGACGAGCAGCGCGGCCGCGAAGACGTCGCCCGCGCCGGTGGCGTCCTTCTCCACCGCCACGTCCGGCTCGACGCCGTAGCGCTCGCCGTTGACGAAGAGGACGGCCCCGTCGGCTCCGCGGGTGACCGCGCCGACCGGGACCTGCTGGAACCACTCGAGCGCGTCCTTCTCGAACGGCTCCACGTCCTCGTGGCTGACCACCAGGGCCTGCACGCGCGGCAGGACCAGGTCCGCGTCCTCCCACGGCTGGGGCGCGAGCACGCCACCCTTGCCCCGCTGGCGCATCCAGCCCTGCGGCAGGGCCACCAGCGAGGTCTCGGGGAACGCGACCGCCAAGCTCGGATCCACCTCCCCGGTGACCGGCGCGAGCGCGCCGAGCGTCGCGTCCCGCCAGGCCTCGGGCAGCGCCTCCGCCTCCAGGTCGGCGGCGCGGGCGAGGACGGCGAGCTCGCGCGACCGCCCGCCCAGGCCCACCCGGGGCTGGCCGATGCGGAACGTGGTCGTCTGCTTCGCGGGAACGCTCACCACCTCGATGTCGTCGGGGATCGCGTCGCGCGGAAAGTCCGGCCCGTACGAGGTGAGCAGGCCCACGCGGAGACCCAGCCGGCGGGCGGTCATCGCGGTGTAGTAGGCGGCCCCGCCGGGCCGGGTCCCCCGCGGCGTCTGGTCCAGCGTGACATGCCCGATCGCGACGAAGTCCACCGCGGTCAGATCGCCATCTGCTTGGCGATGATCTCCTTCATGATCTCGGAGGTCCCGCCGCCGATGGTCATGAGGCGGATGTCCCGGAAGAAGCGCTCGATGGGGTACTCGCGCATGTAGCCGTAGCCGCCGTGAAGCTGCACGCAGTCGTAGGCGACCTTCTGGGCCATCTCGGCGGTGAAGAGCTTCACCATCGAGATCTCCTTCACCGCCTCCTCCCGGTCCCGGTACTTCAGGCACGCCGCGTAGGTGAGCCAGCGGCCGGCCTCGATCAGGGTGGCGAGATCGGCGAGCTTGTGCCGCACCACCTGCTTCCTCGAGAGCGGCTCGTCGAAGGCGTGGCGCTGCTGGACGTAGGCGATCGTGTCCTCGAGCGCCCGCTCGCAGCCGGCCACCGCGTGGAGCCCGGCCACCAGGCGCTCCCGCTGGAACACGCGCATGACCTCGTAGAAGCCCTGGCCCTCGGCGCCCAGGAGGTTCTCCACCGGCACCCGCATGCCCTCGAAGGCGAGCTCGGCGGTGTCGGAGGCGCGGTTGCCCATCTTGTCGAGCTTGCGGCTCACCGTGAAGCCGGGCGTGTTGCGCTCCACCAGGAACATCGAGATCCCGCGATGGCGCCGGTCCCCGGCCCCCTGATCGATCCGGGCGGCCACGAAGTAGATGTCGGCGAGCACCCCGTTGGTGATGAACATCTTGGAGCCGTCGAGCACGTAGTGATCGCGATCGCGCACCGCCCGGGTCCGGATCGCGGCCACGTCGGAGCCGCCGCCCGGCTCGGTCACCGCGATCGCGGTGAGGGCTTCCCCGCGGCAGATCGCGGGCAGGTACTTCTCCTTGAGGGCCTCGCTGCCCGTCCAGTAGAGATGCGGCGAGGCCATGTCGGTGTGCACGCCCACCGCCATCGCGAGCGAGGCGCAGCGGGCCCGCGCCATCTCCTCGCACAGCACCGCGGTGGTGAGCACGTCGGCCCCCCCGCCGCCGTACTTCTCGTCGTACTCCACGCCGAGGAAGCCGAGCGCGCCCATCCGCGGCCAGATGGACTTGGGGATCTCGCCGGCCTGCTCCCACGCCTCGACGTGCGGCTCCACTTCCTTCTGCACGAAGGCCCGCACCGCCTGCCGGAACATCTCGTGGTGCTCGTCGAAGATCTTCATGCGGCAGCTCGCGCGAGTTCGAGCGCCGGCTTTGCCGGCGCAATCCTACTGTTCCTGGGGGAGGGCCTGGGAGGGGGCCGCCGAGGCCCTCTCCCACTCAACATCTCGTGGTGCTCGTCGAAGATCTTCATGTCGGCCCCGTCATGCCCACTTTGCCTTGACCGCCTCGCGGTCGATCGTCCCCTCCGCGGTCCGCGGCAGGGCGTCGCAGAACGCCACCACGTGCGGCCGCTTGAAGCGCGCGATCTTGCCCCCCACGAAGTCGGTCACCTGCTGGGCAGTGTGCGCCCCCGCCGCGGCCACTTCCACCACCGCCTTGACCGCCTCACCCCACTTGGCGTCGGGGATCCCGTAGACGCAGACGCCGGTGACCCCGGCCATCTGCATGATCACCGCCTCGACCTCCGCCGGGTACACGTTCTCCCCGCCCGGCTTGATCAGCTCCTTCTCCGGCTTGCGCTTGACGTAGTGGAGGTAGCCCTCGGCGTCGAAGCGCCCCACGTCCCCGGTATGATGCCAGCCGCTGCGGAAGGTGTAGGCGGTGACGTCGGGCTGCCCGAAATAGCCCTGGAAGACCAGCGGGCCGCGCACCACGATCTCCCCGGGCGTGCCCTCCGGTACCTCGCGATCGTAGTCGTCCACCAGCCGGACCCGGGCGCTGGGCACCGGCCGTCCGGAGGCGCCCGGCCGGTCGGCCACGCGCTGGACCGTCACGAAGCCGCTCGTCTCGGACTGGCCGAAGCCGGTCCAGAACTGGGCGCGGGTCTTCTCGTGCAGGCGCCGGATGGTCGGGGGCGTGTCGAGGCCGGAGACGTGGGTCAGGCTCGCGAGCGTGCTCCCCGCCTTCTCGGCCGCGTCGAGCAGAGTCGACAGCACCGGGGGAAAGTCGGACAGGTGGGTGACCTGGTGTCGGTCGATGAGCGCCACCGCCTCCGCCGGCTCGAAGCGCGACACGATCACGTTGGCGCCGCCCGCGTGCATGTGGGCCATCGCCATGCCGAGCGCGCTCACGTGGAAGAGCGGCAGGGCCGCCAGGTAGCGGTCCCGTGCGGTGAAGCCGAGGGAGCCGATCGTGGTGAGGTTGGCCGCGATCACGTTGGCGTGGGTGAGGACGGCCCCGCGGGGTATCACGTCCACCGCGGCGGTCGAGATCACTGCGAACGGCGCGTCCGCGGGCACCTCCGCGGGGACCGGCGCGGCGCCCGGGCGGTAGAGGGTCGCGAGCGCCGCGAAGCCCGCTCCCGCGCCCTCGCCGAGCTGATAGCGATGGGCCACCCCGGCGCCGGCCAGCCAGTCGCCCACCAGGGTCTGCGTGGAGGCGTCCACCACCATCATGGCGGGCCGGGCCCGTTCCACCACCCGCTCGACCTCCTGGGCGGTGAGCCGCCAGTTGATCGGATAGGCGATGAGGCCCTGGCGCGCGCAGGCCCCGTAGAGCTCGAGGTACGCCGCGTCGTTCTGGGCGAGGATGCAGACCCGGTCGCCCGCCGCGAGCCCGAGGCCGACGAGCCCGGCGGCCAGCTCGTCCACGCGCTGCGCGAGGGCCCGGAACGACAGGACGCGCTCGCCCTGGATGACCGCGGGCGCGTCGCCGTACACCGCGGCGCCCCGCGCGATCATGTCGTGGACCGTGAAGGCGTGAACGCTCAGCTCAGCCACCGCTTTCTCCGCTTGTAGTGCTTCACGTCGCGGTAGGACTTCCGGGCGCCCACCTCGGTGAGCCCGAGGTAGAACTCCTTGATGTCCGCGTTCTCTCGCAGGGCCTCCGCGTTGCCCTCCAGCACGATCCGGCCGTTCTCCATCACGTACCCGTGCTCCGCGATGCCGAGGGCCAGCGTCGCGTTCTGCTCCACCAGCAGCACGGTGAGGCGCTGCTCCCGGTTCAGGCGCTGGATGATCTCGAAGATCTCCTCCACCAGCATCGGGGCCAGGCCCAGCGAGGGCTCGTCGAGCAGCATCACCCGCGGGGAGGACATGAGCGCGCGGCCGATCGCGAGCATCTGCTGCTCGCCGCCCGACAGGTAGCCCGACTGCACGGTCCGCCGCTCCTTGAGCCGCGGGAAGTACTCGTAGACCCGCGCGATGCCGTCGGTCACCTTGCGCCGGTCGCCCTGCACGTGGGCGCCCGCGATCAGGTTCTCCTCGGTGGTCAGATGCTCGAACACCCGGCGACCCTCGAAGACCTGCACGAGGCCGCGCTTGACGATCTCGTGCGGAGGCAGCCGGTCGATGCGGCCGCCGTCGAACTCCACCCCGCCCTTGGTCACCTCGCCGCGCTCCGAGCGCAGCAGACCCGAGATCGCCTTCAGGGTGGTGGTCTTGCCCGCGCCGTTCGCCCCGAGCAGCGTGGTGATGCCGCCTTCGCGGACGTTCAGCGATACGCCCTTGAGGACGAGGATGACGCCGTCGTAGATGACCTCGATGTTATTGAGCGTGAGCATGTCGGCTCTCGGCCAGCCTCCTCATCCCCCTCTCCCCCCGGAGGGGGAGAGGGGGATGAGGAGGAGAGGCCTTTCTACTTGGCGGCCTTGATGTGCTTGGCCAGGACGTCGGTGTAGGCCTTGTCCCACTCGGTGGCCTTCACGAACTTGCCACCCTTGACGGTGAAGATCTGCACCCAGCCGCCGCCCTCGTGATCGGCCGCGGTGATCTCGAGCGGCGGCACGAGCCCGCCGAGCGTGAAGCCCTTGATCTTCTCGAAGCCGAGCTTGACGTCGGCCCCCGTGATGGGGCCGCCCGGCTTGGCCTTCAGCGCGTTGCGGACCGCCTCCGTGTGCACCGCCGCGATCAGCACGCCGCGGTTGTAGAGCACGGAGTTCACCATCTCCTTCGGCGCCTCCTTGCCCTGCTTCTTGTACATGTCGCGGATCTCGTTCAGCACCGGATAGTCGCTGCCGACCCCCGCGAACTGCATCGCGTTGTAGCCCTCGGCCACCGCGAAGCCGCCCGCGGCCTCGATGTCGGCCTCGGAGGCGCCCCACACCATCCCCACGACCTTCTTCAGCGGGTACCCGATCCGCTTCAGCTCCTTGATGGAGACCGAGGGCGCCCGGCCGAACAGGTGGGTCAAGACGAAATCGGCCCGGTAGCGCTGGGCGATGTCGAGCACCTGGGCGCCCATCTCCACGCCCGGGGGCGGAACCGCGAAGGTCTTGAGCTGGAAGCCCTCCATCCCCGCGAGGTCCTCCAGGATCGGCAGCGGCTCGCGCCCGGCCGGGTTGTCGTAGAAGAGATACGCGATCTTCTTGGCCTTGAGGCTGCCGCCGAGCTGGGTCTTGGCGAACTTGATGCCCACCGCGGCCTGCGACCAGTACGACGCGGCGATCGGGAAGATGTACGGGTACTTGATCCCGTCGGCCGCCGCGGAGGTGCCGAAGCCCGGAGACGTCCCCGGGATCTTGTCCTCGGTCAGCTTCTGGGTCAGGGCCTGGGTGTGGGGCGTGCCGTAGATGCCGATGAGCACCGCGCCTTCCTTCTTGTGCCGCTCGTAGGACTCCATGCCCTGCGGCACCTTGTACTCGTGGTCGATCTCGACCACGCGGAGCTTGTGCCCTTCCACGCCACCCTTGGAGTTCACCAGGGCGATGTAGTCGTGGTATCCGGGGCACAGGTTGACGCCGACCAGCTGGGTCGCCCCGGTGCGGTCGCACTGCAGGCCGAGGACGATCTCCTTCTGGGCCAAGGCGGGCGCCGGGGCGCCCAGCGTCACGCCGGTGACCAGCAACAGCCCGATCACTAGAGAGAGGGCTCGCTTCATTGGGTGCTCTCCTTTCAGTCTTATGCTCAGTATGCGAACGGCCACACCCGGAAATAGCTCCGGATGTTTCGCCACAACCGGTTGAGCCCCTCCGGCTCAACCACCAGGAACACGATGATCAGGGCCCCGAACAGGATCAGCCGCACGTTGGGGATGATGTTCAGCATCGCCTGCGAAGAGAAGATCATGCCCCCGAAGGCCTCCATGAACACCCGGCTCGCGATGGGCAGGAGCGTCACGAAGATCGCCCCGAAGATGGAGCCGAGCACCGACCCCAGCCCGCCGATGATGATCATGGCCAGGTAGTCGATCGACACGTTGATCTGGAACTGCTCGTAGTTGGCGATGCCCAGGTAGTAGGTGTAGAGCACCCCGGTGACGCCCGCGTAGAACGACGAGATGCCGAAGGACAGGAGCTTGTAGCGGAAGATGTCGATGCCGATGATCTCGGCCGCGATGTCCTGGTCGCGGATGGCGATGAAGGCGCGCCCGATCCGGCTCCGCACCAGGTTCATGGTCCCGATCACGGCCAGGACCACGAAGAAGAGCAGGAAGAAGTACATCTCGGTCTGGGTGGCGATGTCGTGGCCGAAGAGGCTCGGCCGGGGCATCTGGATGGAGGCCTGGACGCCGCCGCTGATCCACGTCACGTGGTTGATCGTCCACTCGATGATGAGCTGGCCGGCCAGGGTGGCGATGGCGAGGTAGAGGCCCTTGATGCGGAGCGACGGGATCCCGACCACCGCCCCCACCGCCGCGGCCATCAGCCCGCCCGCGGGCAGCGCCACCCAGAAGGGCATGCCCAGGCGCACCGCCAGGTTGGCCGCGGTGTAGGCACCCACCGACATGAAGGCGCCGTGGCCGATCGAGATCTGTCCGGTGTAGCCGACCAGGATGTTGAGGCCGAGCGCGCCCACCACCGCGATCGAGACCAGGTTGATGAGCGAGAGGTAGTACTCATGGAGTATGAACGGGAGGACCAGGAACATCAGCACCGCGATCGCCGCGACCGCCCAGCGGGCGATCGGCAGCGGGTAGAGGGCCATGTCGGCCTCGTACGTCGTCTTCAGAACCCCCGACTCTCTATGGAACACTCTTACTTCTCCTTTGTATCCGCTCGGCTCGCCTGCGGCTTCACCTCGCCCTGCCTCACACGCGTTCGATGATCGCTTTGCCGAAGATCCCGTACGGCCGGACCATCAGCGCGACGATCATCAGGAGGTAGGGCGCGAAGTCCTTGGTGCCGCCGCCCACGTACGGGTCCACGTAGCCGGCCGCCACGTTCTCGACGATCCCGACCACGAGCCCGCCCACGATGGCGCCGGGAATCGAGTCGAGGCCGCCCAGGATCACCACCGGGAAGACCTTGAAGCCCACCAGGGCCAGGTGGGTGTCCACCCCGAGGAGGCTGCCCCACACGATGCCGCCCAGGGCGGAGACCACGCCCGCCATGGACCAGGCGAGCGCGAAGTAGCGCTCCACGTTGATGCCCATCGCCATGGCTACCTGCTGGTTGTCGGCGACCGCCCGCATCGCGATGCCCTTGCGGCTCTTGAGGAAGAACCACCCGAAGGCGCCCAGGAACAGGATGCTCACCGCGGCCCCCAGGAGCTGGATGGGCGGCACGAACAGTGGGCCCCAGATGAACGGCTCGTCGCTGATGGGCAGGTTCAGGGCCCGGGTCTCGGCCCCCCACAGGATCGGGCCGAGCCCGCGCAGCACCGCGGCGAGCCCGATGGTCGCCATGATCACCGCCACCACCGGCCGGCCGATGAGCGGGCGCAGCACCACCCGCTCGAGGCCGAAGCCGAAGCTGATCATGGCGGCCAGCCCCACCGCGACGGCCAGCCAGAGGGGGGCGCCGTAGGCCCCGAGGGCCACCGCGACCACGAAGCCCGCGATCATCACGAACTCGCCTTGGGCGAAGTTGATGGCGTCGGTGGCCTTGTAGACCAGCACGAAGCCGAGCGCGATCAGGGAGTACATCAGCCCGATGAGGATCCCGTTGGACATCAGCAGCACGAAGAACTGCCAGTCGAAATCAAGCATGGCTGAGCGTTCCCGCCTCCACGTCCGCGATGCGCACCCGCGACCGGATGTTGGCCTGCCGGCCGTCCTCGTAGGTGATCAGGGTGCTCAGCTCCACTTCCTCGCCGCCGGTGTAGAAGGCGTCGATGACCTCCGCGTACTTCTCGGCCACGAACCGCCGCCGCACCTTGCGGGTGCGGGTCATCTCCGCGTCGTCCGCCTCCAGATCCTTGGTCAGGAGCAGGAAGCGCCGGATCTTGGTGCTCTCGGGCAGGGTCGCGTTGCCCTTGGCGATCTCCTCCCGGATCAGCTCCCGGATCTCCGCTTTCTGGGAGAGATCCATGTAGCTCGTATATGGAATGCCCCGGCGCTCCGCCCAGTTCCCGACCGTGTTCAGATCGATCGCGATCATGGCGGCCACGAAGGACTTCTCGTTGCCGAAGGCCACCGCCTCCCGGATGTAGGGGCTGAACTTGAGCTTGTTCTCGATGAACTGGGGCGCGAACGGGGTCCCGTCCACCATGGCCCCCACGTCCTTGGCCCGGTCGATGATGACCAGGTGCCCCCGCGGGTCCAGGAAGCCGGCGTCCCCGGTGTGGAACCACCCCTCCCCGTCCATCACCTCGCGGGTGGCCTCCTCGGCCTTGTAGTAGCCCTTGAAGATGCCGAGGCTGCGGATCAGCACCTCGCCGCGGTCGGCGATCTTCACCTCGATGCCCGGGCACGGGCGCCCCGCCGAGGTCGGGTTGGCTTCGGCGTCCGGCTGGATGGAGATGAGCGCGCTCGACTCGGTGGAGCCGTAGACCTGCTTGAGGTTCACCCCGATAGAGCGGAAGAACCGGAAGGTATCCGGCCCCAGCGGGGCGCCGCCGGTGTAGGCCCAGCGGGCGCGGCGCAGCCCGAGCTGGTCGCGGATCGGCCCGTAGACCAGGATCTCCCCGAGGGCCAGCTGCAGCCGGAGCCACGGGGGGACGGGCTTGCCGTCCGAGCGCAAGATCTCCGCCTCCTCCGCGACGCGGCGGAAGCGCGCGAATACCCGGCGCTTGAGCGGGGTGGCGTCGGCGGCCCGCACCTGCACGGAGGTCAGCATGTTCTCCCAGATCCGCGGCGGGGCCAGCACGGTGGTCGGCCCCAGCTCGCGCAGGTCACGCTGGACGGTCTCCGGGCTCTCCGGGCAGTTGCAGCAGAAGCCCGAGGCGAGGCTGAGCACCAGCGAGTACAGCGAGTCGCCGACCCAGGCCATCGGCAGGTAGCACAGCCACTCGTCGGTGGCGCGCACGTCCTCGGCGGCCATGAACGTCCGCGCGGTGGCCACCACGTTGCCGTGGGTCAGCATCGCGCCCTTGGGGCTGCCGGTGGTCCCGGAGGTGTAGCAGATCATGGCCACGTCGTCGGGCCGGCCCCTCTCCACCTCCGCCTCGAAGGCGCCGGGGTGCTTCTCGGCGTGCTTGCGGCCGAGCTCCTCGACCTCGTCGAAGGACTTGAGCCAGTCGAAGCGGGACCGGGTGAGCCCGCGCGCGTCGTCGAAGATCACGAACCGGAGCGCGGGCAGCTGGTCGCGCAGGGAGATGATCTTGTCCACCTGCTCCTGGTCCTCGGCCACGATGATCGCGGCCTCGGCGTGGCTCCACACGAACTGGAGCTCGCGAGCGATCGAGTCCTGGTAGACCGGCACCGCGATGCCCCCCAGGGCCTGGGCGGCGAGCTGCGCCTGGTAGAGGCGCGGCCGGTTGTCCCCGATCACCGAGAGCTTCTCGCCGCGGCGGAAGCCGAGGGCGGCCAGCCCGAGCGCGAAGTCGCGCACGTGGTCGTGGTACTGGCGCCAGGTCTGGGTCTGCCAGATCCCGCGGTCCTTCTCGCGGATGGCGGGGCGGTCGGCCCGATCGCGTGCGTTGTTCAGCAGCAGCCGGGGGAGCGTCGTGACCTCGCCGGGGACCTGAGCCATTAGTGCCTCCCTGCCTTCACTTCTCCGAGATACGCCTTGATCACGCGCGCGTCGGCGCGCACCTCGTCGGGCGTGCCCTCCGCGATCTTCTGCCCCATGTCCAGCACCGCGACCCGGTCCGAGATGTCCATGACCACGCCCATGTCGTGCTCGATCAGGATGATGGTCGTCCCCCACTCCTGGTTCACGTCGAGGACGAAGCGGGCCATGTCCTCCTTCTCCTCGTGGTTGCACCCGCCCATCGGCTCGTCGAGCAGCAGGATCTTCGGCTCCACGCGCTTCTGCAGCCCGTAGGCGAGCGAGCCGGTGGGCCGGCGCCGCAGGTCCTGGATCTTGAGGAAGTCGATGATGTCCTCGACCCGCCGGCGGTGGGCCACCTCTTCCTTCTGGGCGAGCCCCCAGTACACGAAGGAGCTGAGCACCCCCGCGCGCATGTGCACGTGCCGCCCGAGCATCAGGTTGTCGAGCACGGTCATGCCCTTGAAGAGCGCGATGTTCTGGAAGGTGCGGGCCACTCCCCGCTCGGCCACCCGGCTCGGCGCGCTCTGAGTGATGTCGGTGGCGTCCAGGGTGATGCGGCCCTCGTCCGGGTGGTAGAACCCGCTGATCATGTTGAGCAGCGTGGTCTTGCCCGCCCCGTTGGGCCCGATCACCGAGAGAATCTCGCCGCGCCGCACCTCGAGGCTCACCCGGCTCACCGCCAGGACGCCGCCGAAGGACTTGGACACCTCCGCGATCTGGAGCTGTGGGCTCGAGGTCATGTATGGGCCCTCACGATAGCCATCGTTTCCGCCGCTTGTAGTGTTTGACGTCCCGATAGCTCTTGCGCTGACCCACCCCGGACAGCCCCAGGTAGAACTCCTTGATGTCCTCGTTCTCGCTCACCGTCTTGACGTCGCCGTCCAGCACGACCCGCCCGTTCTCCATCACGTAGACGTACTGGGCGAAGCGCAGCGCCATGTTGGCGTTCTGCTCGGCCAGCAGCACCGCCACCCGCTCCTCGCGGTTGAGGCGTCCCACGATCTCGAAGATCTCCTGCACCAGCATGGGAGCCAGGCCCATGGAGGGCTCGTCGAGCAGCATCAGCCGGGGATGGGCCATGAGGGCGCGGCCGATCGCGAGCATCTGCTGCTCGCCGCCCGAGACGTAGCCGGCGCGCACCGTGCGGCGGTCCCGCAGCCGGGGGAAATACTCGTACACCCGCTCCAGGTCCGGCTTGAGCGGGTGTCCGTTGCCCCGCGTGTAGCCGCCGGCCAGCAGGTTGTCCTCCACCGTCAGGTGCTCGAACACGTGCCGCCCTTCCATCACCTGGACCACGCCCCGCCGCACGACCTCGGAGGCCTCGCGGCGGTGAATCGCCTGGCCGTCGAGCTCCACCGCGCCCTTGGTCACCTCGCCCCGCTCGGTGCGCAGGAGCCCCGAGACGGCCTTGAGGGTGGTGGACTTGCCCGCGCCGTTGGCCCCGAGGAGGGCGACGATGCCCTCCTCGGGCACCCCCTTCAACACGAGGATCACGTGATCGTAGATCACCTCGATGTTGCTGACCGAGAGCAGCGGGCGCGCGACAACGCTCACGAGTGCTCGCCCGTCCTAGTTCTCTTTCGCGCAGTCGCGCGCGCTGTAGCCCAGCTTCTTGCCTTCCTCGATCGCCGCCGCCTCGAGCTTCGGGCGCACGACCTCCTTCATGGGCTGGATCCACTCGGAGACGACGTTCCACTTCTTGCCGTCCCACTGCTGGATCAGCACCGGCCCGCTGCCCTCGTGGTCCTCGCAGGTCACCTTCACCGCGTGGGTGAAGCCCTTGAGCCCGACCTGGTCCAGCCGCGCCTCGGTGAGGTTCAGGTGCTCATAGCCCCAACGCACCTGCTCGGTGGTCAGCGGCTTGTTGCCGAACTTGGCCATCGCGGTTCGGAAGGCCTCGGTCATGTACATCGCGTTGATCACGCCCCGGTTGTAGAGGGCCTCACCGATCTTGTCCTTGGGCCCGATGTTCTTGCCCTTTTCGTAGACGAACTTCACGATGTCGGCGTGCACCTTGAAGTTGGCGCCGGGGGCGTGGAAGGTCGCGCCCTTGTAGCCCTTGGCTCCGTCGCCGGCCGGGATCACGTCGGCCTCGCTGGCCGACCACCAGTTACCGATGAAGTGGTCCATCGGGTAGTTGATGGCGGCGGCCTCTTTCACCGCGACCTGGTTCATCACCCCCCAACCCGACATGTAGACCCACTGCGGGTTGAGGCGCCGCACCTGCAGCCACGTGGCCTTCTGCTCCTGGCCCGGATGGTCCACCGCGAGCAGGGTCAGCTCGAAGCCGTATTTCTGGGCCAGCTCCTCGAGGGTCGGGTTGGCTTCCTTGCCGTACGGGCTGTTGTGGTAGATGTGGACGATCTTCTTGCCCTTCAGCTTCTCGAGCCCGCCCTCCTGCTGACCGATGTAACGGATGACCGACGAGGCCTGGCTCCAGTAGGTGGTCGGGAAGGTGAACACCCACGGGAACCACCGGCCGTCGGAGGCCGCGGTCATGCCGTAGCCCATCGAGTGCACCACGATCTTGTCGACCCCGGCCTTCGGGATCAGCTGGTAGGTGATGCCGGTGCTGAGCGGGTTGAACGCCATCGCCCCGCCGCTCTTGCCCTTGAGCCGCTCGTAGCACTCGACGCCCTGCTTCGTGTCGTACTGGGTCTCGCACTCCTCGACGACGAGCTTGACGCCGTTGACGCCGCCGTCGCGCTCGTTGAGCATCGTGAGGTAGTCCCACATCCCGTTGGCGAACGGGATCCCGCTCGGGGCGTAGGGGCCGGTACGGTACACCAGCGAGGGGACGAACATCTCCTTCGCCTGGGCCGACACCGTCCCGGCCAGCGGGATGGCGATGACGGCGGCGACGAGCAGCGCGATCATGACGCGTCGTAGAGTCATGGGAATCTCCTTTGTCAGTAGGGGAACGGCCACAGGCGCAGCTTCTCCTTGGAGATCTGCCAGAGCCGGGCCAGGCCGTGCGGCTCGACGATCAGGAACAGGATGATCAGCCCGCCAAACACCATCAGCTCGATGTGCTTCTGCAGGGCCACCGGCATGGACAGCCCGAGCAGGTGTGGCGCGTTGGTGAGGAAGATCGGGATCATCACGATGAAGGCGGCGCCCAGGAACGAGCCGAGGATCGAGCCGAGGCCGCCGATGATGACCATGAACAGCACCA
>WNFL01128500.1_pt3 | contig 15166 bp, 8 predicted proteins | sample 5400361 | NCBI WGS metagenome assembly WNFL01 (sample SAMN13153351, study PRJNA577476) | soil metagenome | isolation source: 40 cm soil on Douglas fir-dominated hillslope | place: USA:California | collected 2013-09-17
TACGCGGGGACGGACGGCCGCGGCCTCTGGGAGCTCTCCGCGGACCGCGCCCGCTTCGACGGGCAACGACTGGCGCCCATCGACGGCCCCGGGCCCGCGTTCTCGCTGGCCGCCACCGGCGACGGAGTCGCGATTGGCTACGGCCAGGGCGTTCTGCTCCCCGGCTCGACCCTCCTGTCGGCGTTCCACGGCCTGCCTGGCAATCAGGCGGTGGCCCTGGCCGCCGGGGAGAGCCTCTTCGTGGGCACGCCCTCGGGCCTGGGCGCGATGGACGGCCGTCGCGTGCGCTGGCGCGTGACCTCCGCGGACGGCCGCCTCCCCCACCCCTGGGTCACCGCCCTCGCGGTGGCCGAAGACGGCCTGTACGTGGGGACCTACGGCGGCGGCCTGACGCGACGCACGCAGGCCGACGGAGTCGGCCGCCCGTTCGCCGACCCCGCTCGCTACCTGCCCTTCGCGGAGACGGCCGACTTGAAGGTCAACCCGGGCTGTCTGGTCGAGGCCGGCGGCCGGATCTACGCGGGGACGGACGGCCGCGGCCTCTGGGAGCTCTCCGCGGACCGCGCCCGCTTCGAGCCACTGCGCGTTGCCTTGCCTTCGCCCCGCGTCACCGCGCTGGTCGCGGACGATCACGCCCTCTGGATCGGCACCGACGAAGGGATCGCCCGCCTGCCCTTGAACGAAGGGCAGCCGTGAGAGTCGGCCGCCCGATCGAGGCCACCCGGTCGAGCCTGGGCGCCTTGGCGCTGGGCTGCCTCCTGTTGGCCCCGGCCCGTGTCCATGCCCAGGCCGGGCTCCTCGTGCCGACGAGCACGGGCCGCCCCGACGCGTCGGTCCTGGCGCTGCGCGAGATGGCCATCGACGTGGGGATCGCCCGGGGCTACGCGCGCGTCAACGTTCGCCAGGTGTTCGAGAACAAGACCGGCGCCGCCCAGGAGGGGACCTACCGCTTCCGGCTCCCGCCGTCGGCGTCGATCGGCGACTTCGCGGTGTGGGATGGGCTCCAGCGCATCCCCGGCGTGATCCTCGAGAAGCAGCGGGCCCGCGCCATCTACCGCGAGCTGACCACCCAGCGCATCGACCCGGGCCTCCTGCAGGAGGGCGAGGAAGACGCGGAGGGAGGACCTTCCGCCCGGCCCTCGGGCGGGGCCGCGTTCTCGGTGCGCGTGTCGCCGATCCCGGCCTGGGCCACCAAGCGCGTCGAGCTGCAGTTCCAGCAGGAGGTGCCGGTCGTGCGGGGACAGGGGGAGTTCCGGCTGGGGCTGGCGCCTCCCGACGGCGAGCCGCCGGTGGCGGCTTCGCTCGCCATCCGCGTGAGCCTCCTCGACGAGACCCTTGCCCTGACCCAGGGCGGCTGGCCCTCCGACCAGAAGGAGGGCGCCCTCGTCTTCACGGGCTCGAACGCGCGTCTCGATCGCGACCTCGTCGTGCGGTTGGCGGCGAGGGACGGGCCACCGCTCCGGGTCTCCGCGTTCCGCAACCCCGAGGGGACACTCCCCGACGGCCTCGCCCTCGCCCCCTGGGAGCGACCCTCCGAGATCCCGCCCGAGAAGGACGGCTTCTTCCTGTTCGAGGTGATGCCGCCGCCGGCGGCGCCCGCCGGCACGGGAGCGGGACGAGCCTCCTCCGCGCGCCGCTCGGTGGCGCTGGCGATCCTGTTCGATTCGTCCTTGTCGACCCGGTGGTCCAGCCTCGAGACGGCCTACGCGCGGCTCGTGCGCGTGCTCCAGTCGCTCGGTCCGCAGGACCGTTTCGCCCTCATTCCCTTCGACCGGCGCCCGGCCGCCGGAGCGGCCCTCGCGCCGGCCCGACCCGAAGCGATCGAGGCGGCTCTCAGCGCCTTGCGGGCGCGGCCGCTGGCACCGGGCTCGGACGTCGCGGCGGCCCTCGCCGAAGCCAGGACCGTCGCAGGCAGCGGCGGCCGGCTGCTCCTGCTCACCGATGGTCCGCACGCCACGTCCAGGGCCCTCGCCGAAGCCCGCGGGGCACTGCCGCTCTTCACGGCGCTGACCGGCGAGGAGACACCCGAGGCCTACCGCGCCGCGTCGGCGCAGCTCCTCGCTCCCGGCGCGGCCGTGATCGAGGAGGACTTGTTCTGGAAGCGCGTCCTCGATCCGTTGGAGAAAGACGCGCCGCGAGCCGCGAACGAGCCCCTGCCCTTCCGCGTCTCCAACGGCGAGCCGCGGCTCCGCGACGTCTACCCGGTGCTGGCCCAACCCCCGGCGCCGGGCAGCCTCTCCGGATGGATCGGGCGCTACGCAGCGCCCCAGCCGAGGCTGCGATGGGACTTCACGACGCCCCTGCTGAAGGACGCCTCCCTCGAAGCCGGCCTCCCCGAGAAGGCCACGGAGGCCCGCGACCTGCCGCGCCGTTGGGCGAGAGCTCGCGTGGACGACCTGCTGCTCCGCATCGAAGCCGAAGGCGAGCGGCGCGACTGGGTCGACGAGGTGATCGCTCTCTCGAAGCGCTACAAGTTCGTCACCCCGTACACCGCCTTCCTGGCCGCGCCCCGCTCGCTCCTGCGTCCGCGCCGCATCCAGCCGGGCGACCCGGTGCTGCGCGTCGAGTGCGACCCCGGCACCGTCTCCGTGGTGGCGCTCTTCCCGTTCGGCCTGCGCCTTCCGCTCGTGCGCCGTCCCCGGTCGAACCTCTGGGAGGGCCGGTTCCTGGCGCCGGAAGGCCTGGCCGACGGGCGCTACACGGTCCGCATCCTGCTCCGCGATGCGAGCGGGGCGACCGTCTCCGAGCCCAAGCACTTCGTGCTGGACGGCCGGGCCCCGGCGATCGCGCCTGAGCTCCCCGCCACGGCCCGGCCCGGCGATCTCGTGCGCGTTGCCGTCCGCACCGACGACGACGTGATCCTGCTCTCGGCGCGCCTCGGCGACGGCGCTCCGGTGCCCCTGCGCTGGGACGGCCGCAGCCGGCGCTCGGTGGGGGTGCTCCTCGTGCCCGCGTCCATGGCGGGCGCGCAGGAGGTGTTCTTCGAGGCGGTGGACGCGGCCAAGAACCGCGGCTTCGCCCGCGCGCGCCTGGAGGTGCGCCCATGAGGCGGGAGAGACGCCTCCTCGTCCTCGTGCCCGTGGCGCTCCTCGGCCTTGGCGCCGCGCGCTACGTCCCGTGGGAGGACCTGACGGAGGCCGACGCGCTGTACACCCTCGCCACCCGGTTCAGCTCCGTCGGCGGCCATCGCGTCCACTACCCCACGCCCACCGCCGAGCTGGCGGCCGCCCTCGAACAGAGCGCCGACGGCGCGGCGCGGCGCCATCTTGCCGAGGCCCGGCGCGAGATGGGGGACCTGCCGGGCGCCCTCGCCGCGCTCGAGACGTGGGCCGAGGCCGAGGGACCCGAGGCCTGGGCCGAGGCCGCGCGCTGGGCTGCGGCCCAGGGACGGATGCCGTTTGCAATGAGCGCGGCCAGGCGCGCTCTGCCGGGCTTGGCGTCCGTCGAGAAGCGCTCGCTGGCCGACGATCTGGTGAGATGGGCCGACGCGCACCCTGAAGCTGCGGACCCCGTTGCCCAGCGGCAGGAGCGGGCCCGGCTCTTCCCGAAGGACAGCCGCGCGCTCGAGGACTGGATCAGGGCCCTCGAGAAGGCGGGGCGCCTGAAGGAGGCCGACGAAGCGCTCGTGAAGACCGAGGGTCTGGCGCCCGACCGGAGGCTCCTCCTGCGCGCGGACCTCCTCGCGGACCACGACGACGCGCGGCATGCCTTCGAAGTGCTCGATGCGGCCCTCGACGGGTCCGCCTCCTGGAGCCCGGATCTGCGCCAGGCCTACGCCGGGCACGCCGACGCGGGCAACCCGGGCGGGCCCCCCTCCTGGCGCTCCGCCCTCGAGCGCGCCTTCGATCCGCGGGCGCTCTTGCGCCTGGCCACGTACTTCCAGGGCCAGGGGAGGGGCGACGCCGCCGCCGACCTGCTGCGACAGGTCGAGCGGCGCTACGAGACAGGCCTTGGTCGGCCGGGCTGGCTGCTCGTCTCGCGCCTGCATGGCGAGATCGACGCGGTGCCCGAGGCGTTTCGCGCGCTCATGGCTGCGGCCCAGAAGGGCACGGCCGACGAGCAGACGAACGACCTCGCCGGTCTGGCCCGGCTCGCGCTGCGCGCGGGGGGCCGACCCCTCGCCTGGGGCACGTACGACGATGAGCCGTACCGCTGGGTGGCGCGCCTCGACCGCACCCCCGGGTTCTGGAGCGGTGGCATCGCGTTCCTGCTCACCGGCCAGGACTGGAAGGAGGCCCTGGCCCGCCTCGAGTCGGAATCGCTGCCCGAGCGCACGTTCGCCACGGCACGCGCTCTCCTGGACGAGCTCGCCCGCCGCTCGCCCTCACACCCCGAGCTGCCCGCGCTCCGGGTAGCGGTGATGGCACGGCATGTGGAACGCGGGGACGGCCGGGCTGCCCTCGCTCTGCTCCCCCTCGTCGAGAGCGGCCCGCCGGAGGTGGCGAACGAAGGCCGGCGGGTGGCGCTCCTCGCCCTGCGTCAGACCGAGGCCCCGATCGGCGAGGAGCTCCGGCTCTACCGCGCGCGCCTCGCGTTACTGGCCCCTGTTTATTAATGATGCACCCACCAGCGGCAAGGCCTGGAAGCGACCCCCGCCCGAGCCGAGCGGCGAGCGCTATGCCGACGTCCTCGACGAGGCGATCGCCCACCTCGACCAGCGGGACCGCAGCCACCGCGCGGCCCTCGATTTGATCCTGGGAGAGATGGACCGGTTGCCCCGGTCCGAGGGGCTGTGGGAGCACCTGGCGAATCGCCTCGAGGTCTGGAACCTCGATGACGACCTGGGACCGCGCTACGAGCGCGCCCTCGAGCGGTTCCGTGGACCCGGCTGGTGGGCCCGGGCTGCCCGCTGGTACGCGGCACGGCAGCGCAGCCGCGACCTCGAGCGGCTCGCCTCCGAGCTGGTCGCGCGCTTCCGCAGCGCGGGGATCTTCGAGCGCAGCGCGCCCGCCGCGACGGTGTCCCTGGCCATCCCCGATCAACCGAAGGTCGGGACGCGGGTGCGGCTCGTCCTCTGGGCCGACTGGGTGCGCCTCACGACCCTGCAGCGATTCCCCCAGAGCCCCGAGGCCTTCCGCCAGGCCCGCGGCCGATTGCTGCGACGGAGCGACTGGGAGAAGGATCGCGTGGCGCTCGACCGCGGGCCGATCCAGCGGCTCGTGGTGGACGATGCCTTCCTGGACGAGCGCGGGTGGGCGCTGCTCTTCGCGGACCCGGAGCGGCGGGAGCGGGGGGGGAGGCGAGCCCCACCCGCACCCCGGTCGAGGAGCAGCTCCTGTTCGAGGGATGGAGCCGGCTATCGCGGTTCGAGCGCGCGGCCGCCCCCGCGGGCCGCCTCGCCGCCGCCTATCCGGGGGACGGCGCCCTCGCCCGCCGGGTCTTGTCCCTCTACCGTTCCCTGGCCGGCCTGGACGCCGCGCAGGCGGCCCCCGCAGCGGACCTCGTCGCCCGCACCGCACCCGCCCTGTCCGACCCGAGTTCCCTCTGGACGGAGCTGGGCGAGCTGGAACAGGAGCGCGGCCGACCCGAAGCGGCGAAGGCCGCCTGGGGACGCCTCCTCGAGCGCGACCCGCGCAATCCCGAGCGGGTCTCGGAGCTTGCCACGGTGCTCTGGGACTACGGCTACATGAAAGAAGCGCTGGACGTGATCGAGGAGGGGCGGAAGCGCCTCTCCCGGCCGCACCTCCTCGCTTTCGAGGCGGGCGTCTTGCGCGAAGAGCGGAGCGACATCGACGGCGCCGTCCGCGAATACCTGGGCCAGGGCACTCCGGAGGAAGAAGACTGTTACTGCTCCGCCTTCGAGCGCGACCAGCGCGCGCTGCGGCGGCTCGTCCAGCTCCTGTCCCGCGAGCGGGTGCGCGCGCTCGTGGAGGGTCGCATCGCATCGCTGCGTCCGGGAGTGCGCGCGGACGAGCAGGCGCTGCTGGCCCTGCTGCCGCTCTCGACGATCCAGATGCCCGACACGAGCTTCGACTGGACGGCCGACGATTGGATCGAAGAGCTCGACCACCCGGCGGACCCCGTGGGCCGCGCCGGGCGCGCGGCCGACCGTGAGCGCTGGCGGCCCGAGGCGCGCCTCGGCATGGAGCGCGCCGGTCGTGCGCTCCTCGCCAAGACGCTGGCCATGGTGCCGACGGCGACGGAAACCGCCTTTCTCGACGTGGTGGAGCCGTGGAGCCACGCCCTGGTCACGCACGACCGAGAGCAGGAGGTCACGCTCAGGAGCGCTGTCCTGGCGCGGCGGGCGGAGCTCGCGCCGAGCGAGGAATCGCGGATCGCCCAGGAGGTGGCCCGGACCCGGTATCTTTTCGAGAACGGCCGCGCGGGCGAGGCGGACGCGGTGTGGGCAAGCCTGGCCGGGCGCATCGGCGCGCTGCCCGAGGGGACGGCGCGGCTGCACGCGGAGGCCGACCGTGCGGCCTACCTCGAGCGCGCGCGTGGCGTGGAGGCAGCGGCGGCGGAGTGGGCGCGGCTCGCCGACCGCTACCCCTGGAGTCTGGGCGTGCTCGAGGACCGCCTGGCTTTCCTCGGCCGCAGCGGGCGCGGGGCCGAGGGGCGGAGCCTCCTCGAGGCCGTGATCCAAAGGGCCGCGCCGGGACGCCGCGAGCCGCTCCTGGAGCGCCTCACGCGCGAAGCCCTCGAAGCTCAGGACCTGCCGCAGGCACGGCGGGCCGTGGAGCGGCTGCTCGGCGAGCCAGGGATCGCCGAAGGGCAGCGCCTCGGGGCCGTTCACCTCCTCGGCCGCCTGTCGACCCGGCAGGAGCCCTCGTTCGACCCGCTGCCTCTCGCCGCCGCCCAGGCTCCCAGGCTCGACCGCGAGCGCCAGCCCGACCTCTACATGCAGCTCGCGCGCGCCGCCGACGCCGAGCAGGCCTGGAAGACGGGGATGACGCTCTGGATCGAAGCCCTCAACCGCCGGCTCGAGCGGAGCTGGCTGCGCGACGCCTGCCGGACCGCGAAAGCCGCCGGCCAGGCCGACGCGTTGCGCGCGTTCTTCGAGAAGCAGCAGGCCCGCAGCCCCCGCGACGTGCGCTGGGCGGTGGCGGTGCGCGAGGTCCGCCTGCAGCTCGGAGACCTGCCCGGCGCGATCGAGGCGGCGCGGGCCGCGACCCTCGTCCGTCCCGAGCGCGAGTCGCTCTGGCGCGAGGCCGCGGACCTGCTGGTCCGGGCCGACCAGCCTCGCGAGGCGGTGGACCTGCTCGAAGGCTGGGCCAGGCCGCGCCCGGCCGACGAGGACGCCGCGCGGCTCCGGAGCGAGCTGCGGGGCCGGATGGGCGAGGGCGACAAAGCGCTCGCGGTGGAACGCGCGGCCCTCGAAGCGTACGCGAAGCTGGCGCCGCTCGACGAGGCGCGGCAGAACGAGCTACAGGCCCGGCGCGGCCGCGCCGCTCGACGCCTCCTCGGCTACGGCTTCCCGCAGCAGGCCTTCACGCTCGTCGCTCCCGGCGGCGAGCTCGCGCGGGTCGCGGAGAGCGGCCTCGGGCCGGGGGGCGAGGCGGAGCTGGCCCTCGCCAGCGGCAACTTCGTTCGCCTCCTCCGCCACCGCGCCGGCGAGGAGGCCTTCCGGACGGCTGCCGCCCGCCTCCTCGCCGAGCGCGGCCGGCCCGAGCAGCGGGAGGAGGGGCAGGCCTTCGTGCTCGGCCAGGTCTTCCCGCCCCCGGCCTCCGGGCGCACGGGGGGAGACGCGGCGCTCGCCGCGTGGTGGCCGTTCGTGCAGGAAGCCGGGATGGAGGCGCCGGTGCGCGCCGCCCTCGCCCGCCGAACGCTCGCGGCCACCGCGGGCCCGTGGTCGCCCGAGCCGCCCGCTGCCTTCGTGGAGTCGGTGGGCGAACTGGTGGTGGCCGAGGGCGACCGCGCGAAAGGGCCGGCCTTCGTCCTGGCTCGGCCGAACCTCGACGCGCTCTGGGTCCGGGATCTCGTCCGCCGCGACGACGCGAGCGGCCTCTCGTCCTTCCTCGAAGCGCGCTGGCAAGCCCTGGTGACCCAGGTGCGCGCCGACACGCCGCTCGGGCGCGACCCACGACGCCTCGACTGGGCCTCCTGGCTCGACGACAAGGACGCTCTTGCAACCTGGGCTCGCGGAACGGCGGGCTCCCCCGCGCGGGTGGCCGAGGTCGCTTCGGTCCTCTCGGAGCGGCGGCGGTGGGACCGTTTGTGGGCCCTCGCGGCTCGCCAGTGGGAGGTCGCGCCGCTTCTGGCCCTGCTCCCCGAGGAGGCGCGACTCACCCGTCGCGCACGAGGGGAGGCGATCGAGCGGGCGTCCGTCGCCGTGGGCCGACTGGTGGCCGGTCAGCCGGGAGCCGTGGCCGATCCCGTGATCGCACGGCTGCGCGGCCCACGCACCGTCGGGGACGTGATGGGTACGGACCCGCGCTGGATCTGGCCCGAGTTCACGCCGCGGCGCGACCCGGCGGGGGTGAGCCTCGAGACCGGCGACGATGCGGTGATCGGCCAGCGAGCCGACGCGCTGCGCGCCCCCGGCGCCCTCTGGGGCGAGCGGCCCGGGAGCGCCTGGTTCGTCCTCGAGGCCCTGGCTCGCCTCCGCGAGAACGATGCGGAGGGAGCGCTCGTCCCCTTGGAGGCGCCCCAGCGCGGGCGGGAGGCCGCTCGTCAGCTCCTGGCCGTGCGCCTGGCCGAGGCCGCCGGCCGTGACTCGCTGGCCCTCGATCTGGCCGAAGGTCTCGCCGATCCGGCGGGCCTCGCGAAACGCCTCGCCCTCCTCGCGCGCTCGCCACGCAAGGAGCAGGCCGCCGCTCTCTTCCAGGGTGAGGTGCGCCGCCAGCAGCCGCGGCTCGACGAGGCCGGCTACCGCGCGCTGCGGAGGATCGCGGAGGACGCGGGCCTGCCTTCTCCCGCGGAGGTGATGGATCCGGCCACGCCGCTGGTCGGAGGGCTCCTGGCTTTCCTCTACGACCGAGAAGGGCTGGACACCGGACGCAGGTTCCGGGCGCGGGATGCGGTGGACCTGCGCTCCGCCCTCGCCGCCCGCTGGCGCGGGCGCGAGGCCGCCCTCGGCGCCGAGGAGGTCCGCCTGTGGCTCTCCGATCTCTGGGCGAACGGAGCGGCAGCGCTGCCCGAGCGGGGCCTGCACAAGCTCGGCGGGATCTTTCCGCACGCCTCGGCCTGGCTCGGCCGTCTCCGTCCCGGCGACCGCGCCGCCGGCCTCGAGGCCCTCGCTTCGCTGTCCGACCGCTCCAAGCTCGATGCCCTCCTCGCCCACGATACGGAGCCGACCAGCGAGATCGTCCGCCTCCTCCGCCTGCGCGTTCACCTGATGCGCGGGGAGACCGATGCGGGGCTGCGCCTCCTCGAGGAACGCCTCGCCGAGCTCCGCTCCAACGGGGCCATGACCTACGCGGCCGTGGCTCCGTCCGAGACGGCGACCGACGAGGAAGGGCTGCTGGAGACGGCCGGGGAGGCGGAGGCGGGCGAGCAGGACGCGTTCGCCTCGACCCTCCTCGCCTGGCTCGGGCCTTTCCGCGAGGTGAAGCAGTCGGACCTGGCGGAGGGACGCGTTCGCGACGCCCTGGCCGTCCGGCGCGAGATGGATACGCTCGGGGCGGCGGGATGGGGGCTGGCCTTCGAGCTGGCCCCGAGCGCCGAAGCCCGGTCGACGCTCGCGGGCGAGCTGGAGCAGGCTTGGCGTCGCGGCGCCTGGCGGCCGGAGAGCCTGGGCCCACTCGTGGAATCGCTGGCCCGCTCCGAGCCCGCCGAGGCCTCGCGCTGGCTCGGCCGTTGGACGTTGTCCCCTGTGTTCGACGGCGTGTCCCGGCGCGCGGGCGTGCTGGCCCGCCTCAAGGACGGCGTGGGCGCCGCGCGCGTCCTCGCGGAGGGCCGGGCCCGCAGCGCCTGGACCGTTGCCGAGGAGGTCAAGGCGTTCGACCTCTGGCGGCGTCTTCCCACGGGCACCGCCGCCCCGGGCGGCGCGAAGGCGGCGCCGAGCCCGCCCGCCCCCTGGATCGCCGCCCGCGTGTTCTGGTCGAAGAAGGCTGGCGACGTCGGCGCCGACCTGGCCGCTCACCTGCGCGCTCATCCCTACGACGCCCTGGCCGCGCGGGCCGCTCTGCGCACGGCGGCCGCCGGGGACCCCGAGGCCATGCGCCTGGCCGCGGAGGTCCTGCAACAGCCGGCGTTCGATTCGCTCGGCGACGATCAGGCGTTCTTGCGGTTGCGCACGGCACGGGGCGCGCTGCCTGCATCTTCCCGATGGGCATCGAATGCCCTCGGGTCGATGGATCCGGCCTCCATCGCCCGCGATCTGGCTCGTCGGCGCATCTCATCTGCCGAGATCCGGGGCGTCCTGGCCGACGTGGCCCGCATCGCCGCCCGGACCGGACAACGCACCGAGCCGGCGGTGGCCGCCCTCGAGGACACGAAGCCTGGGGAGGCGGCGAAGCTCCGGGCCGAGCTCCGCGAGATGGAGAAGCCCACGAGCCCGCCCGCACCCTATCGCCTCGACGCGGGCCGGCCGGTCCCGTATCGACCGCGGGACCTCGACTGGCCGGTAGTGGCGGCCGCGCTGGCGGCGGGGGGTGTCCGATGAAGTCCGCGAAGCGAGCCGCCAACTGTGAACCTCAGACCGCGCCGAGAGTGGGTCGCTTCCGCCGCGGGCTGCTCGTTCTCGCCACTGCCCTCTTCCTCGCGTTTCCGTACGTCGCCGCCACCGCGGAGCCGGGCCTCCCGCTTCCGCCCGCGCCCGTCCGCATGGTGATTCCCGATGTCGCGGCATTCGATGCGGCGCTGACCGGCGCCTACCGCCGCGCGCTCCTCGGCCAGCCCGAAGACGGCGACCCCCTGGTGGCCGCGTGGCGCCGGTCCCCGGTGGGGAGCAAGCTCGAGGCGCAGTGGGCGCTCTTCTCGGGCGACCTGCCGTGGACCTGGGAGCAGGTCCTCGCCACGAAGCCGCGCGCCCTCGGCTTGGCGCTGCTCTCGCCGGGCTCGCTCGAGGCCGTGCTGGTCCTCGAGACACCCCTCGCCACCCTGCCCGTCCCGCTGCCGCGAGGGGCCGCCAAGACGTACGCCGATGTCGCCTACGCGCTCGTGTCGCGCGGCGCGGGGGATGGCGCTTCGGGTGACCGCCGTCCGGGTTTCGCGTGGGCGCGCCACGGCGGCCGGCTCTTCCTGGCCACGAGCGAGCGAGCGCTGCACCTCGCCCTCGATGAGGCGCTGGCCGGCCGCGGAACGGCCGCCGTGGTGCCCGGCCTCGTGGCCCTCGATCTGGATCTGCCCGCCCTGCGGGCGGACCGCTATTTCCGGCGCGAGTTTCCGTGGGCGCCCGGCCCGGAGGACGGACACGTGAAGGCGGCCCTGCGCCTCGAAGGCGGCCAGCTCGTGGAGGTGCGCGAGGGGACCGGCGAGAGTCGTCCCCCGGGCTTCTCCTTCGACTCGCCCGATGCGGTGGCCGCGGCCTGGGACTGGGACGGCGATGCCCTCTGGCCGGCCCTTCGCTCGGGCCTGCTCGAGCCGATCCCGTCGCCGCTCGATCGCCCGGTCCCTCCCCTCGGGCCGCTCCCGAGCACGAAACGCGGGGCCGCGGAGGACCGCTACCTGGTTCGCCTCGACAAGCCGCCCACCGGCCCCGGCGCACCCTGGGACGAAGGCGACCTCGCCACGTGGCGCACGCTCCTCGCGAAGCGCCCGGCCGGGGGCTGGGGATACCGGATCGCGAAGGACGGCGAGCGTGCGGTGGTCTTCGAATGGCCCGCATCGGCGATGGCCGACCTCGAGACGGCCTGCCGGGCGACGGTCGGGCGCCGCAGCGGACCCGTCGACGTGGTGACGGTCGGCGATGTGCGCGAGTTGCGGGCGGGTCCGGGCCTGCCGGTCCTGGCCCTCCGCCGGGCGGGCACGTTCCTGTGGATCGGCTCGTCCGCCCGAGCGCTCGCCGCCGTCTCTGCTCCCCGACCGTCCGGGGAGATCGTGCGCTGGGCGCGCCTCGACCTCCGCGCCGTGCGGGCCCAAGGCGCATCCTGGGCCTCCTGGCGTGGATGCCCTCGACGAACACCCTGGCTCTCGAGCGAAGGCAGACCGCCACCGGCTGGTCGGAGCGACTCGCCTTCGGCGCCGAGTAGGCCGGCCGTCGGTCCATGCGTCCCCTTGCGCTCGCGGCGCTCCTCGCGCTGGCTCTCCCGGCAAGCGCTACCGAGCTGGTCCTCTGGCGGCTCGAGAACGGAGCCATCCACGGTTCGCGGGGGGACGATCGGCCTCTGCCCGTCGGCTCGCTGCTGAAGCCGTTCGTCGCGAAGGCCTGGGCCCGCGCGCACCCCGGGGAAGATCCGCCGGTGGTCCAATGCAAGCCCACGTCCGGCTGCTGGCGGCCCTCCGGCCACGGCAGCGTTGGCCTCGTCCGGGCCCTCGCGGTGTCCTGCAACACCTACTTCAAGAAGATGGCAGCCCAGACGCCGGTGGCGGTCCTGGAAGCGACGCTGCGCGCCGAAGGCTTTGTCCCACCGAGCTTGCTCACTCCCGAAGCCGCGATCGGCCTCGGGGCGGACGACGGCGCGGTGACCGCACGGCCCGAGGCGCTCCTGCGCGCTTACGCGCGGCTCGTGGGCACGCCCTGGAACGAAGCGGAAGGCACGCGGCGCGACGTGCTCGCGGGCCTGCGAGACAGCGCGGCCGGCGGCACGGCGAGCGGCCTCGGCCGACGCGGCTTCTGGGCCAAGACCGGCACCGTTCCCGCCCTCGACGGGCGGCCCCTCGGCACTTCCGGCTGGGTCGTCGCAGTGGACGACTCGGGTTGGGCGGTCCTGGGGCTGCTGGAAAAGGGCACCGGCCACGAGGCTGCGGAGGCCCTGGCCGAGCCGCTGGGCCGGCTCCGTCCCTGGTCCGGCTCCCGAAGCGGCGGCATGCGACCCCCGGAAGCCGCGATCGCCGGCAAGAAGGAGCCCCGCGATCCCGCGGAGACGCGCGTGCGCATAGGTCTGCTGGAGGCGCTGCATCCACGGACGGTCGTGGCCCGGAACCTCGGGTCCGCCCCGGCCGGATCCTCGCGGGGCTACGTCGGGCCCGAGGCCAGCCTCAGCCTGCGTCTCGGCGACCGGCTGGAGGAATCGCTCTGGGAGCTGGCCTTGCCCGGCCGCCACTTCCTGCGGCGGCTGCGTGGGGGCCTGGCCGTCGAAGCGGGCCCGCTCGAGACGCTGCGCCTCCGCGCCGAGCTTCGGCCCGAGGAGTACGTGGCCGGCGTGGTCGCGGCCGAGCTGCCCGCTGCGGCCCTCGATCGACGCATCGCCCTGGGCGCGGCCGTCCTGCGCTTCCTGGCGGACGGCCCGCGGCACGCCAGCACCGACGTGTGCGACCAGACGCACTGCGCCTGGTTCGTGGGGCGCGGCCCGCGAGTCCTCTGGGTCAACCCAGGCACGCCGGTTGTTCTCGCGAGCTCACCCGGCCGAGAGACGGACGACTGGACGCTCGACGGCGGGGCCTGGGCCCGCATCCGGGCCGAGGCGCTTCAGGATGGTCCCCGGCTCTTCACCGGCCATTGCGGCGGCGCACCGCTTTCTGCCCACTTCGTCTGGGGCAACGGCGATGATCGGGTCTGGCGGTGCGATCGCCACTCCGGAGGCGACGCGGCTCCCTGGTCGCGGCTCTGGAGCGGGGCCACGGTGTCTCGCGCGCTGGGAGCCACGGTCACGCGGCTCGAGGCGATCACGGTCGGCGGCGTCTGGACGCTCCGAGCGCGCACGCCTCTGGGCGACCTCGACCTCCGCTACGACGAGGCTCATCGACGCCTGGCCGCCGTCCTCGGCTGGGACGCCCTGCCGAGCCCGGCCGATCGCATTCTCCACACCGCGGGCGGCTTCCGCGCCGAAGGCGTGGGGAGCGGACACCGGGTGGGGCTCTGCCTCGGAGAGTGATCCTCGATCAGGCGCGGATCCGAGCCGCCGCGCGGGCTTCGGCCGGACCGAAGGGGATCACGCGGGTCGCGGCGAGAAGCGTGTCGAGCTGTTGCCGCCTCCGTGCCGGGGCTTTCGATCGGAGCACCCCGACCTCGAGCTCGTAGAGCACGACGGCCGGAAGGGCCACGTCGACAGGCTTTCGCGCCAAGAGCTTCTCCCCCACGCGTCCTTCGCCCTTGAAGAAGAACACCACGCTGTTCGTATCGAGTACGTACATGGATCAGAACCGAGACCGCCTCGAGTCGCGGCCGGTGCCCCGCCGGAGGCCGTTCGCGGGTTCGAGGTCGGACCACGCGCCGGCCAGATCCCTGACTGCCTGCGGCCATTCCGTGGCCGTCCTTTCCTGGACGAGCCGGGCCAGCCACCGGCTACGCGAGAGGCCGGCCTGTTTCGCCGCCGTCTTCACCCTCTCGGCTGTCTTTTCGTCGAGGTAGAGCGTGACCTGCGCCATCGAGCCTCCACAGATACACGTGCCATTATGCTTGGCGCAGTCTGACGCGCGGGGCCGCTACTTCGCGAGCGCTTGCTTGAACCAGTCTTCCATCCTGGTGAGCGGCACGTTGAGCTTGCTGGCCCAGGCCGGTGCGATCTCATCACCCCGGGCGAGGCTGTCGAACAGGCCGAGGAAAGACGCGGTCATCGAGTCGAGCTTCCCCGCGCGCGCACCCTTGATCTGGTCGGCGGTCATGGACTCCCGCTGAAACTTCTTTCCAGTGGTCTTCTCCGCCAGGGCGATCGCATCCAGCTGCGAGAGCGCGGCCGGCCCTCCAATCGGGATCGCCTGCCTGCTCGTGCTTGCATTGTCCACGCAGGCGACCACGGCCCTGGCGACATCCTCCAGCGCGATGTAGCTGACCCTCCGATTGCCTTCCCCTGAAGGAGACGAAGATGAACCGCTTGATCCTGGCCTTCTCGGCCGCGGCAATCAGGCTTTGGATCCCCTTTTGATCGACCGTCTCGATCGAGTCCCCCTCCTGTCGGGACATGGTCGAGCTGGCGGTGCTTTCCTGCGGCCGCGAGTAGAAATCGCTGGAGGAGCGGATGTAAGATCCGGTCGGTTCCGAGCCAATCATAGGGAAACGAAGATTAGAGGAGGAACGCAATGCGGAAGGTCTATCTTGCGCGTGCCGTTGCGGTGTGTGGTGTGACCCTGATCTCGGGCTCGCTGGCCCTCGCGGGTGACAACTGGGTCGGTACCTGGAAGCTCAACCTGGCGAAGTCGAAGTATAGCCCCGGGCCCGCGCCCAAGGCCCAGACCCTGAAGTTCG
>WNFL01276515.1_pt1 | contig 15160 bp, 11 predicted proteins | sample 5400361 | NCBI WGS metagenome assembly WNFL01 (sample SAMN13153351, study PRJNA577476) | soil metagenome | isolation source: 40 cm soil on Douglas fir-dominated hillslope | place: USA:California | collected 2013-09-17
AGAGATGCGCCTCTCCTTCATGCCGGTGCGTGCCGTGATCCATTCGTCGTCCGTGGGCAGGAATGTGGATAGGTCGTGATTCGTCAGGACTGCCGGGGGCAGGCACTTGCCCCAGCCGACGATTGCAGCGTGAGTCACTTTGAACTCCCCCCAGTGCTACTTTGTTGTCCGACCATTGTCACCCATATGGACGCAACTCGCACGTTCCGTGCCGTTCGCCGCGGTACACCGACTTTCGTCAAATATGCGGCGCCCGCGCCGGCCTCACTCTTGCCTTGCGCACCATTTGGCGTCTGACAAGGGGTGCCGCACAATGGCAGATGCATGGTCGACAAGGGGCTTATCAGTGTCTAGTGCCGAAATGAGCAGGAGCGCATGGGTGGATTGGGATCTGCCGGCGCCCTACCTTGCGTTGCTTGACGTCGCTCGGGCGGACATCGACGCCTATGATCACGTCAACAACGCGGTCTACATGACTTGGTTCGACCGGGCCGCCTGGCAGCATTCCGCGGCGCTTGGTCTGCCGATCGAGAAATGTCTTCAACTCGATCGAGGCATGGCGGTCCTTCGCAGCGTGATTGCGTACCTGCGGCCCGCCGTGCTGGGCGACACGATTCGTGTGGCGACCTGGCTCCTGCCGGCGGACGGAAAATTGCGCGTTCGCCGGCGTTTCCAGGTGAGACGCGAAGCGGACGGCGCGACGCTCGCCCGCGCCGAGATCGAATACGCATGCATCGAATTGTCGAGCGGGCGTCCGGCGCGTTGGCCGCCGGAGTTTCGCGAGCGCTACGTCGCGCTCGACGAGGTCATGCGCGCGGGCGACGCGCTGGCGCCGATCTGACGGCGGTGCCTCGCTATCGCATGCCGCTCAGCAGCTGCGCCAATGCGGCTGTGGATTGTGCCGCTTCTTCCGGCGAGAGGCTTCCGAGCAGTCCGCGCCGCTCACGCGCGATATGCGCGGCCGGATCGCCGTGGATTTGAAAGACGTAGTGATCGAAGAAAGTCTTCCACACCTCTCGCTGCGGGCTCGGCAAGTTCGCGATCGCAATCGCGCCATGAAGAAGGCAGAGGAACGGCGCACTCAAGGGTCGACGTGCATTGTTCCACCAATAGTTGATCAGCATGTTGAACGGCGCCAAGGATCGAACCGAGTGCCACCACATATAGGGAATGAATAGGGCATCGCCTGCCTCGAGTTCAGCGACTTGAGCCGCAGCGGCGGCCCGCTCGAAGCGCGGATAGCGTGCGAGGTCGGGATTGTGGACATCGACCAGGCTGATCGGCACACCTTGCGGGGTGAATTCGAGGGGTCCGACGTAGAGATTTTCCACCTGTTCCGGCGGAAACAGCATGAATCGGCGGCGCCCCGACACGACGCAGGCGATGTTGTCGTTGAAGTCGAAATGCGCGGCAACCGTCAATGCATTGCCGATCCACGCCGTCGCCTGCGTACCCGGCGGCGGCAAATCAAGCCGGTGCTGCAGATCCAGCTGCGGCAAGTGGACCCACATCGGCAACGCCTGAAGAGCCAGCGCCGGCGGCGCCGAATCCGCGAGGTGTCTCGACAGCAGAGTCAGTGCGTCGCCGAATGTCCCCCGAACGCGGCGGAAATTCATGCCGTTCATCGCGTCATTATAAAAAAAGCGGCCGTTTATCCGCGGATCGCCGGCTATCCATTCGACCTGCGTAGCCGGGTTGAAGCTTTTCAGGTAATCGATGATCGCAGCCGGTGAATCTGTCCGCCGTTGCACCAACGGCCAGGTGTCGACGGCTCCTTTGAATACCGCCGGTCTGCCGGCCGGCAGGATCTGGGTCTCAAAGAGGTGTCGGTCGACATTGCGCCACTCGGGAATGTCCATGGGCATGAGGTGGGTTTCCTTATTTCCCAGACTAGTCGACCATTGCGATCAGCGGTTTTGGGGGTGGGCGATAACCCGCCAAATCGAAGCGAAGTTCCTTCAGGCCATAGTCGATCGACACTCTCCCGAATTGCCGCAGGAGGTTCATCCCGATCAACAGTGCCGGGCGCTGACGCAGTCCCCAAACATCGAAGACTAGAAAATCGGCAATCACCAAGGGGCAGTCGATGAATGTCAATGCTGCCGTCAATTGGATCTTATTGACCATCGCCACCTTTCCTAAGATCTCGCCACCGGTGATGTCGATCAACCGAATGGTGCCAATCTCGCCGAAGGCCGGATTGCGCCTCGCCAAGGCAGCAAGCAGAGGAGCATTGGCGGCTGACACTTCGGCGCCGGAATCAACGAAGGCAGTCGCGGGGATGCCGTCTACCATGCAATCGAGCGCCTGCAAATGCCCCGACGACCCCGACGCGCGAATGCGCGCCTCATTCTCTCGCGTCCAGTTCGCGCTGAATCTGGCACGTGGTTCGCTCACCTGCAGGACGTGATTTTGGAAATCGAAGGTCACGCGGTGACCATCGAGGCAGTCGAGACCCAGATACCCGTCAGCGTCCAGCAGGGAACGGGACAACGTCGGCACAACCAAGTGTCTGCACGTGATCGACCCAAACGACAATGTGCGGATCGAAACGGTGTCGGCAAAGACGGCGCGGACAACCCCTTGCAACTTTGCCTTTTCGCCGTGGAATAGACCCAATTCGTCGGCGACTTCAGTGGCCAAAACGGTGCGGTCGGCACCGGTATCGACGACGAAGTGATACGGTCCATTGCCATCGATGCGCACTGCGACCGTCAGGTGACTTGCGACGTCGGTTGCGGCGGCGATCGGCGACGCCGATTCCCCACCGAGCGGCGGGGACCCCCCCTCTGCTTTTGCCATGATCGACGCAAAAGCCAACGAGGAGGCGCCGTATTTCACGAATCGCCGTCGCGAGAGTTTTTGGAGTGCTACCAATGGGCTGCCTCAGCTTAGGGCATAAGTACCATATCGCGCCATCGGGGTCCAAGGGCGCCGGATAACGGGGGCCTGCACAGCGGAGGTTCAGCAGCCGTCGGCACTCGTGCCGTCAAACCCGTTGTTCGATCCCTTCCAATCCAACAGGAACGCGCCGCATGTCCGCACCGCTGGATCTAGGACACCGGTTGCATCGACCCCTGAAAGGGTTGCGCTTCCGTCGGCGCGCAGCTCGATCAGGCTCCCCCCGGCGCGATCGACCCGCAGTCCGTTCACGGCCAGTCCATCAATGCGCTTGCCGATGAGCAGTATTGCTTCCTGGCTGCTGTCCAATAAGGTCGTTGTCCGCAGATCGATTTGCGCCTTGATCGGCGCATCCAATGCGTAAAGCCAGACAGCGCCGACTCCGATATGCCAGCGGGGATCGACACTGCCCCCTCGCACCACCATATTGCCCTTCAAAGAAATCTTGCCCGAGAGCGGTACTGCGCTGAAGCGGTTGCCCAAATGTAGTCCGCCTCCCTCGGTGAGAGTGTCGGCGATCAGATTGTCGGACACCGAAATGTCAGTGTTATGACGAATTATGATGTCGTGATTGGCCAGTTTCTCAGCCCACGAAGCAATGCCGTCGTCGCCATTGTTGCGAAAGAAGCTCTCCTCGACGGTCACATTCGAAACGCCGCGGTGTAGATTGAGTCCGTCCGCGGTGGTGTCCAGCACACGTACGTGCTTGACCAGCAAACCGTCAAAGGGGCCATCGAGCCACAGTCCAACCTTGACGTGCTGAATGAACAAGTCATGAATGCGGCTACCGCCGCCCAGCGCGCCGCCGATTCCAGCCAAGGGCTTGTGATCATCGCGTTCGTCGACTTCTCCGATGATCGCCAAGCCGTGAATGTCGACCGCCTGTGAGGGGTTTGGCGCATCATGTCCATAAAGCCCCACACCGTCGCCATGCAGAATGGAATACCACGGTCCGGCACCGGCAATTTCGACGCGGTCCACCTGGACATGGCCATCGAGGCGAAAATGTCCCGGCGGAACCCACAGCGGCCGCGCGCTGCTCGATGCCGCTGCGATCGCTCTGGAGAACGCTTCTCTGGAGTCCGATTTGCCGTAGGGATCGGCGCCGAAGTCCACTACCGACAACGAGCGCGGCGGTCGCCTGAGCGGCGCAGGCACCATTTCAAAATCGACCAGATCGATCGAGCGCCACGACGGCTGGGTTCCGGGGCCGCTCGTCAGCCGCACGGCCGTGCCGGCCGGCAGCACTTGATCAAGCAAGATCCTCGCGTGATCGAAGAAGTGGTGACCGTTGCCGTCAGAGGGATGCTTGGTGAAAGGGTAGCGGCCATAGTAGCAACAGTAACGGGAGGTTACTGCGAGATCGGCTATCCGATGGCCATGTGCATACACGCCGAGCCTCGCATCGACAGTCCTTCCCTCAGGACCGTTGGGCACGGCATAACGGACAGTCAGCGCATTGGCCGGTACGGAAAGCGTGAACTCGACATAATCCCCCCGACCTTCGAGCAAGACCGCCCGCCGGCCGGATGCTTCAGAAGCGAGTGTCGTAAAGGTACGGTCGGGCCCGACGATGCGGCCATTGGTGGCGCCGTTCTCCGCCTCATACTCCACGAATTCGAGCGGTGAGCCGACGCCGGCAGTGATGCCGGGGTCCAAGGCCGCGACGGTTGCAGCCGATGGCAGCTCGCTCAACGCTACCGTCGAGAGGGACGGTACGATCAACAAGACCGCAATCAAGCGCCTCATTGGGTCAGACCGGAGCGGAATCACCTTAAAGCCAGTGCCTCTTGGGTTAAAAGTGGCCGACATGCATGCGTGCGGTGGATCGGATGATCCGCGATGCGTACGACACTTGAGTGGATCAAAACCCCCATTCGACTTGCGAGAGTTGCCGGATGGCCCCTGATAGGCGTAGCGTAGATCCAACGGATATAACACGGCAATGCCGACAACCTCTGAGTCCCGCACCGAGATTTTCACCAAGCTCTTCGCTGAGAGCCGCCAGGCGTTGCACCGCTACATTCAACGCTTCGTCGGGTCGAGTGAAACGGCGAAAGAAATCGTGCAGGAAGCGTTTCTTCGTACCTATCGGCAGCGCGATTCGGTGACGACGCTCAGAGCGTTTCTTTTTTCGACGGCGCGCAATCTTGCTGCGAACGAATACCGTCATCGGCGGGTCATGGAGAGAGGCGCATTGGGGCATTTCGGCGATTCGCGGGTCAAAACTGAGCACGAGTCGCTGGAGACCGAAGTGCTCAGAGATGAACGGAATCGGCTCATCCAGGAGGCCATCGACCGGTTGCCTCCGCAATGCCGTGCGGCATTCGCGCTGCGGGTATTTCATGAGTGTTCCTACAAGGAGGTTGCGGACCGCCTCGGTATCTCGGCCAAGACGGTTGAAAAACATATCGCGCGCGGCCTGCGTGAGACTCACAGCTATATCAACAGACGCTATAGCGCCACGAGGCGGGACCATGGGTGACGTTCACAGGCTGCCGAACAGCGACGACACCGAGCGCGAGGCAAGCGCATGGTTTGCCCGCATGAACGCCGATGATGTCACCGCTGACGATCGCACCCGCTTTGAAGCGTGGCTCCGCACTCAGTCATGCAATGCGAAGGCCTATACAGAGGTATCGGCCACGTGGCAGGAACTCGTGAAATCCGGTCCCCTCGTTCGGGCTGTCTATTTCGGCCAAGTGATGAACGCGGCCTTGGCGCCGCCTGCGTCGCGCCGGCGCTGGGCGGCTGCCGCCGTGGCCGCCGGTATCGGGGCGATCGTTCTCGGCGCAGTCTGGAATCTCTACAAGCAAAAGGAAGAGACCCGCTTTCAAACGGCGATCGGTGAGCAGGTCGCGGTGGCATTGCCTGACGGCTCTTCGTTCGACCTCAATACCGACAGCCGGATATGGGTCGACTACAGCCAGCGCCGGCGTGTCATTCGTCTCGAACGCGGCGAGGCCTATTTCAAAGTAGCCCATGATACGCAGCGGCCGTTTTGGGTGCGCGCCGGCGACTATTGGGTGCGCGCCGTGGGTACGGCGTTCAATGTCTACTTGAGGCCAACCGGGGTAGAAGTGACGGTGAGCGAGGGCACGGTCAGCGTCGTCAAAGCGACGGCGAATGAGTCCCCTCCATCCGATCCTGCGATTACCGGCTCTGCAGCCGCCGTGACCGCAGGTGAACAGGCCGACGTTCACGGCCGCGCTGAGGTGATCCACGAACTCAATTCGGCGCAGCTGACGCGCCTGCTGGCCTGGAGAAAGAGCAGCCTCTACTTCCAGGATCAGCCGCTGGGTGACGTCGTCAATGAGCTGATGCGATACACCACACTGAAGATCGAGTTCGACGATGACGCCCTGCGCCAGGTGCCCGTCGGAGGCACGTTTCAGACGAGCCCTGAAGGGGCGGAAGCGCTGCTGACGATGCTGCGCGACGGATTTGGCACGAACATCCGGCGGGATGGCGAAGGCCATGTCCACATCGAAAGTCCCGCCAAGTAGTGCCTAGGAGCCTGTCTGACTAATGATGCGCCTGCTGCGGCATTGCGCTGCGCAGTCCCTGCTCCGCGCAAGCCCGGGGCGACCATCCATGGTCGCCCGTGCGACGCATGCGTCGCACCCTCGCGACGGCGATCATTAGTCAGACAGGCTCCTAGATCAATCCCTGACCCCGCCCCACGCTTCGCTGCAAGATAATTCGGCGACTTCGGTAAATAGACCGGGGGTTTTTTCCCCCTCGAGGGTCGTAGTATCAGACGGCTCATCAAGAGCCGCAGCACTAGAACAATGAATGGGGGAGTTCATGAAAACGAATAACGGCTCGGTTCGGCTGGCGGTGTTGCAGGCGCTGGCATGCGCATCGGGGCTGATTCTAGCCACGCCCGGCAAGGCGAACGCCGACCCGGCGCGATTCGACATTGCCGCACAACCGCTGCCCAACGCGCTCAAGAACTTTGCCGCACAGGCAAAGATGCAGCTGCTGTACCGATACGATGTGGTCAGCCATGCGACGGCAAGCCCGGTGACCGGACAACTCGAGAAACACGCTGCCCTGGAGCTGTTGTTGCGAGGGACGGGACTGGAGGCGGTTTACAGTAGCGACAATACCGCGACCATTCGTTCCATTTCCGCGGGAGATAAAGCAGGCCCCGGCACCAAGGCCGCAACCGGCGATAAGGTTGGCCCGGCCAATGCACCTCCGACAACCTCGACGGCGGCAGAACAGAATCCGGGATATCTCAGGGTTGCTCAAGTCAACACGAGCGCGCAGCCGGATCAAGGCGTCGCTGCAAATAACGCCTCGGAGCCGGCCACGGCCCCGGAAATCGTCGTCGTCGGTGTGAGACAGGCACTGGCGACGTCGCAGGATATCAAGAAAGACGCCGTAACGTTCGTCGATTCCATTACGGCGACCGACATTGGCGCGTTCCCCGACAAGTCGGCGTCCGACGCGCTCCAGCGCCTGCCGGGCATCACCGTCAATCGCCTGCAGTCGAACGACGACAGCACGCACCCCTCGGGCGAACCTACGAATATTCTCATTCGCGGCCTGACTCAGGTGCGCACTGAACTGAATGGGCGCGACACCTTTTCGGCCGACTCCGGCCGAGGATTGAACTTCAACGACATCTCGCCGGAATTGCTCAGCCGCGCCGATGCCTACAAGAACCAGACCGCCGATATGATCGAGGGCGGCATCGCCGGTACCGTGGATCTGCGAACCCGACTGCCCTTCGATCAAAATGGTCCCGTCATCGTCGGCGCCTTCCAAGGCGACTACGGTGACCGGTCGAATCAGCTCACCCCTGCCTATTCGGTTCTGGCCAGCGACTCCATGACCACGGACTTCGGCCGGTTTGGATTGCTCGTGGATTACGCGCGCTCGCACGTCGTCACACGAACCGAAAGCGTGATCATGGACAAGATCGATACGTATTGCTCGTCCGGATATGGGACAGCGGCACACGCAATCGTCAATCCCGACGGCAGTATCCCTTGCACCGGCAACGTATTTGGCGGCTCGGGCTGGGCCTACGCCCCGGACGGCATCCGCTATTCGCAGGTCGATTACGACCGCGATCGGATCGGCAGCACCATCGCGACTCAATACGAGAGCAATTCGAAGTCCCTGCTCGCCACGGTTCAATACACGGATTCGAGCTACCACAATAAATGGCTCGAGGACGCCAGCCACGCGATACTCGACGGCTCGTATTACGGAACACCCGCCTTCAACCCGCGGGGAGCATCGAACCTGGCCGGCTCATCGCCGCTCGTGTTCGGCTCGAACGGTATGCTGCAGTCGGGACTCCTGACGCAAGCTCACGGCAGCTGGCGCGGAAGTAACTCGGCCAACCCGCAGGATGCGATCGACACCGGTTCGGCCGTGCCAGGCATGCCATTCGTCAATAATTGCCTCCCCGGAGCCACGTGCGGGCGGGACGGCCTGTACTTCCAGAATGAATCCCGGGATTTCAACCACACCGAGGGCACGAAGGAAGTCTCGGCACACATCAAGTGGAACATCGTTCCGCGGCTCCACACCGATTTCGACGCTCAGTACATCGATGCGAAGGTCGACAACCATGACATCCTGGTGGCCACGGGTTCGATGGCCAACTATCAGTACAGCCTGGGCAACAACGGAGTCCCGCAGGTCCAATACTTGCCGGGTTCCAACGTCAATTATGCGCCGGGGGATCTGTCGAATCCGCACAATTACTGGATCCCTTTCATTCAGGGGCATGAAGAGAAAGACCGCGGCAGGGAATCCGCGTTTGCCATGGATGCGAAATACGACATCAGCGAGGGCGGCTGGCTGGATTCTCTGAAAGCCGGCGTTCGCTATGCGGACCGAAACCAAACCGTGCGCTATTCGACCTTCAATTGGACGCCGATCGCTGCGAGCTGGAACTGCAATGGTCCCGGCTTCAATGTCGACAACACGACGCCGGCTGCCTATCCGGCCTGTGCGCAGCCCCATGCCGACTTCAAGGGCTACGGCGCGGGAATCTGGGGCACCACGAATTTCAATAATTTCTACGACAAGGGTGTCTATCCGAACGGGCAGCTGGTTTTCCTCAACAAGGGGACTATCACGAACATGTCGAGGCTGCTCGCGGGGTTGAGCGGCGCCAACACCAACTCACCGCTTGGAACGGGGTACACGTCGATCTGCGATCGAACGGGAGCCGTCGACTGCTATATACCCCCCGACATCATGCAGCTCGAGGAACAGACGAAAGCCGCGTACGTCATGTTGAACTTCGGCGGGAAGGACTCAAACATCTTTGGACAGGTCAATGTCGTGGGCAACGTCGGTGTGCGCGTCGTTCAGACCGAGGAAATCAGCGGAGGCAGTGTCGGTTATCCAGCCTCGACGAATCTTCTGGCGCTCGGCGCGTGCACTCCCCCCCTGGGGACCAACGTCGTCAATCCAGCTTGCTATCTGACGCCCGACCTCATCGCATTCTCCAACGGCGGCGGCTCGCCCGACACGTTCACGAGCACACACACCAACGCGCTGCCGAGCTTCAATGTGCGCTTCGGATTGGATGAGAAGGACTTCATCCGTTTTGCCTACTCGCGCGCCATATCCCGTCCGGATGTCGGGCTGCTTCGGAACTATGTCCAGATAAACTCGCCGGTCATCAATACGGGGCCGGACTCGCCCTACGTCATCTACAATTCGCCCACGGCGGCCCACGTTGCCGCGAATGTCACCGGCTATAAGTTCGTGTTCAATTCCACTGCCGGCAACGCGGGTCTGAAGCCGGAATCGGCCGACCAGTTCGATCTGTCGTACGAACGGTACTTTGGGCCGACCAGTTCGCTCACCCTGGGAGCGTTCTACAAGAAGCTGTCGAACAGTCTGAATCAGGCTAATTACACCCGCACCTTCACGAATAACGGCGCGACGGAGACCGCGCAAATCCTGGGCCCGGTCAATGAAAAGGATGGCGGTAAGATCGCGGGTGCTGAGTTCGCCTACCAGACCTTCTTCGACTTCCTGCCGGGACTCCTGAGCGGCTTAGGGATGCAGGCCAATTATACTTATGTCAATCAATCCGGGATCCACAACTCCAATCTGATTGACGTCGGCGGACTGACCAACGGCGGCGTGGGCGCGTTCGGCGCCGGGCAGGAGGCCGTCGGAGGTGTCGTGATCGACTCCCACAAGCTACAGGGGGTTTCCACCCATACCTTCAATCTCGTCGGACTCTATGAGAAGGGACCGATCGGAGTCCGCCTTGCTTACAACTGGCGCTCCAGTTACGAAACGGCCAACCTGGATTGCTGCATCGGTTTGCCGGTGTTCCAGAAGGATGCGGGGTTCCTCGACGGTTCGGTTCGCTACTCGATCGGCTCCCATGTCGAGTTGTCGCTCGACGCGACCAACTTGCTGGATACCAGGACCATGTACGAGCAGCAAATATTTGGCGATACCACAGCAACCCCAGGAGCCAAGGCGGTTTTCAGGGATTCGGGCTGGTCTCGGGTTGATCGGCGCTACCAGATGGGTGTCCGCGTCAAGTTCTGATATTCGGATGGATGCCCTGCTTCCAGCATCAAGTATCATTACGCGAGACGCGAGTGCCTGGGGGGTCAATGGGAGAAGCCATTCGGGATAATCGATCACCGCCGTTCCGCGTGGTCATCGTGGGCGGAGGCACGGCGGGCTGGATGAGCGCTGCCGGCATCCGGCGTCAGCTTGGGCCGGACGACTACGCCGTTACCCTCATTGAATCCGATGAGATTGGAATTGTCGGCGTCGGTGAGGCCACGCTGCCGCACATCAAGATCTTCAACGACATGCTCGGGATCGACGAGGCGCAGTTCATGCGCGAGACGCGGGCAACGTTCAAATTGGGGATACAGTTTCGCGACTGGGATCGCCCGGGCGATTGCTACATTCACCCCTTCGGGGCGTTTGGCGAACCCTGGGGCGGGGTGGAATTTCAGCACCATTGGCTCCGGGCGCAAACGGCCGGACAGCTGCGCTTTCCGCTTCAAGACTATTCTTATTCCGTGGTTGCGGCGCGGAACAATGCCTTCGAGTTCCCCAACGAAGATAAAAAGTCGATCCGCTCGACTTATTCCTACGCCTACCACTTCGACGCAGGCCTTTATGCGGCTTACCTGCGTTCCTGGGCAATCGAGCGCGGCGTGCGCCGCATCGAAGGACAGGTGTGCGATGTCAGCCGCGACCCATCGACCGGCGATCTCAAGGAATTGACGCTCAAGTCAGGCGAGCGGATTGCCGGCGACCTCTTCATCGACTGTTCGGGCTTCAGATCTCTGCTGCTCGGAGGCATCCTGGGCGTTGGCTGGCAGGATTGGACTCACTGGCTTCCCTGCGATCGAGCGTTCGCCGTACCCTGCAAGAGGGTTGCTCCGCTGACACCCTACACACGCGCGACGGCGCGCCGGGCGGGATGGACTTGGCGTTCTCGAGCCAGTTCATCAATGACGGCGAGGCCCGAGACACTCTATTGGGAGCGCTGGACGGCGCTGCGCTGGGGGAGCCGCGTCTGCTGCGGTTTTCACCCGGACGGCGCGAACGGGCCTGGAAGGGGAATTGCGTCGCGATCGGTCTCGCGAGCGGCTTTCTCGAACCGCTCGAGTCCACCAGCATCTACCTGATCCAGGCAGCGGTTATCGATCTCATCAATCTCATGCCGAGGCCGGGATCGGGGACAGACCCTCGGCTGGCCGATGAGTTCAACCGCCTCAACGAAATGCAGTACGAGCGCATCCGCGATTTTCTCGTTCTTCATTACACTGCGAATAGCCGGGCCGGCGAACCCCTGTGGGACTATGTCCGATCGATGCCCCTGCCGGACAGCCTCGTGCATAAGCTTCAGCTGTTTCGCTCGCGCGCAGCTCTCCCGAACTACCATTATGGCCTGTTTGCCCGCGACAGCTGGCTATCGGTCCTGGTGGGACAGGGGATCGTTCCTACGGGGTATGATCGACTCGCCGATGCATTCACGCTCCCCGCGCTCGAAGAGCGGTTGACCGAATTTCGGAATCGTATTCAGACCAATGTCGATGCCATGTCGTCGCACGGCGCATTCATCGCGGACTACGCCCAAGCGGCGGAGGCGACGGTCTCCGAAGAAGCGGCGGCATGACCGCCCATCGACCGATTTCCCGCGTGGTGGTGATAGGACGCGACGCCGACCTGTGGCTCTGCGTCAACGCCATCAGCCGCGCGCTTGGCCCGGTAGGCGTGCACGTGGCTGCGATCGAGCTCCCGACCCGATTGACTCCGTCTCATGTCAGCGCAACCCTGCCGCCGCTCGAAGCCTTTCACGCAAAACTCGACATCAAAGAGTCGTCGCTGCTTCGCGTCACCGGAGGGAGCTTTTCATTCGGTCAGAATATCGTTGCGGGCGGCGGGCCGGCCGTCGGCCGGACCCCCAACTTCTTTCACGCCTGGGGAGCCTATGGGGCACCCATCGATGGAAGTGCGTTCTTTCCCTGCTGGCTGAAGGCGACGCGCCATGGCTTGAACATCTCTTTTCAAAATTTCTGCCTCACCGCCGTGGCGGCGCTGAACGGGCGCATGCTGCTCCCCGACGAGGCCACATCGGCCTTTGGCCGAACCGACTACGGCTATCACATGCAGACGATGGCCTATGCCGCCTATCTCAAGTCCATCGCGGCGACACTCGGCATCAACATGCACGAGGCGCAGCACGTCATGGTCGAGCGCGAAGAGAATGGATCCATCGCAGCACTGATCATCAATGCGACGCTGCGCGTCGAGGGCCAGCTCTTCGTCGACGCAACCGGCGAAGACGCAATGCTCATCGGCCGGTCGCTTGGCGTTCCGCTGGAACATTGGCGGCAATACTTCAGTGTCGACCGTGTTCTGTCGGCGCGCGCGCCTGCGTTCACTGCAACTCCGCCCTTCGCGGAAATACGAACGGCACGCGCCGGTTGGACTGCGCTTCATCCCACCCGGGCCGCTACGGGCGTGGTCCACGCCTATTCGAGCGGCATCTCGAGCGACGAGGCCGCTCTCGAGTCGGCGAACGCCGCATCCCAAGTCAAACTCGCCGACGTATCCTTCCATTCAGTGAATCCAGGCGTCCGAGCCAGAGCATGGGAAGGCAATTGTGTCGCCGTCGGCGGAGCAGCGTGCATCCTCGATCCGATTCACGATGTCGATCTTCATGCTCTGCAACTGGGGGTAGTCCACTTACTGTCGCTGTTCCCGGTCACCGAGGAGTGCGCGGCCGAGCGGGCGGAGTACAATCGAATCATGCGCTCGTACCATGAACGTATCCGTGATTTTCAGTGCGCATTCTATGCACTGTCGTCCTTCGACGGCGACTTCCGGCAGCGGGCAGGTGCCCAAGCCGTGCCGCAACCGCTGCTGCACAAGATCGCCACCTTCCGCGCGCGCGGGGATATTGCGCCCATGGAAGACGAAACCTTCTCTCCGGAAAGCTGGAGGGCGATTTTCACGGGCTTCGGCGTCATACCGGAGAGCTGGCCGCCCTCGATCGACCGAATTTCGCCGGACCGTTTCAAAGCGGAATTCAGCCGCACGCTCGAGTTCATCAAGGGTAAAGTCCTCGAGCAACCCACGCACGACGGATATCTGGACAGCCTATGCCGGACCTCGACGGCATGACGGCCAACGTTGCCCGTTCTTCCGCAGGGGAGACGGACGGCGTTCTCAGCAAGCTTCCCGGAATACCGGTCGCCTCGATCAAGACCGCGGCGGAGCTTGATCTGGCGGCCAAGGCGTCGAAACCCTTAGTGCTGCGAGGTCTCTTCGAGCATTGGCCTTCGCTCGCGGCCGGCCGGAGCTCACCGTCGGCGCTGAACGATTACCTCAAATCCATGGACCGCGGCATCCCCGGCCCCGTCATGGAAGCCCCCGCGAGCACTCAGGGACGCTTCGGGTACAGCGCAGATCTTCGAGAATTCACATTCTCGAAGCGTCAGCGCGGCATCAGCGAGACGCTCGACCGCATAGAACGCCAGGCTGATCGTCCGAGTGCGCCGATCATCGCGATCCAAATGCTGCCGCTTGCCACTCATCTGCCGGAATTCGTTCAACAGAATCCGATGTCCCTGCTTCCGCGGATTGAACCGCTACTGTGGCTCGGCGGCCGAGTCCGGCCGCAGATCCATCATGATCGGGACCACAACCTTGCCTCTTCCCGCCCGAGCAGGTGGTCAATCTCTACATCGGTCCGATGGAGAATCCGCCGCCGCTGTCCATCGTCGATCTCGAAGCGCCTGATTTCCCGCGCTTCCCGCGTTTTGAACAGGCGCTGGCAAGTGCGCAGATGGCCGAGCTCGGGCCCGGCGACGCGCTCCTCATGCCCCGGCACTGGTGGCATCACGTGACGTCGCTCGACCCTTACAATGCCATGGTCAATTACTGGTGGGGCAGGCACGCGCAAGGGATCGACAATCCTTACGACTGCTTTTTGACAGCGCTGCTGGCGCTCAAGGATCTCCCACCGGCCGAGCGGACCTACTGGCAGGCGATGTTCAGTGCCTATGTGTTCCAATCCGAAGGCAACGCAGTCGAGCATATTCCGCCCGGCCTTCGGGGCGTCCTCGGATCGATTGATTCCGGAATCCGGGCGGCGGTGAAGCAAAAGCTCAAGGCGTCTTATCTGAAGTCACCGTAAGCCCCGATGCCCGGTGTCCCTGTTCGCAAACGGCCCGTTCGCCTTGTTATGCTGCTAGGTTGCGCGCGCCGCGAGTGCGGAACCTCATGTGCCTTGAATCGAAACGATCGCTTGCTGCACCGGGTCGTTGCCGGGACGCTCGTTCACTCGCTCGCGGCTCGGGGACACTGAGACTTCAAAACGGCCGGTCGCCTCATCATAGGCGACGTCGCCCGCGGATCCGGTCTGCGCTGTAATCGCGGGCCGCCGCATCGCATAACCGAACAACCGCACGGCCGTTTCCTGGGGAGCGAAAGTGACCGTGACGGTGAGACGATTCCTTGCCTCGACGATGGACGGAATGCGTTTCCGGCCGTCCGGGACGAATTTGCCGTCATCACCGAAGAGCGCCACTCCGGCGCTCGATACCGGAACCAACACAAAATAAGCCGTTCCGTTCGGGGCAAGATCGAAGGTCAAGGTTTCCGACGCCGCCAATCGCCGCGCCGTCCGAGCTCGTGCGTCATATAGATAGACGTCGTGCCGGATTCCCGCTTGCGCCGGGGTGAACGCGGCTTTCGCATCTTCGGCCCCGCGGCTGTAAGCGAAGACATA
>WNFL01039233.1_pt4 | contig 15148 bp, 12 predicted proteins | sample 5400361 | NCBI WGS metagenome assembly WNFL01 (sample SAMN13153351, study PRJNA577476) | soil metagenome | isolation source: 40 cm soil on Douglas fir-dominated hillslope | place: USA:California | collected 2013-09-17
CTCCCCCGCCACGCCAGGCTGAAGGGACTCCCAGATGGGCAGGTGGTGATCACCAAAGCGGTTCCGGAGGCGGACGTCCTGATCAACGGGGTCCGGCTGGGCGCGGAGCCGACGCCGTTGCTCCATGGCGACAAGGTCGAGGTCGCAGGTCAGGAGCTGACCTTCGTCGACGAGCGTCGCAGCGGCAGCACCCAATACGTGCAGGCGATGAACCTCCCCGAAGCGATGGCGAAGGTCCAAGCTGGCAAAGCGACCGCCAATACGGGCGGCCGAGTGGTATCGCTGACCGACGGGCGCGAGTACGCCATCACCGGAGCCTCGCTGGTGTTCGGGCGTGATGCCACCTGCGACGTGGTCGTCTCGGGGAAGGACGTCTCGCGCCGCCACGCTGAGATCGTGCAGACCCCCAAGGGGTATCTCGTCGTCGATTCCAGCACCAACGGCACTTTCGTCAACGAAGTGCGGATCGAGGGCCAGCGCCTCCTGGCGCGGGCCGACGTGATCCGTCTCGGCGACGAGAACTTTCGCTTCTACGCCGATGCGGCGCCGCAGGCCGCACCAAACCCTAAGCCGGGGCCGGCCGCCAGCGCACCACCGGCCGTGCCCCAGGCTCCGAGTTCGCCCCCGCCCCCGCCCCCGCCCCCAGCACCGCCGGTCGGGGCGGGCCAGCGGTTGAAGGAGACTCTGCACGGCGCGCCGGCACCGGTCCTCGGGAATTTCCTGGTGCGCTCGGGGGCCCTCAAGGGACAGCGCCTCGTCGTGAAGACGCCCGTGGCCAATATCGGCCGCGCCGACTACAACGACTTGGTGATTCCCGACGAGTCCGTCTCGACCACCCACGCCAAGCTGCAGCGGCGCGAGGGCGTGTGGGTCCTGGTGGACCTCGACTCGACGAACGGGACGTTCGTTGATGGGGAGCGCGTAAAGGGGGAGACGCCGCTCTCGCCGGGCGTCACCGTCCGCTTCGGCGACATCTCGCTCTTGTTCGAGCCGACCGACGACTCGGCCGGCGTCGCCAAAGGCGGCGGCACCCGGATGATGGAAGTCATGAAGCCGAAGCCGCCGCCCCCGGCCCCGCCGGCACCGCCGAAGCCGGCGCCGGTCAAGGCGAAGGCCAAGCCACCGGTAGCCGAACAGAAGAAGCAGGGGAAGGGGTGCGGGGGGAGCGCGGCCGTACTGATGCTGGCGTTCGTCGCCGTCGTGTACTGGGTGCTCATCTAGGATTCGCGTGCACATCACGTCCGCAGGCCGCACCGATGTCGGCATCATCCGGTCGGGGAATGAGGACAGCTACCTCATGGTCCCCGACCGCGGCATCTTCATCGTCGCCGACGGCATGGGCGGCCACGCGGCTGGGGAGGTCGCGAGCGAGATGGCCGTGCGCTTCGTCGCGCGCGAGCTCGACTCGCTGCGCAACATGAGCGACGAGCAGGTGGCGGAGCGGATGCGCACGGCGATCCGCACGGCCAACGGCGCAATCTTCCAACGGACGCTGACCGAGCACGACAAGCGCGGCATGGGGACGACCGTCACCTCGCTCGCGCTGTACGAAACGCGCTTCCTCATCGGCCAGGTGGGCGACAGCCGGGCCTATCTGCTGCGCGACGGCCGCCTCAGTCAGGTCACGAAGGATCACTCGTACGTGCAGGAGCAGGTGGACGCGGGGTATCTGACCCCGGAGCAGGCGCGCTCGCACCCCTACAGCAACGTGATCACGCGCTGCGTCGGCGCGAACAGCGACGTGATGCCCGACATTTACGTGGGGACGGTGAAGGCGAAGGATGTGTTCCTGCTGGCGTCCGACGGCCTGACGGGAATGTTGGAAGACTATCAGCTCGGGGAAATCCTCTCGCCCGAGCGGATGCCGCAGGAGGAAGTGGACTCGCTCATCGCCGAAGCCAACCGGCACGGGGGACTCGACAACATCACGGCCATCATCGTGCGCGTCGACTCCGTCGACGCCCCGGCGGGCGATCCCAACGTCACCACGCAGCAAACCACCAAACGGCCGCGGACGTCCGGAGAGACGACGGCACCGAAGATTTAGGGGTTCGCGGTCGTCACGAGGTCGATGATCTTCTTCGCCGGGATGTTCACCGGCCGCATCACGAACACTCTCAGCCGCTGCGCCGACCGGTGCAGCTCCGCGGCCACCCTGGGCAAGCCGATGTGTTGCGCGGCCCCCCCCGACCGGCCGACCACGGGAATCGTGACGTCCAGCATGCCGGGCTTCGACGGGAAATCGAGGAACAGCTCGTCGGGGCCAAGCTTCAGCTCGCGTGCCAGACGCTCCTCCACCCGCTGCAACAGGTCCGGGTCCGTGGCCGGCCAGGTGGCGGTCTGTGCCGGCAGGTCGGTCCCGGGGAGATCGAGCGCCCGCTTGGCGAGGCGCCGCTCGCGGAGCGCGGCGGCGAGGCCGGTCGGGTCGTGCTGCGCGAGCTCGTGCGTCAACCCGTCGTCCGTCGCGATCGCCACCGTGTCCGGCGACATGCGTCCGGCCGCAATCGTGCGCCGCACCAGCCGCTTGAACATCGCGGTCGCGCTGCGCACGGCGTGATGCCAATAGACGTTGCGGTACATCTGGTACTTCGCGAACAGCAGTGACTCGAGCGCCGCGAGCCCCTTCGCGTGCAGGGACAGGCGTCCGTCGGCCAGTGTGAGCGACGTCAGCAGCCGGTCCACATCGATCACGCCGTACGGCACCCCGCACATCGTCGCGTCGCGCGACAGATAGTCGAGCTTGTCCACGTCCAGCGAGCCGGCCACAATCCCCCCAAGCGGCGAAGGGCTCTTGCCCTGGATCAAGGGCAGCAGCCGGGCCGCCGAGAGGCCGAGGCGCTCGAGCACCGCGGCCAGCGGGCCGGTCGTGAGGTGGCGGGCGGCCAGGTCTTCGTGGTGCGGGAGCCCGGCCTCTTCGAGCGCGTGAGAGAATGGGTAGTGGCCGATGTCGTGGAGCAGGGCGGCAATCCGCACCGCGAGTCCCTCGGCCGGATCGGCGCGGCGCCCCTCGATCTCATCGAGCTGGGCGAGCACCCGGCGTGCCAAGTGGTAGGTGCCGAGCGCGTGCTCGAAGCGGGTGTGCGTGGCGCCGGGATAGACGAGGAAGGCATGGCCGAGCTGCCGCACGTACCGGAGGCGCTGCACCGCCGGGGTGTCCACCACCGCGAGGGCCTCAGGCTCGAGGCGGATGTTGTTCCACAGCGGGTCACGGACGACTTCGAACTGCGTCAAGGCGTGGGGCCGGCCTCCCGCACGGCGGCGTGCACCCGCTCGGCGAACTGCTCGAAGTTCTTGCGGAACAAGCCGGCGAGCCGCGCCGCCTGGGCGTCGTAGGCCGACGCGTCGGTCCAGGTGCGGCGCGGGTCGAGCACGTCGTCCGGCACGCCGCCTGGCACGTGCTGCGGGACCTCGAGGGCGAACACCGGCTCGCGCCGCACCGGCACGCGGTCGAGACCGCCCGAGAGGGCGGCCCGGACCATCGCGCGCGTGTACGACAGCCGCATGCGCTGCCCGGTGCCGAACGCTCCGCCGGTCCAGCCGGTGTTCACGAGCCAGCACTGCACGCCGTGCTGCGCGATGCGCGCCCCCAGCATCTCGGCGTAGACCTGAGGGTGGAGTGGAAGGAACGGCGCGCCGAAGCACGCCGAGAAGGTCTCCTTCGGCTCGGTCACGCCGCGTTCCGTGCCCGCGACCTTGGCAGTGTATCCGGACATGAAGTGATACATCGCCTGCGCGGGCGTGAGGCGCGCGATCGGCGGCATGATCCCGAAGGCATCGCATGTCAGGAACACGATATGGGACGGATGCCCCGCCATTCCGCCCGGGATGTGATTCGGGATGAAATGGATGGGATACGATGCTCGGGTGTTCTCGGTGATGTCCTGCGAGTCAAGGTCGATCGCGCGCGTCTCGGCGTCCACGACCACGTTCTCGAGCACGGTCCCGAAGCGGCGCGTGGTGGCGAAGATCTCGGGTTCGCCGTCGCGCGACAGCCGGATGACCTTGGCGTAGCAGCCGCCCTCGAAGTTGAACACACCCTGATCGGACCAGCCATGCTCGTCGTCGCCGATCAACTTGCGTTCGGGATCGGCCGAGAGCGTCGTCTTGCCCGTGCCGGAGAGCCCGAAGAAGAGCGCGACATCGCCGCCCTCGCCCACGTTGGCGGAGCAGTGCATCGACAGCACGCCGCGCGCCGGGAGCAGATAATTGAGGATCGTGAAGATCGACTTCTTCAACTCACCTGCGTAGCGCGTCCCGCCGATCAGGATCGTCTTGTGCGCGAAGCTCACTACGATGAACGTCCCCGACTTGGTGCCGTGCACGGCCGGGTCGGCTTGCATCTCGGGGGCGTGCAGCACTTGGAAGCCCGGCGTGAACGTCTGTAGGTCTCCCTCTCCCGGACGCAGGAACATGTTGTAGACGAACAGCGCGTGCCACGCGTTCGGCGTGACGAACCGGATCGGGAGACGATAGGTGGGGTCCGCGCCGACGAAGACATCGCGCACGAACAGCTCCTGCTCGTTCAAGTGCGCCACGACGTCGGCGTGCAGCCGCTCGAAGTGCTCTGGCGCGAGCGGCTGATTGACCTTGCCCCACCAGATCCGCTCCCGTGAGCCGGGCTCCTCCACGAAGAACTTGTCGTTCGGGCTGCGGCCCGTGTGCGGCGTGGTGACGGCGCAGAACGGCCCGTTCAGGGCGATCACACCCTCCCCGCGCCGCACCGCGTGCTCGTAGAGCTCGGGGGGCGTGAGGTTCTGGTGCACCGTCAGACGGGGAGCAAGCGTAATGGGCGCGGTGAGCGTCATGGCGACGGACTCCGGCGATGCTCCAGGGCGTCCACGGCGGCGATGACCGCCATATTCACAATCTCGGGCACTTCCGATCCCCGTTGCAAGACGTGGACCGGCCGATCCATGCCCACCACGATGGGACCAATCGCCTGCGCTCCACCCAGCCGGTCGAGCAGCTTGTACGCGATGTTCGCCGCGTCCAAGCTCGGGAAAATCAGCACGTTCGCGGCGCTGCGCAGCTTGGCGAAGGGGTACGTCTTGGTCAGGATGCGTTCCACCACGGCCGTATCGGCCTGCATCTCCCCGTCCACCTGCAGGGCCGGCTCCCGCTCGTGCAGCAGCGCCACGGCGCGCTGCACCTTATCAGCCGCGGGATGCTTCACGGACCCGAAGTTCGAGAACGACAGCATGGCGAGGCGCGGCTCGACGCCGAGCCGCCACACGAAGCTGGCCGTCGCCGACGCGATCTCGGCGAGCGTCTCCGCGTCGGGGTCGATGTTCACCGTGCAGTCCGCGAAGAAGAACGTCTGCTGGCGGAAGATCATCATGTAGATGCCGCTGACGTGCTTCCGTCCCGGCTCAGCGCCGATCACCTCGAGCGCGGGCCGGATCGCGTCCGAGTAGTACATGTCCTCGCCGGCGACGAGCGCATCGGCGCGGCCCGAGCGCAGCATCAGGAGGCCGTAGTACATCGGGTCGAGGACGCGGGCGCGCGCCTCGCGCAGCGAGATGCCGCGCCGCTGGCGGCGCTGCCACAGCTCCTGCGCCATGCTCTCGCGGTCCGAGGCGGTGCGCGGATTCGCCAGCTCGATGTCCTCGAGGGTCACGGTGGCGTCGTCGGCCTGACGCCGGATCACGTCGGGATCGCCGAGCAGGATGGGGTGGGCGATCCCCTCGTCGGCGAGGATGCGCGCGGCGCGCAGAATCCGAGGCTCCTCCCCCTCCGGGAAGACGATGCGCTGCGGGTCCTGTTGCGCCCGGGTCATGAGGCCGCGCATCACCTGCCGCGCGCGCCCGAGCCGCGCCTCGAGCTCGGCGCGATACTCCGCGACGTCGATCATGCGGCCCGCGACGCCCGAGGCCACCGCGGCCCAGGCCACCGCCGGCGCGACCCATAACAGCACGCGCGGGTCGAACGGTTTCGGGATCAGATAGTCGGCGCCGAACTTGAGGCGCTCGATCCCGTACGCCCGCATCACGGAATCGGGCACCTCTTCCTTGGCGAGCGCCGCCAGCGCCCGCGTCGCCGCCATCTCCATCTCGTCGTTGACCTTCTTGGCCCGCACGTCGAGGGCGCCGCGGAAGATGAACGGGAAGCCGAGGACGTTGTTTACCTGATTGGGGAAGTCGGAGCGGCCGGTGGCGATGATGGCATCCGGGCGGGCCTGCTTCGCGTCCTCGGGCATGATCTCGGGGTTCGGGTTCGCCAGTGCGAAGATGATCGGCTGCTTCGCCATGCCCTTGAGCATGTCGCCGGTGATGATGCCGCCGACGGAAAGGCCGACGAACACGTCCGCGTCTTTCAACGCGTCGGAGATGACGCGCGCCTGGGTGTTGGACGCGAACCGACGCTTGTACTGGTCCAGGTCCTGACGTCCCGTGTGGATCACACCCTTCTGATCGCACATCACGATGTGGTCGCGCGCAACGCCGAGCTTCACGTAATGTTCGGCCGTCGCGATCGCCGCCGCGCCAGCCCCGGAGAACACGACGCGAATCTTGTCGATGTCCTTCTTCACGACGTCGAGCGCGTTGAGCAGCGCCGCTCCCGAGATGATCGCGGTGCCGTGCTGGTCGTCGTGGAACACGGGGATACTGAGCGTCTCCCGCAGCGTCTGCTCGATCACGAAGCAATCGGGCGAGCGGATGTCCTCGAGGTTGATGCCGCCGACCGTCGGCTCGAGCAGCTGGCAGAACCGGATCACGTCCTGCGGATCTTCGGATGCCACTTCGAGGTCGAACACATCGATGTCGGCGAACGACTTGAAGAGGATGCCCTTGCCCTCCATCACCGGCTTGCCGGCGAGGGGGCCGATGTTCCCCAGGCCGAGGACGGCGGTCCCGTTCGTCACGACCGCCACGAGGTTTCCCTTGGCGGTGTAGGTGTAGGCGTCTTCCGGCCGTTTGGCGATCTCGAGGCACGGCTCCGCCACTCCCGGGGTGTAGGCGAGGGACAGATCGCGCTGATCCTTGAAGGGCTTGGTCGGCGAGACCTGGATCTTCCCAGGGCGGCCCTGTGAGTGATAATCGAGTGCCTCCTGCCGGCGGCTGGTCATCGGAGGACACAAGTCCTTTTTGGGGAAGGGGTTATGCTAGGCGCGCCAGCGGGGGCTGTCAAGCCGTTGCCCGGTCCGCATGCGTAAGTGTAATATGCCGCCCATGCGGAGCCTGTCGCTCAAGTCGCGCCTGTCGCTGTCCCTGCTCGCCGCCCTGCAGCTGTCGCTGCCCGGGGCGGCGGCCTGGGCCGACGCTCGGCTCGACACCGCTGCGGCGGGCCCGGCCCACATCGAGTCACACTCGACGTCGGCGTGCGTCCGCATTCACCCAGCCGACTGCGCCTTTCACCGCTTCCTCTCCGCGCCGGTGGCCACGGGGCGCCCAGTCGCCTTTCGTTTCCGCGACGCGTATCGCGTCGCTCCGCTCGCCGCGACAGTCGCCCTTGCGCACGCGGCGCTCGCCGCCGGCGTACACCACTCCCGCGCTCCCCCTCAGCTCTCCTGAGTGACGGCGCCGCGATTCCCGCGGCGACCGCGACCATCGCCATGACGACGTGCGGCACCAACCCCGAGGGGTGTGGTGCGCGCCGGTCATACGACCAGGAGACCACCAAATGCGTTTCAATTACTTCAAGAGCGCCCTACAAGCGCTCACGATCGCGGCTGCGCTATCAGCGGGATCCGTGCGCGCAGACGCGTCGCCTCCGCCGAGTATTTCCGGACGCGTGACTGATGCCGGCGGCCAACCTGTCGAGCAGGTCTCGGTCCGAGTGATCGAGCTGCGGCGGATGGCGCGCACCGGCAGCGACGGAAGGTTTTCGATTGCAGAGGTCCCGCCGGGGACCTACACCGTTTCCTTCGCGGTGATCGGGTACGCGCCCCGGGTCCGCAAGGTCACGGTCGGCGTTGGCGAGGCCACCGCGGATATCACGCTCAAGGCGTCGGCCCTCGAGCTGTCCGCCGTTCAGGTGTCGGCCTCGGCGGAGGCCACGAGTCCGATGAACTCTCCGCAGCCGATTGTCGTGGCGAGCAGCGAGAATTTGATGAAACTGCGCCCCACCAACCTGGGCGAAGCGCTGGAGGACGTCGCCGGCGTGCGCAACAACAGCAGCGGGGTGGCTGCCGGCAAGCCCGTCATCCGCGGGCTCACGAATAACCGCGTGCTGGTGTTGGACAATGGGCAGCGCCTGGAGCACAACCAGTGGGGCGACGATCACTTCTCCAGTGTAGAGCCGGCGGCATCATCCCGGATCGAGGTGATCCGTGGTCCCGCGAGCGTGCTGTACGGATCGGATGCGATCGGGGGCGTGATCAACATCATCGCGCCGGACCTTCCCGACGCGATCGGCCGTGCCCCGTTCGTTCAAGGCAGCGTCAGCGGGGGCTTCGCGACCGGAAACAGTCAACCTGACGGCTCCCTCACACTGGAAGGGGCCAGTCGCGGCTTCGGATACCGCTTCTCAGGTACCGGCCGGACCGCCGGCAACGTGCACACGCCGACCTATACGTTGTGGAACAGCGGCTATCACAACGTCGGGGGGACCGGGACGCTGGGATACCGCGGCCCGTGGGGTTCGCTCACCGGTCAGTACACGTACCGGAACGACCGCCTCAACTTGACCGACTCAGATTCGACAGCCACCGGCCGTGCCGGCACCGATGATCACCGCGTGCACGTGGACCTCTCGACGCGCTTGGGGTCGTCTCGCCTGGAGTGGGGCGCCGGGTTCGAGCGCAACCAGCGGCACGAATGGGCGGACGCCACGGCCACCAACGAAGCATTCGGCATGCGGCAGAAATCGTTTACGACCGACGCTCATCTACACCACTCGGCTCTCGGGCCGTTCAGCGGCCTCGTCGGCTTCTCCGGTGAGTACACCAGCGACGCCAACTTCGGGGCGGAGTTTCTCGAGCCCGACAGCAAGGCGGGCGACGCCGCACTCTACGTCTTCGAGCAGACCGACGTCGGGCGCTGGAACTTCTCGTTTGGGGCGCGCTACGACTACCGGCACCTCTCCGTCGATGCGAATACGGACCTCGGCAACCCGGCCGCCAGCCTCCATTGGAGCTCGGTCACCGGCAACTTTGGCATGCTGTACCACGTGTCGGAGCCTGTCGCGCTGGTACTCAACGTGGGACGAGGGTTCCGTTCACCGTCGACCTTCGACCTCTTTGCCAACGGCCCGCACGAAGCGACCCAGACGTTCGAGCGCGGCAACCCGAACCTGAAGACCGAAACGTCGCTCAACACCGATGCGGCGGTTCGGATCCAATCCGCGTCGGCGGCGATCGAGCTGGGCACATTCGTCAATTTGATCCAGAGCTTCATCTATACCGTGCCCGCGGGCCAGGTCGATTCGGCGTCCGGTCTCGACATCTACGATGTGGTCCAAGGCGATGCGGTCCTGAAGGGGTTCGAGGGACAGCTCCAATACCACCCCACCGCGTACCTCCACCTCGAGGGCACGGCCGATTACGTGTATGGCAAGAACACGACGTCCGGCGACCCGCTGCCGACAATGCCGCCGCTCAGGGCGACGTACACTGCCCGGCTCGAGGGACGGTCGCTGGGCGCGCTTGCCAGTCCCTACTTCTCGGTAGGAGGAGAGACCAATGCGCGGCAGACTCGCCTGAATCCGGCGGAGGCGACGTTCTACGCGGGGGCGTTCGGGGGACAGGGTTATCAGTCCGCCTCGTACACGCTGATCAACCTGGCGGCAGGGTTCTCAGTGCCGAGTGGCGCGGGGCGGACGATCCAGTTCGACCTCCAGTTACGAAACGCGTTGAACAAGAACTGGGTCGATTACCTCAGTCACCTCAAGACCCTTGTCCCGAACCCGGGCATGGGCCGTAACCTGATTGCCCGAGTGACGGCGGCGTTCTGAAGCGCAACCGGACGGTCGGACACCACCACGGGTCCGACCGTTCTGTCACCACGGCGGTGGTTGCACCGTAGCCTGCGAGTGGTACAGCAGCTCGGCGCTACGCCGGTCGAACCGCGACGGGAAATCGACGATCGGCGAGCCGTACATGATGTCCTCATCGAACAGGCTGTGCCGCAGCAAGCCGATCGAGTGTCCCATCTCGTGGATGGCGAGGCGGCGCATGCAGGCTTGCACCTGGCCGGGAGTGGCCGGTGACCCGGTGAGGACGGACAGCGACACGTGCACGGGGCCCGAGAGCGCGAGCCCCGTGCTGTCGTAATCGAACGTGGTGACGCCGCCGCAGGAGTTGGGGACGGTGGTAGTGTCCGGAGGAACGTCGGGCGGCACGCTGTCCGCCCAGCTCACGAGGACATCGGCGCTGCCCGAATCGTTCACGACGACTCCCTGCAGCTCGCCGTACAAGAACTGGTCCTGCCACGCCGCGATCGCCCGCTCCACGAGGAACCGCATGTTGCCCCGCGGGTCGGCCCAGAATCGGACCGGCAGCCGGGTTGTCGGCCAGCGAAACAGCGTGACCGTGGTGTCCACGCCGATGATCGACGTATCAGCATAGGCGTACGCGCCGGCCCGATCGGGGATCGCCGGGTCCGTACATGCCGCCAGGGCCAGTCCCCCCGCGAAGGCGGCGAAGCGCCCCTTCACTTGCCCCAACCTATCCGGACGACGACCGCGACGCGGTGCACCAGTCGGGACGCGGTGAAGCCCTCGGTGCGCAATGCGGGCGTGATGAACTTGTGCGCGTCGTAGCGCGCTTCGACCTCTAGGTGATGCCAAGGAAGGGCGTATGTGGCGGCGACGGTGCCGAGCGGGAAGATGCCGCCGGTTCCCTCGCGAAACACGCCGCTCTGGCTCGCGAGGTAGCGCAGGCCGCCGACGCCGACCCGGGCCGATGCCCCGGGCGCGACATTGCGCCGCAAGCCCACGGTGAACGCGACGGCCGTGAACGACCCCGCATCGAACGATCCGCCGCCCTCATGGCGTCGCAGCCCACTCGGCGCCACATCGAGCGTCACGTCCGCCGACCACCCGGGTCGGAGCTCGTTGCGCAGCGAAGCGAGCAGCGCGGGCGCGAGCGCGGGCCGCACGTCGAACGGCGTCACGACAGAATCGTGGACGAGGGTTGAGCTGTAGCGGGCGCCGAGGGCAACGTGAAGAGACACCTGGGCGGTTAGGCGGTTCGGCGGATAGGCGGTTAGGAACAACGCAGTGAGCGCGGTTCCTCTAACCGCCCAACCGCCCAACCGGCTAACCGACATCATGCCGCCGCTGCCCCGTCCCCCACACCGAACTTGCGGAGCCGTGGGCAAATCCTGCGTATAGGATATCCAGAGCCCCAGCATGGAAGCGAGGGCACCTGAACTCCACGCGATCACGGTGAGCCGTCGCTTGTCGCCCGTGAAGAGATTCGCGATCACCGCGGGCACCACGAGGAAGCTGAACACTATCAGAACGCCCGCGATCGGCACCGCCAGCGTGATGACGACCCCGAACGATAGATAGAACAGGAAATCCCACCACCGGACCTTCCAGCCTGCGGCTTCCGCCTCCTCCGGGTGGAAGGAGATCGTCAAGAAGCGCCGCCGCAGGGCGAACTGAAACACCCCGAGGCCCGCGTAGACCACGGCCAACTTCGCGATCGTCGGCCACGTGACCCATAGCAGGCTCCCGACGAGGGTCTTCTCGACCGCCTCGCCGCCTCCCGGCACCTTGTTCGCGACGAGCACGGCTGCCGCGGACGCGACGACGTACACGATGCCAATGAAGGCCTCCTGCGGCACGCGACCCTTGCGGTCAGACGTCCGGGTGAGCGCGAACAAGAGCGCGCCGACGGCAGTGGCGAGCAGCGCAAACACGTACGTCGTCGGCGACTCCGGGTTCACGTGGAACAGGAGTGCCGAGAGACTCCCCAGCGCCGCCATCTGCGCCAGGGAGAGGTCCACGAAGATCACCTCGCGCGCGATGACGTGCAGGCCGAGGTAGGAGAGCATGGCCACGAGCACCATGCACGCCACGAACGGCGGCAACATCAACTGAAGACCACTCACGACGCCTCCGGTGCGTTAGCGGGCCGGATCGCTCGTCGCGCCGAAGGCGCCCGCGAGCTCCGAGACCCAAAGGTTCATCAGGTCGAAATAGGTCGTGACGCCGGTCGCCCCCCCCGTGTTGGAGGGCACGATCACCGCCTTGGCGCCCGTGCGCTGTGCCACTTCGAGGACCTGACTGCGGTCGTAGTAATTCGTCGACAGCAGCACCTCGATGTGCTGATCACGCATGGCCGTGATGATCTCCTGGACGTGCCTCGGCGTGGGCGGGATGCCGGGCTTGGGCTCGATGTAATCGAAGCACGTCACCTGGAATTCACGGGAGAAATAGTCCCATTCCTTGTGGTAGCACGCGACGAGTTTGCCGCGGAACGGCATCCCTTGCTTGAGCCAGCCGCCGAGATGTGTGATGAGCGGCGCACCCTGATACTGCTGCTGGTTCAGGAAGGTGAACAGTTTCCCTTGGCGGTCGAGGTCGGCGAGGCTGGGACCGCCGAGCAGCTTGACCAGATCCTCCCCGAACAGGGCCCGGTACATGCGATCCTCGAAGTCCTTCTCGCGCGCCGTGAAGTAGTCGGCGTCCTGGGGTGCGACGCGCTTCAGGCCCGTGAGAATGTTGCGGGCGATGATGACGGCGTTCAGCGGGTCGGTCCAAATGTGCGGGTTTCCGAACACGTGGATGTCGCCCTGCGTGCGGGAGAAGCTGGTGGGCACGTCGAGCAGGGGGACCCCCGCGTAGGCCGCGACGTACCCGGGCCCGCCTTCGGTGACCTTGGGGTTGCCCGCCTTGTCGAGCAGAGCGGGCACCCACAACTCGAGGTCCAAGCCGGTCGTCACGAAGAGGTCGGCCTGGGAGAGGAGCGGCACGAAGCTCGGTTTCGGTTGCACGTAGTGGGGGTTTTCGTCGCCCACGGCGATGGAGCGCACGGTGCCGCGGTCGCCGACGATCTCGCGCGCGATCGACGCGTAGGTTGTGAGCGAGGTCACGACTTTCACCGGCGCGGCCGGCGGCGTCGCGAACGTCAGGCTCAGGATCAGCGGAATGAAGGACGTCATGTCAGTAGGTCTCGTGTTTGTGTGGTCCGATCGACCAGACCGCCTGGAAGGCGAGCTGGTGGCTGATGCCCGCGAGCGGATCCTTCTCGTAGCGATACTGGGCCCGGAGGAAGACCCATTCACTCTCCCACCAGGTGAGCGACGGAATGACCTGCCGGGTGACGCGGCCGTCGAGCGGTGCCTCGACGTAATTGTAGGCCGCGCCGAGGATCACGCGCTGGTTGAGCTTGTACGTCGTGCTCGCGTACCCGCCGAGGCGCGTGGGTCCTATGCCCGCGATCTGTTTCTGCAATGCGAACAACTCTCCGCGCAGCGTCCACTCGCGGTAGAACGCCCGGGCGGGCGGGCGCCACGTCAGCCGGAAGTCGAGGCCTCCAACTTTGCTCTTCAAGCTCGACGCGGGATCGCTGCCGAGGAGTCCGGTACCGCCCAACTGCACGTAGGTGGAGCGGTTCAACTGCCAGAAGTTCAGCAGGTGGACGAGGTAGGTCGGGCGGCCGGCGTCGCCGAACAACGCTGAATCACTGCTGCTCTTCGTCACCTGTGCGGTGAGCTCATGCGTCCCCAGGCCGCCGAACGCGCGATACAATGAAATGCCGGCGCCGGTGAGCCCGTCATCGCCCAGATACGTCCGCAGCGGGAGCGGGTACTCCGTTTCTGGGACCGCGTGCAGATGCCAGCGGTTCAGCTCGCCGAACTGCTGGCGGAACTTGCCGATATCGAAGCGGATGTGGCCGGGGAGGCCGGTCCAGTAGGCATAGCCCTCCTCCACGCTCACTGCGCCGCCCTCGAGACTCACGAAAATCTTGGTGTGCGAATACGGGTCGAGGGCCGACTGGAATCCGATCTCGAACTCGCGCGGATCGAAGTTGTTACCCTGCACGCCTGGGGAGTACCCGTACGCCCGCACGTCCCCGGTGACGCTGATTTCCGGGTTGAGCTGGGCCTGATTGCGCTCGCGGCCGACGAACTGCGTCGGCATGGTGGTGTCGGCGCGTTGCGACGAATCACCGCGCGCGGCGGCCGCGGCGGCGCGGAGCGCCGCAAGATCGTCGCCCGCCGCCGCGGCGGGAGGAGGCGGCGCCGGACGCCGACCCAGGGTCGCCACGATCGAGTCGAGTCGAGCCCGGAGGAGGCGGAGCTGTGCCGCGAGCGAGTCGACCTGGCGCCGCGTCGGCTGCTGCGCCGCCGCCGGTGCGGGGGCCGCGAGGCACGCCGCGGCGACGAGCGCCGCATAGAATGTGCGAGTCATGTCGTAGTCATCTCCTGTCCGTACGTCGGAGCCTGAGCGCCCCGCACCATGCGGAGCGCAAGTCCTACGCGATTACGACAGGAGTGCGGGTGGAGCTCGAGCGGGAGCGGTGCGGTGGACGGCAGTAGAGACGACGATGATCCTTCGCGTCGGCGAGACCAAAGAGCGCGTGGGACGCGCCGGCGGCGTGACGACGGCCCGTTGCACGACGACCTGAGCGGTCGCGTAGTGGCACAGCGCGCAGCGCAGCTCGTCGTGCAGGACCTGACAAGCGAGCTCGTGCGGCGCCTCGATGTGGATCGGCGCGGTCAAGGGTTCGGCGGCGTGCGCCAACGTGACGGCACCGCCCCCTAGCGCTTGAATCGCCAGGAGAACCAAGAGGGCCCCACGCTGCAGTCGACGCATCATCCCTTTCATACGGTTCCCGCCGGGCGGGCGCTAGCCCGCGCGTACGCGCGTAGGCGGCGCAACATCCGGCGGTCGTGCTTCACGGGATCATCCCGCTTGGGCGTCTCGATAATCTTAATCACGTTTGCGAGGCGCGGGTCGCGCATGATGCGCCGGAACGCGTCTGCCCCGATCGTGCCTTCCGCAATCCACTCGTGGCGATCGAGGTGCGACCCTCGGGCGGCCTTGGAGTCGTTCAAATGCAAGCACTTAAGGAGGTCGAGGCCGACCACCTGGTCGAATGCCTCCCACACCCCCGCGATGCCGTGGGCCACGTCATACCCCGCGGCGTGCAGGTGTGCCGTGTCGAGACAGAACCCCACACGGGCGCGCGCGGTCTCGGGCAGCGCGGCGCGCAAGTCGCGCAGCTCCTCGAACGTCGCGCCCAGCGCCGTTCCCG
>WNFL01024643.1_pt2 | contig 15144 bp, 15 predicted proteins | sample 5400361 | NCBI WGS metagenome assembly WNFL01 (sample SAMN13153351, study PRJNA577476) | soil metagenome | isolation source: 40 cm soil on Douglas fir-dominated hillslope | place: USA:California | collected 2013-09-17
GATGCCCGCCTCTTCGACCATGCGCGCCCAGAATTCTTCGAGGTGTTCCGTCGAGTAGCGCAGAAAGTCTTCGCGATCGTGAAGCCCCAGCTTACGAAAGAATCGCCAAACATTAGTCGCTTCCGTCCAAGCCTTCGACGGCTCCCAAATCCACTGCGTCATTTTTTGACTGGTGTTTTGACGGACGGGCGAGTCATTTGAAAGCGATCGCGCGTACGGGCGTAATCGTTGCCGCCCATGCGAGCCACAGCGCGCAACGCATCCGGGTCGATGTTGAAATCGTCCACGATCGCGTCGTCCACGTGGAACCGCAACACCTCACCGATTACCAGAGAGCCGCCGCGCGGGCGCGTGCTGACCTCGACCACCCGCATCAGCCTGCACTCCATGTTGACGTGCGATTCCTTGACTCGCGGTGCGCGCACCAGGTCGCTCGCGACAGCGGTAAGTCCGGACACGTCGAACTCGTCGACCTCCGCCGGGTATTCGCCCGAGGCAAGATTCATTTGCTCGGCGATCTCTTCGCTCACGATATTCACCACAAATTCGCCCGTCGCGCGCACGTTGGCCAGCGTGTCTTTGCGCGGTTCGCGATTGGAGACAGAGAAGCAGATCACCGGCGGCTCGCCGCAGATCGCGTTGAAAAAACTGAAGGGCGCGAGGTTGCGCACGCCTTCCAGGGAGACCGAGGAGACAAATGCGATGGGCCGCGGCACCACCGCACCGATCAAGAGCTTGTAGCAGACAGAACCAGGAACCGCCGCCGGGTCGACGATCACGGCTTCGCCTGCCAGGATGCCCAGTACTCCTTCCACTCACATTCAGTGCCGGCCGGCAGCACGTGGATCGGATTCAATCCGTCCAGCATCACGGCGCACTCATCGGTCGCGGTTTTCTTGGCCTGATTCGCCAGCGCCTTGGGATGCGGCCCATGGTGAATCCCGCGCGGATGCAGCGTCGCCATACCGGGCTTGATATTGTCCTTGCTGAAAAAATCGCCGTCGTGATAGAACAGAAACTCGTCGAAATCTGTATTGCGGTGGAAGAACGGCACACGCAGCGCTTCCGGATCCTGTTCCAGCGGCCGCGGCAGAAAACTGCACACCACCGCACCGGGCGTGATGAACGTCGAATGCGCGCTGGGCGGCAGATGCGCGCGATGGCTCATTACCGGACGAATGTCGCGCAGGTTCAGTTTCCAAACGACCAGATCGCCCTTCCAACCAACCACGTCCAGAGGACTGAACGGATAAAAGACCTTGGAATACTCGTCGTCGCTCTTGATCCGCACTTCCCATTCCTGATTCCCGGACGGGCTGGACTTCTGATCGAGCTGCGGCGCGGGTTCGGGCGTCACGATCACACCGGGATCGTACAGCGCGTGCTGCCCGATCAGACCCTTTTCGGGTTGCTCGAATTCGCCCTGGGATTGAATGATGAGAAAGAAGTTGTCAATGGTCTTGGGAACGATGCGATAGGTCACGGCGCGCGGGATCACCACGTAATCGCCGCGTTCGAAATCGAGCGGACCGAAATCAGTCTCAATCACGCCTTCGCCCCGATGCACGAATAGTAGCTCGTCGCCGTCGGCGTTGCGATAGTAGAACGGCATCGGCTGGGCGCGGCGCGAAACGTACAGCTTCACGTCGTCGTTGCCCAGAAACGCGATGGGAGCACCACATGGATCGGTCAGATCGGAGGGGGCGAGGTTATTCAAATCGAAGCAGTGCGGGCGCAGTTTGCCTTCAAAGCGGATCCAGCCGGTCGGCGGATGGGCGTGATAGAGGTGCGCAGTCTTTCCGTAAAATCCCTTGCGGCCGTGCTCTTCTTCATAGGTGCCTGCGGGGAGGCCGACGTGGGCCTGCTTGGCAAAAGTGCCCTTCTTGAGGGGGTACATGCTTTGAGCATAACGCCCCGAGGAGTTAAGTCGCGCGTCAACTCGCCGGTTGAGCCTTGGCCGCCTTGCGCCACTCTTTCGCGCCTGCCGCAGTTCTCATTGAGTCTCGTTGCGAAGCACATTCCCTAGCTCATGCCCGGGCGTACCCGACTATCAGCTAAAGATCACCCATCTTCAATAGCGAGCAAACGCCTGCGTCCCTGAGTCAGTCAATCTTCTTCAAGCCACACGCGATGGGATCGAAACCGGAGGGAAACTTTGTTCCATCATTGTACGTTGCGCCCTCGAAGTTCGTGCCATCCAAGATAGAATCGGTCAAGTCGGCGCCCGAAAGCTGAGTCGGAGTTCCGACATTACTCGTGCCGAGACCGGCGCCCCTGAGATTTGCGCGACGCAGATCCGCTCCAATGAAATTAGCGCCCTCTGCATGGGCATTCTCAAGATCAGCGCTCACTAGCTTCGATCGGAACATTCTAGCCCAATACAGATCGGCTCCCCTGAGGATCGCGTGTGACAAATCCGCATCGTCAAGGGTCACGCCCTCCATCGACGCATCCGTGAAGTCAGCAAATGCTATTTTGGCACCGTCAAAATCGGACATGTCCAACTTCGCGTAACGCAAGTTTGCATACTCTAGAAAGGCATCGCTAAAATCGGATCGCTCCAAAAAGGCGGATTGAAGATTCACGCCACCCAGGTCGCTGCCCGCTAAATTCACTTTAGGTAGGCGAGCCCAAGCAAGACTCGCCCCACGCAAACTGGGTGAATCTGTTGACAACAGCAGAGCTCCGTCCCGATCTCGTATCTCCATAAACTCCTGTACGAAGCCGACATCGGCCTGCTTGGCAAAAGTGCCCTTCTTGAGGGGGTACATGCTTTGAGCATAGCGCCGCACGCAAAGCGGATGTCGCCGGTGCCGGGACTATCCCGATTTGTGCTTTTCGGGCCCATGCTTTTCGGGCTTGCGCCACTGGTTCCAGTCGGCACGGACCGATTCCGCCATGGCCCTGGCGGCGCGATAGAGCCATCCGGCGTCGCGCTTCTGCAGATCCGCGATCAGCGAACGCGCCTTCGCGCTGCCCAGGTGGACGTTGGCCGTCTCCCAGCCCATGGCGTGCAGCAGGCGCACGGCATCGTGGCGCGCCGGCAGCGAGGACAACTCGATGCGCGAACAATCCGGCGCCAGCCGCCGCACCAGCCAGCGCCCGCGCAGCGCCACGAAAGGGTCGTGGCAGCGGATCGATCGTTCCAGAATTTCTTCGTAGCCGATGCGCGACCCCTGATCTTCGCCGCGCGCCCACAACCACGCCGAGGGAGCCAGCTCTTTGGCTTCGCGCGCGATTTTTCCGCCGTGCCATTCAGCCATGGCGACAAAACGGCGCCGCCCCAGGCTGCCCAGTCCACTGACGCGGTGCACCACTCGATACTTCGGCAGGGGCGCGGGCAGCGCGCGCTCCATCGCCTTCCTGGCACCCGCAGGGATCGGCGTGTGAAGCGTAGGCAGTGCGTTCATCTTCTGCCAGAACAGTTCCGGATTTTTGAGGCGCTCGACGGCCATTCGGCGAAGGCTGGTGTGATGCTCACTCAGCACCAACGGGGAGCCGCCTTGGACTAGCGCTTCGCGATAGCCATCCAGAATAGCCTCTGTCGCAGGCTTGGCGTCGATGGTCAGCCGCTGGGTCTCGATCGCAAAAATAACGCTGGTGGCCAGGCGCACCAGGTCGCAGGTGTAGGGCAGCACGCACCCCTCGTCAAAATCGTTGAGCCCCCACACCAGGCGTCCCTCCGCATCGCGCCAGGTTCCGAAATTCTCCACGTGCAGGTCTCCTACACCCAGAACATGCTTGGCGGCGGTAAGGGGCTCGCAGACTTTAGGAAAAGTTTGGGCCCAGCGATAAAAGGTCGCGCGCAGAAACGGAAAGACGGCGTCGCGCATCAACCGATGCTTCTGTTCGACGTCCGCTGGAATCATTGGCAAGTTACGAGCGAGCCAAGCCTCGTACTTGGCGGTCGATTTTCGGAAGTTCATAGCGCGCACCAATTATATCCTCGGTAAGAAGTACCTTGAGCTTTCTTCATAATTGACGATTCCGCCGCCGCGCGACGCGACAAACTGCTTAGATCTGACTGATTTAGCGTTTGGCCCCGCATCTGCTTTAGAAGAGGGCGGAGGTCCTCAGAGCATGACTCGAAAGAATATAATGCCTGTCCTATTAAGCTTCGCGCTGTTGATGGTGGCTTTTGCGCTGCCCAGCTATGCGGACCAGTGGGACAAGAAAACAATTGCAACGTTCTCTCAGCAGATAGAAGTACCCGGCGCGGTTCTGCCAGCCGGAACGTACGTGTTCAAATTGGTGGATTCCCAATCGGACCGCCACATCGTACGCATCATGAACGAACGCGAGAATAAGGTCTTCGCGACCATCCTCGCGATCCCCAGCTACCGCATGGAAACCCCCAGCAAGACGATTTTCACCTTCTACGAAATGCCGGCGGGCCAAGCGGAAGTGATGCATGAATGGTTCTATCCCGGCGACAACTACGGTCAGGAATTCGCCTACGGCAAAAAGCGGCAGGCCGAGATTCTAGCGGCCACCAAGCTGGTGAGACGCGGATCCGAGACCGAAGTTCAGGTAGCGTCCGCCGCAACTACTACGACCACGACCACGACCGAGGAGACCACGCCGAAACCGGTAGAGGCGGTAGAGACCGCGGCGGCTCCGACCGCCGAAACCACGGCTCCTGCGGTTGCGGACAACGACAACGAGAAGTTGGAGTCGCCGTCGGCCGAAGCAGCTACCGAGGAAGCACAGTCCCCGGCGCCTGCGCCGGAACCGACGCCTGCTCCTTCTGACCAGGACAATATGCCGAAGACCGCGAGCGAGCTCGCTCTGATCGGTCTGTTTGGTGTACTGGCGGCGCTGGCCGCGTTCGGAATGCGCCAATACCGTGGAGGTTTGCGGTAGACGCGAAAAGACAGCCATGAGCCCGTATCCGCCCCCAGCTCCTCCACAACCAATGCCGGCGAGGCGCGCCGTCCGCAAGACGCGCCTCGCTCGAGGGGTAGAATACGGGCTCTGGCTGGTAGCTTGTGTTCTGCTCGGATACTGCGGGTGGGTTTGGTTCGACGCGCGCCGGCACCAGGAGGAGGGCAGCCGGGAGCTTGAAAAGCAAACGGCTGTTGAGGTGACGCCGGAGAAGAAGGTTCGTGTTCGCCCAGTTTACGGAAGCACGGTAGCGAAGATTGAAATTCCCCGGCTAGGTTTATCCACCATCGTATTTGAAGGGACCGGCGATGACGTGCTGCTGCACGGCGCCGGTCATTTGCGTAGTTCGGCGCTTCCCGGCGAAACCGGAAACGTGGTGTTCGCGGCACATCGCGATACGTTCTTCCGGCCGCTCCGGAATCTGCGCGAAGGCGATTCAATCGACGTGGTAACCGGCGGAGGGACGCGCCACTACGTGGTCTCGAACACCGAGGTTGTGAATCCCGACGCGACCGAAGTGCTGCAACCCACGCCGGACGCGACACTCACCCTGATCACCTGCTTTCCTTTTTACTATGTGGGCAACGCTCCTCAAAGATTCGTGGCGCGGGCCCGCGAGGTGTCCGGGGATTTAAACAATACCCAGGCCGACAAGGCCGGTCGAGTTTCTCCCGTGGAGGCAGCCCGTCCCCGCCCGTCCGAAGGCGAGCCGATACGAAGCTCGGATGCGCCCTCGCGAGCTCGCCGTGCCCCGCTGCCCCCCTTCAAGCCCACGCCGCTGCCGTCGTTCAAACCCGCAACGAGCGCCGCGCCTGCAACCGACTGGGTGACGGAACCTGACTCGCATTCGGAGAATCCCACCCATCCAGGGACTAGCATGGAAGATCCAGCGCCCTCCGCCGTCGAACCTGCCGCTACTGCAAGCAATGCGCCGAAGAAAAGCTGGAGGTCGCGTGTCATGGGCAGGATCACAGGCTTGGTCCGGCGGCCGAAATCGGAATGAGCTGCGGGTCAGCTACTCCTCACCTGACGCGCATACCTGCGCGATCCGCGCCATAGCCATTCGGATCCCGATCTCGCGCGTGCGCTGCGCTACCGAATACGACAGCAGCGCGTAGAGGACCGCGGCTGCTAGCAATAACGCAGCCGCGGCAAAAATCGGCGCGCGGATCATTATCGAAGTAGCCCAAGCTTCCGGATCGTCCGAAACCAGAATGAGCGATTGAGACGCTTCATCTCGCCGTGGAATTTCTGGTTGAGGTCGCGCCATTCTTCCATGACGTCGCGCCTCGCGCCGGCGTCCAGCGTTGCAGGACCCTTGCGCGCAACAATGGGCAGCGACCAGGCATACGACCAGACGATCCCGAAAGGCGCAAAGTCTTCGCTGACGATGCGTATGTCGCGAAAACCGGCCGCAGCCAAGCGGTCCTCGAGATCCTTCCCGCTAAACTCCCGCATCTCCAGCGTGCTCCCGATGCCGCCGTGGAAGACTGGATTCTCGAAAACGTGAAATTGCCCGTCGGGTGTTCGATTGAGAAGGACGGTTTTGCCGCCCACCCGACCGAAGCCAAGCTGATGCAGTTCCGGATAATGCTCGAGCGTCGAGGCTTCGAGCGAGTAGGGCGCGGTCATCACCAGCACGCCGCTGGGCTTGAGCATGCGAAACAAGTTCTCGAACGACCGTTCGACCGGCGGCGGGACGTGTTCCAGGACGTCACCCGCAACGATGAAGTCATACGCCGCCAGATCTGTCTCCGCCGGCTGCGTGATGTCGAGGAGAGGAGCGCGGTCGACGAAGGTATTCCGATAATCGAATTTCTCCAACAGGCGCCCGGCATAAGTACTCGAGTCGCTCAGGCCAACGCCGCGCAAGCTCTTCACACGGGGAAATTGCATCAGAGGGAGACTGACGCCGAAGAGCTCGATAGAAAGGGAGTGAACAATCCCCCGCAATCGTACGTTGGACTGGCAGGACGCGCACGTAGGGTCTTCGCGCGGCAACTCGACGCCTCGATATTCGTTGGCGTCGCCACAGATGTTGCATGTGAACCGGATCGGCGAAGGAGTAACGGCCATGTGCCTAACGAACTGATCTTACTGAAAATTGAGGCGGGTAGAATTCGAGGCTTGATGGCGTTATTGCGGAGCAGGCGGCCCGAAAAAAATAGCGGGCGGAGTGCCGAAGCAATCCGCCCGTCAAAGGAGGACAAATTGGGGAGCTTTACTGCTCGAAATATCCAGCCGCGAGTTCCGGCTTGGCTTCCAGCGCCTGGCGCCAGAAATTGCGTGCCTGGTCGTTATCGCCCTTGGTCTTGAGCGCGTGACCCAGGTTGAGTAGCGCTTCGGCGAAGTTGGGCCGCTCGGTAAGAGCTTCGTGATAGAGACGGATCGCGTCTTCGATCTGACCCGATTTCTGGAGCAGCAGGCCGGTGTTATAGAACAGCTCGGGTGTGCGCTCGCCGGCTTCGATCAGCTTAGCTTGCAGGTCCAGCGCACGATCCAGATCCTCGCGCTCGACCGCCATGGCCGCCAGGCCGCGTAGCGCGTCGATCGAGCTCGGTTCGGACTCAAGCACGGTCTCGAAGGCCTTCGCAGCGCCCTCATGATCGTTGGTGTTCCACAGCGCGAGACCGAGATTCAACTGCGCTTCCGGCCACGGCGACCGCTTGCGCACGCAGGACTGGAAGGCTTCCGCGGCAGCGCGATAATCGGCGCGCTGCAAGCGCAGGTAGCCCAGCCGGAACCAGGCGTCTTCCCATTCGGGATTCCGCGCGAGCAACTTAACGTAGAGGCGTTCAGCTTCTTCCTTCTCGCCCTGCTGTTCCAGCACGCTGGCCAGATTGTAGATCACGTCGGCCAGATCGGGCGCGATTTGCAGGGCACGCTCGTAAGATTCGCGGGCTTCTTTCAGTTCGCCGCGCTCCTGCCGCACGATGCCCAGGTTGACATGGGCCTGCTTCGCGTCAGGACGGATGCGCACTGCCTCCGAGTAAGCCTTCCCGGCTTCTTCGAGACGATTGCATTTCTGTTCGGCGACGCCCAGATTGAAGCAACGCTCAAAATGATCGGGCGTGAACTCTACCAGCTTCTGGCAGTAACGGGCGGCGGCTTCGTAATCGTTAGAGTGGAAGGCGCAGGTCGCCAGGCCTTCGAGCGCCGCCTGCGAGAACGGACGCATGGTCAACAGCCGCTCCGAGTATTGCTGAATGGCGCCATGATCCTTGCGCGCCATGCCGATGGTGATCAGATTCACCAGGCACTCTTCCGACTGCGGGTTGCGCTCGAGAATACGCAGGTATTCGGTGGTGGCTTCGTCGAACTTCCACAGCAGTTGCTGCGAAACAGCCTTGCCGAACATCGCTGTTTCGTGATTCGACTGATGCGCCAAAACCTTATCGAAATACTCGATGGCGGATTCGGGTTTCTCCTGGTGGAGCAGGCAGATGCCCAGGCCGAGATTGGCTTCGGTGCGTTGCGGATCGGTCTCCAGGGCCTTCAGGAACGCGTCCGAGGCTTCCTGCCAGCGGCCCAGTTTCTCGTAGCAGATTCCCAGGTTGAAGTTGGCGGTGGGATGACGCGCCACCAGGCCGAGCAGCTTCTCGTAGGTCTTGATGGCGTCGTCGTATTGCTCCAGTTCGAACTGGACGTGGCCTTTCGCAGCCAGGATCTCAGCGTTTTCCTCGCCGTTTTCGATGGCGGTGTTGAGCTCGCGCAGGGCTTCCTTGCGTTTACCTTCCAAGTGCAGCGCTACCGAACGCGCCAGCGCCGGTGACACTACTTTTCCATTGGCGCGCGCGCCGGGCGCGGCGTTCGGACCGTTCTGTTTTGCACTCATTGCTATCTCCCGTTTGTGGTTGGATCGTAAGGCGCGAGGAACGCGCACAAGCGGCCCAGCATGTCGTATTGGTGCGTCACCTGTACCCAGCGGACGCGGCTCTCTTCTCCTCGGGAAGAATAGAATCCCACGCCGCCCCGGGGCAGCCGCTTTTCGGTCCACGCGTCAATCATTTGTCCCTGCACGGCCACTGAGAAGTTGTCCCCGCTCACGTCCATCATGACGCGATACAAGGTATCCTCACGGGCATTGATCGGCACAAGTGTGTCAATACGTGAGTCCGCTTTTCCGTTTACCACGGCATAACGGGTTAAGCCGATGGTGGGCAAGGGGCCGGGCTTCAGCACCGTCAGTTTCACCACGTAGTAATTGTCGTAGTCCGAAGCGCGCACGATCCAGCTCATGGCCTTCTTTCCGATCATCCCCAGGAATTGGAATTGATAATCGGCCAACCCCATAGAAGGGCGGTACAGGGCCAGCGTTCCCGGGCTCACGAATCCAACCGTGTCATAGGACCAGGTGGCGGTGGCGTCGCCGCGGCTGGCCCAATCGTCCAGTCCGGACCGAAAATCCTCGTTCAGGGCGACGGCAGCGCGGTCGGCGAGATTCTGTTTGACGTTGGTCCACTGGGTGTCGAGGGCCTTCTTGACATTTCCGGTGGCAGGCACGGTCACATGCACTTTCGGCAGCGCAGGATTCAGCACCAGACCCAGCAACACGGGGATCGCGACCACTAGCAGCTTGAGATCGCGCGGAGCGCTCTTCCAGTAGTGTGCGGCTTGTTCCCAGACATGCGCCTGGAGTAACTTGCGGCTCGGCTCGGCGATTCGCGGAAGAGCGGCCGGGTGTGGAACCGCCTGGTCCGAAATCGGCTTTTCGTCCAACGGCTGGAGTCGCGAGGAAGTGGGACGAATGGGATCCAGCAGCACCGACTGCGCCAGCAAGCCGACCTTCGAGACCGGATGCGGGACACCCGGATCCCGTCCCGGTTGCGGGCCGTTCACGATAGAGAAAAGCTGCTTGGACGTCGCGCTCAATACGCGGCCAAATTCGCGGGCCGCAGTGGCTGCAGCATAGGCGTGCGCGTCGGGAGCTAATCGTTCGGGAGGGACGGCAGGAAATTCGATGGACTCGACCGTAGCCACATTTCCGAATCCGGCTTGGGCATGCACCGGGTAGCGACTGCCACGCGCCAGGCGAAGGTTGGTCAGGGCGTTGGGAATCGAGAGCGTGAATTGTGGAGCGTTAGCCGCGACGGAGCGCAGCTCCAACGGCTCAATCTCGCCCCTACGCCGCCTGGACGAGACCACGGCGGCGCCAGAGAGGATCGCAACCCGCGCTGCCATCGCGATTTCGGGCGTCCCCAGCCGCTCGGTACCATTCTCGGCCTCGATGGGCAACCGGACTTGCAGGACTGCGTTTCGAGCCGCTCGCAACTTGGTACGGGCGGCACGGCCCTTGCGGATCGGCGCCTCCTGGTCTTCGATTTGCTGCGGCGTTCCTAGCGGGAGTGCCGGTTCGATACGTCGCGCCTCGAATCGAGGCATGGCCTGCGCAGTGGCGACGGGCGGAATCTGCTCCTCGAACCAGCGCTGAAATTCGTCCGTCTGGGGTGCCGCTTGCATCGCCAGTCGCAGCGGGTCGGGAACTCGCGGGAAGAACGGCGTCACGCGACTCTCGGCCGGTTGCGGCGGGGATGACAACCAGCCATCCGTGACACGCATCGAGATCGCGTCGGCGTAGCAATCCATTCGGACGACGCGGGCGTCCGGAGACCACAACGGTTTGTACGGAGTCAGCGCGGTTTCGTATTCGACCGGATCGGCCGAGACCATTTCCGGTGACTGGTCCAGCCGCGGATGGAACCGCTCTACGATCAGGCCCGCCGCGTCGGGCAAATGCGCGAGCAGCACTGGGAGTGCCTCGGGCTCCATCGGAGCGGCCGGCTGGCCCAGAATCTGTTCAATCGTTTCCGGAGTCGCCGCGATCGCTTGGAGCGAGGTATGGGTCTGATGCAGCCGTTCCACAGCGAGCCGTTCCTGCTCCGCCCAGTAGGCTTTCTTGTGTGCCGGCGAACAGAATTGTCCGCTCGTGATCTTCCGGTAAAGCGGCAGCCTGCCGTCGCAAAACAGGCAGCGTACGTCAGCCCACGACATAACCCAATGCTAAGCCGACCCCGATGCAAATACTACGAGGCAAACCCCTTAGGGTGCGGGTAGGGTTTCGGCTTAAGTACCCGGGTGAAGATAGTTTGCTGCGCGGTGGCGGAGCGCTTTACCCCCGAACCGGAATGCTAGGGTAGGGACATGCGCCCGCGCATCCTTACTGTACTGGCCATTTTATTCGGTGCAGCTTTCCTGGTCTGCTCCGCCGCAGCCGAGACCATCGTTATCCGTGCCGGCACCCTGCTCGACGGCAAGGGCGGCGTCTCCAAGAACCAGGAAATCGTGATTGAAGACGGTAAAATCCGCGCGGTTCGGCCCGCGCAGCGATCCGCTACAGTAACATACGATTTGAGCGCGCTCACGGTGATGCCTGGCTGGATCGATACGCACGTCCATCTGGACTGGCATTTCGACGCGAATCGCAAGCTGGCGAATCGCGCGCAGGAAAAGCCGCAGACCACAGTGGCATATGCCGCGGAGAACGCCTGGCTCACGTTGCAAGGCGGATTCACGACGGTGCAAAGCGTCGGCTCGCCGATCGATCTGGAGATTCGTGATCGCGTCGATCACGGCTATTTGCCAGGGCCCCGGATTCTCACCTCAGTCCGTCAGATCAACGATCGCAGCGGCGATCCTGACAAATTACGCGAGCTGGTGCGCCAGACCAAGCGCGAGGGCGCGGATGTGATCAAGCTGTTCGCCACCTCCGGCATGAGTGCGGGCGGGGCGCAGACCATGAGCGACGATCAGCTCAACGCAGTGTGCGGTGAGGCGCGAACGCAGGGAATGCGCGCCGTGGTGCACGCGATCGGCGCGGGCGGTATCAAGGCGGCGATTCGGGCGGGCTGCACGGCGATCGAACATGGCGATTTCGCCGACCCAGAAGCGCTGGACCTGATGCTCCAGAAGGGCGTCTATTTCGATCCGAACTTTCTGGTAATCCACAATTATCTGGATCAGCGCGACAGCTTCCCCACCTTCACGCCGGCTTCGTTCAAGTCGCTCGAAGATGCGCTGGAGCCCACCGCGAAGGCACTGCGCCTGGCGCGAAGCAAAGGCGTGAAGATCGTCTACGGAACGGATGCGGTGGCGGGCGCGCACGGCCGTAACGCGGTCGAGTTTCTGTATCGCATCAAAGACGGCGGCGAAAAGCCCATGGATGTGCTCATCAGCGCGACCTCGCTCGCCGCGGAATCGCTGGGAATGGACGATCGGATCGGGCAGATCGCACCGGGTTTCGAGGCGGACCTGATCGCGACGCGCGGGAGCCTGATCGACGACGTTCAATCCGTTCTGCGGGTCGCCTTCGTAATGAAGAGTGGCAAAGTATATAAAAATGTTACGCCGGCTAAGCCATGAGTTCGGGAAGAGAGCCGCGATGCTGAGATTTATCGCGGCCGCGCTGCTGCTGGGACTATGCGGGTGTTCCGTGGTAGCGCTGCATCCGCTGGCGGGCGATTCCGCTGCGCCGGCCGATCGATCGCTTGCCGGTCTCTGGAAAGTGGTCGAAGAAACCGACCTCTATCGCATCACTCAGGCGGACGAAAAAACCTTCAAATATTGCGAGCTGAAGGACGACAAAGCCACCGACTGCGGAAGCGTGCAACTGGTCGAGTTGGGAAAACAATGGTACGCCGACATTATTCCGGACGGCTCGATCGTGCCGCTACACACCTGATCGCGCGGGTGCACCGGACGAGATTCGGATGGCGATCCTGGAGAAGGTGGATCCCGCGACCACCGTGCGCCACGAGATGGTCGGCAAAGGGAACTCGCGGCAACTGGTGTTCACGGCGTCGACACGAGAGCTGCAGGCGGCGCTGCCGAGCCTCGCCGCGAGACCTGGGGCCTTCGGCAAGGACGCCGTCCTCCGGCGAGTGAAGTCCGCCACGCCGGAAAATTGAATCACGGGCCGGAGGCCAGACTCGTATCTCTGGCTCCTGGGTCCTGGCTCCTGACTCCTGGCTCCCGACTTCTGACTTCCTACTTGGTCTCCACCTTCATCACGAAATAGTTAAACTTGGTCCCCTTGGCGACCAGCAACTGGTGCGGCACACCGGCCGGGATATGGATGATGTCGCCTGGCCCCAGCGTCTTGCGCTCGCCGCCTTGAATCGCGGGTCCGCGAGTCTCGCCCGGCGCAGTCACTTTGCCGCCCGGAACCGTGCCGCCGATCACCAGCGTCGCGGCGCCGGATTGGCACACGAACAGGTCGGCCATCTTGTCATGTACCTCGGCCTCGCCGTCGCCTTCGCGATGGGCGATCATGGTCGAGTGATTGCCGAAGTTCGAAAGCTGCTCCGTCGCCACTTTCTTCTCATTCATCTTGGGCGCGAGCTTCTTGTCGAATTCGCCCAGGTCGTGCGCTTTCCAGATCACGAATCCGGGGGGATCGGCGGCGAACAGCGGAATCAGCGTCAGTAGCAAGAGTAGTTTCTTCATGCGGTCCTCACTTTCGGAATGCGCTGCTCTAAGGGCGCCAGCGCGGGGAAATCGGTGAACGGCGCGTTCTGATACCAGTACGCCACCGAAAAGAAATTGTCACCACGATCGTTGGCGTGGCCGTGCTCCATGGTGTGCTTCAGGTAGCGCTCAAACGTCACCGGATTATCGCCATGCCAGCGATAGCAGCAGTAGCGACCGCCGGTGCGCTCCGGTGCCGCGATCAGGTGCGCACCGTACATTTTGTGTCCAAAGGGTTGCGCGCCGTCGCGCCCGCCGAAATCCCAGCTCCCCAGGAAATAATCTTCCGACCCGGTTCCGATGATGGCGGGCTTCGATTCGTCATCGATGAAAATCATATCATCGCCTTCGCCCCACCAGCGATCGGCGTTTTGCAGAACACCGAGCGTGACTCCCATCAGATGCCCGCGGCCGCGGGTCTCGACATACACGTAATTGGCTTTGCCGTCGGGATTGAGCTTCGCCGCGTCGCCCGTCGAAGGAATGCACGGAGCGCTCTGACGATACTGCGCGTGAAAATACATCGCGTCGTCGGGCAGCCGCGGGACCGTCATATAGTCGATATTCGAATAAAACGCGCCCACTTCCTGCTTGCCTTCATTGGTCACGGTCATACGCGCCGCGCGTCGATACGGCATGGCGAAATAGCAATTCAACGAGCGTCCCGGTGAGCACGCCAGATATTCCGACTCATAAATCTGGTAGGAGTTGAGATTCAACCCGAAGAAATCGCCAATGGGCGCTTCGATGCTGGGCTTCGCGTTGCCATCCCACCACGCGCGCAGCACCAGTTCCTTTAGGTGATCCCCGCTGCGTGCAGCGATGGTGAACCAGATGTGACTGATCATGCCGGGTCCGGTCGCGTTGAACACTTCCTGCGTGCCGCCCGCCGGAATGACCCAGGAGTCGCGATTGCCGCCGGTGCGGTCGTAGCTGGATTGCTTTAGCGATTTGTGCTGGAAGGAGCGCGCGTAGCGCGGCATGAATCGCGCCTCGCCCCCCGGCCCCTGCCCGCCACCTTGGCCGCCCCCTCCGCCGCGCCCATCCTGCGCTTGCGCCGCGAAAACCGCCGCGCCCAGCCCGGTCAGGCCCAGCGCCCTGCGCACGAACCCGCGACGCCCCTTGCTGTCCATCGTAGTGCTCATGGGCGGGATTATAGCGCGTGTTACGCTGGGGGTTCCCGCCATGTTGCTCCGCTTTTTCCTGGCTGTCTCCCTGGGTGCCGCGGCTGCGCTGGCGCAACCCGCACCTCGCCTCTTCGACCAGGTGGGAGAAATGATGAGCACCCTCTCTGAGATCACCGGGTGGCGCATCCGCCGCAGCGTTCCCTCGCAAATGCTGAGCAAGGAGAACTTCCGCCAGTTCGTGGAAGGGCGCATGAAGCAGACTTCCAGCCGCGAAGATCTGCGCATCGAAGAGCTGACCCTCAAGATGTTCGGCTTCGTCCCACAGGATTTCAACCTGGAGCGCGAAACCGTGGACCTGGTGAGCGAGCAGGCCGCCGCGTTTTACGACTACAACAAGAAGCGGCTCTTCATTCTGGATTCCACTACGCAGGGCGGCGAGCAGCGCGTGGCCCTGGTACATGAGCTGGCGCACGCGCTGGCCGATCAGCAATATCCGCTCGGCAAGTATCTGCGCAAAGGATCGCCCGACGACGACGGTTCGACCGCGCGTCAAGCCGTGATGGAAGGACAAGCCACCTGGCTCACCTGGGCGTACATGTCCAAGCGCGCCGGCGGAAAAGCCGAGGTTCCACGCGCCATGCTCGAGGAGCAAAAGCAATCCACTCCTTCG
>WNFL01386163.1_pt1 | contig 15139 bp, 18 predicted proteins | sample 5400361 | NCBI WGS metagenome assembly WNFL01 (sample SAMN13153351, study PRJNA577476) | soil metagenome | isolation source: 40 cm soil on Douglas fir-dominated hillslope | place: USA:California | collected 2013-09-17
ATTGAATTGCGAAAGCGAAGGCACCTCCGACGGCGCATACACAACGGCGGCAAGAAGATTGATGGGATACCAGATGCTCCCGGCCTTCAACAGGCCGTAGAGGCAGGCCAGCGCCGCCATCGCTATGCTTCCCGCTAAGCCGCCCTTCACACCGGCCGAAATTGGATAAGTTTCAACGGGAAGCCACGCGCGCACTTGTTCAGGAGCAACTGGCAACCGTTCGACGACGCGGCGTTCCGTGGTAATCGACACTTCCTCAGGGACGATTGGCACAACTTCTTCGTGCTCGTGAGGCAAGACTTCGCGGAACCAGCCGACGCATCCAGCCAAAGCGAGCACAGCACCCAAGACGCTTACCGACGCGCTTGTCAGGAGTCCCGCGAACAGCAGCGTAAATCCAAAAGCCAACACAATGGGCCACGCCGTGGAAGCAGGCAATTCGATCTCGCGGAGCCCCTGGGGGCTTTGCCTGCTTTGTTCAACGGATAATGGCGCTGCCATTACTTCTCCTCATGCCTCGTTATCAGCGGGCGACAACGTAAACTACGGTGAAAACAACGACCCACACCGCATCCACAAAATGCCAGTACAGAGAAAGCACATCCACGCGAGCGGACTGCTCCGGACCGACACGCCCAGCCAGCCCAAAGAGAAGCACGATGGTGAGCATGAGCAAACCTACCGTGACGTGAGTGGCGTGCAGACCCACGAGCGAGTAGTAGGTCGTCCCAAACAGGTTGGTGGAGATCGTCAGCCCGCGTTTGTAGATCAGCCGGTGCCATTCCTGGCCAGTACCGAACAAAAAAAGACCACCTAGCACAATCGTGAGGAACCACAAACCGAGGAACGCGCCTCGCTTGCCGCGTTCGAGAAATCTTGACGCCAAGTGGATCGTCAGGCTGCTGGACAACAAACAAATCGTGTAGAAGATAGGTATCTCAAGCACTTCCCGGGGAGTCGGCCCGCTAAGGCTCTTCGCTGCATAGAAGAGATAGGCCACGACGAAAATCGTGAAGATCGCCGATTCGGCAACGATCAGGCTGGCCATTCCGACCTTGCCCCGATACGGGAGAGTCCAGACGATGGGCGCCTGAGCGATCGGCGTTGTGAATGCGCTCATCGATTGCTCCCTTCACTCATAGCGGCTATCCGGGTCTTCAGGATGCTTGCGATCCCACAGCGGCCGCCGACTGCTTACCGTGGGAATCGAGGCGAAGTCGTAGGAAGGTGGAGGCGAACTCACGGACCATTCGAGAGTCCAGGCGTCCCAGGGATCGTTGCCCGCTTTAGGTCCTCTGAAATAGGAAAGGACGAGGTTCGCCACAAATACCAATATGGCAAGGCCCTGAACGAATGTGCCGATCGTGACGATTAGGTTTAGCGTGTCCCAGCCGCGGCCGGGCTCGTAGGTGTAAATGCGCCGCGGCATGCCGAGCACGCCGGGAATGTGCATCGTGTCAAACGTGAGATGAAACCCGATGAAGAACAACCAGAAATGCAGTTTGCCGAGGGATTCGTTCAGCATTCTGCCGGTGATTTTCGGGTACCAAAAATAAAATGCAGCAAAAAGCGCAAACATGATCCCGCCCACGATCACATAGTGAAAGTGCGCGACGACAAAGTACGAACCGTTAAGCTGCCAATTGAAAGGCGCCGCGCCCAGCATGATGCCAGTGAGACCGGCAATCAAGAATTGGAACAGGAATCCGATGCAGAAAAGCATGGGTGTCGTGAACTGGATCTTCCCACCCCACATAGTGCCGAGCCAGTTGAAGATCTTGATGCCAGTCGGAACAGCAATAACCATCGTCGTCAGCACGAAAAAGCTGTTGGAATAGGAGTTCATCCCGATGGTGAACATGTGGTGCGCCCATACGCTCATGCTCACGAAGGCGATACACACCGTGGCTCCTACCATGACCGGATAGCCAAAGATAGGCTTGCGCGAAAATACCGGAATGATCTCGGACGCAAACGCAAAGGCAGGAATGACAAGGATGTACACTTCCGGATGCCCAAAGATCCAGAAAAAATGCATCCACAGGGCCGCCGACCCACCTGCCTGCGTATCAAAGAAATGGCCGCCCAAATAACGGTCGACGAGCAGCATGATCTGCGCCGCCGAAAGCGGACTGATCGAAATCAGCACCAGAAAGGCCATCACCAAGTTGAGCCACGCCAGCAGCGGCATACGGCTCAGCTTCATGCCTGGACATCTCATGCACACGATCGTCGCAATGATGTTGATCGCAGTCCCGATGCTCCCGAATCCCGAAACCAACACCGCAATTGTCCAATAGTCGGTGCTGTGACCAGGAGAAAACGCACGCGATGTGAGCGGAGCGTACGCCCACCAGCCCACATCTGGAGCATTGCCTGCGCCGTACAGGCCGCTTCCGCCAATCAAACTGAAGTACAGAAGGCATCCTCCGAAAGCGCTCAGCCAGAAACTGAATGCATTGAGCCGCGGAAACGCCATGTCTCGGGCGCCAATCATCAACGGCACGAGATAGTTTGCGAACCCGAACATGACAGGCATGATGACGAAGAAAATCATGGTCGTGCCATGCATGGTGAACATGCGGTTGAAGACCTGTGGCGAAACAAAGTCGTTATGTGGACGGATGAGCTGGATGCGCATGATGGCGGCTTCGATTCCGCCGATAATGAGAAACGTCAGCGCAAACAGGATATAAAGGACGCCCAGTCGCTTGTGATCGACCGTGGTCACCCATTCATGCAGCGCTTCAACCCATGGCCGGCCCGCAACGTCCGCGCTTTGAATGGCCATTGCATCCGATGACATGTCTCGTCTCCCAAGCTCTCAGTTAGTGAAGCGTCTCCAAATAGCGCACGAGCGCGTCCAGGTCGGCATCGCTCAACTTCATGGCCGGCATGAGCGAGCCGGGCTTGATTGCGTCAGGGTTCTGGATCCACAAGCGAAGATTTTCGGTGGTGTTTTCGGCCGCGCCCGCCGCGATCGTGCTGCGGCTCATCAAGTGCGTTAGATCTGGACCAAAGCGGCCGGTTGCATTCGTGCCGCCAACTGCGTGACAGTTCACGCAGGCGGTTGTTTCGAAAACGCGCCTGCCGGCGATTTCTTGATCGTCCCGCTTGGTGGGCTGCTTTTGCGCGTGGACCCACGCATCGAAGACTTCCGGGCTGTCCACCGACACGCGCAGAAGCATCTTCGCGTGCTGCGTGCCGCAATACTGGGCGCACTGGCCGTGAAAGACGCCTGTCTGGTGCGGGTCCATCCACGTTTCGTTTACGCGATTTGGAATTAAGTCGGTCTTTCCCGCAAGCTGAGGGACCCAGAAGCTGTGATCGGTGTCGGCAGAGAGCAGCTTTAGAAACGTGGGAGTTGGATGGGCAGGATCGCTCACAGGAACGTGCAGTTCGTTAGCTGTGACGATGCCAAGCGCAGGGTAGCGAAACTCCCACCAGAACTGGTGGCCGATCGCGGTGACCTCCACTGCTGCCGCGGGTTTGGGAGCATCCTGAATCGCGTGAATCACGCGGGCTGTGGCCAGAAATAGAACAACCACAATAAGAATCGGAATGATAGTCCAAGCCAGCTCAATCTGCGTGCTCCCGTACACTTGCGCGGGCTCTCGTTTAGCATTCGCATCGGTGTTACGGAATTTCACGACGGCGTAACTCAATAAGCCGAAGACGACCAGGAAAATCAGTCCCGTGATTGCGAGGACGAAATGTGACAGACGATAGATCGACTCCGCGGGCGTCGAGCGTGGATCGAATATGCTCGGAAAAGAGTTCTCTGGCGGCGCGGCTCCGTTGCACAAACCAACAACGAGAAGTATCCCACCCAAGAAAATGAGTGTTCCAATGGCCCGGCCGACGACCACTCGCCACTCCGTCTTGTGCTTCTCCGCCATTGCCGACTGTGCTTCCTTCTCGTCGGCGCCGCCTCCGTTCAGGCCCCCCAGCTAGCCAAGGAGCTTCCCGATAGCTTATGCGCTGACAATCGCAAGACTATGACTGCGACGCGATACGAGTGAATGTCGATCGCGAGTTGTCCTACGTTCCTGGAGGTGCACCTTGCGCTCCAATCGATCCGTGCTCACGTTATCGCCTTATCTCTTTTGTGTGCAGTTTCTTGCAGGTCGGACTGGCGTTCGCGCGGTACAGCACAGGAAGGACGTACCGTCACCGAATGGACAGTCATGTCAACGGGTTGGCGCTCCGTGGAAGGTAAACCCAGCTCCATCGCTCGGCCTTCGCTTCCACGTGCTTACGACGGACCCCAATGCTCCGACAGCCTCCGGCGGCCTAATGCCGCGCCCAAATATCGTTTTCAGGATCACAGTGATAGAGGAGCGCGTGGGAACTCTGAAATCTACAGTCGTGCCCAGGCAAACAATAGGAGCGACGAAGTGAAGGCAATAAGAGTGGTCATCATCGGGGGAGGCTTTGCCGCAATGCAGTTCGCAAAGACTCTTCGCAGCAAATTACGCCTCTCCGAGTGCGAGATTCTCCTCTTCAACCGCGAGAACCACATGGTCTTTCATCCTCTCCTCGCGGATGTCGCTGGAGCCTCCATAAATCCTGACGCTGCCGCAGCCCCGTTACGCCAAATGCTCCCAGGAGTCGAGTGCCGCACCGAGCGCGTGCAAAGGATAGACCTGCGTTCTTCAGAGATTGAGTTTGACGATGGCAGCGGCGCCCTTACGCGTTTGCACTACGACCATGTCGCGATCGCCTGCGGCGCCGAAAGCAATCTTGGAATCATTCCCGGAATGAGCGAACACGCCTTCGCCTTCAAAGTCATGCGCGACGCCGTCGAGCTTCGCCAGCAGATCGTTCGTCAAATGGAATCCGCCGAGGCCACCACGGATCCCGATCTCCGCCGTCGGCATCTCAGCTTCATCATCGTGGGAGCAGGCTTCAGCGGAGTAGAAGTCGCCGGCGAAATCAATGAGCTCGTTCGCAGCAGCACCCGCTTTTACCGCAATTTCCGCAAGGAAGATGTTGTTGTCAACCTGGTCTATTCCCAAGACCAGGTCCTGCCCGAAGTCGCGCCCAAGCTTCGCGAATTCGCCAGAAAAAAAATGGAAAAGGCCGGCGTTACCATGCTGCGGAACACCCGCGCAGTTGCCGCTACGCATGAAGGCGTCGAACTTCACGACGGCCGCATGCTGACGGGAGCCACGGTGGTGTGTACCATTGGCACCGCGACCTCTCCGTCGTTCAAGCCCTCGACGTTCCAAAGGAACGCGGACGTACACGCACCACGCCCGAAATGCGAATTGAGGGGCAGACCAATGCATGGGCCCTCGGTGATTGTGCGTACATCATCAACGCCTTCGACAACAAACCCTCACCGACAACCGCTCAATTCGCCGAACGCCAGGGTCGCCAGGCGGCACTCAACTTCATCCGAATCGTGAACGGTGAAGCCACCAAGCCATTCCATTTCAAAGCCCTTGGGCAGCTCTGCTCCATCGGTGGTTACGAGGCTGTCGCGGAAATGCTCGGCGTACACGTCTCGGGTTTCCTCGCATGGCTGATGTGGCGGGGCGTTTACCTCTTCAAGCTGCCCGACTTGGTCGCGCCGAATTAAAGTCGCGCTGGACTGGTCATGGGACGTCCTCTTCCCGCGTGATCTCAGCTTCCTGAACACCGATACAACGGGACAAGTAACTCACGCGTATTATCGCCCCGGCGATTTCATTCACCGCCAAGGCGAAGTCGCTCGCACCTTCAGCATGATCGAAGACGGCCAAGTAGAAGTCCTGCAGAAAGATTCACAAACTTCGGACACAAAAGTTGTCGCCGTCTTGGGCAAAGGTGACTTCTTCGGCGAAGGCGCACTCCTAGGAAACCGCCCCCACGAAGCGAGCATCCGCGCTCGGTCCGCCGTGCGGCTCCGACAAATCGGCAGTGCCCTCTTCTCAGAAATTGCGGGTTCCTTCGCGCCGCTTCGCGAACTGCTCGTAAAAGCCGTCACCCGCGGCTCCGATTTTTGGCGCCGATTGCCAATAAGCAAGTCCATGCTAGAAGGCGAGTCAACCGCTTCTTTCCTCGATCCCCTTCCCGCCCAGTTACTCACGAAAGACAGTACATTCGTCGATGCTGTAAACGCGCTCAATGAGAGTGCCACCGGCAATCTCCTGGTCCTCGACGAAAGGCAGCGACTGTGGGGAACTCTGGATCGTAGCGACCTTTTTCAAATTATCGCTCGCGTCTCTGTCACTCTCGTTGACAAGCGCGAGGATGCCAGCCATCTCAAGCTGCGCGACCTTCTGTCCCCGAATTTGGTCTATGTAGCGCTTGAGGATTCCGCTTTCGTGGCCTCATCCACTATGCTCGATCACGGCATTTCCTGGTTGCCGGTCGTCAAAAGCAAAGATGATCCCCAGCCAGTGGGATTCCTCCGGGGAGAAAAGATCAGCAAGCATATGATTGAACGAATCGCGCAACGGCAATCAACTCCTGCCCGACTTGCCAGTTAGAAGTACCGACTTGAACGTTGCGAGCTCAATCTCCGCGGTCCGACGTTGTACATCAATGTTTTGACCACGCGTACCATCATGCGTAGTAACGCCCGTTAGCCTCATTACCCATGATCGCGAACGCCGCCGAAGACGACGCGAGAGGATCGGACTTCCACGAAAAACCGAGTGAGGGAACTTCAACCTGTGCCTCCATTTGGCAAACGGCGCGTGTGCCCTCAAATCGAAACTGTCTTGCTGCATCCGCATAGTCGACGGGCTCGCCCGTCGACTTCCAAACCATCTTGAAACTCATTCTCGCCGGAGTAGCGTTAGCGTCGAGCGCGGGCCACTTTGGTTGATCGACCACGGGAACGTTCTGCATCGTAAGAGTGACAGACTTGCTGTCGGATCCCACCTCCAGGCCACCAGAGGGAACCGGCACAACCCAGTACAGTCCGCTGGGCGCAATGGGCGGGTGGAAATCATGAATTTGATTGGTGGGAGCCGCCGGCCCCCGAAACAGTGTCAGTCATATGTGTGTGAAAACGCCCTGCTGCGCCGAACGTGCGGCCCAGTATTCGCCGCGCATCACGCCATAGTCGGTGGTAGGGCTGCCGAACGTGATGCGGTTGCCCTGGTTATCCGTGCCCGTCCCAGTGAACGTACTGCACCGGGCCACGAGCCCTTTAAAGTGGAAAATATGCGACGGCTCCAAATTTGGACCTGCGGGCTGATTGTGGCTACCGTTTTTATCCAGCCACGGAATGGGGTAAGGATCGGTGCTGCCGTTCGCGGTGACGGGAGTCTCGCCGGAGCCGAACATGGGCAAGCTAATTGCCGCTCCGGTCAAAACACTGCCCCTGACAAAATTCCTGCGACCCAAGACCAAGGACGGGAACGAATCCATAGAGAGCTCCTGATTTGGTGCGTGAACGTCGGCGGGAAACACCACTATACGCTCAACCCGAAAATGCTCAGGTCATGTGGGTTATTGACGAGCTGCTTGCGTCAATCTCTGCCGAATGCCCTCACACTTTTGCAGCGCGCGTGTTCAATACGAACTTCTCGATCGCTTTAGCGAATCCTTCGTCCTCGTTTGTGGCAGTTACGTATGTGGCGGATGCCTGCACTTCCGCGCTAGCGTTACCCATCGCAATGCTCACGCCGCTCTTTTCAAACATCAGGACGTCATTCGGCATATCGCCAAGAGTGGCGATTTCCATCGGCGGGATGCTGAGCAGTCTCGAAAGCGAGAGCACGACCTCGCCCTTGTTCGCTTGCGGATGAGTTACATCGAGGTAGTAGGGTTGCGAGCGGGCCGCGGAAATGTGTGTGCCGCCCGCTTGCTGAACGTCCTTCTCACATTTGGCCGCGGCCGAGGAGCCCAGCAAACGTCTTGACCACGGTCGGCGGAAATTTCACGGTCCACTGTTCGCGTGCGACGTGAGCTGCATTCGGGTCGCGAACGAACCAGTCGATGTCCGTGTAGACCCACACGTCTAGACCATGGTTCTCGATGGCCTCGATCACCTTCTCCGGCACTCCGACTGGCAGAAACTTTTGGTCAACGACTGTTTTAAGATCGGGCTTAATCAACACGCCGCCATTAAACGCCGCCAGAGGCTGAGTGAGTTTCAGCGGATCGATCAACATGGCCATGCCGCGCGGAGGGCGTCCGCTCGTAATGGCGAATTGAATTCCGGCTTCGTGCAGGCGCAGCACAGCCTCTGCCGCGCGCTTCGTCAGCACCTTCTCCTGCGTGACAAGCGTTCCATCGACGTCTGCTATCACCATTCTGATATGCCGGGCTGCCTGCTCATTTTCTGATGCCATGTTTAACCTCGCTAATCTGATATTCGATTGGAATCCTGATTGCTTTTCCTTTTTTTTCAGTTAGAAGCCAAACCCGCCTTGTCGGATAGATCGCGCCGAGATGGACCGCAGTCTCTGCGCCCCTACCGGAATAGTATTGCTCCTGGTAGTTCCACAACAAACCGCCATAGACAAGAACGTTGATCCCCTGATGGAGTCGGATTCCTCGGAGGGATAAAGCTGCGGCACTTACGCCATTCCATCGCGTGTTCCTCGGTAACGGGCTCGAAGTCGCTGTCAGACTCTCGACATGAACAACGGGCGAAGTGAGGCGCGTCATTCAAGATTCCCGGCTGGTGTGCTTGGTTCCTATTGAAAACAGATGAGATAGATGATTCCTTCCCGAAACCCCTTTGTTGGACATGCAGATGCTTTGAATAGCAAAGACCGAAAGCGAACCTCCCGGTGAATTGCTCAACGGACGCCAAATGTCGATGAATGCAAGGGATTCGATTGCCGCGGATAAGCCTGAATGGCTCAGGCAAATGGAGACAGTGCTGGAGGTGCTTAACGAAGGTGTCGTCATAGCCGACGACCGTCATCGAATTCTTTTTGCCAACTCGCAATTTTTAGAAATGACCGGCTTTTCCCGGAATGAGCTGATTGGAATGGACGCCTCTTCCTTCTACTCCTCGCAAGAATGGGGCTTTCTCACGCCACAGCTTGATATCGCGTCCCGGACCGGTCGCAACCGGCATTCGTTCGTTCTTCCCCAAAAGGGCGGCGGTCGTTTACCGGTCATTATTAGTTCCCGGACGCTTCACAATTCGGGCTACGAATTTGGTATTACGACCTTCACCGACATTTCAGAGCAGGTGCGCGCCGAGGAGGAACTCCGCGCGGCCAACGCTGAGCTTCGGAAGCGGCAGATGGAGATCGAGGAAGATCTGCGACTCGCTGGCCGCGTGCAGCGCAGTCTTGCTCCGAGGTCCATGACCTGGGACAAAATGAGTGTCGACTCCTTTTATCATCCGGTACATTCGATTGGAGGCGACTTCGCGCTCGTGAGTTCGGTAGACCACGAACACCTCGGCTTGCTGGTCTGCGACGTTTCCGGGCACGGCATCGGTTCTGCACTCGTCGCGAACCGAATCTACTCTGAGACGACCGCGCACCTGCGAAGTGACATGCCCCTCGTGGACATGTTCGAGGAGTTGAACCGGTTCCTCATCGAAGAAATCGGCAGCTCGGGAATGTTTGTGACTGTGGCCGCTGCCCGGATCGATGCCCATCGGCGCCGAATGCTCTTTGCCGGCGCTGGCCATCCACCGGCGATGATTGCACGCCGCGGCCAGAGTCCGGTTCTGCTCGAGTCGCGCAGCATGGTCCTCGGCGCACTACCCGATGCTGTTGATGTCACAGCTAGCCTGGAGGTTGAGCTCCGGCCCGACGACCGCGTCCTCCTCTATACCGACGGGATTACCGACGCGTTCAACTCCCGAGGAGAGATGCTAGGTGTCGTAGGCATTCAAGAAATCGTGGGCCAAACCTCATCCTTGCCTGCCAATGAAATGAAACAAGGCATTCTCGATGCTGTTGCCGCTTGGCGGGAGGGTCCGCCGACCGATGATATGTCCCTCATGCTGGTGCACCTTCGTTAATGCATATCGAATTTCGACATCCAACTTATACGTCTTGCAGGCATCAAACGGGATGCAAAGGGAATGCTGAGCGTTGTGGATGGGAACTTGCACTTGTCCATGCCAAAACAAGCTCCGACGTAAGCGCCACCTCCATTCAAGACGTTGCCACAGGCGGTGAACCGCCCATGTACACATGAAAACTTTCTCTCGCCCGACGGCAAGTAATCACCGAAAGCAAAAATCGGGGCAACGAGGAGGTCTCTTGTTGATGTTGGCGCTGCACAGCAATCCCAGCCTGCTCTCGGTCGTGCGCGGAGCGGTTGAACGTCTCACGGAAATTTTGGGATACCCGCTCGCGCAGTGCAGGTCTATCACTCGTGCGGTCGATGAAGCCCTCACCAACATCCTGCGGCACTCCTATGGCAATCGGCTCGACCGCCCGATCACCATGTATTTCCGAAAAGCGCAACGCCGTCAGAACCGGCAAATCGAAAACGGCCTGGAAATAGTTCTGTGCGACCGCGGTCCCGCGGTTGACCCAAGCAAGTTCCTAGGGCGACCGCTCGAAGAAATACGGCCGGGCGGATTGGGATTGCACTTTATCCGGCAGGCTATGGATACCGTGGAGTTTACGCGCAGAGGTCCTACCAACCGGCTGCGACTCGTCAAATATCTCACCAAGACGAGCAACACTCGATGATAGAGAAAACGACTGTGCAGATTTCGGCCCGACGCCACGACAAAACCACAATCTTCGACGTCTCAGGGGATATCGATTTTGCGAACTCTCCGGAAGTACGCGGAGCGGTTTTGCAGGAAATACGTGAAGCTCGTGCCTCACGCGTGGTGATGAACCTCAGCCAAGTCCGTTACATCGATAGCTCCGGTGTCGCGACACTGATTGAGGGACTCAAAGCAGCGCGCGATCTTGGTTCCCGATTTATTTTGATCGGGCTCAGCACGACCGCTCGAGAGGTTTTGCAACTCTCCCGCCTCACTAAGGTTTTTGAAATATACGATACCGAACAGCAGGCATTGGAGTCCTGAGACATTGCACCCGCTCCTGGAAGATTTCCGCAAGACTTCTGATGAAGTATGCCAGGCCTTAAATCACGTCGAGGCCATGGTCGGTGAAAACCGACACGTTTATTACTCGCGCAGTGACGTTCGCGGAGACTATCTCCTCCGTGGACGCTTGTACGATTTCCAGGAGATCGACGGAAAGATATTGGCCGCCCGCGTGGCATTTTATTTCGAACTGCACGACAACAAGGCAGGGAGCATCGTTTGGAGCCGATACTACTCGCATGATGAACCCGTGGACGGAAAGAATGTGACCGCGGTCGTTGAATCGTAATGTCTTGAGCGGCTTGAGCGAGTTAAGAGAAGGGCTGGACCAGTATTTTTCAACGCATACTGCAGTCGGCTCGACGGCCGCGAACTAGCCCACGCGCCTGAGTTGATGAAGGGTGGAATTACGCCCGGCAGACGTGACGGAGGACTCTAGTCCGGTAATGCGCTAAAGTGTTTGTTCGATTAGTTGAGATCGCAAGGAGGAACAATGTCATCCCGTCCCCGTAGAGTGGCGTTGCAATTTGTCCTGGCTCTGTTTGCCATATGCTTTGTCGCAGTTTCTGCCCGTGCCCAGGGATCAACGAACATCATTACCGGCACCGTCGAAAAAGTGGATTCCGGCGCGAAGACAATTGCCGTGAAGACTGCCGATGGCACCGTGGAAACCGTGAAGTTCACTGACCGGACCACTGTCCACGGCCTCAAAGATGGGGCAAAGGGAGCCGACCTCGCCGGCAAAGAAGGCAGCCATGTGATCGTCCATACCGCCGGCGAAGGTGCGGATAAGACGGCTCATTCCGTTGAATGGTTCGGCGATAAAACAGTCCATACCACGGAGGGCACTGTCGAGGATGTAGGAAAGGATTCAAAGACAGTTGCCGTAAAGACCGCCGATGGCACGAAGGATACGTTTGTCGTTGCGGACCACGCCATTGTTAATTCCGGCAAAAATGTCGCCACCTACTCTGCCCAAGGTGCCAAAAAAGGCGAGCATGTGACCGTCTATTACACGGAAGAAGCCGGAAAGAAAATCGCTCACGTATTCAAGCACCTCTAGAACCCGGCGCAGGTCTCAGCACCTGACATCGATGAAAACTGCTCGTTCATCCAATCCTGCTTGCCTGACATGCGTGCCGAAAAAATTCTCGTCACGGGACTTTGAAACCGCCAAAACCTTCTAAGTCATTCTAGCTGCTCGAAATGCGGAGCGCGAAGCCTTTTCCTCTACCCGGCTAGCAAGGCTTTGGGCTTGCCCTGACTCGCGCTGCGCCCAATGTCTTCGCGTCCACGATTGAGCCTAACGAGAGTGCGGCTTCATGCATCACAAACAAGGAGAACCCAGGAGCCCCTGAGATGACTTTTCGGAAACTGCTTGCAGATTCCTATGGCTACGTTGCTGCCGCTGCCTTTGCCCCGTTGCTTCTCTCGAACGCACAACAACTAGCGGCTCAGCAGCAAGGCTCCTCGGAGGGAGCTCCGCCACAACGTGAGGCCCCGCCCGACTTGCAGCCGCAACCGGGTTCCGACAAAAGCCTTCCTCAATCAGATAAGGTCGACGACGATCGCAAGCAATCCAAGCGTATTCTCGGGATCTTCCCTAACTATCGAGCCGTAAGCACCACCACCCAACTGCCGCCCTTGTCCTTACGGCAAAAGTTCTGGCTAGCCACACAGGACAGCTTCGATTACTCGTCTTTCGTTTCGGCGGGGATTATCTCCGGCGTCAGCCAAGCGAATAACTCTTACCCGGAGTTCGGACACGGCGCCAAAGCATTCGGCCGCTATTATTGGCATGGGGTAGCTGATCAGGCCGTCGGAAATTATATGACGGAAGCCATCGTCCCCTCATTGACACACGAAGATCCGCGATACTATACGCTCGGACACGGCGGATTTTTCAAGCGCACGGGCTATGCCGTCAGCCGCCTGCTTGTCACGCGAACCGATTCCGGCGGACGCACCTTCAACATTTCGGAAATTGTCGGCAACGGGGCCGGTGCAGGAATTTCAAACACGTATTATCCATCCAGAGAGCGCACCTGGACTAAGACCGGCGAAAAGTGGCTGACTCAAATCGCATTGGATGGCGCGTTCAACATCTTGAAAGAGTTTTGGCCCGATATCAACCACGCTATTTTCCACGGGAAGTATTGACTCTAGCGGCTCGGTGGAGGAGTATCAGGCAGTCTCACATTACGTCTGAACTGTCAAGCGATAGACACGCTGTCAAGCGTTGGACATGCGCACAATAGCTTAAGGAGCGGGCCAACCCGATTCCTGCTCGCATGCCCCTCATTATCAGCGTTTTGCATCGCCTTTGAGTTCTCCATGAAAAGGGCATTGCGCGTGCGCGAGAGGCACTCCTAACGTGAAAGAGAATACCTAAACAGAGAGGCTCACGATGGCTTTCCGCAGGACATTTGTACCTTTCCAACTCCCAATGGTGGGCGCCCTTTTGACAGTACTGCTCGCATTAGGCGTCTCTCTGTTCAGTATTGGCTGCGGTGAAAAGAATGCGCAGGCCGACAAGCCAGCCGCCGCTGACGTGCAGGTCGCTCAGGTTGAGCAAAAGGACGTTCCGATCTATGGAGAATGGATCGGGACGCTCGACGGATTAGTGAATGCCGACGTCAAGGCTCAGGTCACCGGCTACCTTCTCAAGCAAGCCTACGTGGAAGGCTCCCTCGTCAGAAAGGGCCAGCTGCTCTTTCAGATCGATCCGCGTCCCTTTGAGGCCGCCCTCGATCAGGCCAAGGCCCAGTTAGTACAAGCTCAGGCACAACTCGCCAACGCGGAAGCCACTCAACTCCAGGCTCAGCTCAATGTGAACAAGTACACGCCGCTGGCCCTGGAGCAGGCCGCCAGTCAGCAGGATCTTGACAATGCCGTCCAGACGAACGTCGCGTCCAAAGCTACAGTGCTCAACTCCAAAGCGGCGATTCAGGCCGCGGAGGCCGCAGTCAGGACCGCTCAGATCAACCTGGATTTTACTCACCTCATTGCGCCGATCGACGGCATCGCCGGGCAGGCCCAGCTTCAGGTCGGCGCCCTCGTCAATACGAGCAGCGCGGCTATCACCACCGTTTCGACACTTGATCCCGTCAAGGTCTTTTTTACGGTCAGCGAGCAGGAATACCTCGCCTTCAATAGGCTGTACCCGACGGAAGCCACTCGGCAAAGTCAGGAGAAGCGCATGCCTCTTGAGCTAATCCTGGCGGACGGTACGAGCTATGCGAAGAAGGGAAAATTCTACTTTGCAGACCGGGCGGTGAATCAGAACACCGGCGCAATCCGCATCGCGGGACTTTTTGACAATCCTGGAAACATTCTGCGCCCCGGGCAGTACGCGCGGATTCGCGCGGCCACCAGTATCCGTCAGGGCGCTCTGCTCGTTCCCCAGCGCGCCGTTTCTGATCTTCAGGGCACTTACCAGGTTGCGGTGGTCGACAACGAAAACAAAGTAAGAATCGCCACCGTAAAGGTTGGTGAGCGCGTCGGCTCGATGTGGATTATTGAAGACGGTCTGAAGCCCCGTGAACGTGTCGTCACCGAGGGCGTGCAGAAAGTCCGTCCAGGAGCGCAGGTCAACCCCAAGCCGCTTACCACAGGCGCCTCCGAGCCGAAGGGGAGCTAATCGAGATGTCTAAGTTCTTCATCAATCGTCCCATCGTGGCGATGGTGATCGCAATTCTTATGGTCATCATTGGCGCGGTCACGATCACCAGTCTGCCGGTCGCCCAATTCCCAAACATCGCCCCGCCGGAAGTGCAGATACAAGCGACCTATGTCGGCGCGGACGCGGAGACCCTCGAACAGTCCGTAGCCACGCCCATCGAGCAGCAGATGAGTGGCGTCGATAACATGAACTATATGTATTCGTTGAATGCCACAGCCAACGGGCAAACGACGATGATCATTGACTTCGACGTAAAGACGGATCCAAACACGGATCTGATTCTCGCCCAGATGCGTGAGACGCAAGCCGCTTCTCAGCTTCCCGCCGATGTCCAGAACTACGGAATCACCGTTCAAAAGTCCGTAACATCCCCACTGATGTTAATTAGCTTGTATTCGCCGCACGGCACCTATGATGCACAGTTCCTGGCCAACTATGGCTACATTAACCTTCATGACCCGATCGCACGCGCGCAA
>WNFL01131019.1_pt1 | contig 15133 bp, 17 predicted proteins | sample 5400361 | NCBI WGS metagenome assembly WNFL01 (sample SAMN13153351, study PRJNA577476) | soil metagenome | isolation source: 40 cm soil on Douglas fir-dominated hillslope | place: USA:California | collected 2013-09-17
TGCAATTGTTATGCTTACGCATGATCCCAAACTCGATGATCCCGCGGTAAAAATTGCCTTGTCGGGTCCGGCGTTTTATGTGGGAGCATTGGGAAGTAAGAATACACAGGCAAAACGACGGGAGAGATTATTGAAGGACGGTCTTACTGAGTCGCAGCTGGCACACCTGCATGGGCCCATCGGTCTGGATATCGGTGCACAATCACCGGAAGAGATTGCCCTCGCAATTATGGCAGAAATGGTTGATGCTTATCGAAAGCAGAGTCAGCGTTCCGCTAGGGTCAAAGCAGATCTACATCAAACTGTTTAATATTTGAAGCTGAACAATGAAACCTGCCCCATTCGAATATCTCGTTCCTGACTCAATCGAACAAGCTCTGGATATGAAGCGTCAACATGGCGACGAAGCCAAGTTGCTTGCGGGCGGGCAGAGTCTTGTGCCGGCAATGAATTTTCGCGTGGTGCAACCCACTGTGTTGATCGACTTGAATCGAATAAAAGAATTAAATTACATCCGTGAAGATGGCAAATCATTGCGTTTTGGCTCGATGACTCGTGAACGCAGCCTTGAGCTCGATCCTTTGATCGCAAAATGGACTCCGTTGATGTCTGAAGGCATTCTGCACGTGGCGCATCCGCAGATCCGCAATCGCGGCACGTTCGGCGGAAGCTTGGCAAATGCTGACCCGGCTGCTGAGCTGCCGGTCCTGGCGATCGCATTAGGCGCGCGTATGAAGGCAAAAAGTACAAGTGCGGAACGCTGGTTGGATGCACAGGATTTTTTCGCGGGCATGTTCACTACAGCGCTTGCAGTAGATGAGATTCTGGTTGAAGTTGAAATTCCATTCATGACATCGGGCACCGGGTTTTCCTTCATGGAAGTTGCGCCGCGTGCCGGAGATTATGCGCTCATGGGACTGGCCGGGATAGTGGAGCTGGACAAGAAAGGTAAATGCCAACGGGCGAAACTGGTCTACTTGAACGCAGGCGATGGACCTGTGAACGCGAAAGAAGCCGCTGAATCATTAATAGGCCGGATGTTGGATGATAAAGCAATTGAATCTGCGGCGGCAATCGCTAGCGAGAAAGAGATCAATCCTTTCGGGAACGTGCACGCCTCGGCTGATTTCCAAAGGCATCTAGCGCGTGTATTGACGAAGCAGGCGTTGAAACAGGCTTCCGAACGTGCAGGAGCAAGACAATGACTCAACATCGCAGTTTCAAGATCACTGTAAATGAAAAAGAATACTCGCGCGAAGTTGAACCGCGTATGTTATTGAGCGACTTTCTGCGTCATGAACTTGGATTAACCGGGACTCATGTTGGCTGCGAGCATGGCGTATGCGGGGCTTGTACAATTTTGTTTGACGGCGAATCAGCGCGTTCATGTTTGATGTTTGCAGTTCAGGCGGAAGGCCACGCGGTTACGACAGTTGAGGGATTAGCAAAAGACAAGGATAATTTACACCCGTTACAGCAATCGTTTTGGGAAGCGCATGGGCTGCAGTGTGGCTATTGCACACCGGGCATACTAATGTCGATGATCCCATTCTTGAAGCAAAATCCAAATCCCACAGAGGATGAAATTCGTCACGCGCTCTCCGGGAATCTATGTCGATGTACGGGCTACCAACACATCGTGGACGCGGTGAAACTCGCTGCGGAGAAACTCGCTTTAGAATAACCATGAAATCATCTGCCGTTGCGTTGGATATTTATGAGAAGCTGGACCAGCTTGAAGTCCACTTCAAGACGCGCGAGTCAGAAGTTCAAGCCTTCCTGCCGGAGGAAAATCGCTTCGAACGACTGAAGCGTGAAGCTGAATCGCTTTCAAAACAATTTCCGAACCTCGATGATCGGCCGCCTTTGTTTGGAACATTGATCGGCGTAAAAGATATTTTCCATGTGGATGGATTTGAGACACATGCAGGAAGTCGTTTACCAGTAGAAGCACTTAAAGGAAAAGAGGCGGAAAGTGTCCGAAGGCTTAAAGCTGCCGGCGGATTGATTATCGGGAAGACTGTCACCACAGAATTTGCATACTTCACCCCAGGCCCAACGCACAACCCTCGTAATCTGGAACACACACCCGGTGGTTCAAGCAGTGGGTCGGCTGCGGCCATCGCGGCCGGGCTGTGCGAGCTGACATTGGGGACTCAAACCATTGGCTCGATTGTCCGCCCGGCATCCTTTTGTGGGGTCGTTGGACTCAAACCCAGCTATGATCGCGTTTCAAGGGAAGGAGTAATTCCACTTTCCCCAACACTCGATCATGTTGGTCCTTTCTCTGCGAGTGTTGCTGGAATAAAAGATGCAGCGTCTGTCTTGTACAAGGATTGGGGTGAGCGGACCGATCTCAATAAACCTATTCTCGGAATTCCTGATGGACCGTACCTGGGATGCGCATCCGTAGAGATGCTCACTCATTTTGAAAATATATGCAAAACGTTGGCGAAGGCTGGTTATGAGATCAAGCATGTAAAGATCATGAATGATTTTCAAGCTATACGAGACCATCACAATGTGATCCTTGCCGCAGAGGCTGCCCGTGGGCACGCAGCCTGGTTTGAAAAATATGGCGAACTTTATTCGCTGAAATTTGTTGAGTTGATCAAGCGCGGCCAATCGATTTCAGAATCACAATTGAAAGCGTCTCTTAAAGCGCTAGAGGATTTACGCGCCGAACTCAGGCTGGCCATGGTCGATAACAATCTCACCTTATGGATCACACCTTCCGCGCCTGGCCCCGCACCGAAGGGATTGGAAAGCACAGGCGACCCAGTGATGAACCTTCCATGGACGCAAGCCGGGTTGCCGTCGATCAGCCTGCCTTCAGGAAAAAATGAGGATGGTTTGCCTCTTGGGGTACAAGTGACCGCCAATTGGTGCAAAGATGAGACCTTGTTGGGCCGGGCGGAAGATCTGGAAAAGGTTTTGGTTAATCTATGAATGCTGTAAAACATGAAATTCGCCGCGGTGCGTATTACGACTCCGTCGTGTTGATGCAATTGCAGCGCGGACTGCTTGGTCTGCCCGGCGTATTGGATGCCGGTGTCGTGATGGCGACCCCGGCCAATCGCGAATTGTTGGCGGCGAATAATTTGCTGCCCGATTCTGTTTCAGCAAATCCGGATGATATGCTGATCGTTGTCAAAGCTGACGAAGAGAAATCTGCAATCGACGCAATTGGAAAAGTGGATGAGCTGCTCACACGCAGAAAATCATCCAGTGTCAGTGAAGATTTTCGTCCGCACAGTTTGAGCGGCGCGGTGAAACAATTGCCGGAGTCCGGTTGGGTGTTGATCTCCGTGCCTGGCCGCTATGCTGCAAACGTCGCGCGCGAAGCTCTTGATCTCAATCAGCACGTTTTTCTTTACAGCGATAACGTCTCTCTTGAAGATGAAATTGCGTTGAAGAAGACGGCGCGCGAAAAAGGTTTGCTTGTCATGGGGCCGGACTGCGGTACTGCGATCATAAACGGAGTCGGGTTGGGATTTGCCAACCGTGTCCGCCGCGGACCGATCGGCCTGGTAGGCGCTTCTGGGACCGGGACGCAATCTGTGACGACTCACATCCACGAGCTGGGCGGCGGGATCACACATGCCCTTGGGACGGGCGGCCGCGATCTTAAATCCGATGTAGGTGGCATTACGGCCCTTCAGGCACTGAATATTCTGGCGAATGATCCGGAAACAAAAGTGATTGCGTTGGTCTCGAAGCCGCCGTCACCAGATGTTGTGACTCATTTACTTGCCGCCGCGCAAGCAACCGGCAAGCCGGTCGTCGTGGACTTCATCGGTTATCCTCCACCTGCACGTAAATTAGGAAACCTGCATTTCGCGACCAGTCTGATCGAAACGGCCGAGATCGCGGTGCAGTTGACAAAACAAAAATCGGAGGCGCATAAATATTCGCCGCTTGCAAAGCCACATCTACGCGGTTTGTTCTCGGGCGGGACGCTTGCATACGAAACTCTGTTGAGCTTGCAGGGAGTCTTGTCGCCGATCTATTCCAATGGGCCGATCACCGAAAACCAAACGTTGAAAGACCCTCTCCACAGCGAGGCCAACTCGATCATTGACCTCGGGGATGAGTTCTTCATGGTCGGGCGCCTGCATCCGATGATCGATAATGACCTGCGCATCCGGCGAATGAAGCAAGAAGCAGAAGACTTGGAAGTTGGACTTCTTTTGATCGATGTCGTTCTGGGTGAAGGTTCTCATATTAATCCTGCCGGCGAACTGGCTCCTGTCATCAAGGAAATAAAATCCAAACGGAAGGATATTGAAGTCGCCGCGATCGTCATTGGAACAGATACCGATCCGCAAAATCTCGAGTCGCAGACCGAACAACTCAAATCCGCCGGCACAATCATTTTCCATAATGTGCGCGACGCAGTCGAATACGTCAGCGGACGGATGAGTCGCTATGCGCCGAGCGCCTATCCACCTGTGGCACTTGACCGATTGACTCAACCCATGGCCGCGATCAATGTGGGGCTTGAATCTTTTTACGAAAGCCTGACGTCACAAGGCGCACAAGCCGTGCACGTGGAGTGGCGTCCACCTGCGAGTGGGAATGAAAAGCTGGCGTCTCTATTAGCGAGGATGAAAAAATGAGCATCAATATCGATCAAGCAAATGCGACTGCTGTCGACCGCATCATGTCTGCGCGGCCAATGTTAACCGGTGTCGCGACTGCACGCGATGTGATCCCCGGTATGAAAGATAATTTGTTATTGCACGCCGGCCCACCCATTGACTGGGCACGCATGTCCGGGCCGCTACGCGGCGCGATGATCGGTGCGATGCTTTTCGAAGGGCTGGCAAAGAACGAGAAAGAAGCAACTATGCTTGCTGAGAAAGGGCAAGTTGAGTTTGGGCCTTGTCATCATCACGGGACAGTTGGGCCGATGGCTGGCGTCACGTCTGCTTCAATGAAAGTGTACGTGGTCGAGAATGTCGAACATGGCAACAAATCGTTCTCCAATTTAAATGAGGGATATGGCAAGGTACTTCGTTACGGAGCATACAGCGATGATGTCTTGAAGAAATTACATTGGATGAATGATGTACTTGGAACTGCGCTTGCAAATGCTTTGGCGCAATCCAATGGCCTTGACCTGCGTGCTTTGATCTCAGAAGCCTTGCATATGGGCGATGAAGGACACAATCGTAATAAAGCGGGTTCACTAATCTATTTGAAGTTGATCTCTCCACTTTTGGCAAAGGTTGTTAAAGATAACAACGTATTATCAGAGATCTTGCAATTTCTCGGGGATAATGCGTTGAGTGTGCTGAATCCTGTAATGGCGGCATGTAAGGCAATGACTGACGCGGCACATGGAGTCGAGGGCAGCACGATCGTCACGACGATGGCACGCAATGGGACAGACTTTGGAATCCGCGTGAGTGGGCTCGGCGAGAAGCAATGGTTCACTGCTCCTGCAGAAATTCCCGTCGGATTATTTTTCTCTGGCTTTTCACAGGATGACGCAAATCCTGATATCGGTGACAGCGCGATCACGGAAACAGCCGGCATTGGTGGCTTTGCCATGGCGACAGCGCCTGCCATTGTGACATTCGTTGGCGGCACGCCGAAGGACGCGGTCAACGCAACTCTTGAGATGTACGAGATCACTTTCGGGGAAAGTAAATTGTTCACCATGCCCGTGCTGGACTTTCGAGGTACGCCTACCGGCATTGACCTTCGTAAAGTCGTTGAATTGGGAATCGCTCCACGCATCAACACGGGCATTGCACATAAAAACGCGGGCGTGGGTCAGGTCGGAGCAGGATTAGTCAGACCGCCATTAAAAATATTTGAAGATGCACTTGTCGCTTTTGCAGAAAAATACAACATTTAAAGAGGAGAAACCATGACCAAGATTTATGACCTGTCTCAAGACTTGAATCAAGATGCCTCGTTCTGGCCGTTCTATCCACCGTTCGAGGTGAAATACATCAAACGCAAATCGGAGCATGGAGTCAATGCGCAATATATCCAGACTTCGAATCACATGGGTACACATCTCGATGCGCCGCGTCATTTTGTGACCAAGGGCAAGACCATCGATCAGATCCCGATCGAATGGTGCTACGGCCCAGGCGTGATCGTAGACTTGAGCGACATGCTCGATGATGTGGGATTGTTCACACCTGCAGACATAGAGAAACGCGCCGAGGTGAAAGATGGTGACATTCTGTTTATCCACACCGGCTGGCATAAATATTCATTCTTTAGTCCGGATGCAGACGAAGAGCGATACATTCAAAGACATCCCGGCCCGCATTTCAGCATATGCGATTGGCTATTGAAAAAGAAAATTCACATCTGGGGTGTGGACATGATCTCGACGGATCACCCGATGAACCTGCCGATCGGCCGCTTCCTCGGCAAAGGCGGATTGGAACACTGGCAGAAGGTTCGCGCGAAGACCGTCGAAAAATTTGGCGAAGATCAAATGGATGTGCTCTTCCCTGATTCAGCATATCAGTTGACGCATAATGCCTTGTTCCCGCATGATTGTATGCATGTGGAAAATCTCGGCGGTGATATCGGATTGAAGGAACTGCACAACAAACGCATCACGCTCGGGGTTTTCCCATGGAAGTTCAAAGGCGGCGAAGCAGCGTTTTGTAGAGCAGTTGCTTGGGCGTAGTAAATTACCCGTCATTGCGAGGGCGGTGTTTATCCGCCCTCGCAATGACGATGGAATAAGAGGCTTGATGACCACTCGATATTTCGGCGAACGGATAAAACGCAACGAAGACCCACGTCTGCTTACAGGGCAGGGATTGTATGTAGACGACGTGGATCTGCCCAACATGCTGCATGTTGCCTTCGTGCGGAGTCCGTATGCACATGCGAAGATCAATAGCATTGACGTTTCGCAAGCCCTACTACGTGAAGGCGTGATTGCTGTTTACACGGCCAACGATTTAGGCGATTACTGGAAGCCCGGACCATTGCTCGTCTCTCCTCCGCCTGTGGATGACATTGTCTTCAATGAAAAGACTCAGGTTCCGCTTGCGAAGGACAAGATCAAGTTTGCGGGTGAGCCAATTGTGATGGTGCTGGCGGAGAGTCGCTATATTGCCGAGGATGCACTGGCCGATATTCAAGTGGATTACGAACCCTTACAAGCCGTTGTTGATCTTGAAAAAGCACTGCAACCCAACAGCCCTCTAATTCATGAAGAGATTGGTTCGAATATTGCCGCAAATGTTGTACAAAGAAAAGGCGATTATGAAGCTGTAAAAGACAAAGCTGCCTTAATTGTCAAACGCCGATTTCTTTACGAACACGGATGCGCTGCTGCTATCGAGAACCGCGGTGTGGTCGCAGAATGGGATCCGCGTGCGGCGAGACTAACTGTCTGGGATACCACTCAGGCTCCCGTTGTAATTCGAAACGGACTCGCAAGCATGCTTGGATTATCTGAAAGACAAGTCCGAGTTGTGGCGCCGTTCATCGGCGGCGGATTCGGTCCGAAGATCATGATGTTCTATCAGGAGGAAGTGCTCGTCCCTTGGGCGGCGATGAAGTTGAATCGACCCGTCAAATGGATCGAGGACCGCGCCGAAAATTTCGTCGCCACCACACATGAGCGTGGACAGATCCATGACGCGGAGGTCGCGTTCGATAAAGATGGTCACATCCTCGGCGTGCACGATATCTTTTTGCACGACACAGGGGCCTATGCGCCATATGGGTTGACCGTACCGCTCAATAGTTCATGTACGTTGCTCGGACCCTACGACATCAAAAACTATTACAGCGAATTCACCGCGATCTTCACCAACAAGACCATCGTCACGCCCTATCGAGGTGCGGGACGTCAGCATGGCGTATTCGTCATCGAACGTGCCTTGGATATTGCCGCAAAAGAATTAAAGATCGACCGCACGGAAATCCGTCGACGCAACTTTATCCAGCCAGATCAATTTCCATATAACAACGAAATCATCTATCAGGATTTCGCTCCACTTATTTATGATAGCGGGAACTATGAACCATTATTAGATCAGGCGATGGAGAAAATCGGGTATCAAAAATTCATTAATGAGATCCAGCCGAAGTTAAGGGCTGAAGGCAAACATGTCGGCATCGGCATCGTGGCATATGTGGAAGGCACAGGCATCGGACCATACGAAGGCGCGAAAGTGCAGGTGATGAGCAGCGGACGAGTCTCGGTCGTCACCGGTGTTGGCACGCAGGGACAAGGTCACTTCACAAGTTTTGCACAGATCGTCGCGGAGCAACTTGGTGTGGAAGTAAATAAAATCGATGTCGTCACAGGCGACACCGATCAATTCTATTGGGGCGCAGGGACGTTCGCCAGCCGCGGGGCGGTCGTCGCAGGTAATGCGATCAATGAAGCCGCGATCGTTGTGCGCAAGAAAATTCTCAAACTTGCCTCCGAGCATTTCAACGCGCCAGAAGATGAACTTGAACTGGCAGATGGCATGGTCAAAGTGCAGGACCTTCCACGCATGTCGATTTCATTGGGCGAACTCGCAGGCATGGCGAATCCAATGCGCGGCGCGGTCAAACCTGGGACAGAGCCGGGTTTGGAAGCCACCAACTATTTCGGTCCAGAAAGAGGCGCAACTGCAAGTGGAATCCATGCCATGATCGTGGAGGTCAATCCCGAGACCATGCAGATCCAAATCCAAAAATATCTTGTCGTGCACGATTGCGGTAAGGTCATCAATCCGTTGATCCTCGATGGACAGATCCATGGCGGCGTGGCGCAGGGCATTGGCAATGCGTTTTACGAGCGGCTTGCCTACGACGAAAACGGGCAGCTGCTCAACGGCACGTTCATGGATTATCATCTGCCCACAAGCCTGGATGTGCCGCACATCGAAACGGGGCATGGCGTGACGCTTTCGCCGCTCAACCCGATGGGCGTGAAGGGCGCGGGCGAAGCAGGTGCGATCCCTGTCGGTCCGCTGTTTGCGCAGGCCTTGGAAGATGCGCTGCACGATGTGGATTTTGAGATTCTGGAAATTCCGTTGAATTCAAATCGGTTGTGGGAAATAGTGAGCGGGAAATAGTAATTTAATAAATGGCGGTGGTTAAGTAGCGAGCATTTGTTGCCAATTTCAGCATGGACACGGACAGACTCCTAGTCCCGTGTTTTTTATTTTTTTCCATCGTCGCTTTTATATTCCAGTATGTCTCCAGGTTGGCAATCTAAAGCTTTGCAAATTGCCTCCAAAGTCGAAAAACGAATCGCTCTTGCTTTTTCGTTTTTCAGTATTGAAAGATTCGCCATCGTGATTCCGACTCTTTCCGAAAGTTCCGTGACGCTCATTTTTCGTTTGGCCAGCATTACATCGATATTTATTATTATTGCCATCATTGCACCTTATACCGTTAAATCATTTTCTGATTTCATGTCTACGGCATTTTGTAGAAGTCTTTGAAAAACAGCAGCAGCGGTTGCAATTACGATGGAAGCAAAAGTGATAAAAATACCCAAGGCATTCCCGCCCTCCGGGTACAATATACCCAGCACAATAAAGCCAGTGAACGTGATTGCACAGTATTTTATGTTCCTCACAGCGTTCACTGATGCCTGAGAGAAAATTTTATTGCCGTCAACATAGCCTAAAAGCTTAAATGCCTGATATAGCGCAATAAAAAATGGGATTGAACCTATGTAAGTATATATAATAAGCGGATCCATATAAACACTGATTAGATCCAAGTTAGCAGCTCTTCCTTCAAGTTGAGGAAACCAAATCAGCCATATAAGCACTGCGATTGCGATAAGACAAATGACAAACTTCAAGAATAGTGTTGACCCTTTTTTCATAAGAAATACCTCGCTTAGTAATAGGATAGGCATAGGGTAACACATAATTTATCGTTTGTCAATATATTATTATCGTTATTCATTATATCCTTGCCTATCCTTGTCGATCTTCATCTAGCTTCTAAAAAAGTCTTGACAATGCTTTGAAACTCGCTCGGGTGATCCATATTGGGTAAGTGGGCGGCGTCCTCGATCATTACCTTTCGGGCTGACGGTATTTTCTCCACCATATAATCCGCGGCGGCAAGCATATAAGGCGTGTCATGTACGCCGACGATCACCAGAACGGGAACCTTGATGTCCTTTAGGCGACCGAATGCAGGAACCTCAGTATTGGGCAGGCGTTTGCCTAATTGTCTTGTTTCATAAGTAAGCACATTCCGATCCATTTCAAAGACAAGCCTACGCATTTCTTGATTCACCTGCTTTGGCGCTCGATCTCGGCCATCGAACCAGATCTGAGTTTCCAACTCCGCGACCAGATCGATATCGCCGGCTTCGAAGGCCTTTTCCACTTCAGCAAATTTGGCAGGCGTTGACACATCCAAGTCCAATCCACCCGGCCCTGAATCGACCATAATTAAAGCCTTTACCCTTGAAGGATAGGTAAGTGCAAAATCCATTGCCAGGCCTCCACCCATTGAGCACCCCATTATCACAAGCGGCTCTACGAATTCCAGCGTATTCAATAATGAATGCAGGTCACTCAGATGGTTAAACTCACCATCCACGGGTTCACTTTTTCCGTAGCCACGCATGTCATAGCGTAAGACCTTATAGTCACTGGCAAAAAACGGGAACTCGTTATTCCACTGGCGACTGTCTGCCACGCCAGCGTGAATTATGACAAAAGGGATACCACTGCCCGCAGTCTCGTAATAAATCCGCGCACCGTTAACATCCGCAAAGCCAGATTTTATTTTAAGTGTCGACATGTGATATCTCCATTATTAACTCTTGAATGTTCTTATTATGAAAGCGATGGACAAAGCCGCAAGCGAGAGCCAGATCACGATAATGATAGCGGCCGCCATTCGATTTACAGGCTTGCCTTGTCGGATGATTTCACGCGCTTTTTCCCGGCTTTCGCTCATTACATTTTTTGGAATCATTGAAAGCGCAATCTTAATTCCCAGGGGAATTAATACCAGGTCATCCAGATATCCTATGACGGGAATGAAATCTGGAATTAAGTCTATTGGGCTGAAGGTGTACCCAACTATGCATCCGGCAAAAACTCTGGCATACAAGGGGACTCTCGGGTCTCGATAAGCCAGATAAAGAGCGTAGACTTCAATTTTGAGCTTCCGGGCTTGTCCCTTCCATTGTTCGATAATCTGTTCCATCAGCTTCCTTCGTTGAAAATAATGTCTCTATTCAATGTTGATCACGACATTTCCCTTTTTCTGATCTGTTTCAACATACCTGTGTGCCTCGGCGATCTTCTCCAAAGGATAGCGCCGATCAATGACGGGTTTTATCGCCCCTGCCTCGATCAACTCTTTGAGCCTAAGCAAGTTGTCGGTCGTATACCCTCCTTCCCAGGAGAGTAACTTCTTATTACTTTTTCCTTTGGCCCATCCCATTTGAAGCCTGTGAATCATTTTGGGGTTCACATTTAAATAGGTTCCATTTTCATTTAGCGATCTTATACTCCCCGCAAACGGGCTCCCACCGATCGTATCCATGATGACATCGTACTTCTGACCGTTATTTGTGTAATCCTCCTGAGTGTAATCAACCACATGGTCCGCGCCGATGGAGCGTAGCATGTCCATTTTTCCTTTGCTATCCACGCCCGTCACTTCCGCGCCGTAATGTTTGGCCAGCTGGACCGAATACGTGCCAATACTTCCACCTGCGCCAACGATCAAAACCTTTTGTCCGCGCTGGATATTTGCTCTGCCAAGCGAATGCAGGGCTTCGAGTCCGCCAAACGGAACGGCGGCTGCTTCCTCGTAGGTTATGTTAGTCGGTCTTTTTGCCATCACACCAAGCAATCCTGAAGGTTTTTCAGTCAGGCACATATATTCCGCATAGGTTCCCATGCTAAGACCTGTATATCCATACGCCTGGTCGCCTGTTTGGTATTGAGCTACTTCTTTGCCAGTGGCGACGATCTCTCCCGCGAACTCGGTTCCAAGTATCTTTATTCGAGTTGGTCTTATGAGCCCAAGATAGAGTCGAATGGGAATCGCAAACAGGAATGGGAGTTTGAGCCTTCGGAATTCATTCAGTATCCGCTCTTGATGCGGTTGCCGCGTGTACTTTGATCAGTACTTCATTATCCTTGGGGATAGGCTTTGCCACCTCGCGAAGCTGGAGACCATCCGGCGATCCGTATTTAGTCCAAATAATAGCTTTCATGCATTTCCTTTTGGCACTTCAATAACGATTTTGCCTTTTGCGTGTCCCTCTCCAAGATAGCGGATCGCTTCAGCCGTCTCACTTAGCGTGTAACGTTTGTCGATGACAAGCTTGACATTGCCCGATTGAATCAGCTCGGTGATATAAACCAAATCCTTCGAATCTGTTTGAACCACCAGAAGCTGAATATTCTTGCTTGTGATTCGTTTAATCAATGGCCCCAGGAGCAACATCTGGAAAATCGTAGCGACAGAACCTCCAGCCATGAAATAATTTCCATTTGGCGCCAGCGCGCGCTGATAAGCAAAAACCGATCGATGATATGCGATCACATCAAGGATCAGATCATACTGTTTTCCATTTTTGGTGAAATCTTCTTTGGTGTAATCAATGACGTGGTCTGCGCCCAGGGAGCGCATAAAGTCCAGTTTCTCAGAGCTGTCGACACCGGTCACTTCCGCCCCTGCCAATTTGGCCAGTTGAATTGCAAATACACCTGTCCCGCCGCCCGCACCATTGATCAAAACTCTTTGTCCGGGCTGTACTTTCCCCTTATCACGAATCCCCTGCAGGGCGATAAATGCGGCTTGCGGAATCGCCGCAGCTTCCTCGAATGTCATACCGGCAGGTTTGAGCGCCAATGCTTTTTCAGATATACAGGCATATTCTGCAAAGCCGCCGCCATAATTCAATATGAGTCCAAATACCTCATCGCCTGGCCTAAATTGCTTTACATCCTTGCCGAGCGCTTCAACTGTCCCTGCGATATCTGACCCGAGTATCCCGTCTTTGGGTTTGAACAGCCCGCCTATGCGGACATAGAGTGGCTTTCCCACAACTCCCTCCCAGTCGGATCTATTAATCGAGGTCGCACGAACTTTTATTAATAGCTCATTGTTCGCAGGGGTCGGCTTTTGGACCTCTTCCAGCTTAACAATATCGGGTGAACCATATTCGTAACGAACAATTGCCTTCATATTTTTTCTCCTGCCAAAGACATAGTTTCAGCTCGGATCACTTCGATATTGGGATGAGCGTGTTTGCAACCTCTCCACAGTCCCAGCCATCAATATTTGGAGGAGTCGTTCCGAGAGTGCTTAAATAGCTTTTCAAGATAAGTCCCACACGCAATATATTCCCTTTAGACGGATAGGCCTAATATTTTTTCTTATTCGTATTCTTTAGATTATTGGCGACTCTGTACTTGACGATTTTGGTTATCAATTTCAGTGGCATGGGTTTATCCAGCGGGAATTTCAAAGTGCCTTTTCCGTCCGCATATGGCGCCACTTGTTTATTGAAGGCATCGCTACCGGCAGGGATCGGATATATTGCAATGTGAGTTTTCCAGGCGGCGTAGTGTATCAAATTCCTGCTGTTCAATTCAAATGCCGCGATTTGATAACTTACCTTTTCCGTTGCCTTAGGAGCAGCTGCCTTGATGGTCGCCCGTACTTGCTTCAATATTTTTTGTACGTCCCTGGGAAAGGATGCAATATACTCATTGACGGATTTAAAGCTGGCTTTTTCGCTTTTCACGAACTCTCCTTTTCTAAAACTCGATCCCTAATATGCCACTTCGCAAAATATAGCAGTAACGCCGAGTAAATTTTATGAAATCCTAACAATACTCTAAATCCTAGCCCAAGGGATAACCTTCCCGTTTTTGAGTCTTCCCTGGAAGAAATTGCAGATCCAAAATACAACTGCGTTTGGGCATCGTCAACGGGGACCACCATGAGCCAGGACCGGGTACGCCGCAGGAAATCACACATCAATATTTCGTTTTCGCTACGAGCTTCCACATGCCAGGCGGCAAACTCCATACTGACGCCATCCGCCAACTGCCTAGCCTGAATGTCTGTTGATGGCTTTGATACGGTCCATTTCAGAATGAATCTCTCCAGCTTAAAGAGGGGAGTTGTGTAAAAAGCAAAGATAAATTCAGGGAATAGTATTCGCATGGAAATCTCGGTTGAGTAACAGTCTGTATAAGCCCCATTCTTTGAATATTTATCGAGCATCGTATTAGCTGGGGCCGGGCATTTTGCGATCGAAAACATGTCTTGCTCTCTGTTCGTGGGATAATATTATGAGATTATACGTTGTATCGGCTCAATCAAGTGGCGAAATCCATGATTCTTCTCACAGGCGCTGGCGGTAAAACAGGCAGAAGTTTGGTCAAGGCACTCTCGAAAGTCGAGAGCGTTTGCGCGTTCGTCCATCGCGAAGAACATATTTCTGTTCTAGAGGCTTTGGGTGCGGAAAAAGTTGTTGCCGGTAATTTGCAAGACGCAAACATGTTACAAACGGCAATGCAAGACGCGCGTGCGATCTATCATATCTGTCCCAATGTGAATCCATATGAAGTAGGCATTGGAAAATTAATAATTGACCTGGCGAGAAAAAACGGCGTTGAGAATTTTGTCTATCACTCTGCCCTGCATCCGCAGATCGAGGAGATGCCACATCATTGGAATAAATTGCGTGTGGAGGAAATGATCTTCGAGTCTGGATTGCCCTTTACCATCCTGCAGCCCTCGCCGTATATGCAAAACTTGCTGGCGGGTTGGAAAAGTATTGTCGATGGTGGTGTTTTGCGCGTTCCATATTCTGTGGACTCAAAATTCAGCTTCGTTGACCTTGAAGATATTGCTGAAGCCGCCAAGATTGTATTAACTGAGCCGGCTCACATAAATGCAATTTATGAGCTTGCTGGGACATCACCTTTATCTCACGTTGAAGTCGCAGAGATATTCAGCCGTGTTCTGAAGCGCGACGTGCGTGCTGAAAGAGAGGAGACTAATGATTGGAGACTTCGCGTGGCTGGAGTGAATGAGTACGCAGTTGAAAATCTGGTCAGGATGTTCGAGTATTATGATGAATCGGGATTGGCGGGAAACCCTAATGTGTTAAGATGGCTTTTGCAACGCCAACCGA
>WNFL01144800.1_pt5 | contig 15132 bp, 20 predicted proteins | sample 5400361 | NCBI WGS metagenome assembly WNFL01 (sample SAMN13153351, study PRJNA577476) | soil metagenome | isolation source: 40 cm soil on Douglas fir-dominated hillslope | place: USA:California | collected 2013-09-17
CGATTCGCCTAACAGCAATTGCGCACAAATCTCCGCCGCGGTTCTCCACCACCCCGTCACTACTCGGAAGCTGTATACAAACACGCATCGCCACTCCTCGGTGGACAACCGCTCCCTGCTGGTGGCGAGATGGGCGGGTTCAAGCTGGGCAGCACGATCGTCCTTGTTTTCGAAGCTCCCGAGCGGTTCCAATTTAAAGTCAAGGCAGGGGAGCATGTCAAGGTCGGGCAGGCCCTTGGAGATATTGTGTGAACGATGAATGGATGACAAATACCGGGTATTTAAAATTAGGATAGACGAGGGCATTGGTGTCTTGCTTGCGTATTCATAGTCGTGTTCGGATTCGAGGAGGGTTTCAGTGCACAAGCAACATTCTTGCACCCTTTAGTATGACCTCCCAAGCCAAATTACCAATAAGCACAATTCTTTTCGATCTATTTTAGTGGTTGGATCCTTCATATTTGGCGGCTTGCGCAACCGAGTACCAGTATCGCAGTCGGATGGTGGCTTGTTTTGCCTCGCCCCAATTATCGCTCCCTATGGCATTTTCGATGTCTGCTTCCGCTTCTTCTATTCGTTCTGTTTCAGACGTCCTCGTATTAGTGCCTATATTCACGATGGAGAAATGGAGAGGAAGGGCTAAAAAAAGACAGACCTTCGTTTTGCAGTACCAAATCAAGGCGTTCGTCACCCTCGGCTTCTTCAAGTTTTTGCCTTACTTCCATCACATCCATCAACAGCTCTTGCTGTTGTTGCGCATGTAGTGTGTCCTCCTCGTTTATTGGATGGCCCCGCAGAGTGAGAAGGTACTCAGCCCGTTTCAGAGGGTCTTTGAGAGTCTCAAATGCCTTGTTCAATAAGGAAGATTGATCCGCTGCTAGTTGTTGCTTTTCCTGCAGATAGAGAAAGACATCCCCCGTTAGAAAAGGTTGATCCATTCATTATTGGGAGTTGCCGATAAAGACGCACGGGAGATTGCTGAGCCCACCTATCTGGATGGCAAACCTTCTGTGTTTGCCTGAAGACAGGCACTATAGTTCTGAGGTTAACTGTATAGGGGTTGTAGTCGGGGTGTGTCAGGCCGAGGGCTTGATAATAGGTTGTGCCTGGAGGGACGGGCTCGATATAAGAACAACTTGGACATGCTGGTAAGGACGTTGGAAGCGGTTTCATGCATTGTGGGCAGGGTATTCCCTTAATTTTTCGCAGCTGGGTCGACGCGGTTGCTGAAAGGGTTCGGCATGGGACTCGGAGGAGAGTACGCGCTGGAGGACGTGGTACTCGTGTTACTCGTGGTATCAAGGATATATTGCACGCAATTCTATGCAAGGCCTTCATTTTCTGAGGATGACGGTGTGGTTCTAAGTGACATCAACGGTACAGTTCTTGGATACCTCACCTCCCTCTCTTTCCGCTCTCTCCACCCCCGCGTGCGTATGGAAGTACCTCATGTTGCACCCCTGCCTGTAGCACAACTCAACGACGAGCAAGGCTTGGCCGAGGTTGAGCGGGCACTTGCCTCTGCTGCCAAACGCAACCAACGTTTCAACCTTGTATGGATGAAGATGACAACAGTTCAGGTTATGCAAGTCCAATAAATCAGCCTCAGGAGCCCGCTGTTCCCGTCAGGGTTGAAGGCCCGGTCTTGTCCCTCGCAGATGGCTCGTCTGAGGTAAAGCACGCGCTTTACCGGTTCATGTATCTGTTCGAGAATCAACGAGGGTGTGTGACCTCTAATTCTGGACTAGCTTTATCCTTACATTGACAGCAGGAGGACATGGCTCGGATTTCGGTTCTCGGACCGGGCATTAAAGAGTGGATATCACTTCGACGACCCAGCACACTTCACTCGAATCGAGGATCACAGGGAGATTGATCTTCCGTATAGCAGGCTTGAGGAAGGTATGCATTCTATGGCTGGTCAAGCGCGTCCTATTCATGTTCCATTTATTACAGTTCAACCACCCAGCTCGGATTGGGCATGGCATGGCTCTGAGTGGCTCATCGATATGGTTGGGGACGGAATGGTCGGTCTTTTTATCTCCCTTCAGTACCTGTCCCCTAATACAATTTATTAGACCTCGTATGACGGATTCCAATACAATCAAAAGTTCAAATGTGCGGGGTGGGCACCAACAGTTCCGACGCACTACTTTCTGTCCTGTGTTCGACGGCGACGCTGGCTTCGGCTTATGGTTTACCTACCATCTCTCGCTAAATCCTACCCTCCCGGCGTCAACCCTGCCAAACATATCCCCACGAGCTCTGAAGCCACTCCCCACGAGACTCCCATCCTTACACCTCAACCCAACAGTCCTGGTACCTTGCCGACCCTACCCAGCTCCAATATTGAGCGCAACCCAGAGGAGCTCAAGCACATATGGAGGGGAGACGACAGAGACTGGGCACGATGTCACGGGGCTCTGCGCTCTCTCGGGCGAGATGGACGAAAGCTCGAGTTGTGGAAGCACTGGATTGACCCGAATGGGAAGCCTGCAACCCGACGGCAGGTTATGTGGACTGGAGAAACGTCCAATTTACTCAATGGAAGTGACACTGCTCAAGTTTATGAGCTCATCGCCGACGCCCCTTTCGAAGTGGACATCACTCGAGCGCCGGTAGAGTTCATACGGCCGGTACTTGAAGCTCATGTAGGCTCTTCGCTCCGTGTACGTGACCTTGCTGACCACATCCGGGTATTCCAGGCCGAGGACATTGTATTATTATTTATGTTCCCAGATTCGCGCGCGCGCTTTATGGATATGCTCAAGGACGCTGGATTGCTGGATTGTATACCTGCTTCGGCCAGCTTGGGCGACTCAAACTGCTACACCCCACATCATGATAGCTCTCTGACTTAACGTCTGGATATCTGTGCACTGCTCTACTTTGCTCTGCTTTATGATCTTTGTGTGCCGCTTCTGGTATGACATATCACGCATGCGATCTAGAAGTGAGGGGAACTCAGAAAAGGACCTTAGCACAACTGCGAAGTTGAAGGGATAGGGAAAATTGCCAACTGACCTTCATCCTTTACGCCGCTTCCTTGGCATAGTAAACTTTCGAAGGCGCCTTTAGGGCATCCGATGTACGTTCCGTGCATCACTATGCCATCCACTCCCCAGTGATATTATTCTGAGATGGCAGAAGGTGCGGATCCAATTGGTCTGACATAAAGGATTTTCGCCTTTGGTGTTGAACCAGTCAGCAGCTCGCGCACTGAAAGAGAGCAACGAAACAAGTGAGATGCGGCATGAAAGGTCTATGACGTGGTGGTCTAAATTCCAGCACAGCTACGGTTTCTGTATCTGCGCATGCTCAGAGCCGTTACGATTTGCCCACAAACTTGTATATTGACGCGCAAGGCTAGCTTCCCCCCCAATCCCCGGTACTGGATATCATCGGCTCGCACAATGAGCACCAATTCTCAGAGTTTTCGCACTCCACTCGCTGGCACGAGACGTTTTGGCTCTCCACCGTCCGTGGATGCACAGCCTCCGTTGAAGAAACAACGAATGGACGCAAGTGGAGAACCCGAAGGTCACGATATTGCTCTGTCTCTGTCGATGCCCGAACGCAGTGCGATGAACCCTTCAATATCGGTCATCAACACAGAGGAAGACCCATTGCCTGATGTCAACCCGGTGTCTGCCGCGACCAGGTTTGAGTCTTCAGCTAGCAAGCGCACTTCAGGCGCCGCAAACCCGAAGAAAAAGCCCAAGAGAAAAAAGAAGAATCGGATCTCACACGAAGCAGCGAGTCCGGGGGACGTGCTTTGGCGCGAAGTGCAGCGTTTGATAGGCATAGATGTGGCCAAGGAGATCGTGGACGCCCATCAGGATTTTACAAGCCCGTTTGCGTTTGGGGATGAACTTGAGGTGGAGGTATTGGAAGTCGGGGCTGGAGGTACGTCCAGGTCGCTTTATTTTTGCACAATAATTCATGACCCCACACTGGTAATTCACAGGTGATGGGCTGGCTCTGGCTCCCGCACCAAACCCACCTTGGGTCATCACAGTTCCGTTCACGCTTCCAGGAGAGAAAGCTCGAGTGAAGATTACAACGAGTGAACAACTTTGTTCAAAATCTGACCTTTTGGAAATTATAACGCCAAATGAGGACTTGCGGGAGATGTCGCGCGTTGAGTGTCGCTACTTTGGCAAATGCGGAGGATGTCAATTTCAGGTGAGATGCGGCCATAACCCAGGGATTCTATATCACTGTTGATATTCGTGGATAGATGCTAGACTACGTTACCCAATTACAATTCAAACAGCGAGTCGTGGAGCGGGCTTATGATATGTATACAGGCTCGTTGCCACCCGGGTCTATACCGCCGATAGGTCCTACCATACCCTCTCCAAAGCAGTATGGTTACCGGACAAAAATCACCCCACATTTCGACGTCCCCTCTGCAAAGAGAGCCGCTGGTTGGGAGGTCACTATTGGGTTCGGTGAGCGGGGGCGTGCAACAAGAATTCTGGATATTGAGGTAGATTTCGTGTTTTCTCTCGCAGAAGCACTCACCCAATACCTTGTCTCCTAAGGAATGTCCCATTGCGTCGCCGGTACTGAACAATGCGCTCCCTCAAGCTCGTAAAGAAGTCATCGAGTGTGTGAACACACCTACCCTCGTGCGCCGGTAGTATAGCTCACTCAACGCCGCCAGGAAATTCTCCTCATACAAGAAAGGCGCGACACTCCTCATGCGAGACTCTTGGTTAAGACCCTCGGATGGTATGGCGGCGGTGCTCACGAAAGTCGAACAAGATGGGGAAGCGCATGTGTGCATACGTGATCATCATGGCATTGTACGAGAAAAGGTCGGCAATACATTATTCGAGTTTCCTGCAAACTCCTTCTTTCAAAATAGTGAGTGAACTTCCACCTCCTTCTGAGTCCCACTGAACGGTCGGTTGGCAGATAACTCGGCCCTACCGGCCCTAACGAGTCACGTCGCAGATGCCATCTTCAACCGACCAAATTCATCATCAGTTCCTGTACCCACTCACCTAGTAGATGCCTATTGCGGCTCAGGACTCTTCGCAATCACATTACAAGAACGTTTCCAGAAAGTGGTCGGCGTCGAGATTGACGCAAACGCCATCAAACGAGCCAAATTGAACGTAGAATTGAACGCGGTCGAACCGCCGGAGAAGATGGAGTTTCTCGCCGGGTCCGCTGAGGCGATCTTTGCGACTGTTCAGGCCTTCCCTCGGCTGCGAACTGCACTGATCATTGACCCCCCACGAAGGGGCTGCGACGAGGCTTTCCTAACGCAGATGCTCGAGTTTGGTGCGGGGACCGTTGTCTATGTGAGCTGCAATGTGCACTCGCAGGCGCGGGATGTGGAGGTGATCCTGAGGGGGGAAGTATCGCTGGATGGAGGAGAGAGGAAAGGGAAGTATGTGCTGGAGAGTGTAAGAGGTTTGGACCTCTTCCCACAGACCTCACATGTGGAGAGTATAGCAGTCCTACGACTGACGTATTAATAATACATTTTCAACTCAACATATCATATCATATTACCACAAAAGCTTATTCGTTTACCGCTTTACCGCTCTGCTTTTTCGCACACCTTTTTGATCTTCACGAGAAGCCGCCAGCTAACAACAAAACGAGCGTGAGATCGAAGATAATGGCCCCCAACATCGTCATCGTCATCGTTCGAGAGAAAAAAATTTGTTCGAGAGGTCGTGACTGGCCGACCCGACCATCGCGACCACAACCGACCGACGACAATTGGCCGTCGCGACAACGAACTGGCCCGACAACCGACCGACCCGACAACCGATCGAGATGAGCGGACAGGTGGAAACGCAAAGACCAGGCCATGTGGCCACAAACACACAAAATACGTAATTGATCTGCTGTTTCCTACTGTTTCCTACTGTTTACCGAAAAGCTTGATATCGGATATCGGAATTCAACTCCGGGACCTGGTTTTTGCGGGTTTGTTGGTTTTTTGACCCAGTCTCAATCCAAATCCTTAATCCCTGAGAAATCGGCCCCTTGGCAATCATTTGGTATCCAATCCGAATCCGGGGGCTCGATTACAAGGTTTTCTAGCATCTAGCAAGCATGCATGCATGCATCAAAGCGGACAATTAGCGATTTACAGACATGTGTCGGCCAGCCAGCCAGCCAGCCTCGCCAGGCCGGCCACCCCAGCCAGGAGGTAAATTAGGCATCCCCAACGGGGCTTCCAACGGGGGCTAACCGCCAAACAAGCGAAGGAGAAAGGGTCCGACTCCTTGAAAAAGAGAGACAAGCGAACGAAGGATGGTGGACTGGGAAAGAGACTTGAGCGTTCGTATGTTTATATGGAAAGAGAGACGGTGTGCAGAGCAGAGCAAGGGTGCAGAAGTACGGATGGACGCGTCATTTGCAGACGAAGTGCGGGGATGAAAGGAGTGGCTAAAACGTTCATTAAGGAGGTCGAAATGAGCAAATGAGGAGCAGGATGTACGTTGTCCGAGAGGGAGAGACAGTGATTTTGTACGGGACGCCTTTGGCTTGGTTCTGTCCGAACTTTCCATGTCCCTGGTCTAAGAATTGTTCGGCGATCCCACGTATTGACTTGACCAACGCCCAGGGGTTAGGCTTGGGATGACAGGTACAGCACAAGGGCGTACGGCGTCCATTGTTTGTAGTTGCGGAGAGGACCGACAGTGGGGAGGCGCATCTGAACGCCATCGAGCCATCGAATCCGAATGGTGCATTTGGGGCTACATCATGATATCTCGAATCTGCAGGATGGAAAGGTAATCAGTACACATTTTCCGTAAAGAGTTAGGCGCTGATTGCATATGCAATTCAGGTACGAAATGTGGTGCCGGACCAAACAGGTTTTAGGACATACGTTTTGGGTTATAATTGTACTAGAGCACGGAAGAAATTCGGTTCGGTTCGGGAATACAGGCCGGTAAATTGGCAGTAATAGGAAGCGCGCATGATTTCGATCGGTAAAACATCATTGACCATATATGGTCGTCCCAATGAGGTACAGTAAGAATCAAATGATGGACGTGGATGAGATGCGAACGGTGATTCGGGAGCAGGTGATATTGCGTGCCGAGTCGACATTTGATTACGACAGCGTGTTGAATATCGAGAATGGCGGTGTTGGTATCAATCGTACAGATGGTCACGGTTGGTAGCAGGGCAAAAATATTAAGGGCAATGCAGAGAAGGGATTAAATTAGTGCCGCGGTTTCCAAATCGCTTCGTAGAGTGATGCTAAACGGTGAACCGGTGACGAGAGACGAATGACGAACGCGTTTTATGTCAACAACGCGGTTCATGTCGACACATAGGGGTGCATTGGAGATGAGATGACGAGGGGTTGGGAGGGCGATCAAATGATTTGGACTTACTCTGTAAGGAAAGAGTTAGTATCTATAATGGTATCGAATGGGGGCTACATGCCTTCGACAGCTGCCATCACGACTCTGAGCAGCGCGGTATCAGTAGCGTTGGTGAAGCTGCAAAGGCCATTTAAATCATAAGGATAAAAGGTCCCTCTGTACGCACTGAACATATATCTCGCGTTCTTTTGTCCGACTCGACTTTTGCGCCAGACGCATGAATCGCCTCTTGAAGTAATCCTTACCTGCCTCGACATCCTTGGGAGTACCGTCAAAATCAGGGAAGACACTCTTGATATCCGAGTGTTGAATCTTCTCAGTGAACAAATCCAACTTATTCAGGAAGAGAATCTACTCCTCACGATTCAGATGACGTCAAGAATTAGGGACCGGACGGGTTGAGCGTACGATTGATGTTGATCTGAACCATTGCGAGTGACATATAGAGTCCCAGATTGCCATGGCGTCTTGCATCTGATTCTGTACGTTGGGTGCTGGATAAGTCGACAAAACACTAGAAGGGTGGGCACGGAGACTTACGGCGTCCCGGTCCTCACTAAGACTCATGTCATAGCCATTCAAGGAAACCAAGAACAGGATGCTAGTGACGTCTTCGAAGCAATGGATCCACTTTCTTCTCTCGCTCTTCTGCCCGCCGACCTGGAAACTCGAACTATGAGCAATGTGGTACATGAGAAAAAGGAAGGTGGACTGACGTCGAGCATGTGGAGCTCGTGAGACTTGAGTCGGAACACTGTCTCGGTGATACCAGTTGTTTGTGTGCGGACATGGAGGATGTCCTGATTTAATGGTCGGTATGCAGGATCAAACAGTCGGTCCAGCGCTGGAAAGAAACTGAACGTAGGTCGTCAGCTAGCAATGCTGAAAGAATCATTCGGGAGCATATGTCCACCCACTATTTGAGGTTTTCTGGTAGTGCGGCTTCATTCCCTCGCTCGTACGCTACTTGTAGGTTCTCATCTTGCCATAGCGATTTGAAGGGCACCAGATATTCTATCGGGAATGGTTCCCCATCCCGCAGATCACGCCCGCTTTCAATCATGTCGATGTAGGGTACATTCCGCTCTGTTAGCGGTATTCCGAAGGCTTCCATGGCCTCCAGTATCAATCGTAGGCCATTTATGAGGTTGGTGAAGACGAGTTGCCGGTATAATTCAATTTCCTCTGCTGTGAAGCCGACCTTGTGGATCAGCCGCATTTGCTGCGCAGAAAGGGGAATTTATCAGCCTCAATGATGAGCACGCCCAATATTAAGAGGGATAATTTTTCTCGCGAGGTGTTGCGCTGCAATCGGAATGGGAAGATTCCGCAGGGCCGCGAACGCTACATACCTTGAGAACAGTCGACTTTCCAGAGTCACCAGAACCTAGCAAAAGGATCTGAAATCAGGCGTTAGCGACTTGTAGGAAGAAAGCACCGCCGCTGGATCTCACTTTGACCTGGGCGTCGAGCGCCCTCTTCGTCTAGAAACAGGGTAGAGTAATGTTAGCAACGACTCGCATGAGGACCACGACATCATCGTGATCACGATTGGAGCCTACGTGCCTCTCTTAGTTGTCTCTCGGCGTCTCGATGAGCCCTTAGCTCCTGGTCGTCGCCTTGGGAAAGACAGACACCCATGGAGATAAAAGAGGATCAGGGTTGTGAGGGTTGTGGATTTGCCCTGTGTCTAGTCTTCTGTGGAGGCGTTGGCGAACACAGCGAATGTGTCGTCTTCGGCGGTCGCCGTCCGTCCGTAGGTCGCCGTTGGCCGTTGGGTCGCCGTGGGTCGTCGCGGGTATTAGAGAGAAGGCTCCCTTGGCGGTACAGAGAGCTACGTGTATACTGGGTACTCGTACTAATATCTGTTGGGTTGGACACAGTGTTCAGAGTCCAGACAGTGCTAGCACTGAACCAACGGGGAGGGGAGCGGAACCAAAGCTTGTCCCGGGGTACAGCGGAGCCGCGTTAAGGGTAAAACGGCACACAACGGCACATGACGGCACAACACATCAAGCCTCCCAAGCGGCTAGCAGCCAGCGGCCAGCAGCAGCCGGGCGAGCGGGCGAGCGGGCACGCACCTTCGACTTCGACTTCGACTTCGACTTCGAATTCCCGACTTGAGTTCACACCCCGACTTGACGTTCACAGCTACTTATCAGGGCCGATCTCCCCATCTCTCGCTCGATTTTGGATATTTTTTACAAACGCTCGGCCACATATTTATTTATTTATTCAGTGTGGTGTAGGTGGTGGGTGGTGTGGTGGATAGATAGCTCGAGAAGGTACGACAGACAGCTTGTATTCAAGAGACGCCAATACCATGATGCCAATACAATCAATAATTGATATTCACATTATATTCCAACGTCGTCGCGTTCACATACGCATAGGTACAATTCCTACATACAACCCACGACTCATGAGGAGCTTGCATTGGCTTGCACCTAAGACGTTTTAATCCACTGAGACCCACTCTCGAATCAATCAAAGCTGGGAACCGAAGGAGAACTCGTGAAACCTTCAACGACCATGGAGCACATAGCTCGGTAGGATCCCAAGGCGTTACAGACCACGGGTCTACCACGACAAAATCTCTACCATCCTCCCAACGAAGGTATTTTAAGTACCAGCATGCATTTTTCATCTTTACCCAAACCTTTGGTGGAAGACCATAATCGATCAAGGACTTTAATCGGTTTGTTGTCACGCACACACGCAGAGGAGAGAGAAGTGCGTTTGATCCTTTCGGTCATTGCTGAACTTCAGAAGTTCAAAGATACAAATTGCTATCTAAAAGGGTCTCCAGAGCCCTGGAAGTGCCATCTGAGGGCTGAAGGTGGAAGGATGTGAGCAGTGATATGGTCGATTGCCCTTCGAGGATCTTCCTTCACAGCACCCCGAACTCGGTGCATTTGCCTTTGACCTTTACAGGCAGGCAGGGAAAGAGGATCGAGCACTGCGTCCAACCAGGACCGATGGAACAATACGGCCCTGACAACATTCAGATGCCGACTAATTCGATCCATTTTCTCGACTTTCTATGTGGTTACTAAAGCTTGTTCAGAGAGCAAGGCAGATTGCAGGATTGGTACCCTCGGTTACAGGCTCGGGAATTAGGTGGGGCCATGCACCTGAATCAGTGTGACCATGCTGTTCCAAAACTCGGTTTTGCAATCCGGGTAAAACCGCTCTGGAGGATCGGCAAAACTATGCTCCTGGGCTGGTGAAAGGGCGCAAGAGGCCCATTGGGGTGGATTCCAGATCGCTTCTCGAGAACTTCGGACATGGCTAACCTTCAATAATTTTGGCAACTCCTTTTAGCCACAAGGAATGACCGCCATCGGCCGCAGTGGCCGCCCATCACTCACTCACTCACATCACACGACCCGGCGGATTAATTCAGAAAGCCGGCCGGACACACGAGGGTCGACTACCTTTTTTGCCACTCCATGATCACCGCTCACGGCCACCTCTCATTCGGAACAGGTTGTCTTGGTAGTCCCGTTTCGTATTTCCATCATTTCCCTTCGTTCCGCCTTCGAGATTTTCTCAAGGGTCAGTAGGCAAGATCGTTGGGGCATGGGACACAGTTTAAAGACCGTTAAAGGCACCTTAGGGACGCATTAAGTGTGCGGGAATGGAATGCGTGTGTCGCCGAGCGAAGGTCGTTGCTTCTGAAGGCTACTATACAATTTCTGTGCACGTCATCTTGAACACCGACGCGCATGGTACAGAGTTATCCATTCTGGGGAGCCACAGGTACATGCCGAACAGTTTTAATCGGCTGCTGGTGTAAATAAGCATAAGGATAACAGCTACGATAGTGGTCCAGATGATGGGTTTGTTCCAGTTCCGCTAACGCTTGCGCTTTCCCGTCGAAAAACCGATCAAGTACTTCTTTATTGCTTGTAGACTTTCTTTTCGCTGCTTCGGTATCGTCGGGTCCCGGCGTAGACTGAACCGCAATCTCTCCAGCTCAGTTTTTGCGCTATCACGCTCGTTGGTCACTTGAAATGTTCCCGCGTGTGTTGTATTGTTACTCGATAACACGGCGGCAGCCCGTGACTTGGAAGTAATTAACCAGGTCGGTCAGGGTGGCAAGAACCTATCATCAGTCCACGAAACGCGGGTTATGAGAACCAAAAGCCAGGAGAATAGTGACCAATATGCGTTAATCCTCAAAGCCTCTTCTGTATCCGCGGGAGGGAAGAGTGCTCGAAAACGAGCAGATCCAAGTTCGACCGTGCCTCGACGACTCGGAAACTGTTGGCGCCGTCTACGACCAATCTACGCTGACCAGAGCGTTTCTAAAGCCCTCACGCAATATTCATGATTCAAAGGAGTTTTCCGAGGTGACTAGACACCTCAAATGGTCGTGAGTATGATCTTTCACATGACTCGGGACGATCAATGATTTGCACTTCATGTCCTTCATTGTCTCGGGATCTATTTGGCAACATTTCCCACTCAACGCTTCCGCGCGGGAGCAAGAGATTGACCAAGATTTGTGATTTATGCACGACATGTTCTACGGGGCTAGCGACATTTGTATGCTGATTATGTGCTACTTGACTAGGTCAGGAGACTTGAATTGCTTGAATATGGCACAATAGAGTGAGAGCAACTTGCAAGAAAACGGCTATGGTGAACTTGCGGGCGACGGCTCGGCTCGTCAGCGACGGACGACACCTAAAACTACTACCTACGCACATAACTTGACTATAGGATGGTCAATTTGTGGTGCAAGATGTGCTTGAAGTTTTCGACTCCGAGCGCGCGCAAATTCTGTCGATTGGCAGGAATCTGGTCGACCCATCTGATTTCTCTGCGTAATCTCTCCTCGATACCTATACGAGAAGGTGAGATCCATCTCCTGTGGTGCGAATAGAATGCTCACCGGTGGCCAGGAATGCTTGGACGATCCTCGCGTGGCTCTCCAGGAGCTTCACGTCCACGGAACATGCGTCGCAATCCAGTAATGTCTCCAGTGGTACCCCACCGACGCCCCAATCGTATCCAGTCGATGCCTGCAACGCTTCCTGGACAATGTCGATCGTCCCTACAGCATATACCTGCTGGTGGGTGAACGCGGATATCTGGATCATTCTACAGAGTACTCACTCTGCCTTTGAAGGACTTGAAGATGAGATGGCCGCTGTCGACGCGTGCCATCCAGCTCTCGCTGAGCATGATTGCGTTGCGGGTCGACTGCACGTTTTCTGGTGTTAGGTCCTCATCGTATTCACCGTTGAAAAAGACATGGGCGAGCACGCGGAAGCGGTCCTGGACGCAACTCGATCAGCCGTCGTCTGGACGTCCTCAACCTGGCTTGCTCACAAACCGGCCCCTGTCCTGGGACGTGGGGATGATCTCGGTGCACAAAATGCTCTCCCCGGCTCCGGACAAGGCGCAGAAGGGGCCGTCTCGTTCGAGGACCTGGAACAATAGGACGGTTCAGCGACCGCAAAGCGACAAGGGCAAAAGTGAGCGGACCAGGTCTTGCAGGTCTTCGAATGTTTTCCATTCGGAAACCAGTCCAGCACGGATCTCCTCATCAAATTGGGCAGTCCCGCTGTAAAAGTTCTGGTGCGCCGTCCGCTTGCGGAGCATGTTCTGGCGCTTTCCTATGGCTACAGTCACAGGGGAAGGCTCAGTAGAACACCTAGTGTTCCTCGCGTGTATCACTGACGGATGAGGAGGAAATCAGCGAGCCAGTCGCCGGCTTCTGCATTCAACGCTGCGGCCTGAAAAGCGCTACCGTCATGGATGGGCGGCTGGAGGAGACGAGCGCACCCGCATGGGCAGGTCGTGTCTCCACTGGCAGCTGCCTCTTCGACGCGCCGCTGGACGCGTGCGAGAACAAAGTTAGCGAGGACGGCTGGGTTGGAGGATTTACAGAGGACCGCGCTCATAACAGAGCGTGTGAGGTCGCTTGTGAGATGGCTCTGGAGGAGGACTTGAACTTGGGAAATCGACTCGCACATTTTTTGGGATGAGGGGATGGTTGCGGAGATGGGTGGCAGGCTGTTTAATCCCCAGTGGCTTGCAGTTGAAGATGGGCTTGGGTTCACGCATGTTGACGCACACTAGACCACACTATGATTATTTGAATATATTTCTATCAAAGTGCTCAGGCGTTAGGAAGGGTGGCGAGGATGGTTGGGAGACGAGCAGGATGCGGATTTGGCCGCGCGGACTGTCGGTTTGGGCCAATGCAGTACGTCTGGCAAGCACTCGCATTATTTTCACGAGTTATGGCACAGGTCATTTCATCGTTCCTTGAGCCCTCATTGCCACCCACTAGGGCACTGCACCGTCCCGGGAAACCCCTGTCATCGGTCCAGAGAAACGAGAGCATGAGATGGAGGACCTTTTATCAGCATCAGTTGAGTGTGTGATTCTGAACCCTGAGCTGCCAACTCACCTGCCATGGTCCCGGTCAACAGGAATAAACCATCGAATTCCAGCAGGAACAGTGAATATTTTTCAAGATCATGCCAAAAGAAAAGACTTCTCCGGGCCCGGAGACTGTCCAGTTGTCCGCTGTTTGTATTACATGGGCGATACCAATCTACCTGAATACACAAACATGGCACGTAGGATTTCATAATCTCATAATGAACAACTACTTCGGCATTGTGCAACCTGTGCTCCACCACAACCCCCAACAATATTACCTTTCGGTTTCCACGTTCATGGCTCTCTCCAATAGGCTTCGCCCTTCAACGATATACCTTCTCCTCGGTTCTAGGTTTTCCCAGCGCACTTTTGAAAATTTGACTCCAAGATGTTCCAAAAGCAAAGTCTTCAAAGTCGAGAGAAACAGTTCGATTACGAGATGTAAGGGGGATCGTCATGATGGCAGGTGAATGTACGCTTTCACGACAGTCGTGGGGTACCCAGTATAGTAAACCACCCTCTGAGTCCTTGACCCAACCATCTTTGTCGGGCTTTGCATAAAAGCTAGGATGCATTGGGTTACAAGAGGGAGGTCGGATAGAAGCACGTGGAAATGCGTCCAATATACGGGTAGTGTTGTCATAAGACCCAGAAACGATGTGATTCCCATCAGAGGAGTATGCAATAGACTGGGAAGTATGCTCCCCGAGAGGCTTGCCAGCTGCAGTATGAGCCTCAGCATCCCAGGTTTTAATGGTGCCGTCATCGGATCCGGAGATAATATGCCACCCATCGGGAGAGTAAGCAATGGACCACACCCAGTCAACGTGCCCCTCGAGAGGACCGCCAACTGGAGCACCAGTCTCGGCATCCCAGATTCGAATGGTGCAGTCAGTCGGTGTGCCCCTCGAGAGGACCGCCGACTTGTGCACCAGTCTCGGCATCCCAGATTTGAATGGTGCGGTCGTCGGATCCGGAAATGATGTGCTGCCCATCGGGAGAGTAAGCCACGGAAATCACCCGGTCAGTGTGCCCCTCGAGAGGATTGCCGACTGGTGCACCAGTCTCGGCATCCCAGATTCGAATGGTGCGGTCGTCGGATCCGGAGATGATGTTCTGCCCATCAGGAGAGTAAGCAACGGACCACACCAGGTTAATGTGCCCCTCGAGAGGATTGCCGACTGGTGCACCAGTCTCGGCATCCCAGATTCGAATGGTGCGGTCTTTGGATCCGGAGATGATGTTCTGTCCATCGGGAGAGTAAGCAACGGACCACACCTGGTCAGTGTGCCCTTCGAGGGGATTGCCGACTGGTGCACCAGTCTCGGCATCCCAGATTCGAATGGTGCGGTCTTTGGATCCG
>WNFL01174670.1_pt3 | contig 15125 bp, 13 predicted proteins | sample 5400361 | NCBI WGS metagenome assembly WNFL01 (sample SAMN13153351, study PRJNA577476) | soil metagenome | isolation source: 40 cm soil on Douglas fir-dominated hillslope | place: USA:California | collected 2013-09-17
TTTCGCTGCTCCGCGATTTACCCGCCTGCGTAGATGCGATCGATGGTCGCAGCCACCGCGGCCAGCTCCTCGGCATGTGGGTCGAACCGCTCCCCTGTAGCCAGCCGTGCGGCCCACTCCACCGCGGCGCGGCCACCCCAGGCGTCGGGCGGGTCGACCAAGACTTCCCGGGAAGTGCCGCGGAACAGCTCGGCGCGAAAATCGTAGAAAGAGCCGTTCACGTTGGAAAACGATGCCCCGCCGCGCGTTCCGTAGAACGACGCCTCGATGAGGCAATCGCGGCCGGCCGGCAAGCACCACGAGCAGGCGAGCTGCACGGAGCAGCCGGTCGACAGCTCGAGAAGTGCGGCGCCGTGATCCTCCACGGCATCGCGGCCGCGCAGCTTGCGCCCCTTCTGCGACAAGGAGCTGGCCACCCGCTCGACGCGCGGCGCGTCCAGGAGCCACAGCGCCAGATCGACGAGGTGGATGCCGAGGTCCATCACGCAGCCGCCGCCCGCGAGGCGCGCGTCGTAGAACCAGGGCTTGTCGGGACCGTAGGCGTTGTGGAAGGCAAGGTGCGCGGCATACACCTCGCCTAGCTCGCCGAAGCGATCGCGGATCGCTTGCACCGCGCGCGTGCACCGGTAGGAGAGATCGACGGCGAGCAGCCGGTCCGCCGCGCGCGCGGCATCCAGGACCGCACGGACCTCTTCCTCCGTGCGGCCGAGCGGCTTCTGGCAGAACACCGCCATGCCGCGCCGGAGCGCCGCGATCGATTGCTCCGCGTGCAGGGCGCTGGGGGTGGCGATGACCACGCCTTCGAGGTCCTGATCGAGGAGCGCCGCGAAGCCCGGCAGGACGCGCGCGCCCGGAACGCACTCGAGCGCCTTCTGCGCCATTTCGGGCGCCGCATCGACCAGGGCCATGACCTCGGCGGCGCCGCTCCGCGCGATAGCCTCCATGCGGTTCCGACCGATCCACCCGACGCCGAGGAAACCGAGCCGGGGCTTTTTCACGTGCGCACCAGCGCCTTGAGGAACCCGTCCGGCCGGGTGCGCACCGCCTCGAACGCTTCGCCGAGAGCGGTGAGCGGGAATTCGTGCGTGTACAGCGGCCGCGGATCCAGCTTCCCGGAGGCGACTGCGTCGACGGCCAGGCGGATGCCTTCCAGGTAGACACGAGGGTCGCGCTCGTGGGCGTTGATCACGTCGAGCCCCCGCCAGTTCCAGAGGAAGAGGTTCACCTGCCGCGGTCCGTCCTGGTGGAACCCTGCAATGACGAGACGCCCGCGCTCCGCGGTCAGCTCGCCGGCCAGGTCGAGCGTCGACTGCGCTCCGGCGCACTCGATCACCCGGTCGCAGAACCGCCCGGCCGTCAGATCGCGGACCTCCTCGACGATGCGCCGGTGGTCGTCCATCGGAAGCACGGCGCGCGCGCCGAAGTCCCGCGCGACGCGCTGGGCGAACGGGCGCCGGGCCAGCGCGATGACGGAGGCGCCTGCCTGCGAGGCCAGCCTGCAGAGGAGAGCGCCGAGAAAACCGACTCCGACCACGGCCACGATCTGCCCTCCACGGATGTCGCTGCGGCCGAAGATGTTCATGGCGCATCCGAGCGGTTCGCCCGGGAATGGCTGCGCATCGAAAGCAGCCGGAAGCGGGACCAGCGCCTCCTGGGCGACCAGGTCGTAGTCGGCGTATGCCGAGGAGGAGAGGAAGGCGACGCGCCGGCCGGCCTCGATCTCCCGCACGTCCGGGCCCACCGCGTCGATCGTGCCCCATCCCTCGTGCCCGGGGTTGCCCGGAGGGAGCGGGTACCGGAACCATTCCCGGCCTTCCCACACCGGCAGGTTCGAGTGGCAGACGCCGCACCCCTGCACGCGGATACGCACCTGCCCCACCGCCGGGTCGGGGAGCGGCAGCGACTCGACGCGCACCTGGCGCGGGCCGGCGATCACCGCGACCCTCATCTCCTTCGCCATCCGCGACCTCCGCGCGGCAACATGCGGCTCGCCGCGCGGGCGCGGAAGGGCCCGGCGGGAAGGAGATCCGTACTGCAAGGGATTTCCCTCCCGCCCTGGCTCGCGCAGATTCGCGCATGGCAACGTACGCTGGCGCAAGGATCGCGGTGCTCGGCGGGGCCGGCTTCCTCGGCTCGCACCTCTGCGAGCGGCTGATCGCAGAGGGCGCCTCCGGAGTGATCGCCGTCGACAATCTGATGACCGGGACCCAGCGGAACCTCGCGGGGCTGCGCGGCATGGAGGCATTCCGATTCGTGCGTCACGACGTGACCGAACCTCTCGCGCTTCCCGGCGAGCTGCACTTCGTCTTCAACCTGGCCTCGCCCGCCTCGCCGATCGACTACGCGCACTTGCCCATCGAGACGCTTCGGGCCGGGGCGCTCGGCACGGAGAATGGCCTGCGGCTCGCATTGGAGAAGGGGGCCGTCTTCCTGCAGGCGTCGACCTCCGAAATCTACGGCGATCCGCTCGTCCATCCGCAGAGCGAGGACTACTGGGGCAACGTGAACCCCATCGGGCCTCGCTCCGTGTACGACGAGGCGAAGCGGTATGGCGAGGCGATGGTAGCGGCCTACCGCCGCGTGTACCGGGTCGAGACGCGCATCGTCCGCATCTTCAACACCTACGGCCCGCGGATGCGGCTCCTCGACGGCCGGGTGGTTCCCGCCTTCGTCGCCCAGGCCCTGCGCGGAGAGGATTTCACCATCTTCGGCGACGGGAACCAGACCCGCTCCTTCTGTTACGTGGCGGACCTCATCGAGGGCATCGCGCGCATGGCGCTGAGCGACGTCGCGGAGCCGGTGAACCTGGGGAATCCGCGCGAGATGACCATCCTCGAGTTCGCCGAGGCGGTGCGCGCGGCGTCGGTCTCGCGCGGGCAGCTCGTCTTCAAGCCGTACCCGATCGACGATCCGCGCCGGCGACGGCCGGACATCTCCCGGGCGCGGGCGCTCCTGGGGTGGGAGCCGCGCGTTTCCGTCGAGCAGGGCCTCAGGGAGACGCTGGCGTACTTCCGCTCGCTCCTCTCCCCGCAGGCGGTGGCCGTGTGAACACGCCGGCGCGCCACTGCCAGGCGAGCAGGGCCGCGCCCGCGATCTCGCCCGCGAACACGTAGGCGTTCTCCAGCGACGCCAGGTGCTCCACCATGCTGTGGAACGGCGAGACGGGAAAACGGGGTCCCAGGAACGGGAAGAGGATGGCGGCGATGGTGCCCGGATGGGGGTGCGTTCCGACCATCGGCAGGAACACCCCGAGCACGTCGCCCACCTCGTCCAGCACCAGATGCGTGATCATCCCCAGCGCGAGCGGGGCGCCGATCCTTCTGGGCAGGACCAGCCAGAGCGCGACCAAAAGGAGCAGGGTGTGCCCGAAGGTTCGCGTGCCGGAGACCAGGCCGAGCTCCGCCCCATGGCGTCCGGTGGCGAGCACCAGCGCATAGTAGAGCGGCTTGTCGATGAGGTCCGGCAGCAGCGTCCCGAACAGCAGCCAGCCGAGTTGCTCTGCGCGGACGCGCCGGGCAGCGGCCCAGCTCCCGATCCCCAGATGGCCGAGGAGGAACATTCCTCGGGACGCATCCCATATTGTCCGCCCTGGGAAAAGTGGTCATCTGGGACGCAGTACTGCGGATCATGCGAGCGATCCAAGCGATTGGCGCCCGGGTTGCCCCGGCCCTGCACGGCAAAGGCCAAGGGGCCTGGTTTCTGCGGTGTCCGCCGATCATCCGCGCAGGACCGCGGCTGCTTCCCTGCAGCGAGCTTCCAGCGCCGCGATGAGCGCGCGGATGCGTCCGGTGCGCTGGACGTCCGCGTGCACGACCAGCCATAGATCGACGCGCTGCACAGGCACATCGGGGAAGACGCGGCGCAGCCGCGGATCCGCGTCGCCCAGGCAGCACGTGAGCGCTCCCACGCCGAGCCCGTTCGCTACGGCTTCGACCAACGACAGCATGCTGTTCGCTCGGACGGCAACGCGGGCGTCGCGCAGCGACTGCGCGAGCGACGCAAATGCCGGCGACCCGCGGAAGCCCTCCTCGAAGAGGACCGCGTCGTGCCCGGCGAACCCTTCTCCGGGCGCGGGCGGGCGGTGCCGCGACAGATACTCCTCGGACGCGTAGAGCGCGAACCCGATGGGCGTCAGCCGGCGGATGCGTAGATCGCCCGATTCGGGAGGGGCGAAGCGGAGCGCCAGGTCCGCCTCGCGCCGCGCGATGTCCAGGCGCGCTAGCCCCGTCATTAGATATAGACGGATCTCCGGGTGACGCAGGTGCAGCTCGCGCATCGCAGGGAGGACCACCGCGTGGCCAGCCGACTCGGCTGCGGCGACGCGCACGGTGCCCGACAAGCGGCGGTCGGCGCCGAGCGCGCGCTGCTCGACGGCGGCGGCGGACTGCTCCATTTGCTCGGCGGCGGCGCGGATGCTCTCGCCAGCGTCGGTGAGCACGAACCCGTCGGGGGTTCGCTCGAAGAGCTTCGCGCCGAGCTCCCGCTCGAAGGCGGAGACCCGCCGCCCAACCGTGGTGTAATCGACCCGCAGCCTGCGCGCCGCGCGCGCCAGGGTCTTCGCACGCGCCAGCTCGAGGAAGAAGCGCACCGCGTCCCAGTCCGCCATGCCATGCAGGATTGCATGGTCGGCATGCGCGGACGAAGCCACCCTTGGGGGCGGCGCATGCATCCATAGGGTTTGCGCGCGAGGAGCCATCGATGCACCGGCCGTACCCCGACCCCAGATTCACCCTGATCGCCAGCAGCTTCGGGTTGGGAATGGCGCTCCTGGACGTGACCGCCGGCAACGTCGCGCTCCCGAGCATCCGCGCGAGCCTGCACACCGATGCGGCCGGCCTCTCCTGGGTCGTCGACGGGTACACGTTGCCGTTCGCCAGCTTCCTGCTTCTGGCCGGGGGCCTGGGCGACCGGCTCGGCGCCCGGCGATTGTTCACCGCTGGGCTCGTCGTCTTCACTGCCGCCTCCGCGCTGTGCGTCGCCGCGCCCGACATCGGCTGGCTCATCGCCGCCCGGGTCCTCCAGGGGACCGGCGCGGCGCTCTTCATGCCCGCATCGCTGTCGATCCTGGGCCGCGCCTATCCCGAGCCCGTCGAGCGCGCGCGGGCAATCGGCATCTGGAGCAGCCTCACGGCCGTAACCGGCGCGAGCGGTCCGTTGGTCGGCGGTGCCCTCATCCACGCGTTCGGATGGCGGAGCATCTTCCTCATCAACGTTCCGATCGGGGTAGTCGGCGTCCTGCTGACGCTCCGCTTCGTGCAGCGCAGCCCCGCGTCCGCGGCGAGAGGGTTCGATCTAGGTGCGCAAGCGGCGGGAGCGTTCGGGCTCGCCGCCCTGACCTGGGCGCTGATTGAACGGTCCGCTCGCGGCTGGTCGTCGCCGCTCATCGTGCTCGCGTTGGCCTGCGCCGCCGGCGGAATCGCCGCGTTCGTCGCGCTCGAGCGACGCAGCGCCGATCCGATGCTGCCGCTCCACCTCTTTCGCGATCGGACCTTCGCCAGCACGGCGGCGGCGGCCGTGGTCTACGCGGCCGGCTTCTTCGGCGGCCTGTTCGTCCTCTCGATCGAGTTCCAGGATGTCCAGGGACACAGCCCCGCTGTCGCGGGTCTGCTCTTCGGTATCGTCAGCGTGTTCTTCGGCGTGACGAGCATCGTCGCAGGGCGGCTGGCTGGTCGCTATGGAACGCGCGCGCCGATCGTCGGCGGGCTCGCCGTCCTCGGCGCCAGTGCAGTGGGGCTCGCCGAGCTGCCGGCCTCGGCGCCCGTCTTGATGCAAGGGCCTCTGCTGGCGCTCACCGGCCTCGGGGCAGCATTGGTCGCGCCCTCGATGAACGCCGCGATCCTGGCCAGCGTGCCCCCGGCGCTGGCGGGCATCGGCGGCGCGGTGCTCAACACGAGCCGGCAAGTCGGCACGGCCCTGGGCATCGCCGCCTTCGCGTCGTCCTTCCATGGCCGGCCTGCGGCGGAAGCCGTCCACCTTTCGCTCGGATGGGCCGCGGTGCTCTACCTCTGCGCGCTGGGCCTTGCCTCGCGAGCACCCGCGCCGGCGTCGCAGAAGACGTCCGACGTCATTCCACTCGCCGACCACTGACGCCTATCCGGCGGCGGCTTCCGGCAGAGCGAGGGTGAAGGTGGCGCCCTGCCCTGGCGCGCTCGCGACCGAGATCTTCCCGCCGTGCGCCACCGCGATCTGCTGGGCGATGTACAGCCCCAGTCCGAGGCCGCCGTACGAGGTCGAGGAGATCGCGCGCTCGAAGCGGCCGAAGATGCGCTCCACGTCCTGCGGCGCGATTCCGATCCCGCGGTCGCGGACCACCAGGACGGCGCCCGCGTCGGTCGGCTCGACCACCACCTCGATGGGCTTGCCCTCGCCGTACTTGACGGCATTGGCGAGCAGGTTCGTGGCCACCTGCTCGAGGCGAACCCGATCCCAGTTGCCCAGCGTGGGGACCGCGCGCAGCTCGATGCGGGACCGGCTCGCGCCGGCGTAACGCTCGACCATCTCGCGCGCGATCTCCGCCAGGTCGACCGCCTCGCGGCGCAAGGTGAGCTTTCCGGCGGTGATGCGCGACACGTCGAGCAGGTCGCTGACCAGGCGCGCGAGCCTTTCGGTCTGGCGCTCGAGCGTGTCGAGCCCTGCCGCGAGCTTCTCCCGGGCCGGCGTCCCTTGAGCCAGCAGGCGGCGGAGGATCTGGGTCTGGAGCCGCAGCGGCGTCAGCGGCGTGCGCAGCTCGTGCGAGGCGATGGAGAGGAAGTCGTCGCGCGCCCGCACCGCCTCCTGCTCGCGCCTGTACAGCGCCGCGTTGTCCAGCGCGGCGGCCATGCGATCGCCCAGCTCTTCGGCGGTGCGAACGTCGAGAGCGTCGTAGCGGCGGCCCGAATCCGCGGTGGTCACCACGGTCAGCGCGCCCAGCACCTGCCCGCGGGCGCACAGCGGCACCGCTATGTACGAGAGCGCCTTCGCGGCGATCGGGTCGGCCAGGTGGTCCTCGAGGCCGGCACGCTCGGCCGGCAGCGGGCCCGCATCGCTTCGCTCCCACTCGGTCTTCCCGCTGCGCAGCACCGCCGCCACAACCTCGGCGCTGGCGGGATCGATGGGACGGCGCTGGGCGGATTCCATCGCGGCGCGTTCGGTCTGCGGATCCAGGGCGGCGAGCGCGACCAGCCGGATCGACCCGTCCGGCTCGCGCAGGTGCACGGCGCATGAATCCGCCAGCGTGGGGACGGCGAGGTTCGCGATCGCGGCGAGACTGGCGCCCCCCTCGAGCGTGGATCCGAGGATGCGGCCAGCGTCCGCGAGGAGCTGTGCCTCCTTGTCGGCGCGCTTGTGCTCGGACAGGTCGATGCAGGTGCCCAGCCACTCCAGCACGGTGCCGTCGTCGTCGAGGACCGGCACGCCACGCGAGAGCACCTCGGCGTAGGTCCCGTCGCCGCGGCGCAGCCGGAGCTCGAGGTCGTACGGGCGCGCCTCGGAGAGCCCGTCCTGCCACGCCCGCGCGGCGCGTTCCCGATCGTCGGGGTGCACCGATTCCAGGAATCCCCGTCCCAAGAGCTCCCGCGCCGCTTGCCCGGTGAAGGCGCGCCAGGATGGCGAATCCTCCACCATCTCGCCGGAAGGGCCGGTGCTCCACACCACCTGTCCCGTCGCCTCGACCAGCGTGCGGTACCGCCGCTCCAGCCGGCGCTCGGCGATCAGCTGCGCGCGCTCCTGCTCCGCGCTCCGCAAGAGCTTCTGCTCCAGCTCCTCGTTGCGCTCGCGCAATTCGAGCAGCGCGCGCACCTTGGTCCGCAAGAGCTCCGCTTCCACCGGACGGACGATGTAATCGGCCGCGCCGTGCCGGGACGCCACGCGGGGGCCGTCCGGCTGGTGGGCAGCGGTCACGAACACGATGGGGATGTCGCGCGTGCGCGGGCGCGCGCGGATGAGGTCCGCCGTCTCGAACCCGTCCTGCCCGGGCATGTTCACGTCGAGCACGATCAGCGCGCAGCCCTCGGAGAGCAGGAACTTGAGCGCTTCCTCGCCCGAGCTGGCCTTCACCACCCGCTGCTCGAGCGGCTCGAGCGCGGCCTCGAGCGCCACCAGGTTGGGCGCATAGTCGTCCACCACCAGGATGGTCCGCGGTTCCATCTGCATTCCCACCTATAGACCAGCCGGCCCCGGCGGAGAGCACGGGCACTGCGCAGGTGTACTGAGCGCCACGTTTGGCTGCGGACGCATTTTTGACCGCGGACTTTTCAGAACACCGGCGTTTCGACGTACGTGCCGAACACGCCCTTGAGGCGCGCGACGATCTCGCCCATGGTCGCGCCTGCCTTCACCAGGTCGACCGTCACCGGCATCAGGTTCGCCGCCGGATCCTTCGCCTCGCGCTCCAGCCGCTCGAGCAGGGCAGAGAGCTTCCCGCCGTCGCGCTTGCGCCGGACCTCCTTGGTCCGCGCGATCTGCCGCTGCTCGACCTCCGGATGGATCTTGTGGATCTCGATGTGCTCCTGCTTGGGCGGGTCGACGTACTTGTTCACGCCCACCACCGGCAGCTCGCCCGAGGCCTTCTTGCGCACCGCCCGGTAGGCGGTCTCCGCGATCTCGCGCTGGAAGTAACCCTGCTCCACCGCGCGCACGGTGCCACCCATGGTCTCCACCTTGTCGAGGATGGCGAACACCTCGTCCTCGATGCGCTTGGTGAGCGACTCGACGTACCAGGAGCCGCCCAGCGGATCGATCACCTGCGAGACGCGCGTCTCGTCGGCGATGATCTGCTGCGTGCGGAGCGCCACCTTCATCGCCGTCTCGGAGGGGATCGCGTAGGCCTCGTCGAGCCCGTTGGTGTGCAGCGATTGCGCGCCGCCCAGCACCGCCGAGAGCGCCTGGAGCGCGGTGCGCACGATGTTGTTCATCGGCTGCGGCTTGGTGAGCGTCGCCGCGGCCGTCTGGCAGTGGAAGCGCAAGCGCATCGACTCGGGCTTCTTCGCGCCGAAGCGCCGGGCGATCTTCGCCCAGCACCTTCGCGCGGCGCGGAACTTGGCGATCTCCTCGAAGAAGTCCTGCTGCGCGACGAAGTAGAAAGCGAGCCGCGGCGCGAACTCGTCGACCGGCACGCCGGCCTGCGTGACCTCCTGCAGGTAGGCGACCGCGTTGCACATGGTGAAGGCCAATTCCTGCACCGCGTTCGCCCCGGCTTCGCTGATGTGGTAGCCGCTGATGTTGATCGGGTTGTAGCGGGCCAGGTTGCGCGCCGAGTAGACGATCAGGTCGCGCACCACGCGCATCGAGGGACGGATGGGGAAGATCCACTCCTTCTGCGCTTGGTACTCCTTGAGGATGTCCGCCTGCACCGTGCCGGACAGCTTGTTCAGGTCGTAGCCGCGCTCCTGCGCCAGTGCGACGTACATGGCGAGCAGGATCCACGCGGTAGGATTGATGGTCATCGACACCGAGATCTTCTCCAGGTCGATGCCGTCGAAGAGGGCCCGCATGTCCTCGAGGGTGTCGATGGCGACGCCCTCGCGGCCGACCTCCCCTTCGGAGAGCGGATCGTCGGAGTCGTAGCCCATCAGCGTGGGCATGTCGAAGTCGACGGAGAGGCCCGTCTGCCCCTGCTCGATGAGGTACCGGAAGCGGCGGTTCGTGTCCTCGCCGGTGCCGAACCCGGCGATCTGACGCATGGTCCAGTTGCGCCCGCGGTACATGGTGGGGTACGGCCCGCGGGTGAAGGGGAACTGTCCAGGAAAGCCGATCTCCTCGAACGGCACCGCGTCCTCGGCCGTGTACACCCGATGCACGGGAATGCCCGAGGCGGTCTCGTAGCGGTCCTTCGACTCGGGCTGCCGCTTGCGGAACTCCCGCAGCTCGTTCTGCTCCCACTCGAGGCGCTGCGCGCGCGCCTGCTCTTTCTCGTCGCTCATCGTCAGCTCCCGGAGACACCCTTGCGGTAGAGGTCGCGATCGTCGATCACGCGCCTGGCCTTGAATTCGGTGCGCGGCAGCGTCCCCTGCGCGACCAGCTCGAGCCTCGGACGCACGCCGACCCTCGCCTGCAGGCGCTCGCGCATCTCGCGCTCCAGCGCCGCGATGTCGCGCCCAGCGAGGATCTCCGCGCGGACCAGCAGGTCGTCCATCGCCTCGCGCCGCGAGATGATCACGCGGAACTCGCCGCCGAAGCCGTCGATGGCCCGCAGCACGTCCTCGATCGCCGAGGGATAGATGTTCTCGCCGCGCACGATGAACATGTCGTCGATGCGGCCGTAGATCCCCTGGGGAAGCCGCGGGTAGGTGCGGCCGCACGCGCAGGGCGCGTCGGTCCAGCGGGTCAGATCCCCCGCCACGAAGCGGATCATCGGCTGGGAAGTGCGCTCGAGGTGCGTGTACACCGGCGTGCCCTCCGATCCGTAGGGCACCGGCTGGAAGGTCTTCGGATCGCACACCTCGGTGTAGACGATGTCCTGCCACAAGTGCATGCCGCCGCGGGCGAAGCACTCGCCGTCCGTCATCCAGGGCGACATCTCGGCGGTGGAGCCCATGTCGATGCAGGCCGCGCCGAACGTCTCCTCGATCTGCTTCTTGGTCGAGGGGATTCCCGCGCCGGGCTCTCCCGAGAAGAAGAGGACGCGGAAGCCGAACGACCGCGGATCGATCCCTTCCCGCTTCGCCGTGTCGGCGAAGTGGAGCGCATACGACGGCGTCCCGTAGAACGCCGTCGGCTTCATGTCGCGCGCCCACTGCACGCCCATCAAGGTCTGGCCGGCTACCCCGGCGCCGAAGGGGAACGCGGTGGCGCCCAGGCGCTCGACGCCGATCAGCGCGCCCCACGACCCCATGTAGAGGCTGAAGAAGGAGCAGATCATCACCCGGTCGCGAGGACGGATCCCGGCTCCCCAGAGGATCCGCGCGTGCGCCTCCGCGATCCGCGCCCAGTCGTCGCGGCCGATGCCGAAGACGGTGGGCCGGCCCGTGGTGCCGCTGGTCCCGTGGATGCGGGCCACCTCCGCCGGATCGATGCAGAGGTAGTCGCCGAACGGCGGGTGAGCTGCCTGCGCGGCGCGCAGCTCGTTCTTCTGCACCACCGGGAACCGCGCCAGATCGCGCAGGGACCGCAGCGAGTCGGGCGAGACTCCCGCCTCGTCCCACTTGCGCCGGTAGAACGGGCTCTTCTCCCATGCCCAGCGTACCTGGGCGCGCAGCTTGGCGAGGATCAGCTCTTCGCGCGCCTCCGGGTGCGCCCGCTCCACCTCGGGAAGCCACTCCCCCGCCTCGGCGGACGGGCGGTACGCGGGATCGTATCGCGGCGGCCAGGCGCGGAGGTCGACCCCGCGTTCGCGCGCGATGCGGGTCAGATCGAGCGCCATCCGTTCACTCCAGCGGCCGCGCCGCCGCCAGCTCGCGGATGCGGGTCACGATCACGTCGGGCGGAGTGTCCTGCGGGAACACGTCCGCCACGCCTTGGTGGCGCAGCAGCTCGATGGCCTCGTCCCACCGAGACGTCGCCGGCGCCCGACGCGCGCAGCTTCGCGACGATGCGCGGCACGAGCGACATGTGGGCGCCGGAGAGCAGGCTGATGCCGACCACGTCGACGTCCTCCTGCACGGCCGCGCTGACGATCTGGTCGGGCGTGCGGTGCAGGCCGGTGTAGACGACCTCCATTCCCGCGTCGCGGAGGATGCGCGCGACCACCTTCGCGCCGCGATCGTGCCCGTCGAGGCCCGCCTTCGCCACCAGTACCCGGACAGGACGCGCCATGTTTTCTCCTCCGCACAAAGGCGGCTGCGCAGGATAAGCGCGGGGCCTTGTCCGATCAATGCGGACGCGGGCGCGCCGTCGCCAGGCGGGTGAGCAGGCCGCCCGGCCGCGCCATGAAAGAGCATAGCGCCGCCGAATACGGCGGCGACTAGGAGTGCGCGCGCTTGAGAACGGCGGTCTCGTAGAGCAGCGCGGCGCGCCGGACCAGGCCCGAGATGACGTCGCCGTAGAAGGCGGGCATCGAGGTTCCCGACCCCGCGCGCGGCGGCATGGGAGCGTGTGCGTCGAGCCCGGCGAATCGGGAAAGGAAGCCCTGGTCGATGAGCTTCTTCACCCACGGATAGGTTTCCTCGCTCGCCTCGATGACGGCCGCGCCCTTGACCTTGCCGTCCGGCGACAGGGCCACCGCGACGCGCACCGGGCCGTGGATGGTGTAGTCGGTGAGGAAGGTGACCGCGCCGACCTCGTGCTGCTGTTCGTCGCGGCCGAGGTAGAAGCGATGGAAGTCCTCGTCCGGTGCCCAGCCTGTCTCCTTCTCGATGGATTGGCGTTCGGCCGGGGTGAGCCGCACCTCGCGGACGAAGTACCGCTTCGAGCCCCCGAGAAGGGTAGAGACGGCCTCCCGGTCGGAGAGCAACACGACGGGAGGCGTGACGTGGGCGAGAGCGGGTGCCGCCATCGCGCAGAGGAGGATCGCGAATCGACGAGTCATGCTGTCTCCTTTCGCAGCCAGAGGTCGTGCATGGAAAACGCCGCGATCAGCACGTAACCGAGCGCGAAGAGCGTGCCACCGGCGATGACCAGCACGCTCAAGGAGGGCGAGACGAACCGCGTCGCCCACATCCCGCCGATGTCGACCAGCGTGCCGACGAACGGCAAGGCGACGATCGCGGCCTTCGGCGCCTCCCGCAACGGCACGAACAGGAAGATGAGGCCGAGCAGGCCGGCGATCAGGGTCTGACCGAAGAGATGGGTGTGGCTGGTCTGGATGAGGAGCGGCGTGCGCATCCAGACCTTCGCCGCGTTGGACAGCTCACCGAGGTCCATCTCCCTCTCGGCGCTCGTCTCCCCGTGCCTCATGCCGGCCATCGGCAGGTCGGGCGCCAGGCTTGCCCGGACTGCCGAGGGCGAGACGCCCACCGCGGTCGACGCCTGGACGAATGCGGCCAGCGTCCCGCAGCCGATGCCGAGCAGGAACAAGGTGCAGAAGACCTTGGCGCTGAGGGGCAGGCGCGAGAGGTGGATTCCGTTCATGGTGCCTCCCTCATGCGCCGCCGCCGGGGCGGCGCTGGGGTTTCGGGGGCCTGCATTCAGTAATAGACGACGAACTGCGCGGTCACTACGTGCGCCGTCCTCGCCGCCTCGGTGATGGGGATGCCAGGCTCCACGTCCGCGAACACGTTCTGATTGGATCGGTTGAACCGGTATTCGAGCCGCAGGTCGACCCAGTCGATCGGATGCCCCGTGCGCGCGTAGGTCACGCCCAGCGGACGCAGCTCGGGGATGAGGCGCGAGAGGTGGATGGTCGGCTCCACCGTGAACGACTGCAGGACCTGCGCCACGCCGGTGCGCGCGCCGTCGAGGTCGTTGAACAGGCTGTACCGGAAGGAGAAGCCCAACCACCGCAGGATGTCGTAGTGGACCAGGGCATAGAACCCGTACCAGTGGACGCCGGCGCCGTCCACGGCATCGGCCGCGAACGGGATCCCGCGCCGGCGGAAGGACACGTTCGACTCGCCGCCGTAGGCGAGCTCGCCGGCGAACACGAGCTGCGAGGACGGGGTCCAGGTCACGTCGGCGTCCACGATCCAGCGCGCGTGCGAATTGTCGTCGTCCTTCTCGGGTCCCCAGAAGCCGCCGACGCCGAAGTTCAACAGGCTGCTGCCCTGGACGGGGGTCACGCCCAGCCTGCCCCCGACGCTCTTCGCGCGGTTGTTGTCCTCGATCGGGTCCTCGGTGGTCTCGTTCTCCCACCGGTTCACTACCCAGCCGGCCACGTCGAGCCACGGCGCGAACTGGTACGCGGCCACCAGCCCGGTCATGCTCTGCGGGCGTCCGAATCGCTGCAGCTCGGAAGTGGTGGCGGTCAGGTTGAGCGCCGCGTCGTGCCGCTCGTACCCGAACGGCGTGTCGAAGCGGCCGAACGAGAGCGCGAGCCCGTTGCCGATCGGCGCGATGGCGGTGACGTTGAACCGGTGCAGGCTCACTTCGGTCTGGATCGCCTCGGTGCCGAATTGCTCGATGCAGGTGCCCGCAGGACCGACGACCGTCCCCGGACAACCGAAGGCAGGATCGAACCCGTGGCTGTGCCGGTGTCCGTGGCGCTCCACCTCGATGCTCGCGCCGGCCGACAGCCACCGCGAGAACGTCTTGAAGGCGCCGATGCTGAACTGATCGAAGCGGAAGTCGGTCCGCGTCGGCTCGGACGAGACCGGCGCGCTGCCGGCGAACTCCGGCACCAACTGGATGCGCGAGTTGTAGTTCGCCGACCCGACGAAGAAGCCGGATAGCCGGACACCGGCAGCCTCGAACGCGGGCCCTTGCAGGCCGCCCGCCTCCTCGAGGCTGACCTCGCGTTCCTGGGCGGAGACAGGTAACGAAACGATGCAGATCGATAGGAATGCCAATTCAAATGACAAAGACGCGCGTGCGCGCATGCAATCCCTCCACAACTGCTGGTTGACGGAAACCGATGCGAACGGAAGCTTCGGCTTCAGGCCAGCGGCGGTGGAGTAGGGACCTCTCGATCGGGAGACGGAGCGCCGGGCGGCGCGGGCGACACAGGCGATGGCGTGGGACGAATTGCCGGCGCCAGCAGGCCCGACTGCGGCACAGCGGGAGCCATCTGGACGAGGACGATGCCGGGCTCGGTGCTGACCCCACAGGTGCGAATGAAGCGGTGGTCCGAGGCCAGCTCCCGCGCGTGGGTGCACACGGGGCAGCGGCACGCTCGCGACTTGTCGTGGTGGCAGCAGCAGCTTGCCGCCTCCGCGCTGGCGATCAGCGGGAGCGCTCCGGTGGCCTGCAGCGACAAGGCGCAGGCGACCAACACACCCAGGCCGCGGCAATGGGAGACCCGGACCATCGCGCAAACCACCCTAGCTCAGCGGTACCCCTGCCGGTCAACCTGCTCAATGCCGGGGTGCACGGACGAGCAGGTACACGTAGCCTCCGAACACCGCCTGCGACCCGTACAGGTTGTCGAGATCGTGAGGAACCCTGCCGACGGATGCGCGGATGCCGAGCGCGGGCTCGATGGGGCCCAGGGCCGGGAAGGAGTGCACGAAGCCGAGGACCGCGTTGGAGACGAGGTACGACTGCGTGAACGCCTGAATGCCAGAGAATCCCGGCACGGCCAGGTCGTGCGCCGTCTTCTGGACCACTTCCAGCCTCAT
>WNFL01348968.1_pt1 | contig 15124 bp, 19 predicted proteins | sample 5400361 | NCBI WGS metagenome assembly WNFL01 (sample SAMN13153351, study PRJNA577476) | soil metagenome | isolation source: 40 cm soil on Douglas fir-dominated hillslope | place: USA:California | collected 2013-09-17
CCCACGCGATCGGGTCGTCGGAGTTGCTGGCGAAGATCAGGGCGGGCGCGGGCATGGCATGAGGGTTGCACAAAACTTCGGCGCCGCAAAAGGGGAGATCGCGATGCGCCGCGTCGTCGTTGGAGGCATTCTCGGAGGCGTGCTCGCCACGCTCGCCGCCGGATCGTTCGCCGTGCCGGACGCGCGTGCCGAAAGCGTGCTGCGCGTCGCCATGACGGTGTCGGACGTGCCGTTGACCACGGGCAATCCCGACCAGGGCGCCGAAGGCATGCTGATGGTCGGCTACAATCTCTATGACGCGCTGGTGAACTGGGACCTGTCGCGCGCCGACGTGGTGGCGCCGCTGACCCCGGGGCTCGCGACGGCGTGGTCGGTCGATCCGGCCGACACCACCAAGTGGCGCTTCACGCTGCGCCAGGGGGTCAAGTTTCACGACGGCTCGGCGTTCGACGCCGACGCGGTGGTGTGGAACTTCGAGAAGATCCTGAACGACAAGGCGCCGCAGTACGACGCCAAGCAGGCCGGGCAGGCGCGCGGCCGCATCCCGACCGTCACCGGCGCGCGCAAGCTCGATGCGACGACGGTCGAGATCCAGACCGCGACGCCGGACGCGTTCCTGCCCTACCAGCTGACCTGGATCCTGTTCTCCAGCCCGGCCAACTACGAGCGGCTCGGCAAGAGCTGGGAGAAGGTGGCGGCCGAGCCGTCGGGCACCGGTCCGTGGAAGGCCGCGAAGTTCGCGCCGCGCGAGCGTCTCGAAATGGTGCCCAACACGGCGTATTGGGATCCCAAGCGCGTGCCCAAGCTCGACCGGCTGGTCGTGATCCCGGTGCCCGAGGCGTCGGCGCGCACCGCGGCGCTGCGCTCGGGCCAGGTCGACTGGATCGAGGCGCCGGCGCCCGATGCGATCGCGAGCATCCGCCAGGCCGGTTTCCAGATCGTCACGAACTCGTACCCGCACGCGTGGACGTACGACTTCGTCAAGCTCGAGGGCACGCCGTTCGCCGACGTGCGCGTGCGCAAGGCCGCGAACCTCGCGATCAACCGCGACGGCCTGAAGCAGCTGCTCGGCGGCATGGCGCTGCCGTCCAAGGGCATGGTTCGGCAAGCCGGGGTTCGACGTGAGCTACGATCCGGCCGCCGCCAAGAAGCTGATGGCCGAGGCGGGCTACTCACCCGAGAAGCCCCTGAGCGTGAAGGTCGTGATGGCGGCCAACGGCTCGGGTCAGATGCAGCCGCAGCCGATGAACGAGTACATCCAGGAGAACCTGGCCGCGGTCGGCATCAAGGTCGAGCTCGACGCCGTCGACTGGAGCGTGATGCTGAGCCGCTGGCGCTCGGGCGCGCGCGCCGACGCCAACAAGGGCACGGCGGCGGTGCAGACCAACATGATCGTGCAGGATCCCTTTACCGCGATCGTGCGCTTCGCCGACAGCCGGCTGGTCGCGCCCAAGGGCGTCAACTTCGGCGAGTACAAGGACGCCGAGTCGGATGCGCTGATCGACAAGGCGCGCGTGACTTTCGACGTCGCCGAGCAGGACAAGCTGCTGGCGCAGATCCACGCCCGCATGGTCGACCAGGCGTCATTCCTGTTCGTGGTCCACGACGTCAGCCCGCGCGCGATCTCGCCCAAGGTGACGGGCTACGTCCAGGCGCAGAGCTGGTACCAGGATTTTACGCGGATCACGATGGCGCCCTGAGGGGCGCCGGCACAGCGCCTACGGGTGGGGCGGCCAGAACCGGTCGAGCGGTTGGCGATTCCAGTAGGCGGTGAAGTCGCTCAGCCAGCGGGCAAGCTGCTCGCGGGTTGAGCGGACGAGCTGGTGCAGGCGGCCGCCGGCATCGTCCGTCCAGGGCCGCGCCGGCGCGGTATGGTGCGCTCCTCGCATGATCGGCACTCCGATGGTTGCCCGGAGTGGTGCAAGGAGCGTGCCTGGACGCTCAGCCGGCCGTCAGGCCGTCGAGTTCGCGATAGTCGGGCAGCGAATCGGTCAGGACACGGCCGCCCCGCAGCACAACCCGGTCGGCTTGGCGGCGGGACAGCAGCTCACTGAACGTGCGCGCACGGAACAGCACCATGTCCGCGGGCGCGCCGATCGCGAGGCGGCCGTGCGTCGCCAGTCCCATGAGGTCGGCCGGGGTGGTGGTCGCGGCGCGCGGCCAGGCGCCGAACGGGTGGTCGAGGTGCGCGATGCGCACCGCCTGGGTGAACACCTCGAGCATGTCGTGGTCGCCGTAGGCGTAGAACGGGTCGCGGCAATTGTCGCTCGCGACCGCGACCGGCAGGCCCGCGGCGCGCATCTCGTGCAGCAGGGTGACGCCGCGCCAGCGCGGCGTGCGCCCGGGCTCGCGCGCCTGCAGGTACATGTTGCACATCGGCAGCGACACGATCGCGATGCCGGCATCGGCGCACGCCGTGAGGGTGTCGTCGATGAACGCGTCGGGCTGCAGCGCCAGCGAACAGCAGTGGCCACACACGATCCGGCCTTTGAATTTGTGTCGCTGCGCCGCCTGGGCGATGCGGATCAGCGCCTTCGCCTCGAGCGAGCCGCTCTCGTCGACATGCAGGTCGAGATCCAGCGTGCGCTCGGTCGCGAGGGCGAACAGGCGGTCGAGCTGGGCGTCGAAATCATCGGCGAGCTTGTCGTGGACGGCGCCGGTGGTCCGTGTCACGCCGCCCAGGATGCCACCCGAGTCGGCCACCAGGTCGGCGAGCGGCACCGCATCGGCGGTCAGGAAATAGTCCATCGGCACCAGGTCGACGGCCTGCAGCGCGACCCGGCTGGACCAGCGGTCGCGCAGTTTGCGGAAGGCGCTCCAGGAGATCGGGCCCTGCGCGCCCATCGAGTCGATGTGGGTGCGGATCGCGACCGTGCCGTGCACCAGGGAACAGCGCACGCCGAAGTCCATGCGCGCCAGCACGTCGGCCTCGCTCCAGCGCGCTGCGCGGTCGTCGGCGACGCCCCGCAGCGCGCCGGCAAAGCTGCCGTCGGGATTGCGGGCACGCGGCCAGATGTGGCCCTTGTCGAGATGGGTATGGAGATCGGCGAAGCCCGGCCAGAGCTGGCTGCCCCCCAGCGCGACCACCGGGTCGCGTGTGTCTCGGCCCGGTGCGACGGCGGCGCCGTCGCGCGCGCCACCGGCCGGCTCGATCGCGGCGATCGCGCCGTCATCGATCAGGAGATCGACGAGCAGGGTGTCGTCCGGGTCGACCGGTGCCGCAAGCGGGGTTTTGAGCAGCGACCGCGACGTGCGGGCGCCGGTCAGCCAAAAGCGCCCGGTCGCGGGGATCTCGATGAAGCCCGCCATCGCATCCTCCTCAGCGAAACATCGCCGAGGATACGCCGAACGGGCGCGACAGGCTGCTAGGCAGCGAGCAGCGAGCGCACCTTGTCGAGCAGCTGGGTCCGGTCGAGCGGCCCCGGCAGGATGTCGTCGGTCTCGGGCACCGGCCGGCCGCCGGGCAGGGGCGTGCGGCTGACGTACAGCAGCTTGAGCGAGGCGCGGTTGCGCTGGGCGAGGCGTGCCAGCGTCCGGTTGTGCGGGGTCGCGGTCGAGCGCTGATCGCTGATCATGACGTCGACGCCCAGGCGGTCGACCATCTGGAGCGCGGCGCCGAAATCCTCGCCGGCGATCACGTCGTAGCCGGCCCCGGCCAGCACATCGACGATCGCCTTGCGCCGGCCCGTGTCGCCCTCGACCACTAGAATCGTGCGCTTCATCGCAAATCCTCCTGGATGCGATGGCACGCGAGCGGGGCTCTCGGGGCAACGCCTCAATACGATGGTAAAAATCGACGTCGTCCCGCAGGTGTTTACAATTGCTTGGAATTTGACCAATAGCGGGCCGCGCCGTGGGCCGCGACGTGCCGTCCTGCAGGGTTGTTCGGTACCGCTGCTATAAGGGACGGCGGAGCAGCGGAGGCGCGCGCGTGACGGCACCGATCAACATTCCGGCCTACAGCGACGCGCTGGTCGTGCTCGCGACCGCCGGGGTCGTGGTGCCGCTGGCCCGCCGATTTGGGCTCAACCCGGTGCTCGGCTACATGGGCGCCGGCGTGGTGCTCGGGCCGTTCGGCCTCGGCTCGTTCATCGACCGTGTGCCGGCGCTCTACTGGGTGACCGTGGTCGAGCCCGCGCACATCACCGGGATCGCCGACCTCGGGGTCGTATTCCTCCTGTTTCTGATCGGGATCGAGCTGTCGTTCGAGCGCCTGAAGGCGATGCGCCGGCTGGTCGCCGGCCTCGGGACGCTGCAGATCCTGCTCACCACCGGGATCCTGGCCGCGGTCGCCTGGGCGGCCGGCCAGACCGGACCGGTCGCGATCATCCTCGGGGCGTGCCTGGCGCTGTCGTCGACCGCGATCGTGCTCGAGATCCTGGCCGCCGAGGGCCGGCTGACCACCGGCACGGGGCGCGCCAGCTTCTCGGTGCTGCTGGCGCAGGACATCGCGGTCGTGCCGATCCTGATGTTCATCCTGATCCTGGGCGCCGACAGCGGCGGCTCGCTGCTCGGCAGCATCGCCACGGCGCTGGCCCAGGCCGCGGTCGCGGTCGCGGCGATCGTGGTTGCTGGCCGCCTGCTGCTGCGGCCGCTGTTCCGCCTGGTCGCCTCGACCCAGTCGACCGAGCTGTTCATCGCCGCGACCTTGTTCGTGATCGTCGCCACCGGCGTGGTCGCCGTGCTCGCCGGGCTGTCGATGGCGCTCGGCGCGTTCGTCGCCGGGCTGCTGCTCGCGACCACGGAATATCGCAAGGCCATCGAGGCAACGGTCGAGCCGTTCAAGGGCCTGCTGCTCGGCGTGTTCTTCTTCGCCGTCGGCATGAGCATCGACGTGCGCGAGCTGGCGCGCGAGCCCGTGTGGCTGGTCGCCTGCGTGATCGGCGTGATCGCCACGAAGGCGATGGTGCTGAGCGGCCTCGGGCGGGTGTTCCGGCTGCCCTGGTCGGCCGCGATCGGCACCGGCCTGATGCTCGGGCCGGGCGGCGAGTTCGCGTTCGTCGGCATCGGGCTGGCGACCACGGTCGGGCTGATCGGCCAGGAGGTGTCGAGCTTCGTCCTCGCCGTGACCTCGCTGACCATGGCGCTGATCCCCGTGCTGGCGATCGCCGAGCGCCGGATCGCGGCGCGGCTCGACAAGCCCAAGCCGATCGACCCGGCGCTGCTCGCGCCGCCAGTACCACGCGCGCAGCACGCGATCGTGGTCGGCCATGGACGGGTCGGGAAGGTGGTGTGCGCGCTGCTCCGGGAGCACGGCGTGCCCTACACCGCGGCCGATCATGATGTGCTCGGCATCGCGACCGACCGCCGCGCCGGGCACGAAGTCTATTACGGCGACGCCGCCAGCGCCGCGTTCCTCAAGGCGTGCGGGCTCATGGAGGCGTCGGCCGTGATCGTGACCATCCACACCCATGCGGTGATCGACGAGGTCGTGCTCCGGATCCGCGAGCTGCGCGCCGACGTGCCGATCGTGTCACGCGCGCGCGATGCCGAGCATGCGCGTCATCTCTATCAGATCGGCGTGACGGACGCGGTGCCCGAGACCATCGAGGCCAGCCTGCAGCTGTCGGAGGCGGCACTGGTCGGGCTCGGCATCCCGATGGGGCCGGTGATCGCCTCGATCCACGAGCAGCGCGACGGGTTCCGGCACCAGCTCCAGGAAGCCGCCGCGGCGGCCGGGCACGAGACCACGCGCTCGATCCGCGCCAAAGCCCGGCGCAGCTAGCCGGGTTGCGGCCCCGGCGCGAGCTTGTCGATGGTCGCGAGCTCGTCGGCGCTGAACTTCCAGCTGATCGCCTTCACGTTCTGCTCGAGCTGCTCCGGCTTCGTCGCGCCGGCAATCACGCTGGCGACGCCGGGCCGGCTGGCGAGCCAGCTGAACGCCAGCTCGAGCATGGCGTGACCGCGCTCGGCCGCGAAGGTTTCGAGCTTCTCGGCGGTCTCCCAGTTGGCGTCGGTCATGAAGCGATCGGACAGGCGCTGGGTCGTGGTCAGGCGCGACGACGCCGGCAGCTGGGTGTTGCGCTTGTACTTGCCGGTCAGCAGGCCGCTGGCGAGCGGGAAATACGGCAGCAGGCCGAGGCCGTATTGCTGGATCGCCGGCACGAGCTCACGCTCGATGCCGCGCACCACCAGGCTGTACTCGTCCTGGCACGAGATGAAGCCGTTGAGATTGTGGTGCTTGGCGCTCCACGTCGCCTCGACGACTTGCCAGGCCGCATAGTTCGAGCAGCCGACATAGCGCACCTTGCCCTGACGGATCAGATCGTCGAGCGCGCGCAGCGTCTCTTCGATCGGCGTCGAGGCATCGGGACGATGAATCGGATAGAGGTCGATCCAGTCGGTCTTGAGCCGCTTCAGGCTGGCCTCGACCGCCGAGATGATGTAGCGCCGCGAGCCGCCCTTGAGCGTCTCGGCGGCATCCATCGCGATGCCGAACTTGCTCGCCAGCACGATGTCCTTGCGGCGCGGGCCGAGGAGCTCGCCCATGATGGTCTCGGAGCCGCCCTTGTTGCCGTAGACGTCGGCGGTGTCGAGCAGCGTGATCCCGAGATCGATCGCCTTGTGGATGACGGCGCGCGACGCCTCCTTGTCGATCCACATGCCGAAGTTGTTGCAGCCCAGCCCGACCGCCGAAACGAGCAGGCCCGACGGGCCCAGATTGCGCTGTTCCATGGTTCTCCTCCGATGCGCCGCCAGTCTGCGGGAGGCGGCCGCGTCACAGCAAGGCTTGAAGGGTAGGGCTCGCTGCCGGGAGAATGGATGGAAAGGGGAGGGCCATGGCCAAGATCGACGATGCGGTGAACATCGAGGACCTGCGGCTGATCGCCAAGCGGCGGCTGCCGCGCCTCTGCTACGACTTCATCGAGGGCGGGGTCGAGCAGGAGGTCGGGCTCCAGCGCAACATCGACGGCTTCGCGCGCCACCGGCTGGTGCCGCGCTATCTCGTGGACGTCTCCAAGCGCGACCAGTCGACCACGGTGTTCGGCCGCACCTACGCGAGCCCGTTCGGGATTGCGCCGACCGGTCTCGCCGGGCTGTGGCGCCACGGCACCGATCTGGTGCTGGCCGAGGCCGCGGCCCAGGCGAACATCCCCTTCATCCTGTCGGGCAGCGCCAATGCGAGCATCGAGCAGGCCGTCAAGGTCGCGCCGCAGCACGCCTGGTATCAGCTGTACCCGACGCGCGACCGGGCGCTGTCGGCCGATCTGATCAAGCGCTGCCACGACTGCGGCGTCGAGACCCTGGTGCTGACCGTCGACGTGCCGGTGCGCACCAAGCGCGAGCGCAACATCCGCAACGGCTTCACGATTCCGCTCGGGCTCAAGGCCACGACGATCCTGGAGGCGCTGCGGCATCCGGCGTGGATCGCCGAGTATCTGCGCCACGGCAAACCCATGTTGGAGAGCCTGGTGCCGTACGCGCCCGCCGGTGCCGATGCCGACGGCGTCGCGGCGTTCTCCAATCAGCAATTGCCGGCGCCGCAGAGCTGGGCGGACGTCGAGACGTTCCGCAAGCTGTGGCCGGGCAACTTCGTGATCAAGGGCATCATGCATCCCGGCGACGCGGTGCGCGCGGCGGAATGCGGCGTCGACGGGCTGATCGTCTCGAACCACGGCGGTCGCCAGCTCGACCAGTCGCCGTCGTCGATCGAGATGCTGCCGCCCATCAAGGCGGCAGTCGGCGACCGCATGACCTTGATGCTCGACAGTGGCGTGCGGCGCGGCGCCGACGCGCTGATCGCGCTGTGCCTGGGCGCGCGCATGGTGTTCACCGGGCGGGCGACGCTTTACGGCGCGGTTGCCGGCGGTGCCGTCGGCGCCCGCAGGGCGATCGACATCCTGCGCGGCGAGATCGACCTGACGATGGGACAGATGGGCTGTGCCGCGGTCACCGAGCTCGGCCAGGTCGGCAGCGATTTCCTGCAGCCCGCGGAGTAGGGCGGACCCTACGCCGGCGCGGGGGCCGCGGTGTCCTCGCTGCACACGCGGTTGCGGCCGCCCGCCTTGGCGGCGTACAGCGCGTGGTCGGCGGCGGCGATGATCTGCTCGAGCCGCGAGGCCTTGGCGTAGGTGCTGACGCCGACGCTGATCGTGAAGCCGAACGCCCCCTGCTCGGCCGGCAGCACGATGTCGGCGACCGCCTGGCGCAGGCGCTCGGCGACCTTGAGCGCGCCGGTCAGATCGGTGTGGGTCAGCGTGATGATGAATTCCTCGCCGCCGTAGCGCGCGACGATGTCGGTCGGGCGCATGAGCTTCTTGCACGCGTCCGCCATCGCCTGGATGGCCTGGTCGCCGACCTGATGGCCGTAGGTGTCGTTGACCTTCTTGAAGTGGTCGATGTCGACCATCAGCAGCGAGTAGATCGCGCCATAGCGGTCGGCGCGGCGCTGCTCGCGCGCCATCAGGTCCATGAAGTGGCGGCGGTTGAACGTCCCGGTCAGCGGATCGGTGGTGGCGAGCCGGCGCAGCACGTCGGCCGACAGGCTGTTGCGGTAGATCAGCAGCGACACCGAGTAGAGCACCAGCGCGACCACGATCCGGTTGGCCGCCAGGTTCTCGATGTCGACCCCGGCCTCGTCGATCGTGGTCACCACGCTGAGCACGGTGCACACCACGCAATAGCCGATGAAGACCGACGGGCTCTTGAGCCCGAAGAACAGTCCGGCGATCGGGATGTAGAGCGCGACCGCGAGGAAATTCGCCGAGGTCACGAGGTCGATATAGAAAACCGCAACCGTCAGCGCCAACGCGATCCCGACGCGCCCGCGTAGCCCCAGATATGCCCAGAAACGATCGGCGACCATGCGTACGCGAGGACCCGGCGCCTCGAAAGGTTCCTCCGGGGTCGTCCCGCAGGTCTGCGCAGTTTAGCACAAGCCCCGCATACAGGCGATGTGCAAGCCCGGCCGGGTCGGCTCCGTGGCCGGGCTTGCGGTCATCGATCGGTCAACGCCAGTACCCTGGCACCCACGTCCAGCCCCGGGCGCTCTGCTCCCAGTGGCCGGGTTCGTAAGCCGCCCGCGCGCCCGGGCGCTCGACATAGTGCCCGGTTTCCCAGGCGTACTCGCGGCCGTCCCAGGCCCAGTGCCCCGGAACCCAGACGACGCGCTCGGCGGGGGCCGGCGCCGGCGGCACGACCTCGACCCGCGGCGGCGGCGGCGCGACCGACGCCGTCTGGCCGTACTGGCCGGGCGGCGGCCGGACTTCGCAGGCGGCGACCGCGGCGGCCAGGGCAGCCGCGGTCAGGAGCGAGAGCGTGATTGAGCGGTCCATCGTGTGTTTCCTCCTTGCCGCATCAACGCGCGAGGGACCCTCCAGCACCGGTCCTAGTACCGGCGATAGTTGCGCTCGGTCGTGGTCACCGACCCGTCGGGGTTCGGCTGCACAGTGGTCGTGCTGCTCGCGGCCGGCGGCGGCGGGGCGGTGTAGGTGGTGGTGGTGCTCGTGGCCGGCTTGCCCGAATCGCCGTAGTAGTTGGTGTCGCAACCGGCGAGCGCGGTGATGGTCGCGACCGCTGCGATCAGCCCGAGGGCCGGGGCTCGATGAAACTTGCGCATGACATTTGCTCCGAATGCGCCGAAACGGCGGTGTGTCGAGAACGCGGGCTTTCGAACCGATCGGCGGGGTCTGGAGGCCGTTCGCCGAGGCACTCGCGGCGAGCCAAACGGTTGAGCGGCAAAGAAATCACTCCCCCGCCGATTGCCGCCGGGCTAAGGCGGCTATAAGGAGGCGGCGTCACTATGGCGGTACGTGTCTGCGGGTATGGGAGAGAAAAAGTGCAATCAAAAAGCGTATCGGCTGAAGCCAGGCTAGGCCTGGTTCGCGCCGCGACCCGCCACCCGGACTAGCGACGGCGGATCGTCCGTCTTGCAGCTCCGGCGCGCCGTCGGTCGCCGGTCGACGCGGCGTCGGCCGGGCGGGGCCGTCGTCTTCGCACTGCCTAAGGTCGTGCGTCCGATCGCGGTCGCCGGCGTGGCGGTTTGCTTGACGCTGTCGCCGGCTTGGGTCGCCGCGCAGGCGCCGAACGACGTGCCGGCGACCGAAGCGCCCCCCCGCGAGGACAAGCGGGGCGATGACAAGCCGGGTGACGACAAGGCTGCCGACGAGAAGCCCGGCGACGACAAGGCCGGCGACGACAAAGACAAATCCGCCGACGACAAGGCCGACGACAAGGAGCCGGCGGCCGACGCCGATCCGAGCACGCGCAAGCTCGAGGTGACGGGCTCGCAGTGCGAGGCGCTGTCGCTCGGCAAGACGATCAAGGATCTGCCGAGCGACGCCCAGGTCGGCGCGATCAGCTTCACCGACCCGCCGCCGGTGACGTTCCGCCTGCCCGACCAGCGCCGCGAGGCGCTGACCGAGTGCAGCCTTCGCGCCTCCGGCCTGACCGTGCGCGTCGATCCGGGGCGCAAGGCCATCCTCCTGATGCCCAGCGGCACCGGCTCGCCCGAATTCCCGAACCCGAAGATCCGCGTCAGCCTGAAGTTGGGCGCGGAGGCCCCGAAACCCGACCAGTGAGCGGGCCGTGACGGAACGGGCGCGAACTCGCGCGCGTGCCTGTCGTTGCCCCGGTATGGACAAGACAGTGTCACGGCAAACCCAACAGTTGCGGTCGAAGGCCGCGCAATGCCGGCGCCTCGCCTCGACCACCGCGGACCGCCGCGAAGCCGACATGCTGAGCGAGATGGCGCGCCAATGCGATGAGCGGGCGACCTATCTCGAACCGCTGCAGCGTATCGCCCAGCGTCAGGACGAGCGTTAGACCGGCCTGCCAGCCGGCTTGCGCCGACGGGGTTGTCTGCAGCCGGCTTGCGCCGACGGGGTTGTCTGCGGCCGGCTTGCGCCGGCGGGTTCGTGCGGCCGGCTTGCGCCGGCGGGTTGAGTTTGGTTCAGTGGCCTTCCCCCAGAGGCGCGAAGGCCGTGTTCTCCAGCATCTCCGACGTGCCGAAATACCGGGACATGTGTCGGCAGGCCGCCGAGGATCCCGAGACCTTCGCGCGCTTTCGCGAGGATCCGATCTACAGCTGGGTGGTCTCCTGCCAGATCCCCCACGACGCGCGCGACTGTCAGGAGATCCTCGCCGCGCGCAACTTCGATTTCGAGTTCTTCGACCGCATCCGCGATCTTGACGCGATCGGCGGCGTGACCCGGAAGAGCTATCCGGAGGCGGGCGCGGTCGCGCCCCAGACGATGCAAGTCGGTGATCGAGATCGGCGTCGGCTTCGGCGGCCAGTGCGCGGTGTTCGGTGTTGTCCCGGCGCTTCAAGCTGCAGCGCTATACGCTGGTCGACCTGGCCGAGCTCCTCATGGTGGCGCGCCGCTATCTCGAGACGCTGGCAATTCCGAACGTCGCCTACAGCGAGCTCGCGGCGCTGCCCTACGATGCCCACTACGATCTGGCGATCAGCGCCTACGGCTTCAGCGAAGTCGCGCGGCAGTTCCAGATCGACTACCTGCAGCGCGTGCTCCGGCCGTCGCGTGCCGGTTACCTGCTGTGGAACAGCGCGCAGATGCAGGCGGTCGAGCAGTGGCACGGCGGCCTGAGATGCTGACCCTGCTGCCCGATGCCCGTTTCCTCGATGCCGAGGCGTGGTTGGCGATCGGCGAGCGCGAGTACGGCACGCGGGCCATGGTCTGGGGCACCGTATGAGCAGTGCTCCCGTCGTGCCGCGGCTGGCGGCGACCGTGCTGCTGGCGCGCGACGGCGCCGCCGGGATCGAAGTCCTGATGGTGCGCCGGCACGACGCCAGCGGCTTCGCCGCCGGCGCGATGGTGTTTCCCGGTGGCGTGGTCCATGCCGAGGACGCCGACCCACGGCTGTGCGCGCGCTGCCACGGGCTCGATCGCTTGCCGCCCGCGCTCGCGTCCGCGGGGGTCGCGGCGATCCGCGAGACCTTCGAGGAATGCGGTGTGCTGCTGGCGCGACGGGTCGGCGGTGCGCCGATCGCCGGGACGGTGCATGCCGCGCTGGTCGCGCGCCACCAGACCGCCGTCGCGGCGCACGCCGAAGCCTGGCTCGACATGATCCTGGCCGAGGACCTCGAGGTCACCTGCGAGCAGCTGGTGCCGTTCGCCCACTGGATCACGCCCGAGAGCCGACCCAAGCGCTTCGACACCCATTTCTTCCTGGCGCCGGCACCAGCGGACCAGATCGCCGCGCACGATGCGCGCGAGGCCGTCGAGGCGCTCTGGGTCGAGCCGCGCGCGTTGGTCGCCGCCGCCGACGCCGGAACCTACCGTCTGGTGTTCGCGACGCGCATGAACCTGCTCAAGCTCGCGGCGAGTCCGACGGTCGAGGCGGCGCTGGCGGCGGCGCGTGCGTCACGCATCGTCACGGTGGTGCCGCGCTCCGAGCAGCGCGCCGAGGGTTTGGTCATGTGCATCCCGCTCCAGGCCGGCTACGGCGTCGACGATTGCCGCTAACGCGGTGGGGGACGGCGGATGACGCGCGCGCCGGTGCTCGGCGGGCGCCCCGGCTTCTTGGCGGCGCGCATGGCGGCGGCGCCTTCCCACAGTTCGATCGGCTGTGTCGGCGAGATCGTCGAGATCGACTGCTTGTAGACGTGCTGCACCTGGCCCCGGTAGGCCAGCTGGATCGTGAAGTCGTCGTGCCCGACGACGATGCCCTCGAGCCGTGCGCCGTTCAGGAGGTAGACCAGGACCGGAACCTGGCGCTCCTGCACGTGATCGAGAAACACCAGCTGAACGCTGCGACTCTTGGCCGCCATCGATGAAACCTCCGCGCTGCCGCCGCGTCCTGCAAGTCCTTTGCCGTCGGCCGCGTGCGACTGCGTCACGACGCGGCCTTCAAGTCGGGGTACCCGGCGGCATGGAGCTCGGCGCGAACCCACCCCCAGCGAGTGATCGTACCGCTGACGCCGTCGAGCGCCTGCGGCACGAGCTCCTTAACCATCAGCCGGCCCGGCGTCTCGTCCGGCATCGCGATGCCGTACGGCGCCGCCGGGACGAAGCCGAAGTCGCGATAGTACGCGGCGTCGCCGACCAGCAGCATCAGATTGTGCCCGGCGTCGGTCGCAAGGTCGAGGGCGCGCCGCATCAGCGCGCCGCCGATGCCGCGGCCGCGCTCGGCCGGATCGACGGCGAGCGGCCCGAGGAGCAGCGCCGGCGAGAACCGGCTGCCGATCGCCACCGGCCAGCACCGCACCGTGCCGACGACGCCGCGCGCCGTCCGCGCGACCAGCCGAAGCTCGGCGACCGGGGCGACGGCGTCGCGGTAGCGGTAGGAGGTCTTCCGCTCGCGGCCGGCCCCGAACGACAGGTCGAGCAGCTGCTCGATGGCGGCTTGGTCGCCGGGCTCGGCGCGATCGATCCAGAAATCAGGCGTGGTCATGGTCGGGTGGCTCCGTGGGAACAGGGCTGGGAATCGCCGCTGCCGGAGCCTGGCGCTACGCGCCCTGCGCATGCGACGAGCCCGGCAGGACGCCGGAACGACGGACGGATCGTCGTCGGGTGCTGGGCTCGAACAAGGAACACTCGCCAAGTGGTTGCGCGCGCTTGCAAAGATGAGGGTTCAGCCGCGGATTTCAAGCAAATTCTTGGGTCTGCCCGCGCTGCCGGGTCAGCTGCCGGACGGAAACAGCCGCCGGAGCATCCCAGCCCAATACCAATCGCCGCCGAAATAGCGCTCGACCCAGGCCTTGCCGTCGCGAGCCAAGCGCTCGCGGTACGCGGTGTTCTCCAGCAGCCAGGGAACCAGTTCGGCGAGGTCGCTCCAGGTCTCGAACGGCAGATAGTGGCGCCCTGGCTGGAGGAAGTACGGCGTGTCGACCGAAGCCTCCTCGAGCAGGACGCCGCCGACCATCGGCACCTCGAGCGTGCGCCCGGTTATGATTTTTGCGCCGGAGGTGCGCCGGGTCAGGTTGATCGTGATCTGATGCGCGCACAGCAGGTTGGTGTAGTCGACGGCGGACAACATGCCGGCGCCGGCGAAGGCCGTCTCGTGGAAGTCGATTGGCAGACCGGCGTCCGCGCCCTCGGCCCACCAGACCGCGCGTCCCGCGTTGCCGTAATTGATGCTGCCGACGACGCCGGCGCGTGCGATCGAGCCCGGCGTCGCGGTCGGCGTCGGCATCCGGGTCGGGTGGAAATAGCAATAGACGCGCGGATCGGTCAGGACCGGGTTTTGCAGCAGCGCGGGATGGAAGTGGTTCACCAAATCGACCGAGGTGCCGAGACCTTGGAGCATGCGCTCGGGCGGCACCGCCCAGGCGTCGCGGAACGTCGCGACCACGCGCGTGCCGTAGCGGCGGCGCGCGCCTTCGAACGCCTGCGCGGTATGCGCGAACACGGCCGCATGCTCGGCTTCGCTGAACGGCAGCTCGAAGAAGGTGTTGTACAGCACGATGTCGGGCTGGAAGGCGTCGATCGCCTGCTCGATTTTGGCGCCGAGCGCGGCCGGTGTGGTGCCCTCGAGTAAGGCGCTGCGATCGAGCGCCTGGACCGTGAAGCCGAATTCGCGGGCGCTGCGGATGTAGTGATCGCCGGGACCCCAGTCATAGATCAGTGGCAGGATGCACAGCATCTTCCGGCCGCTGAACCGATCGCGCAGCGCGGCGATCTCGGCGTCGCTCCACCGGTCGCTCGCGAGAAATCCGGGCTCGCCCGTGCTGTCGGCGAGGGCGGCCTCCCAGCAGCCCGTCCGCCCCTTCACGAAGCTGTCGTAGTAGACGATGCCGATCGACATGTCGAACGAGGCCAGGAACTTGAGCAGGTGCCGGGCGCGCGCGAAGTCGCCGGCGCGACACAGCTCGACCCCGCGCACGCGCATCCAGAAGGCGCGCGCCACGCGCGCCTCGTAGGGCGCCTGCCCGACCAGCTCGCGCGCCAGGACGCCGGGGTCGGCGTCGTCCTGCAGCTCGATCAGGCAATGGCCGAGCGCCAGCGGCACCCCACGCCTGACCGCCAAGTCCGGACTACGCTGGTGGATGACGCGGAACAGCATGAGCGCGGACGACCAAGCGCGCTCGTGGTAGCGCTGGTTGGCGGTCTCGAGAAGCGCGGCGTCATGCGCCTCGCCGGGGCCGGCGTCGGTCATGGAATCTCCGGGCCGCGCAGGGTGCTGGAGCCCGCCTTACCACAGGGTTACCCGCTCGCGTCGGCGG
>WNFL01151577.1_pt1 | contig 15120 bp, 16 predicted proteins | sample 5400361 | NCBI WGS metagenome assembly WNFL01 (sample SAMN13153351, study PRJNA577476) | soil metagenome | isolation source: 40 cm soil on Douglas fir-dominated hillslope | place: USA:California | collected 2013-09-17
TCCATCAGGATGTGGTGTCGCTCAAACCGAAGGTGGTGGTGATTCAGGGCGGGAGCAACGATCTAGCGGGCGTGTCGGGGCCCGCGACCGAAATCACGATCGGCGAAAATTTCACGTCGATGGTGACGATCGCCAAGGCGAACGGAATTCGAGTGGTGCTCGCGTCGGTCACACCGGTGTGCGATTGTTTCACCAAACAAACGAGCCGGCGGCCGCAGGGGAAGATCATCGGGCTGAATGGATGGATTCGCGATTTCGCCGCGGCCACCGGATCGGTTTATCTGGATTACTATCGCGCGCTGGCGGATGGCCGCGATTTCAAAAAAGATCTGACTCAGGACGGAATGTTGCCCAACGACGTGGGTTATCGAGTGATGGCCCCGCTGGCGGAGAAGGCGATCGCGGAGGCGCTGGGGAGGAAATGAGGAGGGAGTCTGTGACGCGAAGAGGTTGCTTGATTGTGCTTTGCGGCGCTTTCCTCTGCGGGAGCATGGCCCGCGCGCAATTCGGACGCGGGCTGGGAGACTTTGTAACCAGCGGATATGATCCGCAACGTTCCGCCTGGATTCGCAACGAAACCAAGTTTTCGGTAGCGAACATGGAAAAACCGGGGTTCGGGTTTCTGTGGAAACTGAAGCTGGACGCAAACGCTACGCAGTCCTTTGCGCCGCCCATCCTGCTCAACAACTACATCGGGTATCGCGGATTTCGATCGCTCGCGTACGTCGGCGCGACTGGCAACAAAATCATCGCGCTGGACTCCGATCTGGGTCGGATCGAGTGGCAGCAGCAACTGCCGGGGGGCGCGCCGTCCGCCTGCGGAGGGCTGATGACGTCGCTGACGCGGTCGACAACGGCGGCTTTTCCTGGAGCTGGTGGCCGCGGTGGTGGCGGGCGCGGTAACGCTGCGACTTCCGCCGTCAGCGAGCCGAACCAGGGCTCGGTGATCTACCAACAGATGCTCGCTCGGGCTGCGAATCCGCCCGGGGGGGCGCCACAGCCGGGACGCGGCCGAGGAGCGCCTCAGCCTGTTCCGCTCGGACTTCCCCCGCGAGATTTCGGGGTCATTTATTCGCTGGCAAGCGATGGGATGCTGCACACGGTTTTCCTCTCGAGTGGAAGGACCGCAGTCCCGCCAACTCCGTTCCTGCCGGTGAATTCGAACGCGCTGGGACTGGCCGTGCTGGACGACGTTGCCTACGCGGCTGTCGCTCCCCAATGTGGAAACGTGGCGGAGACGATCATGGCGGTGGATCTCTCGAGCAAGCAAATCTTCACTTGGTTTACGTCGCGACCACGGATGGCGAACTTGCCGCGCTCGAGCCGAAGACCTTGACGCTCAAGACTGCGTACCAGGCGGGCCAGCCGTTCACGTCGTCGCCAGTAGTTTTCGAGTTCAAAGACAAGGTAATGATCGCGGTGGCCACGAAGGACGGCCGGATACACCTGCTGGATACCAAGGATTTCGACAAAGCCGTCGCGATCGCCGATGCAAATCTCGCCTCGGACGCGCTCGCGAGCTGGCAGGATTCGGCGGGCACTCGCTGGATTCTTGGAGCCGGCAGGAATGCCTTGGTTGCACTCAAGGTGGTCGATCAGGACGGCGCGCTGGCACTGCAATCCGGGTGGAGTTCGCCCGCCGCTGCCCCCGTTGCGCCGCTGGTGGTGAACGGCGTGGGGTTCACCGCGTCGACGGGAGCCGCCCCCAGCTTCTTGTATGCCCTCGATGCCACCACCGGGAAGGAACTGTGGAACAGCGGCAAAGGAATCACGGGAGCGATTCGTAGCGGCGGGATTTCTGTGGGAAATGCCCAAGTTTATCTTGCCACCGCCGACGGAACATTCTATGCGTTTGGCTTTCCGATGGAACATTAACGTAGGCGGGCGGCTGACGCTGGCCCTCACTATTTTCGCGGCCGCCGCCTGGGGCCAATCGGCGGACAGTCCGGGAAGAGAGGAGACGGTGAGGTTGTGCAGCCAGTGTCACGAGCTGGAACGGTCCTTCTCGCTTCGTCAGGATCGCGACGGCTGGCCGACGACCCTTAACAAGATGACTGGCCTGGGAATGAAGGCCGCCGACAAGGACGTGGCGGTTGTGCTGGACTATCTGGCGAAGAATTATCCCGGCGAACAGCTCCCGAAACTAAACGTGAACAAAGCGGCGGCGATCGAGTTCGAGGCGCGGTTGTCGTTGAAGCGATCGGAAGCCGCGAAGATCATTGCGTATCGCGAGAAAAATGGGCCGTTCAAATCGGTCGAGGATTTGAAGAAGGTCCCCGGGATTGACGTCGCGAAGATTGAGGCTAAAAAGGACGGGCTGGTGTTCTGAGAAAACGAGATGAACCAATTTCCTGCACTTCACAACGCGATGTGGCCGGGCCTGGTCGGCAAAGGTCCTGACTCAGAGCCGCCCATCGATCTCGAGACCATGCTGCGTCTGACTGCCGCGGCCGAAGTGGACGGAACGCGTTTCGACGGCGTCGACCTTTTTCTCTCGCTTCCGCACACGGACATCGATTCGACGGACGAAGATCTGGCACGGCTCGCCGCGAATCTCGCATCGAAAAATCTGCGCGCGGGTTCGCTGGTCGCGCCGGTGTGGCCTCCTACCGGCGGCGGCTCGGCGATGGGCAGCGAGGCTGAACGCGCGGCGTTTCTCGCGCAGGTCAAGAAAGCCTGCCGCATTGCCCGCCAGCTGCGAGATCTGAAAATCCGGCCCAGCGGCATCATCCGCATCGATTCGGCAGCGAGTCCCTCCGAGTGGGCCAAGGATCCCCAAGCGAATACTAAACGGATCGCGCAGACTTTTCGAGAAGCTTGCACGATCGCGGAAGACTTCGGCGAACGTTTGGCGGCCGAAGGAGAGATCTGCTGGGCGGGCATGCATAGTTGGCGCCACAACGTGGAGTTGCTGGAGCTGGTCGGGCGGCCCCAAACGTTGGGATTCCAGGCCGACATGGCGCACACCATGCTCTTCACCATGGGTTTCAATGCCCCCGAAGACGCGCTGCTGCCTCCGGATTTCGATTGGTCGCAGTCCAATTCTTCCAATGTCCTCGCCGAGGCGTATCGGAAAATGGCCGGCGCGCTGCGCCCGTGGACCATCGATTTTCACGTCGCGCAGAATGATGGAACCGTGAAGGGATCGGGTACGCACGACAAGACCGGACGGCACTGCCCGCCGCGCGACCCTAACGGCAAGCTCGACATCGTGCGCGATGCCGGGGCGTGGATGCGGGGTGACGACGGGCAGCCCACGCGCGCCTTCGCGCACATCTGCTGGGATGGCTGCATGTTCCCCAACACAGTCATGACCGATCCTCAAACCTGGAACGACGTTTTGCGCGTGATGATCGCGGTGCGCAACGCGCACGGCTGGAGTCAGGAAGTGACGCAGGCATGAAGAAGGTCAACATCGGCACGGTGGGCTACGGCTTCATGGGACGCACGCATTCGAATGCGTTCCGCCAGGCGGCCCGCTTTTTCGACCTCCCCTGTGAGCCCGTCCTCAAGACCATCTGCGCGAGAAATGCCGATCGCGCCAATGCGTTTGCGGCGAAGTGGGGGTATCAGTCGGCCGTAACCGATTGGCGGGAGATGGTCGATTCCAAGGACATCGATCTGATCGACATCGCCAGCCCCAATGACACGCACGCGGGAATCGCGATTGCCGCGGCGAAGGCCGGCAAGATGGTGATGTGCGAAAAACCTCTCGGCCGTAACGCCCGCGAATCGGAAGGGATGGTCGCGGCGGTCGAAACCGCCGGGGTTCCCAACATGGTTTGGTACAACTACCGCCGCGTGCCCGCCGTCACGCTGGCGAAACACCTGATTGACGACGGCCGCCTCGGCAAAATCTTTCACTACCGCGCGAAGTTCCTGCAGGACTGGACCATCTCGAGCGACCTGCCACAGGGCGGCGAAGGGCTGTGGCGTCTGGATGTAAACGTCGCGGGCTCGGGCGTCACAGGCGATCTACTGGCTCACACGATCGACACCGCGATGTGGCTCAACGGTCCCATCAAGGAAGTCTCCGCCGCGACAGAGACGTTCATCAAGAGCCGCAAACACAGTCTCACGGGCAAAGTGGAACCGGTGGGGATCGATGACGCGAGTATGTTCCTGGCGCGCTTCCGCAACGGGTCGCTGGCGACTTTCGAAGCCACGCGCTACGCCCGCGGGCACAAGGCGCTGTACACCTTCGAAATTAATGGCGAGCATGCGTCCATCGCCTGGGATCTACACGATTTGCATCGCCTGGAGTATTTCGATCACCGCGATGAAGGCCAGCTGCGCGGCTGGAGAAAGCTGCACATCACGGATCGCGAGCATCCTTATATGGACAAGTGGTGGGTCCCCGGCTTGCAAATCGGATACGAGCACACGTTCGTGCACCAGGCCGCCGATTTTCTAATCGCCGCGGCCGCGGGAAAGAGCGCGTCGCCGACTTTCCGGGAAGGTCTGCTGACCGACGACGTGACCGACGCGGTCCTGGAATCGGCGGCGAAACGAAGTTGGGTTCCTGTGAAAAAACGGGAGGAAGCATGACTACTCGAAAGCGTGGCTGGCTTGCCACGGCATTACTGGCATCGATCGCGGTGGTGAGCTACGCGCAACAGCCTGCGGCGAAACAAGCGGGACGCGGCGGCAGTCCCGTCGCGCCGCTCGAAGAGACCGGCTTCCGTCCGATCTTCGACGGTCAGAGCCTCAAGGGCTGGGATTGCGATCCGGATTTCTGGCGTGTCGAAGGTGGCGCCATCGTTGGCGAAACCAAGGCCGATCATCAGCCCGCACAGAACATCTTTTGTATCTGGCGCGAGGGCAAGCCCGCCGATTTCGAACTCAAGGTGCAATACCGTCTGAGCGGCGCCGACAGCGGAAACAGCGGCTTTCAGTACCGCAGTATCGAGCGGCCTGATATAGCCAAGTGGGTCATGCAGGGTTATCAGGCCGACATCGACGCGCAACAGCGCTACACCGGCCAGATCTATGAGGAGCGCGGCCGCGGCTTTCTGGCGCTGCGCGGACAATTCACTTACATCAACGATGGCAAGAAGCCCGGGTCAGTTGCCGCGCTCGGCGACGACGCGGAGCTGAAGAATTTCATCAAGACCGACGACTGGAATGAGATGCACATCATCGCTCGCGGCAACACGCTGATTCAGATCATGAACGGGCACGTGATGAGCCAGCTTATCGACGACGATAAGGCTGGGCGCAAGGTGGATGGGCTGATCGGCATCCAACTGCATAAGACCTCGGGGCCCATGAAGATTGAAACGCGGAATATTCGCATCAAGGATCTCTAGAATTTGCCAAGCATCAAGGACGTCGCGGAGCTGGCGGGCGTGGCCGTGGGCACGGTCTCGCACGTGATCACCGGATCGGTTCCGGTCAGCGGCGAACTGCGCCGGAAGGTGCACGAGGCGATCCGGAAACTGGACTATCATCCCAATCACGTCGCCCGGAGTCTCAAGACCAGCAAGACCAGGACGCTGGGAATTATCGTTCCGGACATGACCATTCCCTACTTTCCGCGGGTCATTCGGGGCGCTGAGGCCGCCGCGCGCCAGCGCAACTATTCCTTGATCGCCGTCAACTCCGACGACAACGATGCGCGCCAGACGGAACTGCTTTCCCTGCTGAGGTCCCAGCGCGTGGAGGGTATTCTGCTGGTCCTGGCCGCCGGATCCATGCCGCTCACGCAGATCTCCGGAATCATTTCAGCTGGAATCCGCATCGTGTCACTCGATCGCATCCCCGACCACTTCCCGGTGGATTCGGTTTCGGTGGAGGATGTTTCCGCGGCGGAGCTGGGCGTCGACCATTTGATTTCCGTGGGGCATCGGCGCATTGCGATCGTCACCGGTCCGCTGGCTTTGAAGAACGAGCGCCAGCGCCTGCTCGGATACCATCGATCTCTCGAGCGCGCCGGCGTGGAGGCTGAGGGCCAGTTGATCTGGCACGGCAATCTGCGGCCGGAGGACGTGGCCGCCATGTGTCGAACCCGTTTGCGCGCGCTGGCAGCCTGGCCGCAGGCGATTTTCTCGACTAACGGACCCACCGGACTGGGCGTGCTGCGCGCGTTTCGCGATTGTGGTTTGAGAACTCCCGGCGACATCGCGCTTGCCACTTTCGACGAGCTGACCGTCGAGGATCTATTCAAGCCGTCGATCACGACTGTGGTGCAGCCGGCCTACGACATCGGTTTCCGCGCCGCGGAGATCCTGCTGCAGCGCATCGAGCAAGGCGCGCCTGCGGACCAGGCGATTATGGTGCGTTTGCCCGCGACGCTCAAGGTCGGCGACTCTTCGGGGCTTCCGAGCATGAAAGGCGCACACCGCATGCGCGCCAAAAATTAGTACCTTCGATAGAGACATGTCGAACCAGACCTTGATTTCGGAAGCCCTTGCGGCCGGCGACGGCGTCGTGCGGCTGGCGCCCTGCTGGGTGCCGCGTACGTTCCTCATGCCGGGCGGTCGGCTGAAGCTGGATCCGCGCGATCTGTATGCTCTGGGAACGCACCGCGGCGGGATCGACGAACGCTGGTTTTCCTCCACCACCAAGGCTGCCAACGGACCGCTGACGGCTGTAGACGAAGGGCTGAGTTACATCGAATTTCAGGGCAAGAAGGTGTTGCTTAAGGAAGCCATCGAGACCGTAGGCGACAAGTTCCTGGGCGCTGGCGTCATGAGCCGTGAGGGCGGCTGGAACCTTCTGTGTAAGTTCTTCGACAATCTGGGACCCATCCCGCATCATCTGCACCAGAACGACGAGTTCGCCGCGCGGGTCGGGCAGAAAGGCAAACCCGAGGCCTACTACTTCCCTCCTCAATACAATTTCAAGGACAACAACTTCCCGTATACCTTCATGGGCCTGAATCCCGGAACCACTCGCGCCGACCTGGGCCGCTGTTTGGAAAGGTGGAATGAAGGCGACAACGGGATTCTGTATCTCTCACGTGCATACAGGTTGCAGCCGGGAACCGGATGGCAGGTCGACCCGGGCATCCTGCACGCGCCCGGGTCGCTGGTGACCTATGAGCCACAGGTAAGCTCCGACGTGTTCGCGATGTATCAGTCGCTGGTCGAGGGCCGCGCCGTGCCGTGGGACCTGCTGGTGAAGGACGTGCCAGAAAAGCATCATCACGATCTCGACTACTTGCTGGAGATGCTCGACTGGCCGGCTAACACCGATCCGGAGTTCGCGGAACATCGTCTCTTCCATCCGGCGCCGGTGTGCGCCCAGGACAGTGTGGACCAAGCCGGTTATTGCGAAAAATGGGTGGTGTATTCGACGCCGTATTATTCCGCCAAAGAACTGACCGTGCTACCCGGCCGTTCGGTGACTATTCGGGATGCCGCCGCTTACGGCATGATTCTCACGCAGGGCTGGGGCACCTTCGGCAAACACGCCATCGAGACTCCGAGTCTGATCCGGTATGGTCAGATGACCCAGGACGAATTGTTTGTCACGGCGGACGCGGCCCAGAACGGTGTGGTAATCGCGAACCGGAGTGCGACTGAGAATCTGGTCATGCTGAAACACTTCGGCCCTGGCAATCCGCAAGCGCCTGCAAAGAAGCCCGCATAACCGCATCGGCGACCTCGTTGCAGAAGCACCGGATCGGGAGACCCGCTTGCGTTTCGCTTCGGATGAAGAGTCGCTAGGCCGGAGCCCGAATCGCTAAAACCCGTGCGAAGCCACGGCTTCAGAATGAGTCAGCGTCCCGGTCCCCGGACTGTCCCCGGTCATCTCTTTTCTCAGCCAGGCTTGGGCGAGACGAAGTTTACGACGCACCACGTGCACGGATAGGCACATTGCCACCGACGATTCCTCCGCCGTCATACCGCCGAAGAACCGCATCTCAACCAGTTGACCCTGGAGGGGATCAATTTTTTCCAGCCGCTGTAGCGCGTCGTCCAACGCCAGCAGAGGCCGATTCGACCGCTGTGGCGCCCAATCCGGAATGTCCGCCAGCGCGACTTCCTGGCCGGCCCCGCGTTTTTCCGCGGTCCGAGATCGAGCCGTGTCGACCAGGACTTGCCGCATCAACCTGGAAGCGATCCCGAAGAAGTGCGCTCGATTTTCATAAGAAGGGTGCCGGCCGCCGGCCAACTTCAGAAAAGCCTCATGCACCAAAGCCGTGGTCTGCAGCGGAGCCGCGTTGGTCTCGCGACGCAGATGCGCCCTGGCCAGTTTCTTCAGTTCCTCATACACCAGGGGGATGACCGCATCCAGAGCGACACGATCTCCGGATTGTAAGCGCTGCAGCAAAGTCGTAATTTGCATCGTCTAACCTCTCGGGAAGCGTTGCGGGGCCGAAGTTGTGATCTTCCGTCCTTCCCCGTCCATATATCTATTCCTGCGTAGGCGCGAGCGGAATTTAGCGCGCGTAACGCAGACTCACCAAAAAAAATGCTCCTTGAATCAGGGCGATCCTTGCCCACGCGTATCGGGTTGGCTGGCACTGACCGGTACGGTGGCTGCGTTGAGCTGACGGCGGACAAAATCGTTGTGGGGAAGCCGGGCGTCCCATTGACGCCACAAAGCGACACGACGCGATCCGAACGACGCGGCAAGGTCCGTTTGACCCGCTTGATGATGCAGCGCCGCGAGAGCAGTATACAGGCGCGACAAGTTAACCGCGTGCGCCAGATCAGTTTCCGGTTTCGGCGCCCAAGCGAAGACTTTCGTAAGTAGCTGGGTGTAGGTCTCGATCGCCTGCGGAATGTTGTGAGTGTCCCCTTGATGATCCGCGAGCGCGCTTAGCGTTAGGTCGGGCTCGGAGCCAGGCTTGATCTTCTCCGCCGGATAGTCATGAGTCTGGCGCAACCGGTCGAGGGCGCTCTCCAGCCGCTGCCCGGCTTCCCCAACACGGCCAAGCCGCCGCAATGGATAACTTGCACCGGCGAGCGCGGTCACCTCAAATCGGCGAAAGCTCGAGTTATCGGGAATTTCGCCCGTATGACGCAGTACATGATCGTAAATAGCCAGTGACTGCCGAGCATCCGAGTGCCGCAGGATACCGGCCAGCGCAAGTCCGGCCACGGCTAGCCGGCCTCTGCTGTTTTGATCGTTTGGATCCTTGTGGACAAAATCGTCCGCGAGGCTAAAGGCATGCCGCAGCACTCCCGCCGCCTCGTCCGACCGGCCCAGACTAATGCCACGATCTTCACCCAGAACCCAGCCTTCGTTAACCAGGGCGTAGATATGATTCATGACTCGGCCCTGTTCGCTGGTTCCTGAACCAGGGTCAAGTATCTTCACCGACTCACGCATGTCCGCCAGAGCCTGGTCGAGATCGCCGCGGCGCCGAAGAACCTGCCCGGAGACCCAATGAAAGGTGCCGACGTATAACGGGCTATTGAGGGATCGTGCCAGATTGCTTGCATGGCGGCAAAGCCCGAGCGCATCGTCGAACTGTTGAGAGATCGCAAATTGGTCCCCTACGTTTAAATACGTAAGCAGGATGGCAGGCGACTCAGCCTGGTCACTACTCCCGGCGTTAAACTTTTCAAGCCACGACGCCGACTTTCGGGCAAACGTCAGCGCTTCCTCGGAACGGCCCCCTAGCCTGGCCAGGAGCATCCGGTCATGAGCGATCTGCGCGGATCGTAGCAGCGCTACTCGATGCACAGGTTGCACGGCCGCGCTCTGCATGAATGCTTCCGCGATTCGCAGCGTCTGATCTGCCTGGTCCATCTGACCGAGATTCTGGGAGATCGGTACGCCCTGCACGCGCGCGACGCGCATATAAGCATTGCCGACATCGAGAGCCAATTCGCGGTCGCCGTATGCGTCCGCGGACAAGCGACGCAAATAGTCCAGCGACGTATTCACAATCAATTGCCGGGTCTTGGTGTTTCCGGGAACCTTGCGGGCCTCCGCGTCGATGTCAAACAGCTTGTTGGCCAGCTCGCGCACTTCCGTAAACCGCCGCTGGGCCATAGAGCGCTCGCGAGTTGCCAAAGCCAAACCGGTAGCCAGACTCGCGATGATAAGCACGGCCGCCGCGACCGGCAACCAATGGCGGCTGACAAACTTTCGGACTCGATACCACGCCTCGCCTTTGCGCGCGCGAATCGGGCGTGATTCAAGAAAATTCTCCAAATCTTCGGAGAACTGATCGATGGTGGCGTAGCGCTCCTGCGGCTCCCTGCGGAGAGCCTTCATGAGCACCATCTCCAGGTCGCTCTTGATACCCGGCGCCAGCCTGGACGGCGCCACGATTTTCCCTTCCGAAATGGCCATGGCGATCGACTTGGCCGAATCGCCTTCAAACTGGTGCGGACACTCGCCCGTCAGCAGCCGGTACAGCACGGCGCCCAGCGAGTAGACGTCCGTGGCGGTGGTTACCGCTCCGCCCATCACCTGCTCGGGGCTGGCGAAATCCGGTGTGAGCATGCGCATGCTCGTCATCGTGGAATCCGTGGTCAGGTCGATCAGCTTGGCGAGGCCGAAGTCCAGCAGCTTCGGTTCGCCTTCCTCAGTGACCAGGATATTGGACGGCTTCAGATCCCGATGCACCACCAAGTTGCGGTGCAGATAGCTGACGGCGCCGCACACTTTGCGGAACAAGGCCAGTTTGTGGCGTACACCAAGGCTGGCGGTGTAAACGTCAATGGGTTTTCCCTTAACGTATTCCATCACCAGGTAAGGTTGCCCGTCCTCGCGGTGGCCGGCATCTACCAGACGCGCAATATGCGGATGCGACAAGCTTGCCAATATCTGGCGCTCTGCAAGAAAACGCTGGCGCACTTGTGGATCGTCGGCTCCGGGACGCAGTAGCTTGATGGCGACTCGCTGCGTTACCTCGCCGTCCACCCGCTCGGCCAAGTAGACGGCGCCCATGCCGCCGCGTCCGAGGAGCTCTCCCAGCCGGAACACTCCGCACGGAATGTCTTTCGGCTCCAGACGGCCCAGAGCCCGCTGCGCAACCTGGCCGATTTCCTGCTCAAGCGAGGTGCTGGCCTGCGAATCGAACGCCACCAGCGCTTCCACTTCCTGCCGCGTTCTGGCGTCGACGTCGCGTTCGTCGAAATACCGGGCACGCGCTTCAGCGCTAAGATCCGCCACTTCGTGAAAGAGATGCTCGACACGATTTCTCATTTCGAGATCCAAATCCACGTCTGCGCCGGCCGGAGTTCCCGGAGAAGGAACGGCGTGCGATTCCGAGGCAGACCGAGGATAATCTGGATGCGCCATGCTTGGATGAAAATACGCCGGTTGCTGCGAATCGAATCGACAGCGACCGAAGACGGTCAAGCGTACGCCCTATTGTAAAACAGCGGCCGGGCAACATCCAAAGCATTTCGGCGCTAATATCGCGCACCACCAGGCTTCTTGACCACCCACGCATCGACCCGGAAAGCCCGCGCGGCCGCCCGGAGGCAAAGTCGCTAGAACTTCCGAAGTTCGACTTAATCGACCGGCGTCTGCCGCTGTGCAGGATCGTAATAGAAGCGCTCTCTGACGATTTTGCCGTTCTGCCAGACCTGATAGGCGATTTCGTCGAGTCTGAACTTGCGGCCCCTGGCGTCCGTATACGCAAACACCCAATTGATGGCGACGCGATCTCCGTCAATGACCAGCGAGTCGACCCGCTCCAGATGGATATCGGGAACTCTCGCTAAAACCTCTCGCTCGTTTTCGAGGAGTGCGGGCAGACCAACGCGCGCCGGTGAAAGGTTTTCCTGCATGCTCGAGTCCGGAGCATAGAAACGTTCCAGAGCCTCCAGGTATTTTCCTTGCTTCACCAGCGCAACCAGCGCCTTGACACTTTCCGATGTCGACATGCCTCTATCGAAACACGCCGAATCGCGATTGTCGAGGAATGGAATTGGTGCTTTGCTCCGGAACGCCTCGACGAGTCGAGAACGGATTCTCGGCAAAGTGACGCGAATCGCCACGCGAACGAATAAATATCCTCGGAGTGCGTAAATCGTTCGCGCTGCTACGCAATGAGAGGTAGAAGAGCATGAAGTATTACATCCGCACGCACAACGAAGGCGACGAGAGTTGCCCCCAAGCAGGCTTTCGCCGCGATTCGATCGCCGAAGTCCGGCGGGTACGCGGATTCGATTTTCGGCCTGCAACCACAAAGGCCAAATAAGAACCGGACAACCAATCAGAGCGCGCGGGTCCGGCCGCCGGTTTTACCACCTGCGAAATATCACGCGCGATCACTTAAGAAAAGAGAAAAGGACAAATGAACAAACTTTGTAGTTCTTTAGCATTGCTTGCGCTAATCGGCCAGATCCCGGCCGCGCATGCGCAACCGATGGGATACTTGGAAACTGACCTGGTGGTGAACAAGAAAGTCGGAGACGTGCCCACGTTGGTGGACGGCTATGGAATCGTGCACATCGCCGCGTTCTTCGATCAGAACCTGGCCAACCCCTGGGGTATCGCGGAATCCTCCTCGTCGGCTTTCTGGGTGGCGGACGGCGCCTCCGGACGCGCAACGCTCTACAACACCGTGGGGCATCCCCAAAACCTGATCGTCTCGATTCCCAATCCGTCGGATCCACTGGGCACCGGCGGGACTCCCAGCGGGGCCGTGTTCAATACCGCGGCTGCCCAGGGAGCCTTCAAGATCACGGGTGTCACCAGCGACGGAACTCCGGTGAAGGTGCCGGCCAGCTTCCTTTTCGCCACCAAGGATGGCACCATTCTCGGATGGAATCCGTCCGTGAATCCGCAGGGATTCAACCCGGCGAAAGCGGGCACCTACGCGGTGATCGCGGTTACCACTCCCGGCGCGGTCTACACCGGATTGGCGATCGCCACCGATGCGCAGGGTGTCACCCGGCTGTACGCGGCGAATTTCGCGGCCGGCACGGTGGACGTCTTCGATACCGACTTCAAGCCGGTGACGTCGAGTTCCGCGTTCACCGATTCCTACCTGCCGTCCGGCTATGCGCCGTTCAACGTCGCTGCCATCACGGTCGGAGGCACCACGCGGATGTTCGTGATGTATGCGCTCAACGATCTGACCAAGCTGGTTGGTCAGGGTCACGGGATCGTCAATACCTTCGATCTGGACGGCAGCCAGCCGCGGCGCTTCACTCAGCACGGCCAGCTTAACGGTCCGTGGGGCATGCGACCTCGGCGGCACTCTCTGGATTGGCAACTTCGGGAACGGCCGTATCAACGCTTACGATCCGGCCACCGGTCAATTCATGGGCAAGGTGCGAGGCGCCGATGGTAAGGAGATCGTGATCGATGGGCTGTGGACGCTCCGCTTCGGTAACGGTGTGAGCGGTGGAAACCTGAACACGCTGTATTTCACCGCAGGTCCCAACCACGAGCAGGACGGCTTGTTCGGCGCGCTCGATCCTCAGCATTAATTCCTCAGCGGGCGGAACGGGGTTCGCTCCGTTTCGCCCCGTTTTTGAAGACCTGTCATCGTTGCGGGCACTCACTCGAATCTAACTAGCCGTTCGCGACGCGAACCTGAACATCCGTCAACCGACCATTCCAAGCCGAGAATCGACCATTCCCACAACTTCGTTCAATTCTTTCCGCGGATTCCGCAGGGCTTAGTGTGGGAAGCCACGGCTGCGGTTCACCACGCCAGACTCGAAGAAACTCGAAGGATCTGGGATGTTGGCGATGGAATAACGATCCGCAGCAAAAGGAACCAAACACTATGTACTCCAAAGAAAACCTTCTTAAATTACCCAAGCTGGGCAAGCTGTCCCCGGAAACAATGACCGCCTTCCAGGCCTACGACAAGGCTGCGCTCGCCGATGGAGCGATCCCGAAGAAGTACAAGGAACTCATGGCGATCGCCGTAGCCCTTACCACGCAGTGTGCTTATTGCATTGAAGTTCATCGCCAGGAGGCCTTAAAGGCGGGCGTTACTGAGCAGGAACTGGCCGAAGCGGTTCACGTCGCCGCGGCGCTTCGTGCCGGAGGCGCGATCACCCATGGAACTCATCTGCTGGAGGCGCACCAGCCAAAATGATGCGGTTACCTCCGTGGTCCGGACGGGAACGGATCAAGGAAGAGGACAACTGAAGGCAATCGCCTCGAACAACACCCAGGAGGTGCTGCTACCTGCGAACACGCATCGTCGTGCTGGAATCGCGCTCGATCTGCCCGTTCCCGAAGAGTGCCGCAAAGAAGATATCCCGCAATTGGCACGGCGTCTCGAAAGTGTCCCTCACGCCGGCTCCTTCGCGAAAGAGTTCGAGCAGGTCGGCGCCTGACGCTATTTTCCGAGGTCGATCCGCCACAGGTTCTGTTGCCGCAGATTCGATAACCACACCGAGCCGTGGCCGATCCGGATTGAATCGCCGCCGGGCCCCACCCATTGGCGGACCACCTTGTTCGCCGTCGGATCAATTTCCGTGATCGGAATCTCGAACACGGTTGCCCATACGTGGCCGAAGCCGAAGGCTAGTTCACCGCCGTTCCCCGGCACACCGGCCTCAATGGTCGCGACCAGCTTGTTGGTCTTCGCATCGACGCGCGAGACCGTACCATCGCCCTGATTCAGCGTCCAGACCGATCCCGCTCCGAACGTGAGAAATCGCGGCTTCGGGCCGACATCTATGGTCGCCGTCACCTGGTTGGTTTTCGTGTCGACGCGCGTGACGACGCTCTTTTCCGGGCTGCTGATCCACATCGCTCCATCGCCATAGACGCAGGCGACGAAACCCGGCGCGACCGCGATCTCCGCCGCAACCTTATTCGTTTTTGGATCGATGCGCGAAAGCGTACCCTTCATATCGGTCAGCATCCACACAGAGTCGGGCGACACGTCAATGCCGCCTTCACTATTCGCCGGGCCTGCCGCAAGAGTCGCGACCACCTTATTGGCCGCGATGTCGACACGCGACAGCGTCTTGTCGCCGCAGTTCGGAACCCAGATGCTTCCGAAACCCGCCGTCAGTCCGGAGCACGGCTTCTTGCCAACTTCGATCGCCGCGATCACCTTATTTGTTTTTGGATCCAGGCGATGAATCGTGTTCTTCGGTCCGTTGGAAACCCACACCGCGTCCTCCGAGACTACCTGCCAATCGGGAACGCCTTCCACCGGGAACACCGCCGTCGGCGTGATCGTCGACATCTCGCGCTTCACGCCGGGCGTTGTAACGCCGGGACGTGGAG
>WNFL01347840.1_pt1 | contig 15118 bp, 12 predicted proteins | sample 5400361 | NCBI WGS metagenome assembly WNFL01 (sample SAMN13153351, study PRJNA577476) | soil metagenome | isolation source: 40 cm soil on Douglas fir-dominated hillslope | place: USA:California | collected 2013-09-17
TTGTAGTTTCTCCGAGAGGTCTCCGTCGGCGACCGCGGTGACCACCTTCACGATCCCGCGCACCTGGGTGGTGAGGTTCGAGGCCATGAAGTTCACGTTTTCGGTCAGGTCCTTCCAGGTGCCTCCGACGCCCTTCACCTCGGCCTGCCCGCCCAGCTTGCCCTCGGTACCCACCTCGCGCGCGACGCGCGTCACTTCCGAGGCGAAGGTGTTCAGCTGATCGACCATCGTGTTGATGGTGTTCTTCAGCTCGAGCATCTCGCCCTTCACGTCGACGGTGATCTTCTGCGACAGGTCGCCGTTGGCGACCGCGGTGGTGACCTTGGCGATGTTGCGGACCTGCCCGGTCAGGTTGGAGGCCATGAAGTTCACGTTCTCGGTGAGGTCCTTCCACACTCCCGACACGCCCTTCACCTCGGCCTGCCCGCCCAGCCTGCCTTCGGTCCCCACCTCGCGCGCGACGCGAGTCACCTCGCCGGCGAACGCATTCAGCTGATCCACCATGGTGTTGATGGTGTTCTTCAGCTCCAGGATCTCGCCCTTCGCGTCGACGGTGATCTTCCGCGACAGGTCGCCCTTGGCCACCGAGGTGGTCACGTCGGCGATGTTGCGCACCTGCGCAGTCAGATTGTTCGCGAGCAGGTTGACGTTGTCGGTCAGGTTCTTCCAGGTGCCCGCCACTCCGGGTACCTCGGCCTGGGCGCCCAGCTTCCCTTCCACGCCCACGGTCCGCGCCACGCTGGTGACCTGCTGCGCGAAGATGGACAGCGTCTTGGTCATGTTGTTGAGCGTCTCGCCCAGCGCGGCGATCTCGCCCTTGGCGTTCACCTGGAGCGCCTGCCCCAGATCGCCGTTGGCCACCGCCGTCACCACCTTCACGATGCCCCGCACCTGGGTGGTCAGGTTGGAGGCCATGAAGTTCACGTTGTCGGTCAGGTCCTTCCACACGCCCGACACGCCCTTCACGTCGGCCTGCCCGCCGAGCTTCCCTTCGGTGCCCACCTCGCGCGCGACGCGCGTCACCTCGCCGGCGAACGAGTTCAGCTGATCGACCATCGTGTTGATGGTGTCCTTCAGCTGGAGGATCTCGCCCTTGGCATCGACGGTGATTTTCTTCGACAGGTCACCGCGCGCGACGGCGGTGGAGACCTCGGCGATGTTTCGCACCTGCGAGGTCAGGTTCGACGCCATCCGGTTCACGTTGTCGGTCAGGTCGCGCCAGGTGCCCGACGCCTCGGGGACTCCGGCCTGGCCGCCCAGCTTGCCGTCGGTGCCGACCTCCTTGGCGACGCGGGTCACCTCCGCCGCGAAGCTGGAGAGCTGATCGACCATCGAGTTCACGGTGGTGCCGATGCGGAGGAACTCTCCCTTGACCGGCTGGCCCTCGATCTCCAGGGCCATCTTCTGGGTGAGGTCACCCTCGGCGACCGCGATCAGCACGCGGGCGACCTCGGTGGTGGGCTGCACCAGGTCGCCGATCAGCGCGTTGATGGAGTTGACGCTGGTCCCCCAGCCGCCTGTCACCTCGCCGAGGGAGGCGCGCTCGGTCATGCGGCCTTCGCGGCCGACCACCTTCTCCAGGCGGGCGATCTCGTTGGTCAGCGCCTCGTTGCGCGAGACCACCGAATTGAACGCGCGCGCAATCTCGTGCATGACCCCCGAGCCCCGCGTGAACGGCAGGCGGACGGCGAAGTCGCCCACCCGGGCCGCATCCAGCGCGCCGAGCAGCTCGCGTAGCCTCTGCTCGTCGACCGCGCCGTGGCCGTTGTGGCCGTCGCCGTTGCGAGGCGGCCGCTTCCGGCGTCCCTCTCCGCCCTGACCGCCCGTTGGATCGTGCGTCTCGCCCACGGTCTACCCCTTGCTGATTTGACGTGCATGACGTACTTCGTGGCAGGCTCGCAGCCCCCGGCGGGGACCGCCCCTTCCACGCAGAATACTTGTGAACCACCGGACGGGAATAATCCGGCAAGGCGGCCGAAGTGCCGGATGCTGGACACTCGGCCACGACCCGCCTCCTCTGCCTTGTCTGTAGCGCACGAACGCACTCGATGGAACTCGATTTTTGTGAATTAATGCGAGCGATTATCGAAGCGCGCCCGCCCTCGTGAGACAGCGGACCGGGGGCCCGCACGGGCGGACAGGGGACGGGCATGCAGCCGGCAGGCGTCCCGTGTGGCACGTATGGACCGTCTCTGCTATTCCGCTCGGCACTCGAGGAGGCACCGTGACCGACAAGCCCAGCAATGCCGAGGAGGAGTACTTCGCCCGGGAGAACGCCGAGCGACTGCGCAAGCTGGCCGCCGAGCAGAAGGCCTCCCTGGCCTCGGCGCAGCGCGAAGAGCTGAAGAAGCAGCACTGGATGCGCTGCCCCAAGTGCGGGATGGAGCTCAAGGAGATCGGCTACCGCGGGGTGCAGGTCGACCGGTGCTTCTCCTGCGGCGGCACGTACCTGGATGCGGGCGAGCTGCAGAAGATCGCCGCGCCCGAGGGCGGCGCGATCGTGAAGGCGATGCTACGCATCTTCGCCAAGCCGTAGCATTGGTGCTACACGGCTACGCGTATCTGGACAGGGCGCGGTCGGCAATTTCGCCGATGAGCTTCGGGTAATCGCGGCCGGCGGCGGCCGCGGCGATGGCGAGCTCCGCCTCGGGTGCCAGCCAGGGGTTCGGATTGACCTCGATTACGTAGATGTCGCCTTTGGGGGTGACGCGCAGGTCGACGCGACCATAGTCGCGCAGGCCCAGCGCGGTGTAGGCCGCCAGCGCCGTGTCCTGGATTCGCCGGACGAGATCGTCGGAGAGGTCGTGGGCGACGGCCGAGCGCGTCACGTCGTAGGCCTCGCTCCCCTTCTCCCATTTCACTTCCTTACCCGCGATGCGCGGCATGCCTTTCGGTAATTTCGACAAATCCAGCTCGACCGGCGGCAGCGCCTCCGGCTTGTCGGTGCCCAGCACGCCTACGTAGATCTCGCGCCCTTCGATGAATTCCTCGATCAGCGCCGGGCAGTCGAAGTGCTCGTGCACCAGCGCGACGCGCTCCATCATCTCCTTCATGCTCGTGACCACCGAGCCGACGTCGATGCCTACCGATCCGTCCGAGGAGGCCGGCTTCACGATCATCGGGAATTCCAGATCGTCGATGTGGCCGACCTTGCCGCGGTAACTGGAGGCGAAGTCGGGGGTGCGGATGCCGTGGAAGGTGAAGACCTTCTTCGCCAGTGCTTTGTCCTGGGCGAGGAACAGCGCCTGCGGCCCTGCGCCGGTGTAGGGCAGCGCGAGCAGGTCGAGGAAGGCGGCCACGTGCGCCTCCTTCGCGTCGTCGCCCGCGTATGCTTCGGTGAGGTTGAAGACCAGATCCGCCTCGATCCGCGAAAGCTCCAGGAGCGACTTCTCGTCCTTCAGCTCGTGGAAGAAGGCGTCGTGGCCGTTCGCGCGCACCGCCTCCAGCACCTCGTCGCGATCGAGCTTGGCCCGCCGCTCGCGCTTGCGCCGGCGGACGGGGGCGGGCTTCTCGCGCTTGCGGCGCCGCTCGCGCTCGGGCGGGGTCACGTTGTCGCTCGGCTCGTACAGCACGGCGATCTTCAGCTTTCCGGGCACGTCACCGCTCCTCGAACTTGCCGCGCTGCAGGTAGTTCATCGCCAGCGTCGTGGCGAGCACCGTCGCCTCGATCAACTGCTGTGTCTCGCGTCCGGCGGCGACCTGCAAGTCCAGGTCGCGCGCGCGGCGCGCCATCTGCTCGATCAGCTTCTTCGCCAGCGACCGCCGGATTCCCGTCCAGTAGGTGATCTTGTCCACCAGCGCCTTGCCATGCGTCGAGAACAATCCGGAGGCCGGAGAGAATCCCTCGCGCGCCGGCCCCGCGTCGAAGATGTCCTCCAGCTCGGCGTCGGGCACCAGGTCCGAGATGTTCGGCGCCTCGTCGGGCACCGTGCGCCGGTAGAACTCCTCCACCCGCTCCGTCATCTGGTCCACCGGCAGCTCCGCCAACGCGCGCGCCAGGGCGCGCTTGGGCTCGGCGCGGGCCAGCTCGCGCGCGACGCGGTCGACGTACTCGATCTTCCGCAGCGCGGGCCAGCCGGCGTACTTGCGCCGCCAGTTCGAGCGCGGCGTGAGCCAGACCGCGAACGTCTCCGCGAAGTCCTCGTCGGGGTGCTTCTGCGCGTACCAGCCAGCGATGTGGCGGACGTAGCGCCTGGAGAACGGGACCGGCGTGTAGGAGTCCACGTACGGGCGGTCGAACGGTCCGAACAGCTCGATCCATTCCGGCGTGTCGTACAGCTCGTAGGCGTAGTTGAAGGCGTGCCCCGCCTCGTGCCGGAGGTACATCAAGATCTCGCGCTCGTCTTCGAGGTCGTTCAACGAGCGCTCGAGCGCCTGCAGCTTCGGATCGGCCAGGTAGAAGGGGATGCCGATGATCGGCTCGCGGTCGGGGCATGCCCACTCGTCCGACAGGTAGCAGGCGGGGCGGAACCTCTCCAGGCCCCTCGCCTCCAGCTCCCGGTGAAGCTGCTGGACGTACTTCTCCACGGGCGAGCCGTCGAGCTTGAGCCCCAGGTCGCGGATCGGTTTACCGAGCAGTTCTTTCGCCTCGGGTGGCGTGTGCTCGAACGGCTGCATGCGCCTCCACGGGAATTCTGCGCCCCTCCCCCCTGCTCAGCAAGTCAGCCTACAAACCCACAGGGAGCGCGGGAGATTGGGGAGCGCGGGGAGGATTGCAGGTTCTCCCACCCTCCCAGATCTCCCGCGCTTCCCCAAGCGTTTTTCGACCGTCGCGACCTTATAGTGGCCCCATGCAGGCGCTTGCCTTCCTCGCCGTGATGGCAATCGCGTTGAGCGCGGGGGCGGCGGAGAAGTGTGTGTTGGTGAGGGATGGGTATGGGCCGCAAGGGATGGTCGCGGTCAGGCTGGAGACGGTGGTGGCGGGGCTGGAAGTGCCGTGGGGGATCGCGTTCCTTCCGGGAGGAGACGCGCTGGTCACCGAGCGGCCCGGCCGGCTGCGCCTGGTGCCGGCCCTCAGCAGGCGCAAGGCGGGCGATGCGACCAAGCTTCCACTGGTCGCCAGCATCGCCGTGGACTCCGACGAGGAAGGCGGGCTCCTCGGCGTCGCCATCCACCCGGAGTTCGAGCGGAACCGCTTCATGTACCTCTACATGACGGTGCGCGAAAGCGGGCGGAAGTCGAATCGCGTCGAGCGGTGGCGGGTGGCCGAAGACCTGGGCTCCGCGCGATTCGACCGGCGCATCCTGGAGAACATTCCCTCGGCCGCCTACCACGACGGAGGGCGGCTCCGGTTCGGGCCCGACGGCATGCTCTACGTGGGCACCGGCGACGGAGGCGAGCCCGATCGCGCGCAGGACCCGGCCAGCCTGGGAGGCAAGGTCCTGCGGCTCACGCCCGACGGCCAGGTCCCCAAGGACAACCCGGTCGCCGGCAATCCGCTCTACGTGCTCGGCGTGCGCAACACACAAGGGTTCGATTGGACGGGCGGCCGCTTCTACGTGACCGATCACGGCCCCTCCGGCGAGCTGTTGCGCCGGGGACACGACGAGGTGAACCTCGCTTCACCCGGAGCGAACCTCGGCTGGCCGGCCATCTACGGATGCCAGACGCACCAGGGCATGGTGACGCCTTCGCTGAGCTGGCTGACCGCAGTCCCGCCCGGCGGCGCCTCCTTCTATACGGGCACCGCCATCCCCGAGTGGCGCGGCAGCCTGCTCATCGGCACGCTCCGCTCGATGCATCTGCACCGGGTGAAGCTCAGCTCCTCTGACCCGGCCGTGGTGGAGCTGCACGAGGTCTATTTCCAGGACCAGGCCGGACGCCTGCGCGACGTCGTGATGGGCCCCGACGGGGCGCCGTACGTCACGACCAGCAACTGCGACGGCCGCGGCGACTGTCCCCCCGACCGCGACAAAATCCTCCGCCTCCTCCCCTCCTCGCCGCGATGAGGACTCAAGGCGTTTCACGCGAAGCGTGGAAGGTTGGAAAGCGCGGAAGTCAGGTCTTCAAAAAAGAGCAAACCTTCCGCGCTTCTTTGCCTTCCGCGCTTCGCGTGAAACGCTTCTAGTCCAGGCGCTCTGCCAGTCCGCCTCGGCAGCGGGGGGGAGGCGGGGTAGGCTGCGGGCGGGGGATGTGGATGATTCGCTTGAAGCACCTTTCCGGAAGTCTGCAGGGACGGACCGCGGAGCTGGCCAAGCCGGTGCTGCGGATCGGCCGCGCGCCGGACTGCGAGGTCCGCTTCGACCAGGCGCAGGACCCCAAGGTCTCCAACCACCACGCCGAGCTGCTCCTCGAGGAGGGCATCTGGTTCGTGGTGGATACCGCCTCCACCAACGGGACGCTGATCAACGGCCGCCGGATCGCCAAGCACCGGCTCGCGTCGGGCGACAAGCTGCAGATCGGCAGCGGCGGCCCGGTGCTGCAGGTCCACTTCGACGGCATCCTGGTCGAGGAGCCCACTTTCAAGACGGAAGCCATCCTGCTCCAGCAGATCTCCCCTCCGCCCCGCGCCATCGACGACAGCGAGGAGATCTCCGCCATCTCCGATCACCTCAAGGTGAGCGCCGACACGCAGACCGCCCGGCTCGCCGAGCTGGCGGCGAGGAAGGTCGCGCTGGAGCGGGCCAAGACCGGCGGCCAGTCGAGCGGCAAGACCCTCTTCATCATGGCCGAGACCATGCGCCAGGTGCAGCACAGCACCAAGGCGAGGACCAAGAAGCGCTGGGTCAAGGTGCTCGCCGCGGTCACCGGCGCGGCGGTGATCGTGGTCGGCGCGATGTCGGTGGTGATCGTGCAGCAGCGGCGGCAGATCGCCATGCTGGTGCAGACCAAGAACAAGCTCGACAAGGAGATCCTCCAGGTCCAGGCGGCGATGGACTCGGAGACCGACGCCGGGAAGCTCGACCAGCTCGAGCAGCGGCTGGCGCAGCTCACCGGCAACGCGCAGAAAGCGATCGACGACCTGGGCAAGGCCGACAAGACCAAGGCAGCCGAGGTGGCCGACGCCGGCGACCAGATGGACCGGGACATCCGCAAGATCCTCGCCAAGTTCGACGCGAAGACGTATGCGGTGCCACCCGTGTTCAAGGAGCGCCTCCAGTTCCACGTGGACGAGCTGCTCCACGCCGGCAACTTGAAGTTCATCTACCGCCGCAAGCAGAAGTACTGGCCGATGATCCTGAAGGAGTTCGGCGCGTTGGGCCTGCCCGAGGAGATGGCCTTCATCGCCTGGGCAGAGACGCAGTTCGATCCGACCGCCCGCAGCAAGGCCGGGGCCGCGGGCATGTGGCAGCTGGGCCCGGACACCGCGCGCAACTACAACCTGCGCGTCGATTCGCAGTTGGACGAGCGGTTCGATCCTCCCAAGGCCACGCGCGCCGCCTCCCGGTACCTGGCCAACCTGCTCGCCGAGTTCGGCGAGGATTCCTTCATGCTGGCGATGGCCAGCTACAATCGCGGCGAGTCGGGAGTGCGCCGCGTCCTGCACCAGATCGCCAGCGAGCCGGGCGGCTTCAAGAAGGAGCGCCGCGACTTCTGGCACCTCTACCGCCTGAAAAAGCTGCCCGAGGAGACGCGCGAGTACGTGCCCAAGGTGCTCGCTGCGGCCATCGTCAGCATGAATGCCCAGAAGTACGGCCTTGCGGGGACGAAGGAAGAAAATGATTGAGGTGAAGAGCTTCGCGGCGCTGCGCCGCTTCTCGCCCGACAAGCTGCAGAAGCTGAACCTGTTCGAGACGGATCGCTTCTTCTGCGACGTCTACTGCCTGGAGCCCGGGCAGGAACAGAAAGCGCACGCCCACGCGGGCAGCGACAAGCTGTACGCCGTGCTGGAAGGCGCGGTGGAGGTGCGCGTCGGCACCGAGACGCGCGAGCTGCGCGCGGGTGAAGTTGCGCTTTGCCCGGCCGGCAGCGAGCACGGGGTCGCCAACCGCTCCGCCTCCCGTGCCGCCCTCCTCGTCTTCATGGCCCCGCGCCCTTGAGGACGAACTGATCACCGCGGAGCCGCGGAGAGCGCGGAGGATTTCGTCTTTCAACCCCAAACACTCCGCGGCCTCAGCGCCTCCGCGGTGATCTGTTTGTCATGGTGACGGGTGGTGGGGCGCGGTGCTAAAGAAGGTGCCCCTCGGAGGAGACAGCATGGGCATCGAAGTCAAAGGTCCGAAGGTCGCCGGCTCGGAAGGCATTCTCACGCGCGAGGCGCTGGCCCTGGTGGAGCGGCTCCACCGCGAGCTGAACGCGCGCCGCGAGCAGCTCCTCGCCCGCCGCGCGGAGCGGCAGCGCGAGCTCGATCGGGGGCAGGAGTTCCAGTTCCTCCCCGAGACGAAGAAGGTACGCGACGGCGACTGGAAGGTCGCGAAGATCCCGAAGGATCTGGCCCGGCGCTACGTCGAGATCACCGGCCCGGTCGAGCGCAAGATGATGATCAACGCGCTCAACTCCGGCGCCGACGTCTTCATGGCGGACTTCGAGGACGCGCTCTCGCCCACCTGGAGCAACATCGTGGTCGGGCACCAGAACCTGAAGGACGCGGTCCGCCGGACGCTCTCCTTCACCTCGCCCGAAGGGAAGCAATACAAGCTGAACGAGAAGATCGCCACGCTCCTCGTCCGCCCCCGCGGATGGCACCTCCCCGAGAAGCACGTGCTGGTCGACGGGCAGCCGGTGTCCGGCAGCCTGATCGACTTCGGCCTCACCTTCTTCCACAACGCGCGCGAGCAGCTCGACCGGGGCACCGGCCCGTATTTCTACCTGCCCAAGCTGGAGAGCCACCTCGAGGCGCGGCTGTGGAACGACGCTTTCGTGCTGGCCCAGGACGCGCTGAACATCCCGCGCGGCTCCATCCGCGCCACCGTGCTGGTCGAGACGCTGCCCGCCGCATTCGAGATGGACGAGATCCTCTACGAGCTGCGCGACCACATGAGCGGCCTCAACGCCGGCCGCTGGGACTACATGTTCTCGCTGATCAAGAAGTACCGGACCCGCAAGGACAAGGTGCTCCCGGACCGCGTGCAGGTCGCCATGACCGTGCCGTTCATGCGCGCCTACACCGAGCTGCTCATCAAGACCTGCCACCGGCGCGGCGCGAGCGCCATGGGCGGGATGGCCCCGTTCATCCCCTCGCGCAAGAACCCCGAGATCAACGAGAAGGCGCTGGCCAAGACGCGCGAGGACAAGAAGCGGGAGGCGACCGACGGATTCGACGGGACCTGGGTCGCCCATCCCGACCTGGTGCAGACATCCCGGGAGGAGTTCGTCCGGGTGCTCGGCGAGAAGCCGAACCAGATCGACAAGCTGCGCAGCGAAGTGAGCGTCACCGCGGAACAGCTCACCGACACGCGCATCCCCGGCGCATCGATCACGGAGGCTGGGTTCCGCAACAACGTGGACGTAGCTTTGCAGTACCTGAACTCCTGGCTCCTCGGGAACGGCGCGGCCGCCATCCACAACCTGATGGAGGACGCAGCGACCGCCGAGATCTCCCGCGCCCAGCTCTGGCAGTGGGTGCGGAACTCGGCCAAGCTTGCGGACGGACGCACTGCTTCGGCCGACCTGTACCAGAAGGTCCGCGACGAGGAAGTGGCCAAGTTGGGCGGGCCGCAGCAGGGCCGCCTGCGCGACGCAACCGAGATCCTGGACGGCCTGGTCCTGTCGCAGGAGTTCGCTGAATTCCTGACGTTACCGGCCTACGAGTACCTGGACTAGAGAGGTCGTCCGGCCGCTCTGCACGATGCGCTTGCGATCACCCAAAATCGTGTCCATAACGCACTGCATATATGGATACGATCGGTGATTTGCTGCAGCGCGGCGACGATGGCGCAGTGGCCATCGGAGCGCCGGAAGCCGTACCGCCGCTGCGCTACCGGGAGCTGCGCGCGCTCGTCCAGAAGACGGTCGCCGACCTGAATTCGTTCGGGATCGGGCGCGGCGACCGGGTCACCCTGGTGTTGCCCAACGGCCCCGAGGCGGCGGCCGCCTTCCTCGCCATCAGCGCGGGCGCGACGACGGCCCCGCTCAGCCGCGGCCTCACCGCCGACGAGTTCGAGTTCAACCTGACCGACCTGCGCGCCAAGGCCCTGGTCATCGAGGCCGGGCTGGACTCGCCAGCCCGGGCAGTTTCGACCAAGCTGCGCATCCCGATCATCGAGCTGGTCCCGCATCGCGACCAGGGGGCCGGCGCCTTCTCGCTGCGTCTCTTGCAGAAAAACGGCGCCGGTCCGTTCGAGGGGGGCCTGGCGCAGCCGGACGACGTGGCCCTGGTGCTGCACACCTCGGGGTCCACCTCGCGGCCGAAGATCGTTCCGCTCCTCCAGCGCAACGTCACCGCGTCCGCGCGCAACATCCGGACGGCGCTGCAACTCACGCCGGACGACGTCTGTCTGAACATCATGCCGCTGTTCCACATCCACGGCCTGATGGCGGCGGTGCTGTCGTCGCTCGACGCGGGCGCGCAGGTGCATTGCTCGCCCGGTTTCAACGCGCTGCGCTTCTTCAACTGGCTCGACGAGGTGCGGCCCACCTGGTACACGGCCGTCCCCACCATGCACCAGGCGATCCTCACGCGCGCCTCCCGGCACGCGGAAGAGCTGGGCCGCGCCCGCCTGCGGCTCATCCGCTCCTCTTCCGCCTCGCTCGCGCCGCAGGTGATGGCCGAGCTCGAGCGCACCTTCGGGTGCCCGGTGATCGAGGCGTACGGGATGACCGAGGCGGCCCACCAGATGACCTCCAATCCGCTGCCCCCGCGCGAGCGCAAGGCGAGCTCGGTGGGGGTTCCCGCCGGCCCCGAGGTCGCCATCATGGACGAGGAGGCGAAGATCCTCCCCCGAGGGCAGACCGGCGAGATCGTCATCCGCGGCGCCAACGTCACGCCTGGCTACGAGGCGAATCCCGAGGCCAACGAGAACGCCTTCATCGACGACTGGTTCCGCACCGGGGACCAGGGCGTGATCGATCGCGACGGGTACCTGCGGCTCACCGGGCGGCTCAAGGAGCTGATCAACCGGGGCGGCGAGAAGATCGCCCCGATCGAGATCGACGTGGTGCTGATGGACCACCCGGCCGTGCAGCAGTGCGTGGCGTTCGCCATGCCGCACCACAGCCTGGGCGAGGACATCGCCGCGGCGGTGGTGCTGCGCGAGGGCCACACCTGCACGGATCGCGAGCTGCGCGATTTCGCCGCGCGCCGGCTGGAGCACTGGAAGGTGCCGCGCAAGTTCGTCTTCGTACGCGAGATCCCCAAAGGGCGGACCGGCAAGTTGCAGCGTATCGGCCTGGCTGCGAAGCTCGGCCTGGAATGAAGATCGCCGTCTTCGGCGCAGGAGCGATCGGCGGCTTCATGGGCGCGAAGCTCGCGCTCGCGGGGCAGGACGTGAGCCTGATCGCGCGGGGGCCCCACCTCGCCGCCATGCGCGAGCGCGGGCTCGAGCTGAGGAGCGAGGGCAAGACCCAGATCGTGCGGCCGCGCACCACCGACGACCCGCGCGAGATCGGGCCGCAGGACTACGTCATCCTCAGCGTCAAGGCCCACGCCCTGCCCGGCATCGCGGACGCGGTGCAACCGCTGCTCGGCCCCAAGACGACGCTGGTACCAGCGGTGAACGGCGTCCCGTGGTGGTACTTCCACGAGCACGGCGGCCCGTACGAGGGGACGCGGCTGCAGACGGTCGATCCCGGCGGCGTGCTCTGGGAGAAGCTGCCGCCCAGCCGGGTGGTGGGATGCATCGTCTACCCGGCCACCGAGGTGGTGGCGCCCGGGGTGATCGAGCACACCTACTCGAATCGGTTCGACATCGGCGAGCCCGACGGCTCCAAGAGCGAGCGCGCGCAGGCGTTCTCGCGGGCCATGATCGAGGCCGGCTTGCGCTGCCCGGTGCGGACACGCATCCGCGACAACCTCTGGATCAAGCTGTGGGGGAACCTCTCCTTCAACATGATCTGCGCGCTCACCATGAGCGACCTTTCGAGCGTCATCGCGGACGAGGGAACGCGCGCGCTGGCCCGGCAGATGATGGTCGAGGCGCAGGCGGTGGCGGAGAAGCTCGGCGTGCAGTTCCCGCTCGACGTGGATGCGCGGATCGCCGGCGCGGCGGAAGTCGGGGTGCACAAGCCCTCCACCCTGGTCGACCTGGAGCGCGGGCGCCCGATGGAGATCGACCCTCTGCTGGGCGCCGTGGTGGAGATGGGCCGGCTGGTGAAGCTCCCCACGCCGACCTGCGAGGTGGTCCTCGCGCTGGTGCGGCGGCGCGCACGCGCCGCCGGCCTGTACGGGTAGATCGGCGCGCCCGCCGTCCCTGTTACACTGGCCGTCGATGCGCCTGCACCTGGTCGACGGCACCTACGAGCTGTTCCGCGCGTACTACTCCAAGCGCCCGCCGCACCGGGCTCCCGACGGTAGCGACAAAAAGGCTACGCTCGCGCTGGCCTCCGCGATGCTGGCGCTGCTGCACGACGACGGCGAGGCGGTGACCCATGTCGCGGTCGCCTTCGACAATCCCATCCGGAGCTTTCGCAACGACCTGTTCGACGGCTACAAGACCGACGAGGGCGTCCCGCCGGAGCTGCTCGCCCAGTTCGACTCCGCCGAGGACGCCGTGCGCGCGCTGGGCATGGCGGTGTGGTCGATGCGCGACTTCGAGGCGGACGACGCCCTCGCCACCGGCGCCGCGCGCTTCGCTAGCGAAGTCGACCAGGTGCGCATCCTCACGCCCGACAAGGACCTGGGGCAGTGCCTCCGCGGCACGCACGTGGTGCAGGTCGACTGGCGCGCGAAGGCGGTGGTGGACGAGGACGCCCTGTTGCGCCGGCGCGGCGTCACGCCGGCGAGCGTCCCCGACCTGCTCGCTCTCACGGGGGACGATGCGGACGGGATTCCGGGGCTGCCGGGTTTCGGCGAGAAGAGTGCCTCGGCCCTGCTGGCGAGGTTCATCCACCTGGAGCGGATCCCGGCCGACCCGGCGGCATGGCCCCCGGTGCGGCAGGCCCCGCGGCTGGCGGCGACGCTCGAAGAGCACCGGCAGGACGCGCTCCTCTACCGCCGCCTGGCCACGCTGCGCACCGACGCGCCCATCGGCACGCTCGAGGAGACCCGCTACGCCGGCGTGCCACGCGAAAGGTTCCTGGCGCTCTGCGACGCGCTCGCCGGCCCCGCCGCTGGGCTGCTTGAAGGCGGGCGAGTCGCAGTGGGCCGCCTTGACGGACCGACCGGCCACGGAGCACGCTCGATCTTGCGCGGGGGGCGCGGCGCGAGACGCCATGGATCCATCCACCAGGACGCTTTCGCGGGAATTCAGGCGCGGCGCTGCCGGCGATTCGGGAGCGCCCCACTTGTTCCTGGTCCTCACCTGCGACCAGCTTTCCGCTCCGGCGCTGCGCTGCTCGCTCGAGCACGTCGACGAGGTGATGCTCGGCCGCGCCGAGCGCCGCGGCGCCTCGCGCGGGGACGGATCGGGCGTGCCGCGCCTCACCGTCGGGGTGGACGACGCGTGGATGTCCGCCTCCCACGCGCTGTTGCGCCGCGTCCTCGGCTCCTGGACCATCGAGGATCTCGGATCGAAGAACGGCACCTTCGTCGGCGGCCGGCGATGCCAGCGCGCCGAGCTGCAGGACGGCGATCTGATCGAGCTGGGCCACAGCTTCTTCCTTTTTCGCGCGCGCGTGCCGTCGAACGGCGAAGTCGTCGAGTCGAGCTCGCTTCCGCGCGCGGGGATCGGCTTCGCCACGCTGGTGCCGGCCCTGGCCGAGGCGCTCTCGCGGGCTCAAGCGGTGGCGCGCTCGACGGTACCGGTGGTGGTGCGTGGAGAGACAGGCACCGGAAAGGAAGTGATCGCCTCCGCCATCCACGCGCTCTCGGGGCGCGCCGGCCCGTTCCAGGCGGTGAACTGTGGCGCGCTTCCGGCCACCCTGATCGAGTCCGAGCTGCTCGGCTACCGCAGAGGTGCGTTCACCGGCGCCGAAGACGACCGTGCCGGAGTGGTGCGCAGCGCCAACGGAGGCACGCTGTTCCTCGACGAGATCGGGGACTTGCCGCTGCCCGCCCAGGCCGCGCTCCTGCGCGTTCTGCAAGAAGGAGAGGTGCAGCCGCTCGGGTCGACGCGTCCGATCAAGATCGACGTGCGCCTCGTCTCGGCCACGCACCGCGACCTGGAATCCATGGCCTCCGAGGAGAAGTTCCGCCCCGATCTGCTCGCACGGCTGGTCGGCGTGACCATCCAGCTGCCCCCGCTGCGCGAGCGCCGCGAGGACCTGCCGCCGGGTCGCGCTGGGCTCCGATGCCGCGCGCGCGCTCCTCCTCTACCGCTGGCCTCTGAACGTGCGGGAGCTGGAGCGGTGCCTCCAGGCCGCGGTCGTCCTGGCCGGCGAGGAAACGATCGAGCTACGCCACCTGCCGCAACCGGTCGCGGCGAGCCTGGCGGATCAGGGTTCGCCGGGCGCTGCAGCCTCGCAGGGGTTGCCCGAGCCGGAACGCCGCCGCCGCGAGGAGATCGTCGCGGCGCTCCGCGAGAGCGGTGGGAACGTGACCGCCGCGGCCCGCGTCCTGGGCAAGGCGCGCGTCCAGGTGCAGCGCTGGATGAAGCGCTACCGGATCGACCGCGGCGAGTTCCATAGCTGAGCGGAGGCGCCACAGTGGCGCCACTCCGCTTTTGCGTTGCCGCCCGAGCCAGAACCGCGTCTTCCGCTCGAATGAGCGCCCCTGCTCCTGGCACGGCCGGTGCTTCAGCGGTCGCCGGGAGGTGCGCCATGGAGCGGATTCGAAGCTGGCTGTTCCCGGTCGTTCTGGTCCTTGGATGGCTGGCCGCTTCGGCGCACGTGCTGGCACGCCTCGGCGAGATGCACGCCACGCTCGCATCGCGGCAGCAGCCGGCAGAGCTGGAAGAGCCGGTCAGCCACGCCCAGACGCTGGCCCGACGATGAGGGGGAGTGCCGCGGCGCGGCGCGACGGTCCCAACGTGGCGCCCTCCGGACGGGCGCCGCGGGCGGGGGGCCGTCCGCCGCGCCGCGGTGACTTGACTCCACAGGCCCACGGCGTCACGGTAGACGCAGCGCAGCGTACGTTGCGCTGGAGGCGGGGGCGAGTGGTCCAGGCCTTCCACGGTCACGGGGAGGCCGGCGGCGCTGGAGCGCT
>WNFL01024871.1_pt1 | contig 15117 bp, 9 predicted proteins | sample 5400361 | NCBI WGS metagenome assembly WNFL01 (sample SAMN13153351, study PRJNA577476) | soil metagenome | isolation source: 40 cm soil on Douglas fir-dominated hillslope | place: USA:California | collected 2013-09-17
GCGACTTGTTCGTGGCGAACATCGACGATGCGGATGCCCTCATCGACGCAGCCATCATAGATATCGATGATGTGGCCGCCGCAAAGAGTGAATATCGTGTCGACACCCTCGTTCTTGAGCGCCTTGGCGACCAGATGGCCGCCCGAGATCACGCTCGCATCGCGGCTCTTTCGCTGCAGGGTATCTTCCGCGGTCGTGGTCTTGGGCTGAATCGACGCGGGGTTTACGGTTGCCATGTTGCCTCCAACTTCGTGAATCTGGTCTCGAGCCGGCATGAGTGCCGGCCCGAAGTATCGGTAAAATCATCCATCGTCAAATCATCGAGGCCGTTTCGCCATCACGTGGGCCGCGGCGCGCCCGCCACGCCGTCGGACGCCGACGAAAACGACTCCTGACCCTTGGCGAAATGCCGCAATCGCATGGGTTTCAGCACGAACAGCGCGAGAAGCGCAGCGATCACGTTGAATGTCATCGCCAGGGTGAATACCGCCGACCATCCGTGAGCCTTGGAGAGGCCGGCCGCGATGGGCACGAGCAGCGCGCCCGCGCCTTTGGCGGTGTACAGCATGCCGGCATTGGCGGCGGCGTACTTGGCGCCGAAGGTATCGCCCTGGGTTGCCGGGAACAGGCTGAAAATTTCACCGTAGACGCCGAAGTACAGCGCGGTGACCAGCACGAACATGACGGGGTTCGAACCGGATTGACTGAGCGTGTAAAGAGCGGCGGCACCGAGGAAGAACGCCAGAGCCATCGTGTACTCGCGTCCGATCTGATCCGAGAGCCAACCGAAGAACGGCCGGCCCACCCCGTCGAAAATCCGATTGAGCGACAACGCGAACGCCAGCGCGGCCATCGTGACGCCAAATAGATCGACAGGGACTTTGTCGATCTTGAAGTCCTTGGCGATCGGCGCCATGGACGCGGCCATGGTGAGGCCGCCGGAGGCAATCAGCACGAACATCACATAGAGCACGTAGAACACCGGGCTGCGCAGTACCTCGCCGGGGGTATAGCCGCGCGCCGTCTGGTTCGGTTTCACCTTGGCGCCGACGAGTTGAGCGGGAGGCGCCAACAGCAGCCAGGACACCACGAACACGATGCCGCCTTGCAGCAGGCCGAAAAACATGAACGCCTGTTCGTAACCGGACGAATTGATCATGTTCAAGATCGGTACGATGGTGATCGCCGCACCGGCACCGAAGCCCGAGGCAGTGATACCGGCGGCGAGACCTCGCCGGCCCGGGAACCATTTGAGCGCGTTACCGACGCAAGTTCCGTAAACGCAGCCCGTGCCGACACCGCCGATGGCAGCTGCGAAATACAGCACCGCGAGCGAGCTTGCGGTTGAATTCAAGACCCACGCGATGCCTACGAGAATTCCGCCGCCGAGCACCACCCAGCGCGGGCCGAATCGGTCGACGAGGTAGCCTTCGATGGGAATGAGCCAGGTTTCGATCAGCACGAAGATGGTGAAAGCGATCTGGATCGCGCTGCGACCCCAGTGGTACTTGGCATCGATGGGATTGACGAACAGCGTCCATCCATACTGCAAGTTCGCTACGCAGGCCATACAGATGACGCCAAGAATCAGCTGCACCCACGGATTTGCCAGCCCCGACGTTGATTGCTGTGGATTCACATTCGCATTCATATAGTTCTCCTTATTCACCCTGGTCGATACGGAAAATCACCGAAAGGTTGATGCGGAAACGTTTGGCGGATCATCGCTGCGCAGTGATTCACGGCCGCCCGGCCGAGCTGCACCGGCTGCATGCCGGATCCGCACGCCCGCCATGGACATCGAAATATTAGCGATTGAGAAAGGTGGGCGACCCGCGCTTTCATGAAGGTCGTCGATGCAGGTGCGGACGCGCCGAGACTGACTCAAGGAAGCCCCCTCATGTGGCTCGGACACTGCGTCCGAACGAAAACCAGCCCTTACATTCTTTTCGTGGTATACCATATATGAACGAGTTTCGAACTGTCAAGCGGCATCCAGGTCACGCACTGGCGCGCCTTATGTCTCATGTTTTTAGGGGTGGTCAGCGCGGGATCGTGAAGGAGCGGAAGGCGGACGTCATGATCGAAATCACGGCCAGGCAGATTTATCCGTGGCAAAAAGTCCCGCGCAATATAATATCTCCGCAGTGCTGCGCCGGACTACTCCATGCGCGCGGACTCTGCCTATTCTCGATGTCTTGGCCACTGGTGCGGACCGCGATGTGTGGCCCGTAAGGAAGCAATGATGCAAACGAAAGGGTCGGTAATTTTCACTGCACGCCGGGGCATCCGATGAACACCATCGCAAGACTGGTACAACGGACGTCCGCCGCGGCTCCGCTCACGCTCGCGCCGCTGAACGCAACGAGTCTGCGCGATCAAGCCTACGCGCTTCTCAAGAACGCGATCGCGGACACCGATATCTACGATCCAAACCAAGAACTGCGGCTGGATGAGCGGCAGCTCACGACGGCGCTCGGCGTCAGCCGGACCCCGATTCGAGAAGCGCTGTCGCTGCTCGAGCAGGAAGGATTCATCCGCACGATACCGCGGCGCGGTATCTACATCATCCGCAAGTCCAAGCGCGAAATGATCGAAATGATCCAAATGTGGGCGGCGCTCGAGTCCATGGCGGCGCGGCTCGCGACCCTGCACGCCAGCGATGCTGAGATCGCAACTCTGCGGCACTTGTTCGACGAGTTCCAAAACTCGCCGCCTTCCGAGCATCTGAATGAGTATTCCGATGCCAACATCGCATTTCATACGGCAGTAATCGCCCTGGGCGGTTCGCAAACCATCGTCGATGCGACGCGCAATCTTCTCATTCATGTGCGCGCCATTCGCCGTGCGACGATCATACAAAACGACCGTGCCGCCCGTTCGATCATCGATCATCTCAAGATCATCGAAGCGCTGGAGCGGCGCGACACCGAGTTGGCGGAACAGCTGGCCCGGCAGCACACCCTCGACCTCGCGGCGCACGTCGACCGCTTTTGCGATTTCCTGGATTAACCGTTCCCCCATTGCCCGAGCGTCGGCGCAGTGCGGGCGCCGGCTTCGCCGCGCAGATACTGCGGTGCGCCGGCGTCCGGCACACCGCCGGATAACGCAGTCGGCGCGACCGCCCTGATGCCGCTCGAGGTATCGGGATCCGAAACGGCCGATCGCATCGCGGCCGCGTCCATCCACACCGGCGTTCCGGACTCGATACGAAGATAAATCCGCCCGGTCGCTTGCTCGGCGAAATTGACCTCGCGAAACCCTTCCATGCAGCGCCGCAGGAATCGCGTGTTGTGTTCCGGATCGAGAAGCCCGCGGTCCGCGTAGAGCGATTCGGGGCCGGCGGCATCGACGTTGACGCGACCGTAGCGCTCGATATTCAGCATTCCTTTGACGTTGAGTACATTGAAGGCGTCGTTGTTGCCGAAGGCAACGGTTCGCGGACGCTCTCCGAGCCGAACGGTGTTGTCCAGAAATTCGAATTGGATCTGCTTGTCGCTGCGGCGGACCCAGGTGAAAAACACATCGGGAATTCCCGTGTACGCCTCCACGGCGTGAGCCAACGTGTCATCCACGGCTTTGTAGCGGCCGAACTCGAGGCCGCGCGTCCAAGCCCGTTCGACCAGCAATTCAGGCGGCGTGATCATGAAGAACAAATAGACCGTCTGGCCGAATCGCGTCAATAAATTGCTGCCCGCCTCCGCTGAATCCGGCGCGAAGCTGTCGAAACGAAACCGATCGATCAATAGGTGCGTCATATCGCCGCGCCGGTGTTTGCGCGCCATGTAGCGGTCGAGCTTCTGGTCGATGATCTGCAGTTCTTCGGCGGTGAACGCGCCCGCATATTTGTAGTCCGCGCCGAGCGCCTCGTAGTCGAGCAGTTGTTTGCGCCAGATGTCCGGACTGATCAGCGCGAAATCACTCCATTGCGCACCGATGTCGCCCGCGACTTTCTTCTGCAACGGGCGCAGCGTGCTCTTGCCCGAGGCGGACGCCCCTTTGGTATTGATGACGACCGGCCGCTCCTGGCGCGGCAGCAAGCGATAGCCCTCGCTGCGCGCCGCGTGCAGCAGCAGAGGTTCGATCGTTCGGCCGATCGAATCGCTGCCGCAATCGTTGCACGCCATGTCGGTTGCCAGCGACGCGATGAGCTCCCGCGTGCCCCACGCATGGCCTTGGGTCGCGAACAGCGCCGACATCACCCGCGCGAGCGTGCGGTACACGATTTTCTGCTGCGGATCGATCGACAGACCCGCAAGCTGCTCGCAGTCGGCGATGTGGCGGGGGCCCCAGCCCAGGTCGACCGGAATCGGGATCGCCGCCGCGCCGCGGCGCGGCGCGATGCGTGCGAACAGCCGGGAAGCCGAGCGCTTCGCGGGCGCGGCAGACGGCGGACGTTCGGGCACCACGCCCGCCAGCACGCCATCGATTGCATTGCGCAGCTCGCGCCGGGTGCGGTCATAGGCCGCGGTGATGGCGTCCATCTCGGGAACGAGATGACGCTCGAGCAAGAGGCTCGCCATCTCGCGAAAGTTGATGCCCAAGTCCCCGATTCGGGAACCGTCGGGCACGGCGAAATCGGCGGTCACCCTGATCAGCAATTCGTGCAGGGCGAGTCGCTGCGGCCGAAACGCGACCAATTCGCTCGGCGAGAATCCGGTCAGACCCTCCATCTCGCTGGCCGCCGCAATGCTGGTCGAGACATTCTCGGGCCGAAAGATCGTCGACAGGTGCCGCAGTTCCCTGGGCACTTGCGACCGAATGCCGGGATTCCATGGCCCATACACCTGCGCGCCGTCGGCGGAACTCATACCCTGCCCCTCGATCGTTCGTATCCGCGTTTCACCATCATACGCATGCTGCAAACGATTGAGTGATCTCATAGTTGAGACGCAATTCGCTGTATTGAGCCCCATCGTGTGATGCATTCGCCACCCGTGCATATGTCCAAATCGGCCAAAATGCGCCGATGACGTGACTTTCGCGCGGGCGCAAGAAAACCGCGGCCGCAGAAAAAGCGCGGCGAGGAATTCCAGGCCAATGACTTCGCAACCTATCGGTCGGACGCTCACGGGGCAGGCACAGCCCGCGGCCGCCGCGCGGTCGGCCGAAACACTGGATCCCGCCTTGCGCGGACTCGCCCGGCTGACCGCCGGCGCTTGCGGGTCGCCCCTGGCCTCGATCGCGGTCGCGGGTCTGGGCGAAGCCTGGTGTACGTCGGCTGCGGAACTGCCGGCCGCCGCCGTGCCGCGGCTCAATCCGTTCACTGACTGCGCCTCGCAAGCCGGCCAGGTGTTCGAAGTGTCGGACGCGGCCCTGGACGAGCGCTTCCGCGAGTCCGAGATGGTGACCGGCGCGCTTGCCGTGCGTTCCTACGCCGGATGCGCGCTGCGCACGCCGGATGGCGACATGCTGGGCACCCTGGCCGTGTATGGAACTCAGGCGCGCACGCTTTCGCCCGAACAGCGGGCCTCGCTTCTGATGATCGCCGAGCAAGCCGTGGCCCGAGTCGAGCTGCACTCGCGTCTGACTGAACTCACCCTGCTCTCCGATGCGCGACCTGCCGCGGTATCATTGCATCCCGATGCCGTATCCGCCGCAGCCCTGCTCGAGAGCGCGCCGGTTGCCGTCTATCATACGGACGCGGCCGGCGAGTTGATCTACGGAAATCCGGAGTACCGCCGCATCTTCGGACTGAAGCCCGGGCATAGCCCCGATGCCTGGGGGCTGCGCGTGCACCCCGACGACCGCGCGCGCATGGAACGCGCCTGGGCGGATTTCTGCCGGCGGCCCGTCCCGAGTCGATTCGCATACCGCACCCAAGCCGACGGCGAGGTCCGGCATTTCTCGGAACAAGTGGTGGCCGCCGACGGGGTTCCCGGCTGGGTCGGCACGATCACCGAGGTCACCGATCTGGTCAATGTGCGCGATCACCTGCGCAAGGCGGAAACCATGTTCCGCAACACCTTCGACCAGGCACCGATCGGCATTGCCCATGCGGACCGCCACGGTCGATTACTGCGCTACAACCAGGCCTTCTGCGGCATGCTGGGCTTCGACGCCGGCGAGCTTGCGAACAAGATCATCGGCGAGGTCACGCACGGCGACGATGTCGCGCGCGTGTCGGCGGAACTCAAGCGCCTGTGGAACGGCGACATCCAATTCGTGGATCTCGAGAAACGCCTCATCCGCAAGGACGGGAGCGTACGCTGGGTCCGCATCACGACCGCGCTGGTGCGCGACGGCGACGGCAGACCGGAGTACTCGGTCGAGTTCCTGCGCGACATCAGCGCGCGCAAGGAATCCGCGGAAGAGCTCGAACGGGTACACAAGCAGCTCATGATCGCCTCGCGCCAGGCGGGCATGGCGGAAGTCGCGACCAACGTGCTGCACAACGTCGGCAATATCTTGAACAGCGTCAACATCTCGGCGAGTCTCGTGACCGAGCGCGTCAAAACGTCCAAAGCGCCGGGCGTATCCCGCGTGGCCGCCCTGCTGCAGGAAAAAGGTCCCGCTGTGGGCGACTTCCTCGCCAACGACGAGCGCGGCAAGCGCCTACCGGAATACCTGACCTCGCTCGGCGAGCAGTTGATGAGCGACCAGAAAATGGCGCTCGAAGAGCTGGCATCGCTGCGCGACAACCTGGAGCACATCAAGGATACGGTGGCGATGCAGCAGAGTTATGCCAAGCTCTGCGGCGTCACCGAAACCGTCGCCGTGGTCGATCTGGTGGAGGACAGCCTGCGTCTGAACGCCGGCGCCTTCGTGCGTCACGGCGTGACTTTGTGCCGCGAATTCGGCGAGGTGCCGCCGATCACCGTCGATAAACACAAGGTCCTGCAGATTCTGGTGAATCTCGTACGCAACGCCAAATATGCATGCGACGAATCCGGCAGAACCGACAAGCTCATCACCCTGCGCGTCGAACCGGCGCCGGCCGGGGTGCGCATATGCGTCGTCGACAACGGCGTAGGCATCCCCGCGGAAAATATGTCCCGCCTGTTCACGCACGGCTTCACGACTCGCGTGGACGGCCACGGTTTCGGCTTGCACAGCGGGGCACTCGCCGCCCAGGAACTCGGCGGCTCGTTGCGCGTGACCAGCGACGGGCCCGGTCTCGGCGCGACATTCATCCTCGAACTGCCCTGCGGCCTTGTCGAGTCCGCCCATGGCTAATTCCGTCCCGCTCGCCAATCGGCGCATTCTGATCATCGATGACAACGCCGCCATCCATCTGGATTTTCGCAAGGTCTTGAGCACCCAGGCCGAGCACTCCGCGCAAGCCGCGCTCGATGTGTTGGAAGGGGATCTGTTCGGCGAGGCCGTCGCCGTCGCGGTGCGCCCGAACTTCGACATCGACTCCGCGCATCAGGGGCAAGAGGGCGTGGAGATGGCGAATCGGGCGCGCGCCGAAGGACGGCCCTACGCCATGGCCTTCGTCGACATGCGCATGCCCCCGGGCTGGGATGGCCTCCAGACCATCGAGCGCCTGTGGGCCACGGACCCCGACGTGCAGGTGGTCATCTGTTCGGCCCACACGGACTACGACTGGACGGAGGTCGTGGCGCGGCTGGGCCACTCCGACAGGTTGCTGGTGCTGCGCAAACCCGCCGAGCCCATCGAAGTTCTGCAATGCGCCACGGCGCTCAGCCGCAAATGGGAAAACGACAAGCTGGTCAGAGAACACGTTTTGCGCCTCGAAGAGGTGATCACGACGCGCACCAAAGGGTTGGAAGCCGCGAATCGGCAACTGCGGCATTTGGCGACCCACGATTCATTGACCGGTCTTCCGAATCGCGTCCTGCTGGACGATCGATTGCAGCAAGCCATCGCGCATGCCGACCGCGACCTCCGGTCCTTCGCGGTGTTGATATGCGATCTCGACCGCTTCAAGCTCATCAACGACTCCTTGGGGCATCGCGCGGGCGATGAACTGCTCCAAGAGGTCGCGCGCCGGCTGTTGACCGTGGTACGCACCGCCGACACCGTGGCTCGCTTCGGCGGCGACGAGTTCGTCCTCATCGGCACCTCCACCGGCGACGCCGAAGACGCGGCGGCGCTCGCGGTCCGCGTCATGGACGTCCTGCAGGCCCCGGTGCGAATCGCCACCATCGACATTCATACCTCGCCCAGCATCGGCATCGCCATGTATCCGGACGACGGCGTAACGATGCAGGCCCTGCTCGCGCACGCGGATGCGGCCATGTACTCGGCGAAACAGCACGGCCGCGGCAATTTTCGGCGCTATACGCCGGGAATGGACGCGGGAACCGAGGAGCGCGTTCAGCTCGAAAGCGATTTGCACAACGCGCTCGCGCAGAACCAGTTCCAGCTCTACTACCAACCCAAGGTGGATACCCAAACGGGCGAGGTTCGCAGCGCGGAGGCCTTGATCCGTTGGCTGCACCCGACGCGCGGCATCGTGTCGCCCGCGGAATTCATCCCGCTGGCCGAGGAGTGCGGCCTCATCGGCGCCATCGGCGGATGGGTGATCCGGGAAGCGTGCCGGCAGACACGGGCCTGGCAGATCGACGGCGTCCCGACGCTGCGGGTGTCGGTAAATCTGTCGGCATCGCAGTTCCGCGACAGCGGCCTGGTGGACAGCATCCGCCGCGCGGTCGATGACGCGGGCCTGCAGGCGCGCTATCTCGAGGTCGAGCTCACGGAAAGCGCCGTCATGAGCGATCCCGAGAAATCGATCGCCATTCTCGAGCAGCTGAGCGCCATGGGTGTTCTCGTCTCGGTGGACGATTTCGGCACCGGCTATTCCAGCATGAGCTACCTGCGCAGATTCCCGATCGACAAGCTGAAAATCGACCGTGTGTTCATCGACGAAATCGTGAGCCGCCCGGAGGATGCATCGATCGTCCGCGCCATCGTCTCGCTCGCGCACAGCCTGCGTCTCAAAGTCGTTGCCGAAGGGGTGGAAACGCCCGCGCAGCTCGACTTCTTGAAAACGGCCGGCTGCGACGAGTACCAGGGCTATCATTTCAGCCGCCCGTTGCCCGCGGCGGAATTCGAACGTCTCATTCGCGAGTCGCACTCGGCCGACGAGTTCACCGAGGAGGATGCGATCCGTACCCACAGCAAGCTCGCGGCGTACCGGCACAACTGATTTCGCGGCGTTGAACTAGAGTTTCGTGCTGTCCGGATACATTTGCAGCCCCGGCACTTCGCCGCGCTCGAGTTTCTGCTGCACGTCCTGCCAATACTCGACGCTCAGCAAATCGAAGTTCTCTTCGCGGAAACAGCGGCGCGCATGGTCGCTCTTGAGCTGCATGCCATGTTCGAGTTCTTCGGGCAGAAAAACCACTCCATCCTCGAAAAACCACTCCGGCACCGCTTCCTCGCCGGGTTCACGGTCGGCATTGGTGCGGATCTTCACGTCGGTGAGCTTTTCGACGGCGTCATAATCGAAAAGGAACACCCGCCCGTAGCGTCCGACTCCGTAGTTCCGGGAGTCCAAGTCCTTGTTGAAGATATTGGTCGCGGCGTTGTTGCGGATGCAATGCCCAAGACTGACCATCACCGCACGGGTCGCGTCTTCGTCGGCGCTCTCCAGAAAAACCGGCAACGGCACTATCTTCAACTGTACGATCAACTGACGCAGGTAAACGCCGTTTTGATCCACCTGTACGCTGCCGGCGGCTTGCCGGCAGATTTCATCCAACAGCGCGGGGTCGAACATGTCGCGCTCCAAACGCAGATTGAAATACATGACGTTGTCCAACATGCTGCCGGCCCGGTTGATCTCGTGCACCACGCGGTACTTGTCGGAGACCGCCGCCACTCCGGGAAAGGCGCCCCACTTATAGGACTTGGTCGGCTGGTCGCGGATGACCTTCAGGTGGTATGCACACTCGTCAAAGGTGAACCCGAGCGCCACGGTGCCCGGAGCGCCGGGCGAACGTTGGAATTTGTGTCCGCGCCGAACCTGCTCGTTGATCTCGTTCAGTATGGCGACCTTGCCGACGTGATTGAATCCGATGGTCGAATACTGGTGCCCGAACGGGCGGCGCGGCATCAAACTGAAGAGGAACACGCATGTCTGATAGTAGAGCCGCGTGGTTACGTGAAAGTTCGCCAGCGCCGAGCTGAACAGATCGTGGATGTCCGAGACGCGATGCAGAAGGGCATCGGCGTAGATGCCCTCCGGACTATTCAGCAGCGCCACCACGAACGGCACGATGCGGTCGTCGGCGAGCACCCAACGGCCGACGATGAACGCGCTGCGATCGCGGAAAAAGCCGGCCTCGACGACATCGAGGGCGAGCGCGGGGGATCCTTGGGCGGCGTCGATCAGCAAGTTCTCGACTCGCTCCCGAATCTTGTGCGCGTCGCGCGGCAGATCTCGGAACGGAACCGAGAAATTGGGCGCCCGCAACGCGGCGCTTATGATCTCGGTGTCGATGCGGCCCGTCACCCGCAGCCGTCGATGCACCGACGCCATCGAGTATGCGCGCAGCTTGCTGGGAGGCGGGAACGAGTAGGCGACCGGCCGCCACAGTCCGCGGCCGATGTTGCGGCGTATGGAATGGGCGAAGCTGAAGGCGATGTCGGCATCGTAGCGATCCACGATCATCGCCATGAACAGGCGATCGAGTGCGTCCCAAACGGCCGGGTCGGCGGCAAGCGCGGGAAATGCCGAGAGTATCCGGGGTCCGTGTTCAGCGATGTACCGGCTGTACAGCCCCAGACGCTCCTGGCTGATGCGGATGGATGCGTGCGGATCCATGGTTTCGAAGGCGCGCTGCGCTCGGTGCGGATACTCGCAAAGCTGGCTATAGAAATCGTCATAGATCGTCAGTATCAGCGCTGCTGTCGCGCGAATGCGGCTGTCGCGGTCGGCGCAGGCCGTCAGGCGGGTGTACCCGGCCTCAACCGGTAGTTCCGTCTCGATCGACATCGAATTACCCGCTGTTGCGCAATGCCGTCGCGATGGCGTTGATCGACAGATGTATGCCCTCCCGGACCCGCGGATCGTTCTCGCCCGCCCGGTGACGCTTGAGCAATTCCACCTGCAACAGATGCAGCGGTTCGATGTAGGGCAGCCGCAGCCGGATGGAGGCGTCCAAGGCGGGATTCTTTTCGAGCAAGTGCGTTTGTCCGGTGATGCGGAGCAGGCTCTCCTGGGTGGCCAGCCAGGTATCGCGAATGCGGCCGAACAGCGCCTCAGCGCATGCGCGATCCTCGACCAGGGTGGCATAGCGGGCAGCGATGCCCATATCGGACTTCGACAGCACCATCTCCAGGTTATCGACGGTGGAGCGAAAAAATGGCCATGCCTCGAGCATCTCGCGCAACAACCCCGGGTCGGCCGTACGCAGCGCCTGCCCGACACCATACCATCCGGGCAACATGACCCGGGATTGAGCCCAACTGAACACCCACGGAATCGCGCGCAGGTCTTCGATGCGCTGCGAGTTCGAGCGCGACGCCGGACGCGACCCGATCTTGAGTTCCGAGATTTCCACCAACGGCGTCATCTGCCGAAAGAAGGTGGAAAATCCTTCGGTCTCGTACACCAGGGAACGATAAGCGCGCAATGCTTGGGCGGAGAGTCCGTCCATGGCGGATGCGAAGCGCGAACGGCTCCCGCTCGACAACGAGGTGTTCTCGAGCGACGCCAGCACGGTCGCCGCCGTGATGGCTTCGAGATTCGCGGCCGCGCTTTCGCGGGTACCGTACTTGGCGGCGATGATTTCCCCCTGCTCGGTGATTCGTATACGGCCGCGCACGGTGCCGTGCGGCTGGGCGCGAATCGCCGCGCCCGTCGCGCCCCCTCCCCGGCCCACGGCGCCGCCTCGGCCGTGAAAAACCTGCATCCTCGTGCCGAATTTCTCGAACACCGCCGCGAGCGACCGGGTCGCTTGGTGAAGGCTCCATACCGAGGTGAGATATCCGCCATCCTTGTTCGAGTCCGAATATCCGACCATCACTTCTTGAAAGCCATGCGCCGAGGTGATGGCCGCGACCTCCGGCAGCTCGAACCAGGCCGTCATGACGTCGGAGCACTTCGCCAAATCGCCGATGGTTTCGAAGAGCGGGACCGCCATGATCGCGGCGCGCGGATTTCCGTGCCCGCGATACAGACCTGCCTCCTTGAGCAGGATATTCACCTCCAAGAGATCCGAGACGCTGTCGCACTTGGAGACGATATAAGTAGTGATGCAGCCGCAACCATAGCGTCGATGCGCTTCGGCGGCGGCACGAACCACCTCCAGCTCCGACAGGGTCTCCGGCGAGTAGCTCGCGTACGGACTTGCCAACAGCCGCTCGCTGCAGAGTTCTTGCCGCAACAACCGAACCCGTTCCGCCTCCTGCAACGCCTCATAGTCCGGCGACACGCCCGCGACCGCGAGCAGTTGCGCAACCACGCGCGCGTGTACGTCCGCGTTTTGTCGCAAGTCCAAAGTCGCCAGGTGGAAGCCGAAGGTCTCCACGGCCCGGGACAATCGAGCCAGGGCGCCTCCGGCGTTCTGCCCGACCTTGCTCTCGGACTTCAGGGACCGCTCGAGCACGGATAGGTCGGCGCGCAGGCTCTCCGGGTCGGGGTACGGCGCGGCGCTGACCGACGCCGGCCGTGGCGGCACCCGTCCGGTCACTGTTTGATAAGTGGCGGCGAGCCGCCCATAGATGCCCGTGATGGCGCGTCGATAGGGCTCGTCCGCGCGCGCGGCGTTGAGATCACCGCTGCGTTGCGCCAGGGCACTCAAGCCGGCGGATACGCCCGCAAGTTCGCTCGACACCGAGAGTTCGGCGCCCAGCGCATTGAGCTGATCCAGATATTCGGCCAGAAGCGCCTGGGCCGAGCGGCTCAACCCGAGGCGCAGCGAGTCGGCGGTGACGTGCGGGTTGCCGTCACGATCGCCGCCGATCCAACTGCCCAGACGCAGGAAGCTTGCTGGACGCCGTCCGATCAAGCGCTCCCAACGTGCGTAGAGCACCGGCACAGTCGGCAGAAAAATGTCCCTCAAATAGGTCAGCGCCGTATCGACTTCGTCCGCCACATACAGCCTTTCCCGCCGCAGCGCCCGCGTTTGCCACAGCAGCGCGATCTGCGCCGCGATGCCCTCCTCGATCAATTCACCTTCCGGCGTTTCCGTGCAACCGGCGTCGCGCTGCCGCATCAACGATGCAATGCGGTTGCGATGATCCAGCATGCTCTTGCGCATCACTTCGGTCGGGTGCGCCGTCAGGACGGGCGCGATCAACGCTCGGTCCAACAGCGCGGCGGCTTCTGCGGTCGCGACGCCTTGCGCGCTCAGCAGCTGCAGGGCCGAGGCCAGTGTGTTGCCCTCTTCCGCGGCCGCGCCTTGCCGGTCTTCGGCAAGATTGGCCAGCATGGAGAACAACATGAAGCTGCGCACGAAGGCGACGGTCTCGTCGAGCGACAGCGTCTCGAGTCCAGCCCCCAACCCGCGGGGGTTGGCGATCCCCCGGTAGCGGTCGACGGACGCCGCCCGTATGGCTTCGATGCGTTGAAACAGGGCTTGGCCGCCGTGGGCACGAATCACATCGCCCAAGAGTTTGCCCAGAAATCGAACATCGGCGTTCTGAGTGATGGTGGACGGGCGTGGTGGCATGACGGACAATATCGCACGTTGACACAAGTGTGCACCCGGTCCTGCGAGGACTGCGTCCCGCCGCGGGTGATTCATCGCACTTATCAACTCATTCGTGCAAACGATTAGAAGATTTTCTCGCTTGTACCCAAACTGATTGGTGGCTTGGCGGTGGTTCCACTAGGGAGTAGTATCTGATATATCTATGGGCCCAGGCTGGGTATTATGAGTGATCAGGCTTCCCGGCGAGTGATACCGATCAAAGTCGAGCCGGCATCTAGCCTGACTACCGCACAGCGAACTGCGGTGCTGGACGCTTGCGCGCGACTCAAGACGCTGCCCGGTGCCCTGCTGCCCGTCCTGCACGCCGTGCAAGAAGCCCTCAGATTCGTGCCCAAGGATGCCGTACCGCTGATTGCCCGGGAACTCAACCTCTCGGTGGCCGAAGTGCACGGGGTGGTGAGCTTTTATCATTACTTTCTCCAAGAGCGCCCGGGGCGCCACGTCGTGCATCTATGCCGGGCGGAGGCCTGCCAGGCGCTGGGCAGCGTGGCCCTGGAGGCGCACGTGAAGGCGACCCTCGGCGTTGATTTTCATGGCACGACCCGCGACGGCGCGGTCACGCTCGAGCCGGTGTACTGCTTGGGCAACTGTGCCTTGGGTCCCTCGCTGATGATCGACGAACAATTACATGGGCGCATCACACCCGACCGTTTCGATGCGCTCATGACTCAAAGCCGGGAGCGCACGTGAAAATCTACGTGCCACGCGATGCGGCGGCGCTTGGCGTCGGCGCCGATCAGACGGCCCAGGCCATCGTGGCCGAGGCACAGCGGCGCGGAGTCGCCGTCGAACTGATCCGCAACGGCTCACGCGGCCTTTTATGGCTCGAGCCCCTGGTCGAGGTCGATGTCGCGGGCACGCGCATGGCCTATGGCCCGGTGCAGTCCCACGACGTAGCCGGCCTGTTCGACGCCGACTTCACCTCCGGCAGGCCGCATGCCCTGAGTCACGGCGCCACCGAGCTCATCCCGTACTTGAAGAAGCAGGAACGCCTGACCTTTGCCCGTGTTGGGATCACGGATCCGCGCAGTTTGGAAGATTACAAGAAGCACGGCGGCTACCGCGGCCTCACCGCCGCCCTGGCTCAGACACCCGCGGAGATCGTCGCGAGCGTCACGGAGTCCGGCCTGCGTGGCCGCGGCGGAGCAGCCTTTCCAGCCGGGATCAAGTGGAAGACGGTATTGGGGGCGCCCGGTGCGCAAAAGTACATCGTCTGCAATGCCGATGAGGGCGACTCGGGGACTTTCTCCGATCGGATGTTGATGGAAGGCGACCCGTTCGTGCTCATCGAGGGCATGACCATCGCCGGGTTGGCCACGGGTGCGACCCAAGGCTACATCTATCTACGCTGGGAATACCCGCAGGCCAAGCTCGCACTCGAGGCCGCGATTGCCGCCGCCGCCGCCGCAGGGCTTCTGGGACCGAACATTCAGGGCAGCGGCAAGGCCTTTGAAATGGAAGTGCGGATGGGGGCCGGCGCCTACATCTG
>WNFL01094196.1_pt1 | contig 15116 bp, 19 predicted proteins | sample 5400361 | NCBI WGS metagenome assembly WNFL01 (sample SAMN13153351, study PRJNA577476) | soil metagenome | isolation source: 40 cm soil on Douglas fir-dominated hillslope | place: USA:California | collected 2013-09-17
GGCCGTTGGACAGCGCGTAGTCGGTACCCAATCCATCGATCATGAGCGAGCACCCCGGCACCGTGGAAACGAACCGGTCGATGGCGATCGTGTACGAGGCTTGGTCGGTAGCGACACAGGCGCCGAGCGGGATCAGCCGCTGGGCAGCCGCAATCTCGTTAGTGGGCACGCTTGTGTGCTCGCGGGACTCGAGGATTAGCTGGAACACCGTCAAGACCACGAGAGTGGCCGCGGCGGTCGTCATGGCGGAGCGCCGCAGCCACCCGAGCCGGGTGCGGGTTCCCCCGGCGGGCAGGGCGGCGAGCAGCCGCGCCGCCGGGAGCGCCATCGCCAGTGCCAGGAACGGCGCGAGGAAGGCCGCGTAGTGGTAGTAGAAGTCGACCGGCCACAGGAACGCCGCCACCACTAGTGCGCAGTTGCTGGTCGCGAACCGATCAAGCGCAGGTGGTGGGCTGTGGGCCAGCCGCGAGCCGAGCACGGTCACGGCGGCGATGACGAGGACGACCACGATGCCGATGATCACCAGCGCGGGAGTGGTCAGCTGGGGGAAGTGGGCCAACCCGAGCATCTGCTGGAGCCGGTACCCCTGCGGGATCCGCGCAATGTCGCTGCGCACTAGCTGAGCGACGATCACGGAAGCCGAGCGTGACCCCGGCGGCGTAGACAGATGCCTGAAGCGGGCGGCGTGCGGTGAGCACCAGCATCACCACGACCGGCAGGATGGCCCAGACCTTGACCGCCCCGGCGAAGCCGAACAGTACGCCGCCAAGGAGGAGCCGCGTGGTACTGCTCGCGACCTGGTCGCCGTCGAATAGCACCAGCGCGCCCAACAGGCAGAACAACACCAGCCACGGCTCCAGGAGCACGGTCCTGGCCGCCAGGATGCTGTCCGGGAAGATCGCGAGCACCCCGCAGGTCACGAGCGTCGCAAACAGGCCGCGGTGCCGGGTGAGCAGGCCGGCCACCGGGACCGCCGCCGCGCTTGCGAGAGCGGTGATCACGCGGGCCACTGCCATCCCGATGTCGGTGCCCATGGCCTTGGTGGCCAGCGCGACCGGGAACATGAGCAACGTGATTCCGGGCGGCTGAACCATGGCAAAGTCGCGGTAGGGCAGCGCGCCGTGCACGAGGCGGATCGCGCTGCCGAAATCCGTCCCGTCGTCGTACTCGTTGATGCCCAGCAGGAAACCGGGCCGGCTGAGGTCGTACAGGCGCAGCCCGACGGCGAGCAGGGTGGCCGTAAAGATCACCGCGGTGAGCGCCAGCGGCCGCGGACAGCCGGGCGGCCGCGCGTCAGCCACCGCGGAGTCAATGCCTCTTCCGTCCCTCTCCCCGGCAACCATGGGGGGTGCAGTAGGCCGCATGCGGTATCCGAGCCAGCTGGTGGCGGCGGCGACCGCCGCCCTGGCAGCTGGGACAGCCCCGGGGCCCGCCGGGCACGCGCCCGCCAGCGCCCCGGCACCCACACCGCAGCCACGCTCGCCACGACCACCAGAACCCGGCATCGCCTCGCTGTTCCTCCGCGACATTCCGGAACGGCACGCGCCGGCGGCCCTGCTCGTCCCTGCCGGGCGCACCCGCTGGTGCCGGCACCCCGCCAGTCACGTCTATCCAAGAGACGCATCACGGGTGCAGTCCGCTGCTCGCGGGCTGGGTGCCGATTCAGCCCGCAACTTCAGCGATCGCTGACAGCAGATGTGCAGGCCAGCGACTCGCAGGAATGATGAAGGTCAAGACATGGCCCAGGTCATCGCTGTCCGGACGGATGAGCACCAGCACTGTGGTCACGGCCGGCCTGTGAGCGGGTCACGGGCCCGGACAGCCCACCGAGACGATGCGATAGCGGCCGCTGTCCGATCACGGCGAGCGATCGGCGTCCCGTCGTCGGTTCGCGCCTAGCGCCAATTCTGCGTTCCCAGGCACAGTTCATTCCTGCTCGCTCCTGACGCGCCGATCAGCCAGATCTGTGCGCGGTCGGACAGCGTGGAGGAGTTGTCGTACGAGTTCGCATCCCGACTGGATGAGTCGACGAACCGAGGCCTGCGCTTAATGAACGGCGGGCGGCGAACGGGGCGAACTTATTGACCTGCTGGTCGCCACACCGCACTCGTCGGGATCGGAGCCCCAGTCACCGCGGCAGAGCAACAGGAACTCCGCGAACTGCCACACTCGAGCGCCACCGGCACAGGCGATGAACCCGGTCGCCACCTACCCGGAAGAGGACTGGGACCGGCTGATGGACCTGATGGCCAAGTTGTCGGCCAGCACCACGCCATTGAGTCTGTGAGACCTCGAAGCAATAGATTCCACCGCCTGACGCGTCGACCTCCGGTTCCCCGCGAAGGCTCTGACCTCCGCGATCAGGCAGCCATCGCAGCAGGCACACAGGTGAGGCTTTGCGGACGCTGTGGTCTACCCGGAACATGATCTGGGCATCAGCTCCGATGCCATCGAGCTCACTGGCAACGTGCAGGCGGTGCCCCGCCCCGATGCCCGACGACAACCTCCCACCGGCCAGGTAGCTCGAGCACCAAGGAACAGGTCATGACTTCGGGGCAGTACCGGCCAGCCAGCTGGACCGCGGGCAGGCCGTATCGCCAGCAGATCAGGGGAGATGAGGGCATGGAGCTGCCTACTGGAAGTGAGCCGCTGCCGCAGCCGGTCAACGACTTCGGCGGCTTGCCGGCCCCGCCGATGGTGATCGCCGAGCTCGAGCTGGCACCGTGGGAGAAGAGGTGCCACGCCACCCTGGAGTGCCTGTACTGGCGCCAGGTGATGAGCATGGAGGAAAAGCGCCGGGCCGTGGAAGACCTGGGCCAGACGCTGTATGCCGACCTGAGCTACTACCAGAAGTGGGCGCTGGGTGCGGCTCAGCACCTGATGAACAAGGGGCTGGTCACCCAGGATGAGCTGGCCGCCAAGATGGACGAAGTCCGCGCCCGGATCCAGGCGGAGGCGGCGTCATGAGCAGGTTCAGTGCCGGTGACCGGGTCAGGATCCGGGTGGAGCAGACCTTGTTCCACTCCCGGGTGCCCGCCTATGTCCGGGGCCGCACCGGGGTGATCGAGCGGGTGCTGCCGGAGTTTGTCATCCCCGAGGACGACGCCTGGGGCCGGCTGTGGCAGGGCGGGCGCCGCGAGACGCTCTACCGGGTCCAGCTGCACCAGGCCGAGACCTGGTCTGGCTACCGCGGCCAGCCCGGGGACACCCACGAACTGGAGATCTTCGAGCACTGGCTCGAACCGGCCAAGGAGACGCCATGACTACCAGCCAGCATGACATGCCAACCGTGCACCCGTCGGCGGCCGACGCCGAGGGTGGGGGTGAGTTCGAGATCCTGGAGACTGCGGTCCGGGAACTGGCCATCGTCCACGGGTACTTCTCCGCGGCTGATCACCGCCAGTGGCTGGAGTGGATGGACGCCGCCACACCGGCGCTGGGCGCCAAGCTGGTCGCTCGCGCGTGGGTCGACCCGGCTTACAAGGAGCGGGCCCTGGCCAACGGCACCGCCGCCGCGCAGGAGATCGGCATCAACATGTACGACCGGGACCCGCTGGTGGTGATGGCGAACACGCCGCAGGTGCACAACCTGGTGGTCTGCACGCTGTGCTCGTGCTACCCGCGGCCGGTCCTGGGCCTGGCGCCGGACTGGTACAAGAGCCCCTCCTACCGGCGCCGGGCGGTGCGCTGGCCCCGCGCGCTGCTGGCCGAGTTCGGCACGATCATCCCGCCCGAGGTGGAGATCCGGGTGCACGACTCCAACGCCAACATGCGGTACTTGGTCCTGCCGATGCGCCCGGAGGGGACCGAGGGCTGGACCGAGGACCAGCTTGCCAAGATCGTCACCCGGGACTGCATGATCGGCGTCGCGCTGCCGTCGGCCCACAGTGCTCCGGCGTGAAGACCAGGTGGCCCGCCGCAGGCCGCGGGCGCTGGCGGCCGGCGCGTGGGGCCGGGTCGCGGCGATGTTCGGCTTCATCCTGGCCGTCAACGCCGCGGGCTGGGGCATCTTCGCGTTGGTCGTGATGCCGCACCATTTCGGCTACAAGGGGATGGGTGATGCCAAGGGCTTGGGCGTCGGGTTCGGCGTGGCCATCACGGCGTGGTTCCTGGGCTTCCGGCACGCCTTCGACGCCGACCACATCTCCTGCATCGACAACACCACTCGCAAGCTGATGGCCGACGGCAAACGGCCCCTGGGCACCGGGATGGCTGCTTCATGAACCTCGCGTACGACTGGGCATTCGCCCGGCCGGTCCGCAAGGTCTACTACAACCTGGTAATCACATGGCTGTCCATCGGCGCGGCGTTCATCATCGGCACCATCGAGGTCCTCGCCGTCCTGACCGCAGAGTTCCACTTGCACGGCGCCTTCTGGTCGCTCATGGCCGGCTTCAACATCAACACCGCCGGGTTCTGCATCGCCGGGCTGTTCATCGCCGTCTGGGTGCTGGCGCTCATCTACTGGCGGCTGGGCCGGGTGGAAGCCCGCTGGGCGGCGATCGTCGCAGCCGCCCCGACCGAGGCCACAGCTCTTGGCTCTGGGCGCTTCCCGGCCGGCCTGGGGTGACTCCGGTCAAGCCCCCGGAGGACGGCTGGCACTGGACGGAGTGGTGGGCCGAACTGACCGGCACGGCGGTGCTGCTGTTCGCGATCGTCACCGCGAGGTACTGGGCGATCCGCGGTGGGCCACCGTGGAGTGACCCGGCCATTACGATCGCGATCATAGGGATGGCAGCCGGGCTGGCCGTGCTTGGCGTCGCGGTCAGCCCACTCGGCCGACGCTCCGGCGCCCACCTCAATCCCGCCGTCACCATCGGCTTGTGGCTGCAGAAGGTGACCAGCCGGGCAGACCTGGCCGGCTACTGCACCGCCCAGATCGCTGGTGGCATCGCCGGAGTGGTCGCTGCGCGCGCCTGGGGCGCGCAGGTGGCCCGCCCACCGGTGCACTGGGCAGTGATCGCGCCCGCGGCCTGGATGCCGCCAGCGGCGGCCGCCGGCATCGAGGCCGCCGCCACCTCGGTCCAGCTGCTACTGCTCTACGCCGCGCTGGCCAGCAGCCGACACCACCAGTGGGCGCCCCACGTCGCTTGCTGCATGCTGACGGTATTCATCATCGCGGTAGCCCCGCTCAGCGGCGGCGGATTCAGCCCGGTCCGGGGCCTGGCCCCCGACCTGATGGCTGGCACCTATCCGGCGCTGTGGATCTACTTCGTCGGCCCGGTCGTCGGCAGCGCGGCAGCAGCCGCAGCAATCCTGGCCTGGCGCTGGCGACCGATCACCGGCAAGCTGCGCCACGACGCGGCCATCATGTGCCACATGCGGTGCGAGCTACCACACCGGGTAAAGGCACCGGCCCAGACCAATGGCACTGGCGCGGCGCACAACGGATAACAGGCAAGGAACGTCATGCCCGGCCTAACCTGCGCCAGCAACCTCCTCACAAGGCTCCGCTGGGTGCTGCCGCGCCCAGCCAAGATCCCTGATTTCCCCCGGCTAGGCCGGATGACCGAAGAAGCCAGGAGGGGATACCAGGACGGGATAAGGGCCGGATGACCGATGCTAACCGCGAGCGGAAGGCCGACGCTTGGGTGTGGACTGGCCGGAAGGGTCGGGTCCACGGCACGGTTCAGTAGCGCTGGCAGCGGCCGTGAACGACCGAGCTCTCCGGCTAGGCCCGTCCCCGTGGGCAGTGCCCGCGGCTGCCGGATCGGGCGGAGTTAGCAAACAATGAAGGGAACAGCGTCATGAGCGTACTCCAGTTTCCGGAAGGCGAGTCGGCGGACTTCTCCCAGGGTGAGGTCTACTTCATCGGTAACGCGACGACACTGATTCGCTTTGGCGGAATCACGATACTGACTGATCCGGCCTTCCTGCACAAAGGACTCCACGTCGATTTGGGCCACGGCATCTGGGCCCAGCGCCTAGTCGAGCCCGCCTGCCAGGTCGCCGACCTGCCGCCGGTCGATCTGATCGTGCTCTCCCATTATCATGGCGATCATTTCGATGACGTCGCAGCGCGGGACCTGGACAAGGACCTGCCGATCATCTCCACCTACGACGCCGTGGGCAAGCTCGGGCCGCTCGGCTTCGGGCACGGCTACCCGCTCGATACCTGGGATTCCCACCAGGTGGAAAAGGGTGAGGCCCGCCTGAAGGTCATGGCCATGCCCGGCTTGCATGCGTCCGACGACGCCACAGCCGCGCTCTTGATGCCGGTCAATGGGTACCTGCTGGACTTCGGCCGTGGCGACCAGCAGCTGTACCGTCTGTACATCTCCGGCGACACCATGCTGCACGACCGGCTGAAGGACATTCCCCGGTTCTACCCCGATATCGATCTCGCTCTGATTCATACTGGTGGCACGACCATGCTCGTCACCGTGATCACGATGACCGGCGAGCAAGGCGTCCGGGCCGTGGAGGTCACCAGGCCGCGGACCGCCATCCCGATCCACTACAACGACTTCTCGGTGTTCATGTCAGGGCTCGATGACTTCAAGAAGGCCGCCGAAGCATCGTCTGCGGACACCGAGTTTCGCTATCTAGCTCATGGCGAGACTTATACGTTCACGCCCAAGGGCTGAGCCCCCGGCTAGGAGCTTGGCGCTACGTCATGACGTCTGTCCACGTGCGCTTTGCGGATGGCTTAATCGCCAAACGGGGCGACGGCACTCCGGGCTCAGGTCTTCGCCATCTTGTCCCCATCCTGGAGGATCACAACGCGCAGGTTCTCGTCGGCCTCATGATCGGTTCGCCCTCGATGAGCCGGGTCACCCAGGCCAATGATGATGCATTGAAAGCAGGACACGATGAACACTGGTGGATACGGCTTGTTTGTTGATCTCAGCCGCCCTTGTGCTCTTTATGGTCCCAGGATTGGCGCTCTTCTACGGCGGCCTGGTGGCTGAGAAGAGCGTCATCGCCATGATGGCTCAGTCCTTCGCCGCCATCGGCATCATCGGCATATTGTGGGCTGCGGTCGGCTATTCGCTCGCGTTCGGCACCGACCACTGGGGGGTCATCGGCGGCTTCCGCCACGTGCTGCTCCGTGGTGTCGGCACATCCCCAGCAGCTTTGCGCCGCTCATCCCGGCGTTGCTGTTCATGGCCTATCAGATGATGTTCGCGATCATCACGCCGGCGCTCATCGCCGGTGCGTTCAACGACCGCATGCACTTTCGCGGGTACCTGGTGTTCATCGGGTTGTGGTCACTGGTGGTCTGCTGTCCGTTCGCTCATTGGATGTGGGGCGGAGGCTTTCTGGACCCGGACGGCTTGCGTGCGGTCGACTTCGCCGGCGGATCCGTCGTCCACGAACTGGCCGGCGCCTCAGCCCTGACCACCGTGCTGTTTTTGGGGCGGCGGCACTGCACCGGCCGGCCGCACAACGTGCCGATGGTCTTGGTGGGGGCGGGCATCTTGTGGTTTGGCTGGTTCGGATTCAATGCCGGCAGCGCCAGGGCCGCCAGCCCGGTCGCGGCCGCCGCGCTCGTTAACACCCCGCTCGCCGCCTGCCTCGGCATGATCGCCTGGATGACCGTCGAGTGGATCCGGAACCGAAAGCCGACAGGCATCGGTCTTGTCACCGGAGCGGTAGCCGGGCTCGCCGCGATCACTCCTGCCTCCGGGTACGTGCCGTCCTGGGCGGCCCTGATTATCGGCTGGCAGCCGGAATCATTTGTTACGGAGCGGTCCAGCTAAAGAAGCTGTTCCACTACGACGACGCGCTGGATGTGGTCGGCGTCCACATGGCGGCCGGCCTCATCGGCGTCGTCCTGATCGGCGTCTTCGCCAGCCTTGCCGTCAACCCCGCCGGCGTTGCCAGCGGCTGATCACAACTCGGCCGCCAGACAGTACTTGCCATCGTGGCCCCCGCCTACCCGTTCGTGCTCATGTGGATCGTCTTGTGGGTCAGGCCCAAGATCGTCGGCCTGCGAGTAGGTCCCGGCGAACAAGCAGAGGGACTTGAGCGGGTGAACACGGTGAGATCGGCTACGAGCTTGATGTCTCCCGGTGACCTCACTCAGCCGTTGTGTAGCTCCCATTCCCCACGCTGAGCAGGGAGCATGGCGGGCTGCTGTCGCTGCGGGAAGAGCCGGATCGTGCCCTCGCCGTCAGCACGACCTCAAGGATGCCGTTATGCCTGGGTACCAGCCCCGGAGCACCCCGGGCCGAAGGTCGACCAAGCGAAGGAGGCCAAGGTATGACTCAAGATACTGCGCTGACCGAGCCTGGCATCGTCACCAAGTTCAGCCCTCGGTCGGTTGCGGACACGGTCTCGCGGCTGATTGACCTGATCACTGCGAAGGGCATGAAGCTGTTCGCCGTGATCGACCAGAGCGCCGAGGCCAAGCAAGCCAGGCTTCAGTTGCGAGATACCATGCTGGTGATCTTCGGCAGCCCGGCCGCGGGCAGGCCGGTGATGGCGGCCCATCCGCTGGCCGCCCTGGACATGCCACTCAAGGTCCTGATCTGGGACGACGCGGGGCAGACCAAAATTACCTACTACGCAACTGCCACGCTCGCCGCCCGGCACCATCTCAGCGCCGACCTAGCCGCGAAGCTGGCCGGTATCGATCCGTTCACCGACACGGTCATCACCCCGTAACCTCGGCGCCGTCCTAGCCAGGTCATGTGGCGCAGCAAATGTGATTCGAGCAATAGCGTTGCTTACGAGACCCTGGGGAACCAAAGGGGGAGCCAACGACCACAGGCACCGGGCGGCTAGGGGATGTGGCTGATCAGGTCTCGCGCCGCGCCCGCGGGCGGCTGCGGGTTGCTGTCCCAGATCGTCCGCAGCACCTGGCGCAGGTCCAGCTCGGGTGCTGCGATCTCGATGAGCCGCCCGGCGGCCAGGTCCTCGGCGACGGCGAGCTCGCTGATGACCGCGGGGGCGGCGGCGGCCAGCACCGCCGTGCGGACCGCCGCGGTGGTGGACATCGACAGCGCCGGCACCTGCGCGGCCAGCGCCGCCGACAGCGTGTCCCGGGTGCCGGAGCCGCCTTCCCTGCTCACCAGCGGGGCGCCGGCCAGCTCGGCGGCGCTGACGGCGCGGCGGCGCGCCCAGCGGTGGCCGGGAGCGACGACCTCGACCAGCCGGTCCTGGCCGATGACCTTGCTGCGCGGCCCGGCCGGGCGCCGCGGGCCCTCGGTGAACCCGATGTCCGCCGGCCCCGCGGCGACGTGGCCGATGACCTGTTCGGTATTGGCCGCGGTGAGCACGATGTCCGGGGCCGGGCGCCCCAGCGGGGCGGCCGGCGCGTCGGCATACTGCGCCAGCAAGTTCGGACTCACCGGGCTCACCCAGGCGCTCGCCGCCGAAGGTGCGCCGCACGGCATCCCCGTGGTGTGCGTGTATCCCGGCGCCATTGCCACGCACTCATCGATCATAGCGAGCAAGTCCGGACCGTGGCGATGTCACCCAGATCATAAACGGTGCGGATAGCAAGCGGCCACGCCCAGCGAATCCGTTCGTGGCTAATCCCGATGTTGCCAGCATGGGCGAGGGTGGCGTGAGCGTGACCGAGTACGTCCGCTGGCTGGTGGCGGGCAGCGCGATAAAGGCCTCTGCGAAGCGTTGACCAATCTTTGATGGTCGGCCGTGCAGAGTTTCCGGTGTAGGGGTGTAGTCATTCGCCGGTCTGGGTACTGCACTGGTGCCGGAGGCGGCCCGGTGGTGTCGGCAGTGTCATTGCCCGTGTACTACCGTCAGCTGTCCTTGTGATGGCACGGGGGCCTGCTGTTAGCGTGAGCGCTCGGCGTGATGGCGCGCGGAAGCCGGTGAGCCCGGCACGGTCGCGCCACTGTAAGCAGCACCCGGTGGTGGGCTGTCAGTCAGACTTTGCCCATCACGCGCCGGCACAGCCGTTGACGGGACGCACGATCCCCATGGAGGCTCACCATGCACAGCATGCCGGTATTCCGCACCGCATCCACGCCGGTTGTCCTGCCGCTGCCGAGAGCAGCGCTGTGGCTGGCCGCCACGGCGCTACTGGCGCTGGCGGTGTACTACTTCGTAGGCATTGACCAGGGCGCGGTCTCGGTTTTCAGCCACAACATGTACATCCACGAGTTCGCCCACGACGCCCGGCATTTCCTGGGCTTCCCCTGCCACTAAACCGGCCGCGGCGGGACATCCGGGCATGGAGAAGAAACTCATCCTGCGCGGCGTGCTCGCCGGCGCGATCGGCGGGCTGCTGGCATTCGTGTTCGCCCGGATCTTCGCCGAGCCGGTCATCAACGCCGCCATCGTCTATCAGAATGGCCGGGACGCCGCCCAGGCCGCGCTGGACAAGGTCGCCGGGCTGCCTGCCCCGGCGGCGGGGCCGGACATCTTCAGCCGCACCATCCAGGCCAACATCGGCCTGGGCGTGGGGATGATCGCCCTCGGCGCGGCGATGGGTGCGCTGTTCGCCGTCACCTACGCCATCTGCCTCGGGCGGGTCGGGAATCTGCGCCCCGCGCAGCCTGGCGCTGCTGGTCGCGGCCGCCGGGTTCGCAGTGATCTATCTGGTGCCGTTCATCAAGTACCCGGCCAATCCGCCCGGCATCGGGAACCCGGACACCATCAGCCAGCGCGGCGGGCTGTACCTGCTGATGGTGGCCTCCTCGGTGGTCTTCGGAGTCCTCGCGGTGTGGCTGGGCCAGCGGCTGAGGCCGCGGCTGGGGAACTGGAACGCCACCCTGCTGGCAGCGGCCGCGTTCGTCGTGCCGATCGGCCTTGTGATGGCGGTGTTGCCGCAGCTGGGCGATCTGCCCGCCAACGTCGCCGCCGGTGGCCATCACCCGACCGAAACCCTCCTGCCGCTGGTCAACGCCAAGGGCACCATCGTCTACCCGGGGTTTCCTGCCGACGTGCTGTTCAGCTTCCGGCTGTATTCGGTCACCGCGCAGGTGATCGTGTGGGCGGTGATCGGGCTGCTGTTCGCCGCGATGGCCGAACGGCTCCTCGCGCCGGGATCAGCGGCGGCGCCCTCGCGCCAGCCGAAGGACACGGCCGCAGTGTGACCCGCAGCGCAGGGCACGGCATGCCTGCTGTGGTGCCACCTGTTGAACTGGCCGGCCTGGCTGGCTTCGGCCCGTACTTCGCAGTCGCCGCCCACGACCGACGGTCGCCGCCCGCCGCGCCGTGGCAGCCGCTGTCCACGCTGACCAGCTCCCCGCAGATCCTTCGCGACCAGCTCCCCGCAGATCCTTCGCGACCGGATCGCCGCAGTCCGTGCCACACTTGCAGCCGCGGCCGGGCGACCACCCGGCGCGGTCGAGTTCCGGGTAGCCGCGTCGGTGACGCAACTGGGGACAGCGACCCGGCTCATCTCCCCGCCGCTCGGCGCCGCTGTGGTCTCAGGGGCTGTACTGCGCGTGGACCCGGCGGCCCGCTGGCAGCCCGTCCTCGGCGGCGCGTTCCCGCTCTCACTCCCGGTAGCCAACACCACGCTCCCATCGGCACATGGTGACAGCGGCGAGGACGACGCGCTTGGCGAGGAACTGGCCCGGCACGTGGTGAACGGCCCGATCCGGGCGCTCACCGACATGACCATCGCCAGGTCGGTACCCCCGCCGTGCTGTGGGGCAATATCGCCCTCCGCCGGTCAGGGATGACGAACTGACCGACGAGGACCGGAAGATGGCATCCGCGCATCACGGCGCCCGGATTCCCTGACCGTCTGCGGGCACGGTTCAGGCGAGGCTATGAGGCGGTAGTGCAGCACGACAGCAGGGCCTACGGATCGGCGCCCAGCTCGGCCTCGGTCGCGAGGTACTCGTTCGCACCCGGAAAGAAGCCGATCAACTCCGCATCCTGGCCTGCAAGTCGGCCAGCTGCTCGGGCCGCAGCCGCAGCCGCAGCGCCAGCCGGACGCCCTCTGCCACCGTATCCGGCCCGGCCTCGTCCGCCTCGGCCGTGACCGCGCCGGGCACCGCGCGGAGCAGAGAGACGTCCGCGCCTGTCATCGTGCTTTCGAGCCGGTAGCGGTAGGGCTTGTCCACGGTGCCGCGCGGGCCCAGCCGGGACGGCTCCTCGGCGAGAAAGCCGCTCCGCAGCAGCGCGCGGACGTGATAGAGCACGGAGAGGGGGGTGGCCCGCTCCTCGCGGCATCAGAGCCTCGCGGTGATCGCGCCGAGCTGTCACCCGGAGGTCGCCTGGGCCCGGAAGTGGGATGGCTATTCCGGCCAGGCGGAGTTCTCGATGATGTCCACGAAGCTGGCGCGCTGGTAGCCGGGTACGAAACGTTCCAGGACGTCGGCTTTGACGTTGCCGAACGTGGTGTCCGGCTTGGGGGCGATGCCCTCGGTGAATGCCTGGAGGATGCGGTGCTTGAAGTCTGGCCGCGGGTGCAGGGCGGTGATCTCGGCGCGGTCGGCGTCACTGATGTCGTGGTAGCCGATGCCGAGCACGTCGTATTCGACCCCTGCGGTGACCAGGGCGACCTCGGGTTCCATGAACTGCGGGATGCCGGGGGTGGTGTGCAGGGCGATGGCTGTCCAGACCCGGCGGATGCTGTCGTCGGGCACGCTGTGGTCTTGGAGGAAGCGGCGGGCCTCGCCGGCGCTGTCCACCTCGAAGCGCCGGCCGCTGCCGCGGAACTGCTGGTTCAGGCCGAGGTCGTGGAATATCGCCGCGATGTAGAGCAGCTCGGGGTCGAAGCTGAGCCCCCGGTTGCGGCCTTGCAGGCTGGCGAACCAGAATACCCGGCGGGAGTGGTGGTAGATCAGGTCGGTGGTGGACGCGCGCACCAGCTCGGTGGCGTCGCGTGCCAGCCTGGTGCGGGGGACGGTGACCCCGGCTGCGGTGTCCCGGGGGGCAGGCTGGGTCGTCATAGAACCTTCCCCCCAACCCGCAACGTCCGCGAACCCTGACAGGCGATTACCCATCGTCTCCACCGCCTAACCCATCGTGAAGGAGGTTCGCGGAGCCCGGGCCGTCGTAGACCACCCGCCGGGACTCCCCGGTCTCCCGCCGCCTCACGCGGCAGGCGTGGCCGAACAGGTGGGCAGTCGGTCGTGATCAGGGCCGGCGTCATCAGCTACGGGTCTACCGCCACACTGTACGGGATGTTGCCGACCTTGACGGTTGCGGCGACTCTGAGAGCGTTCGGGTCGATGACCGTGAGGGTGCCCGCTCCCTGGTCGGTGACGTAGACCGCGCTGGAGGTGACAGCGATGTTGAACGGGCCGGTTTGGCGGGGGGCCCCACGTTAACGGTTCCCGAGATGCGGTGGGTCTGGGTGCTGATCACGGACACGTTGCCCGGGCCGAGAACAGCGGAAACGGCGGAGCGCAGAACACTCGATTCGGCACGTGTCAGCGGCGTATCGACATCCGACCGCTCGGCATGCAGAACGGCGGATCAAGGGAGTGGCTAGCTCCGCAAACAGTCACATTGCGTGATCGCTGTGACTGTCTCCGGGCGGCTTCTCATGTCCGCGTTCGGGCAGCCCAGGGCTAGCGCCCGGCACGGCGGGCGACCTGACTTCGCGCCGACATCTGTGCCTGGGACAGCCGCGCACCACTGCGGACTTAGGCGAACTCAACGGCGTGCGACTATCCGGCGTGCGCCTGCTGGCCGAGCAGCGCAGGGCCTTATCTTATCGTGGCCAAAACTGAGACAAATCTCGACGTCGAGACAGTCTTGGCGGCGCCAGCGCAGTGTGTTCTTGCAGGTCAGCCTGGCGGAGGATGCGAGATTCGAATTCGCGAGGGGTTGCCCCCAACACGCTTTCCAACAATGCCGAACGTCGTTCACGACCGGCCGCCGCCGTTCGCGACCTGCGCGGACACGATCCGGGTGACCGCGGTGAACGGTCCCGGACGGGGGTGAATGAGACCAAATCTGAGACCACGGTCGTGGAGATACAGGCGACCGGTTCGTGTCTGAAGGCGGAGTTAAACCGCTGGCCCATGTTCTCGGTAATCCGTCAGGCGAATCGCGCGCACCCTTCTCAGACGTTTGCAGGCGACTGGCTGAGCGTCTGATCAGCGAGGATCAGCCCGGGCCGATCAATCGCCGGACGGCCTGGTAGGGGATTCCGCGACTTCTTTCAGGGCGGCGGTCAGGTCGCGTCCCCGGTTGAACCCGCGAGATGAGATAAGCCGCGCCGCCCGCTCAGCGGCCGCCAGGTCTTCGGGAGTGGCGACAGCGCGCAGGGCGCGCAAGTCAGTCAGGTCTTGCGGCCGTGACTGGTCGTCCCGCGCAAGCAACTTGAGTGCTATCAGATGTCCGGTTGTGGCGATGGGCAGCGTTAGGCCTGGCACGATCTCCGTGGGTTCGGCGGACCTTGCGATCTCCGGCTCTATGCCCGAGCTTGCGAAAAGAAGGTCGACAACGACCTCCCCACCTGGCGGGCTGCTGAGCCGTACTGTGGCCAGGCGTCCGGTCTCGTCCTGTTCGACCGCAGCGAGTAGCTCGTACCCATCAGCGATAAGCGCACGGACCAGTCCTTCGGCGTCGGCGTCATTTTCGACCATGACCGCGGCGTCGATGTCACGGGTGAATCGTGGCCCGGCCCGGGCTGACACGGCAAAGCCACCGACAAGCGCCCAGCGGCGATGGTGCCGTTGCAAGTCCGACGCAATGCGCCGCAGCGCGGCTTCGAGAAGGTTCACCCGAACTGACGGGACGGCCGCCCCGCGGCATCCCCGCCTGACGCCCCGGGCCGCTCCATGCGCCAGTCCCTGAGCATCCGCGCGATCTGCTCGTCGGTGGCCCCCGGATGGTGACGGCGCAACCGGCTCTGGGTCATCTTCTCGCCGAATTCGTACATATCGAGCGCTAGGCGGAACCTGTCTGCTAGCTGCGTGTCGGGCACGAAATCAAGTGTAAGTGCTTCCGATTCGGCCGGGCCGTAACGTGCATCGCCTCGCAAGAACTGTCGGCCGCCGCTGCCCCGGGGGGCGGCCCCGGCCCGTCAATGACACCTGGATCGTGGCCTACTGCCTGGCATCCGGACTGCCGCTCGCCACCCTGAACACCAAGGACTTCGAGGACTTTGCCGAGCACCGTGGCGTCGTCCAGATCCCGGAGTAGCATGCCATCCCGATCTTCCATGCCTGACGATCGCGGGCGAGGACCTCAGCGAGCCACGCGTCGCCGCAGCAACAGGCTGCAAGGATGGT
>WNFL01308423.1_pt2 | contig 15114 bp, 11 predicted proteins | sample 5400361 | NCBI WGS metagenome assembly WNFL01 (sample SAMN13153351, study PRJNA577476) | soil metagenome | isolation source: 40 cm soil on Douglas fir-dominated hillslope | place: USA:California | collected 2013-09-17
ACGGGCGCACGACTACAGCGGTGCCGTACGCGACGATCTCAGTGAGCTGCTGGCCGATCTCGGAGGAGTCGAATCGCATCGCGATCACGGCATTCCCGCCCAGCAGCTTGGCGTTCTCGACCATCCGGTCGATCGCATGCCTGCGGCTGTCCTCGAGCAGCTGGGTGTACTGGCTGACCTCGCCCTGCCGCATCGCGCTGAAGCTCGCGCCGAAGGACTTGGCGATACCCATGCTGCGGACTACCAAGCCGAAGGCAAGGCCGAGATCGGTGTCGACGACCATGCCGGGGAGCTCGAAGCCGGTAGTTACGGGAAACTTGCCTGGCGCGGAGTCACTCATGGCTCAAACCTTAACGAAGCGGGGCTGGTCGTGGCGAGGCTGCGAGGCCGGCTCTAGGCGCGAAGATCGGCGCCAACCGGCATAACCCCTTCATCTACTTCCACTCGGTCATCGACGACCAGCAGTTGTGCGACACCCACGTGGTGCCGCTCGGGACGGCGAACGCCAGTCCCGGCGGTTCGACCACCTTCAGCGGGCACCTGGCCAACGACCTGGCGAGGCCGTCCACGACACCGCGCTTCGCGTTCATGCCCTGCTGAACACGCCGGTCGCGGCTTTCGGCGGCAAGACCTTCTATCAGCTGCTCGGCATCACCGGGCTCACCCCTGGCCAAGAACCTGCGGCCGGGACCATGCCAGACGGCGGCCGGGTCGGCGCGGTGCCGCTCAACCCGGAGTGGATCAAGGCGGGGTCAGTCAACATAACAGGCTCCTACAATCATTACTCTGCACTGCGGACCTTCGAGGACCTGCTCGGCGTCCGGTCGGGCGGCGCCGACGGGCGCGGTCATCTTAGTGGCACCGGGCCTACCAAGCCTTGATCACGGACACTTCCCCGACGATATTTGCGAAAAGTGTCCGTGATCATGGCGTCCCTCGTCAGGCGCCGGCTTGGCCGGGCGGGTGGGAGGCGTAGCGGGTGGGAGGCGTAGGTGCGGCGTTTACTCGCCGATACCCATGGCGTCCAGGATGAACGCGTGAACCTCGGCCTCGTAGGCCGCCTGCCATGGCGTCCAGGATGAACGCGTGAACCTCGGCCTCGTAGGCCGCCTGGGCGAAGCGGCCTGACGGGCCGGTGTGTGCGCCCGCGCCGAGCTCGACCCGGAACAGGACCAGCGATTCCGGTCCGGTAGCGCGGAGCCTGGCGACCCACTTGGCCGGCTCGTGCACTGCGACGCGCGGGTCGTGCACCGCGCCGGTCACGAGCAGCGCGGGCCGCGGCCCGGGCGGCGGGTTGTCATACGGCGAGTACGATCGCAGGCAGGCATAATCGCCGACATCTCGAGGGTCGCCCCACTCGTCCCACTCGTTGATCGTCAGCGGGATCGACGGGTCGAGCATCGTCGTCACGCAATCCACGAACGGCACCTCGGCGACCACGGCGCGCCACCGGTCGGGGCGCATCGAGTAGACCGCGCCCTGGAGCAGCCCGCCTGCCGACAGGCCGCGCGAAACGATCAGCTTGCCGTCGACCAGTGCGGTTCCGTCTCGTCCGGCTAGCCAGTCAGCTACGTCGATGAAGTCGGTGAAGGTCGTCCGCTTGGACCGCAGCCTGCCCTGCTGCCACCAGTGCCTGCCGCCCTCGCCGCCGCCCCTGATGTGCGCGACAGCGTAGACGATGCCGCGGTCGAGCAGCGACGGCAGGCCGATGCTGAACTCCGGATCCGAGCAAGCCTCGTATGCCCCGTAGCCGTACAGCAGGCAAGGCGCCGAGCCGTCCAGCGGCGTCTGCCTGGCGTAGGCCAGGGTAACCGGTATCAGCTCGCCGTCACTCGCCCGCGCGCTTACCCGCTCCGTCCGGTACCGCCGCGGGTCGTAGCCCGGTACGTCGCGGCGCTTGAGAATGGTCCGCTCGCCCGTGGCCAGGTCGAGCCGCGACCAGACAGCAGGCTCGATCAGCGACTCTTCCATGACGATCACGGAGCCCACGTCGTAGTCCTCGGCGTGCTCGATGCTTATCGTGCCGGCCGCCAGCGACGGGCGGACCTCGATGACATTCCCGCCGTCGAGGTCGGTGATCGCGAGCAGCGGCTCGCCGCCGCGTCGTAGGGTCAGCAGCAGCCGGTCGCCGATCACGTCGCAGCCGAGCAGCCGCGTATCCCCGCGAGCCGGCGCGACTGCCCCGCAGTCGACCGGCGTCCAGTTCGCCGCGCCGGGCTGGCCGGCCGGGGCGCGCTTCAGCGTGAACTCGGGCTCGGTGTCGTCGGTAACGACATAGAGCCATCCCGCCGAGCCGTCATCTGCCCTGGCGTGATCGAGGCGGTACTCGACACCGCGGCGCCGTGGCTCGACCAGGATCGGGTCGGCGAACGGGTCGGCCAGCGGAATGAGCCTGACCTCGGCGGTGTCACGGCACGCCGAGGTGATCACGGCGAAGTGGCCGCTGCGGGAGGCGTGCAGAGTCAGTTCATACCGGCCGTCGGGCTCGCTGAGCACCAGCACGTCGGCGGCGGCCGGCGTGCCGATGCGATGCCGCCAGACCTGGAACGGCCGGTTCAGATCATCAGGCACCAGATAGAACAGGACGCTCGAGTCGGCCGACCAGGCGACGCCAGGGTAGCTCCGGGGGATGTCGTCGGGCAGGTCATCGCCGCTGCCGAGGTCCTTGACCAGAAGCCGGTAGACCTCAGCGCCGCTGCAGTCGGCCGACCAGGCGAGCAGGTTGCCGTCGGGGCTCGGCTCGCGCGCTCCGACGTCCACGTAGCCGGTCACCGCGCCGATAATGTTCTCGTCTAGGAGGACTTGTTCGCTATTTTCTCCGGATCGTGACCTAAGAAACTGAAGATTCTCTCTTCCCTGTGGTGTCCTGGTGCGGTAGATAAAGCCTGAAAGAGGCCATCCGACCGAATCATCAGCCCGGTCGGGGATCCGTCCGGCCGACTCGGCGGTGAGGCGGCCGGTCAGATCGGATAGGAGCGCGGCATGCGCGTCGTAGAAAACGCGTTCCGCGGCGAGGTACGCGCGGAGCGCGGGCCGCTCATGGTCGCGCATCCAGGCGTAATCGTCGGTCTCGGTGCGCCCGTGCAACTCCCTGACCGACGGGATCCGCGGAGCGGCGGGCGGCAGATGCGGCTGGTCAGCGGTTCGAGGCATAGCAAAGCACCCTATCGCGGAGACCGCCTGGCAAGGCGAGATATGGATATAACCGCTATATCATGATCGTCCGCGATCGTCCTATCAACGTCCATCAACGCCGCCGATTACAGAACGATCACCGGATGCGGACCATCGCCCTATAACTGCAGATAGACCCCATACTTCATAGAGCCGCGCGGACCACGAACGTGGGCCTGACCGCAAGACAGAGGAGAACCCATGCTCCGATCAAACTCCCGACCGCGGCTGCGGTTGGCCGCCGCGGGTCTCGCACTCTGTGGTGGCCTGGCGGCGGCGACTCCCGCGCTCGCCGCCACTGGCTCGCCAGCCGGTCAGCTCGCTGTATCAGGTGCCAAGCACGGCCCGTCCACCCTGGTGGTCGGAGATAATGGCGCGGTCGACACGCTGAACCCGTACAACGGCTTCACCAGCCTGGACTTCGAGGTCTACGGGAACATCTACGACAACCTGATGGACTACGGCCAGCTGGACTACTCGGGCACCCCACGCCTGGCCACCTCGTGGTCGCACACGCCCGACGGGCTCACCTGGACCTACCACATCAGGAAGGGCGTCAAGTGGTCCGACGGCGTGCCGCTGACCGCTGCCGACGTGGCCTATACCTTCACCAGGGACATCCAGCCCGGTTCGGTTGAGCAGGCAGACAACTCGGCGTACGTCGGGAACATTACGAGCGCCAAGGCGACCGGGCCTTACACCGTGGTGATGAAGGTCAGCAAGCCATCTCCGGTCATGAACAGGCTGATCGTCTTCATCTTGCCTCAGCACATCTGGAAGCACGTCAGCGAGAAGCAGGTTTCTTCGTTCCAGAACACCAATCCGGTCGGTTCAGGGCCGTTCGTCGTGACCAGCTTCCACGTCAATCAGTCGGTCACGCTGAAGGCAAACCCGCACTACTGGGGCGGCAAGCCTGGGATCTCCGGACTGGTCTTCCAGAAGTACACGAACCCGAGCGCAGAGGCGATCGACCTGCGCAACGGCAGGATCGGCTTCGCTGAGGACCTCACGAACGCGCTGTTCAAGTCCCTGAAAGACGCTTCCGGTGTCACGCTGAACGACGCGCCATCAGGCAACTGGGACGAGCTCGCGTTCAACAACGGTGCGGCGACCGTGGCTGGCAAGAAGATCGGCAACGGCAACCCCGCGCTGCTCGACGTCAACGTCAGGCACGCCATCAGCTATTCGCTGAACCTGCCGGAACTCGTCAGCAAGGTACTTCTCGGCTACGGGTCGCCGGGCACCTCGATCATCCCGCCGATTTACCCGCAGTTCCACTACACCCCACCGGCAGCGACGGCCTACCACTTTGACCCGAAAAAGGCCGAGCAGATCCTGACCGCCGACGGCTGGAAGATGGGGCCGAAGGGAATCAGGGTGAAGAACGGCAAGCAGCTGGAACTGCGGCTGTTCCTTCGGTCAGATTCCGCCCAGGAGGTGCAGGCCGGGCAGTACATCAAGGGCTGGCTGAATGCGATCGGCATCGGCGTGTCTGTCACATCCATGTCGGACAGCACACTCACCCAGGACATCGGCAACGGCAACTATGACATGTTCATCTGGGGCTGGGGCGTCGAGCCGAACCCCGACTTCCAGCTGTCGGTGTTCACCTGCGGACAACGCTCGTCCGGCGGGCCGCCGAATTACACGCCGGGTTGGTCGGACAGCTTCTACTGCGACAAGACCTACGACAAGCTGTACGCCAAGCAGCAGACGCTCGACGGGCCGGCCCGCGCCAAGGTAGTCAAGCAGATGCAGCAGAAGCTGTATGCCGACGACCCGTACTCGCTGCTCTACTACTACGACGACACGCAGGCCTACCGTAGCGACCAGTTCACCGGTTTCGCCCCGCAGCCGAACAACCCCAACGGCCTGCTGCTGTTCCAGGAGGTCTCGTGGTGGAGCTACCGGTGCCTCAGGCCCGTCGGCACCAGCCCGTCACTGACCGACAAGAACATCGGCTGCGCCCATGAGATGGGCATTGCCGCCGCCAACCAGCAGGCGACCAGCGCGGGATCCGGCGTCAGCGGCGCAATGATCGGCGGGATCGCGGCGGCTGTCGTGGTACTCGCCGCAGCGGGCCTGCTCCTAGCCAGACGCCGGTCGGTTGCGACTGCCGACGAGCGGGAGTAACGCATGGCGGGAGCCATGCTCGATGGTGCACTCGCCGCAGCGCGTGAGCGCCCCGGCGAGAGCACCAGGCGGGGCGGCACCGGCCTAGCGCGGACGCTCGGGGTCAAGATCGGAAGCGCGGTCGTGACCTTGGCCTTCGTGCTTGTGTTCAACTTTTTCTTGTTCCGCGTCCTGCCGGCGGACCCGGCACGCAACCTGGCCCATGGCGGCACGCTCACCGCTGCGCAGATGGCGGCGATCAACAGGACGTTCGGCATCGGGCTGCCCCTGCCGCAGCAGTTCTGGAACTACGTCGTCCAGACCGTGCAAGGGAACCTCGGCCGGTCGTTCCAGAACCAGCTTCCCGTCTCGCAGCTGATCGGCCAGGCGGTCTGGCCGACTGTGCTGCTTGTCGGCAGCTCTACCGTGCTGTCGACGGTCATCGGGGTGTGGATGGGCATCCGTGCTGGCTGGCGGCGCGGAAGCAGGTTCGACAAGATCTCCACCGGCGTAAACAACACCTTGTATGCCATGCCGGACTTCTGGCTCGGCATGGTGCTGCTGATCGTTTTCGCCTCGCACTGGGCGATCTTCCCGGCCAGCGGCATGAGCAGTTCCGTCGGCGGCGGCACCGGCCTGGCCGGTGTCGGTGACGTCCTGTGGCACCTGACCCTTCCGTGCATCGTGCTCACTCTGGTCTACCTGGCCGAATACTCCCTTGTGATGCGGTCCTCGTTGATAGACGAGCTCGGCAACGACTACCTGCAGACCGCACGGGCCAAGGGCCTGCGTGACGCACTCGTCCGACGGCAGCACGCGGTACCCAATGCGCTGCTGCCATCGATCACGCTGATCATGCTGAACCTGGGCTTCGTGATCTCGGGCGCGATCACCACCGAGACAGTGTTCTCCTGGCCCGGGTTGGGCCTGCTGACCTATCACGCGCTGAACTACCCTGATTACCCGGTCCTCGAAGGCGCTTTCCTGCTCTTCTCGGCCGCGGTGATCGGCGCGAACCTGATCGCCGACCTGCTGCTAACGGTGCTTGACCCCAGGGTGAGGCAGGCGTGAGCACACAGGTTGAGACCACGCAACAGCCTCCCGTAACCCCAGTCCGCTCTGGCAAGCGCATTGCCTGGGATCGGCGGCGCCGAGCCCTGGCAAGGTTTTGGCAGCAGTACCGCAAAGACCGCAACGGGATGATCGGCCTGGCGATCCTGGTGCTAATGATCGCGGTCGCGCTCGCCGCTCCGCTGCTGGCGAGTTCCCGCGGACTGAACCCGATCTACGCCACTGCGACGCCTAATGCCGGGCCAAGCTGGCATTACCCGCTTGGCACCGATGGCGACGGCAGGTCGGTGCTGACCGAGCTGATCTGGGGATCGCGAATCTCGCTGCTGATCGGGCTGTCGGCAACGCTGCTGTCCATGGTGATCGGCGCGCTGATCGGCATCGTGGCCGGCCACTTCGGCAAGCTGATAGGCAACCTGCTGATGCGCTTCACCGACTGGTTCCTCGTGATCCCCTTCCTGCCGCTGGCCATCGTCCTGGCAACAACGCTAGGGAAGTCGCTCGGCGTCATCATCGTCGTGATCGGGATCACCTCATGGCCTGGCACGGCCAGGATCATCCGGGCTCAGGCACTCGCCGTCGAGACCCGGCCGTATCTGGAGCGCGCCCGGGCATTGGGGGCGGGGCACTGGCATCAGATGACCAAGCACGTTCTGCCCAATGTCATGCCCCTGCTGCTCGCCAACACGATCCTGACGGTGGCCGGCACGATCTTGGCCGAGACCACGCTTTCGTTCCTCGGCCTTGGCGATCCGACCAGGGCGTCCTGGGGCCAGATGCTCAACGAGGGCTTCAGCACAGGAGGCATGCTGGCCGGCAACCAGCTTTGGTTGATCGCTCCCGGTGTCGCCGTTATCGCGGTGGTGATGGCCTTCACGATGGTCGGCCATGCGCTGGAAGCCATACTCGACCCGAAGCTCCGGGAGCGCTGATGGCCCTGCTTGAGCTACGTGACCTGGCGGTCACTTACCGGACAGAGGACGGCCAGGTGCCGGCCGTCCGAGGCGTTGACCTGGCGGTCGACACCGGGCAGACGCTAGGCCTCGCGGGCGAGTCTGGCTGCGGCAAGTCGACAATCGCCGCGTCGATTCTGCGGCTGCTGCCCGTTTCGGCGAAGGTAAGCGGCCAGATCCTGTTCAAGGGCGAGGACGTCCTGACCATGAGCTGGGGCAAGCTGCGGGCCGTGCGGTGGGCAGGCGCATCGATCATCTTCCAGGGAGCGATGCATTCCCTGAACCCAGTTCAGCGGGTCGGCAAGCAGATCGCCGAACCGATCCTGCTGCACTCGCCGGGCGTCACCCAGGCCCAGGCCAGCACCAGGGTGGCGGGGCTGCTCGCGCACGTCGGCCTGCCCGCCGACCGCGCGTTTAGCTACCCCCACGAGCTGTCAGGCGGCCAGAAGCAACGGGTTATGATCGCGATGGCGCTCGCCTGCGAGCCGGACCTGATCATCGCCGATGAGCCGACGACCGCCCTGGACGTGATGATCCAGGCCCAGGTGCTGAACCTGATCGGCGACCTAGTCAGAGAGACCGGGGTCGGCCTGATCATGATCAGCCACGACCTGTCCGTGCTGTCGGCGACCTGCCAGCGGCTGGCCGTCATGTACGCGGGCCGGATCGTGGAGGAGGGCCCGGCACACGAGGTCTTCACCGACGCCCGGCACCCGTATGCCGAGGCGCTGGCCTGGGCCTTCCCGATCATCGGCGACACGCGGACCAGGATGAGCCCGCGTGGCTTGCCGGGCGACCCGCCTGACCCTGCTGCCGTGCCCTCCGGGTGCAGCTTCCACCCGAGGTGCGCGGTCGTGCAGCCCGAGTGCTCGTCCAGGCAGATGGAGCTGTGGCCGGCGGGCGACGGACGCCTGGCCGCCTGCGTGCGGGTACTGCCGGGCAGCGAGGGCGAGCCGGCCGTGGGTTCGGTTAAAGAAGAAAGCCGGCAGCCATGAGCGGGGGCAACAGCAGTGCCGGCTCGGCCGTCGGCCGGGACACGGCGCCGATCTTGTCGGCGGTGGACGTCCGCGTGCAGTTCGCGGGCCGGGGCAGGCGCCGGGCCGCGGCGACCGCGGTCGACGGCGTGAACCTCGAGATCGATGCGGGGGAGATTGTCGCGCTCGTCGGCGAGTCCGGGTGCGGCAAGACCACGCTCGCCAGGACCATGCTCGGGCTCGAGCGGCCGACCAGCGGGCAGGTCAGGTTCGCCGGCCAGCCGCTGTCGTACCGGTCGCACGCGCTGCGCGGCTACCGGCGTAGCGTCCAGCTGGTGCTGCAGGACCCGACCGGATCGCTGAACCCGCGGCACACCGTCTACGAGGCAGTCGCCGAAGGGGTGCGGATCCACCGCCTCGACAACGAGGAGGCCAGGGTCGCCGACGCCCTCGCTAGGTGCGGCCTGCGGCCGCCTGAGCGGTTCTTCCAGCGCTACCCGCATGAGCTGTCCGGCGGGCAGCGCCAGCGCGTGGTCATCGCCGGGGCACTCGTGCTCGAGCCGAGCGTGCTCGTGGCCGACGAACCCGTTGCCTCACTCGACGCGTCGGTACGCGGCGAGATCCTCTCGCTGCTGCTGCGGCTGCGCGACGAACTCGGACTTGCCGCTCTGGTCGTCACGCACGATCTCGGCCTCGCGTGGAACATCGCCGACCGCCTGGCCGTGATGTACCTCGGCCGGATCGTCGAGGTGGGAACCCCCGAGCAGGTGTTCGCCGACCCGCGCCACCCCTACACGCGGGCGCTGATGTCGGTGCTGCCCGAGTCGCCGATTGAACCGATCGTGCTCACCGGAGAGCCGCCTGACGCGACGAGGATCCCGTCTGGCTGCCGGTTCCACCCCCGCTGTCCGGAGCTCGCCTCGGGCGCGGCGGCCGCTGCCGGGGTTGCCGACCAGTGCACCGGCGCGGCGCTCCCTGTGCTGCCCGCGGCGGGTACGGCGGCGGGTCAGGTCGCCTGTCACCTGGCGCAGGCGAGGCTTGCGGCCGATCCGGCCGAGGCCGCTGAGGCGCGCTTACATCCCTCTGAGAAGCACTGTTGCGTTCATCGTGGGTACACCGCTTCCGGCCCGTGGGCGATCATGGCGGCGATCTGGGCGCGGCTGGTGAACCCGAGCTTGGTCATGATGTGCTCGACGTGGCCCTCGGCGGTGCGCTGGCTGATCACCAGCCGGGCGGCGATCTGTTTGTTGGTCAGCCCCTCGGCGATCAGCGCGGCAACCTGTTGCTCGCGCCGGGTCAGCGGCGAGGACTCCGGCTGGCCGACGGCCGATGCCGCAGCCGCGCGCGTCCGTGCAGTCTTGTCGGGCAGCGCGTCAGCGACGGCCTCGTCCTGCGTGAGGGCCGTTCCCCGGTCGAACAGCGCGGTGAACGTCTTCTCGCCCAGCCCCGCGCGCAGGGCTGCTACGCACCGGTCGTGGTCGGTGCGCAGGTAGGGGAACACGGAGACGCCGATGGTCTGCAACACGCGGTGAGCCGCGCCGAGCAGGCGGGCGGCCCGTTCCGGGTGGCCGGCTGCGGTGAGCCAAGCCAGGAATTCCAGGCAGTGCCCGATACCGAGGCGGTCATCCAGCTGGACCTTGATCTGCAGGCCCTCGGCGAGCGACGCCGCAGCGCGGTGATGGTCCCCCAGCCGCCACGCCGTCCGACCCGACTGGATCAGGGCCCACGACCTCAGCCACAGCTCACCGCGCGCTTCCGATGTGGCAAGGCATTGCTCGAAGAGGGCCATGGCCCGGACCGCATCACCAGACTGGGCGAGCGCTACCGCCAAAAGATGCTGACTGAACTCTGCCATGACGTCGCCCAGAGCCAGATGCTCGGCACGTGCCTGCTCTAGAAGTGTAACTGCCGAGTTCAGGTCGCCCTCGTTCATGGCGAGCATGCCAAGCAGGGTGTCTGCCGTGGCATGGTTCGACAGGTCGCCCAGCGCTTCGGCCAGCGCCCGGGACTCTCGCAGCATGCGCCCGGCTGTGGGATAGTCACCCTGGCTGGCCGCCATAAGGCCGTTGGCCCACAAGGCGGCGGCTCGCGCGGGGCTCGGACCGGTGGCCAGCGGCAGGGCCCGGTCATACCACCAGCGTCCTTCACCTACATGCCCAGATATGAAGTAGAACCAGATGTCGGCGGCGATGCTCAGCGCGGCCTGCGCCTGGCCGGGTTCGGTCAGGCAGAATTCCAGCGCCGCGCGCAGGTTGGCGTGCTCGCGACGTAGCCGGGCTTGCCAGGCGACCTGGTCGGGGCCGAACCACTGGCTGCCGGCGGTGCGGACCAGCTGCTGGTAGTAGTCGCGCTGCAGGCGCTGCAGCACGCTGCGCTGCCCGGAGGCGGCCAGCCGGTCCCGGCCGTACTGGCGGATGGTCTCCAGCATCCGGTACCGGGGCTCGCCGTCGGGGTCCACGCTGAGGACCGACTTGTCCGCCAGCGCGTCCACCAGATCCAGCACCTGCCCGGACGTGATCCCGTCGCGGGCGCACACCTGCTCGGCGGCAGCCAGGTCGAACCCGCCGGCAAAAACCGACGCCCGCTGCCACAGCGCCCGCTCCGGCCCGGTGCAATGCTCATAGCTCCAGTCGATCAACGCCCGCAGCGTCTGCTGGCGCGACACCGCAGCCCGGTCGCCCTTGGCCAGCAGGCCGAACCGGTCATCCAGCCGGTCCAGGATCTGCTGCTCGGACATCGCCCGGAGCCGGACCGCCGCCAGCTCCAACGCCAGCGGGATGCCATCCAGCCGCCGGCAGATCCGCGCCACCGCCGTACCGTTGGCCGGCGTGACCGCAAAACCGGCACGCACTGCCTGGGCACGCTCGACGAACAGGGTCACCGCCTCCGAACCGGCCAGCTCCTGCGCCGAAACCCGGGCCGCATCATGCCCCCCATCCGGCGGTTCGGGAAGGTCTGGTGTCGGCAGCGCAGGCACCCGCCAGCACTGCTCGGCAGCCATCCCCAGGGACTGCCTGCCGGTCGCCAGCACCCGTACCTTCGGCGCCGCCAGCAACACCGCCCCGACGAACCCTGCGCAGGCATCCACCAGATGCTCACAGTTATCCATCACCAACAGCAGATGCCTGCCCCGCAGGAACTCGCACACGGCGGCCATCAGGCCCTGGGCGGAGTAGTCCTGCACGCCCAAGACCGTGGCGACAGTGGCCGGCAGCAGAGCAGGATCGGACAGATCAGCCAGCGACACCAGCCACACCCCATCCGGGAACGCCCGCCGCAGCTGGCCCGCCACCCGCACTGCCAACCGGGTCTTACCCACCCCGCCAGCACCGGTCAACGTCACCAGCCGCGACCGCGCCAACAGACGCTTCACCTCGGCGATTTCCTGCCGGCGGCCCACAAAACTGGTCATCTCGACCGGAAGGTTACCGCTAGGCTCACGCGCTGCGCTGTCCGCCACCACCCTCCTTACCCGCTGGCCTCCGGGCTAGCGGACCACCTCCTATTGTTGCGCTACGCTCGCCAGCGCACATGCCGCGGGTCAGAGCCATTGGGCCCGAACAGAACGGAACCGCTGGGCCGCCCGCTCCCGGGATCTTGGGAAGGTCGCACCACCCATACCATCCCGCATCCGGGCAGATCTTCGCGCCCGCGCAACGATACGCACAGTCACCCGGGTTGCCCAGTTCGCAGACGAAGGTGCCACTCTGGGGAAAGGGCGCGTGAACACATCAAACGGCTGATAAACCCCAAGCCGTTCAAGATCTCGGAATGTAGTACATGGAGCTGTCCCAGATCGAACCCCAACTTACTTACGTTTTACGTCATCACACTCCGCGGTTCGTGGTCAGACGATCTTGGCGGTTCGGTCCCAGGAAGCGTGGCGTGGTAACCGGATCTCCCGGTCAGTTGGGTTGCAGGATGCGCGGCGGAGTAAGTCGAACTTTTCTCGGCCCGCCAGAAACCGTGCGAACCTAGCTTGCGTCCGGGTAGCCGACAGATGGTTGGCTCCGCCCGGTCGGGTTGCGCTTTGCTTGTTCGGCCGGGCGTCGCGCCCACCGTGGCACCTGCTTGCGGAATGTGTAGGTACCAACACAGGTGATTCTCTCGTGTCGTGGCTGGATCCGGGCGAGGAAGCTGGTGATATTCAGTTTTCTGACTCGTAGCCAACACGGAAATGATCATGGTACATCGCGAAGCGCTATTCGCCTCTGATCTTCAGCCCTCCGAGCGTCCCGGCGCGAAAGCGGTAAATGCAGCGATCACAGACGATCCTCGCGCTTGGTACGCAGGGCTGCACCGCGCGCATGGCGCAGGAATTCGGCGACCATCCCGATGTCGCCGCCACGCGGATGCGGCGGGCCAGCAGTACGGCGCTCATTGCGTGCTCCGAGGCCGACAACGAGCAGCGAGCCGACGGGGAGCCCGACGCCGATCTGACCCGAGCCCCGCGCCAGCCGTACCTCCCAACGGCCACGGCGCGGACCGCGGCAGCGCACCTACCCCCGGCGCCGTCGCGACACCGTGTGCCCCGCCTCCTGCCCCTGTGGGAGGCGGACAAAGGCACACGACCGCCGGCCAGCGGTGAGCGGATGCCAGAGCGCATCTACGACCGCTGGCCGGTGCATGTCGGCTTGTTGCGGCAGACCCGGCCGCCGTCGGGCTGAGGCGAACGTCGATCACCGACAGCGGCCGGCCGGTCCGGCCATTATGGCGCCGACCGCCGACTCGGTACTCGCTGGATCAGCCTTTGATCCGGTGCGTGTTAAGCGCACGATCATCCAATTCTGAGTCAGGTGATGGCTCCTTCAGCCTCGATCCAACGCGCAAATAATGGGCCGCAGCAATTGCGCTCACTTCCCCTGTCGGCGCGAGCTGCTCGAGGTCATCCACATCGAGAAGGTCGACGGCGTGTGCGAGGCGGCCGAGACCCTCAACCGACGGCAATGGGCGATCATCGGCGGGCAGTGCCGCGAGGCGCCGTTGGGTCAGGCTGATCACCCCGCGGCCGCCGCAGCGAGCCCGCACTGACGGGGGTGTCGGTGCCGCGCTGGTCGGCGCCCTTGCGGGCCTCCAGCGCGACCACAGTGCGACACCGCTGTGTCGCACATCAAGCGAGTCTCGGCACCCGCTTAGATCCGGCCGGCGGCGGCCAGCAGCTCACCCACGCGGTCGGCGGGCAGGCCACGTGAGGTGTTGCCGTCCCGGCCCGTCACGGTCGGTGCCGCGAGCATGCTATTCAGTACCGCCTCCTCGGTGGACTCGACGACGGCGGCGAAGAACGGGTCAAGGTCGCCGCCCACCACAGGCTCGGGTTCGTTCCGCGCAGCGCCGCGCAGCGTGCGCAGGCCGGTTGCCAGTGCCAGGAAGATCTCGCCACTGCCATGATCACCCGTCGACCCTGTCCTCGCGAGCCCGAGACCCGCCCGCCTGGCGAGCCGGACGCACGCCGCCGAGTCGAGCGGTCCGTCGGTAACCACGATCGTGATGCACGATCCGGCGGGCGGCGGCACCGCGGCCGGTTCATCCGCTGGCGGCAGCAGCCTGCCCACCGGCACGCCATCGATGGTGAGCCGTTCCTGGCTGCCGAAGTTGGACATCACCAGCACGCCAACCGTATGGCCTGACGGGATCAGCCGCGAGGCCGAGCCGATGCCGCCCTTGAAGCCGAGGCAGCTCATACCGGTCCCGGAGCCTACTGCTCCCTCGGCCGGGGCAGCGCCGCCCGCTCCCGCTCTGGCCTCGTCGAGGGCTGCCTTCACATCATCGGCGCTCACCTGCATCCGGCGCGCGTCGGACAGGAAGCTGTCGTCGCACTCGGCCACTACCGGGATGATCACGTCGTCCGCGCCGATACCCGGGTCCTCGGCCATCAGCAGCTCGCAGGCCGCGTCGTAGACCCTTCCGACCTGCATGGTTGACGTCAGGAAGACCGGCGTCTCGACCAGGCCCCACTCAGCGGCGGCCAGGAAGCCCGTGCACTCCCCCGCGCCGTTCAGCACGGCACCCCCGGCCGGCACCGGGCTGCGGAACATGTTGCCGCCGATGTCGATCACCGTGACTCCGGTCCGCGCGATCCCCCGGCCGGCCGGTGGCGGCGGTTCATCCCGCCACACCGTCGCATGCCCGACACCTACGCCTGGTACATCTACTATTGATCCGGTCTGTCCGCTTGACAGAATTCCTATCCTGATGCCGAGATCGGCGGCCCGTGTCATCCGACGATCATCGCTCAACCGGCTCACGCGCGGCCGGTCGGGCCGCGATCCGCCGACGCCAGCGGCCCGCCCCTTAGCGAGGAGAAGCGCCAGAATGACGAGCCCACACCTGACCGGGCTGCCTGTCGTATGGAGCGAGGACTGCCTGCGGCATGAGCCGGCCGGCGAGGTCTGGCTCGGCGTCCGGGAGCCAGGCACCGAAGTGCCAGAACGGGCGACGGTCCTGCTAGCCGCCCTGACGCAGGCTGGCGCCGCGGTGACGGACGCGCGCCGGCACGAGTTGGCGGCGCTGCTCGCCGTGCACGATGCCGAGCTCGTCGACCACCTCGCCACGATCTGGGCGCAGTGGGAGGCTGGCGGTTACGAGCGCGATTACGGCCGCACGCGGGTCGTGCCGTACGTATTCCCCACACCTGGCCTGCTCGGCGGGCTGCCGATGCGCTCCCCCGCCGCGACACACGGAAAGACAGGCAGGTTCTGCTACGACACCATGACGCTGGTCGGACCAGGCAGCTGGGAGGCGATCAGGGCGGCTGCCGATGCCGCATTGACCGCGGCCGACGTGGTCGCGGGTGGCCAGCGGGTCGCCTATGCGCTGTGCAGGCCGCCGGG